>Ga0315910_10003289_pt1 | contig 13843 bp, 9 predicted proteins | sample EdamamesoilMG_FD_204470 | JGI IMG/M metagenome (GOLD analysis project Ga0315910, IMG submission 204470) | Garden soil microbial communities collected in Santa Monica, California, United States - Edamame soil | ecosystem: Environmental > Terrestrial > Soil > Garden | place: USA: California...
GATCAGCTCCTCCCCGGGCACCACGGGCGCGTCGGTGTTGAAGCCGACGTTTTCCATGCCGCGCGACTGGTAGCCGCCGGAGACCGACTGGATGCGGCCGTCGGTGTCGATGCGCGGCGGATTGGGCGCGTCGATCTGGCGCGGCCCGCAGATCGCGTTGACGCCCAGGCGCAGCGCCACCGGCGTGCCGAGATAGCCCAGCCACTCGCCGTGGTCGATGTAAGTGTCGAGGCCGAACTCGCCCTTGAGCATCGTCATCGTGGTCAGTACGAGCTGGTAGATCTGCGTGTGCGTCGAGATCTGCGTCTCCTGCTCGAACAGCGCGCGGAACACGTCGAACTGCGGATTGCGCTCGGGCAGCGGGCCGTCGTTCTGCTCGTACTCGCGCCAACTCTTGGCGTAGGCCACACCCTTGCGCACCTGAGAACGGATGTTGTAGTTCATCATGCTGCGGCCCATGCCGTAGCCCCAGCGCGTCGGGTTGTCGCCCTGCGCGATCTTGAGCGAGCCGGGATCGCGCACGCGCATCGCCTCGAAGCTGTCGAGGCCGGTCTTCAGCAGCACGCCCTGTCCGCCGATGTTCGTGCCCGAGCCGGGGATGAACAGCACCGTGGTGATGCCGGCGGAGACCTCGCGGCGCAGCAGGCTGGCGCCGGGGACCACCGCGGTGCTCGCGCGCAGGCCTTCATTGGTCTGCAGCACCATGTCGTTGATGTCGTTGGCGAACTCGCTGCCGGCGACGTGCGTGTGCAGGTCGATCATGCCGGGCATCACCCAGCGCTGGCCCACGTCGATCAGCTCGTAGCCTTCGGGCACCTCGAGCTCGTTCGCCGGGCCCACCGCCTCGATGCGGCCGTCCTTGACCAGCACGAGCGCGTTGTCGACGAAGCCCGGGCCGACGTCGCTGGCGGTCAGGACCTTGGCCGCGCGCAACGCCATGCGCTGGCCGTGGCCCGCGAGTTGGACCGACACGCCCGCGGGGACCTGGGCGAGTCGGCTGGACGCAGCGGCAGCGCGCGGGTCCTGCGCCTGCTGCTCTTCGTGCTGCGCGGCTGGCTGCGTCGAGCGGCAAGCGCACAGGCAAAGCCCCAGCGCGACTCCGCCAAGGAGTCGCGCCGCGGATCGCCTGCCGGATTGCGCAGCCACGGCCTTCATTCCTAGAAGCGCTGGCCCTCCACGGCGACGTCGTAGGCGCGCTGGCCCTCGATCAGCACCTTGATCACGTGGTTGCGCGGGTCGGAGGGATCGCCGCTGATCACGACGATGTCCGCGTCCTTGCCGACCTCGAGGCTGCCGATGCGGTCGTCGATGCCCGCGGTCTTCGCCGGCACGATCGTCAGTCCGCGCACCGTGTCCATATTGGTGTTCTCGAAGCCGTAGCGCACCGCGATCGCCGATTGGAGGAACAGCTCCTCGGCGGGGATCACCGGCGCGTCGGTGTTGAAGCCGATCTGCTTGTGGCCGCGCTTCTGGTACTCGGCGGCGATGCCCAGCCACTTGCCGTCGGTGTCCATGCCGACGAAGCCGCGGTAGGAACGGTCGAAGTTGCGCGGCCCGAGGATCGCGGGGACCCCGGCGGCCTGCGCCTTCTCGGCGGCGCGGAAGCCCTGGAACTCGCCGTGGTCGATGTACACGTCGATGCCCAGCTCTTCCTTGATCATCGTGATCGTCATCAGCACGACCTGGTAGACCTGCGTGTGCGTCGAGACCTGCACCTTTTTGGACAGCAGCTCGGGGAACACGTCCCATTGGATGTTGCGCTCGACCGCGGGGCCGCTGCCGTCCTCGGCAGCCTTGCGCATGCGCGCGTAGGCCATGCCGCGGCGCAGTGTGTTGCGCGTGTTCCAGTTCTCGAAGGCCATGCCGATGCCGACGGTCCAGCTCTCGGGGTTGCCCCACTGCGCGATCTTCAGCGAACCCGGATCGCGGATCACCGCGTCCTCGTAGCGCTCGACGCCGGTCTTCAAGAGCAGTCCCTGCCCGCCGATGTTCGTGCCCGAGCCGGGGATGTACAGGCAGGCGGTCACGCCCGAGGCCAGCGAACGGCGCATGGCGACATTGTTGGGCACGACCGTCGCCTTAACGCGCAGGTCCGGGTTGGCCAGCAGCACCATGTCATTGATGTCGAAATTGCCGGCGACGTGCGTGTGCAGGTCGAGCATGCCCGGCATCAGCCAGTTCTGGCCGACGTCCTCGACGACGAAGCCCTCGGGCACCGAAGTCTGCGCGCTCGGGCCGACGCCGACGATCTTGCCGTCCTTGATCAGCACGGTCGCGTTGTCGACGACCTGCGGACCTTCCCAGGTCGCGAGCAGGGCCTTGGCCGTGCGCAGCGCCAATCCCGGCGCGCCGCGGCTGCCGGGATCGGGCGTGGAGTAGTTCGAGGGCGGCGTCTGCGCTAGGCAGAGTCCGCAGAAGCTCAGGGCGATCAGCGCCGCGTGCAATTGCTGCTTCATGGATGGCCTGGGGAGCGAGGAGCTTGCGCCCTTCGTCGATCAGTGGACCTCTTTCCCGGCGACCCAGACGCGCAGCACGCTGGTCGCGGGCTCCAGCGGCGGCCCGTCGAGCAACAACACGTCTCCGTCGAGTCCGGCGGCCAGGCGCCCGACGCGATCCTCGATGCGCAGCATGTCGGCCGCGCCCGAAGTCAGCGCGCGGAACGCGCCTTCCGGCGAGAGCCCCTGCGACACCGCGTAGGAAGCGAGCAACGGCAGTTCCGCCGCGCCCTCTTCCGCCTCGCTCTTGAAGCCGATCGCGATGCCCGCCGAGGCGAGCTGTGCGTAGCGGTTGGTCAGGCTCGAAAGACCGAGCTTGGGATCGACGCTGAGCAGCGCCGGCGAAAGCAGAACGCCGCCGATGCGACCGCGCAGCTGGGCGGCGAGCTTGCCGGCATCGCCGGCGCCGAACAGGATCGGGCGGATGCCCGCCGCCTCGAAGGCGGCGACGCAATCGAGGATCTCGTCGTCGCGCTCGACGTCGACCAGGAGCGCGCGCTTGCCCAGCATCGCCTGCCGCAGGCCTTCGAGGCGCGCGTCGATCCCCGGCGAGCGCGGCTCGCCCTTGATCGGCTCGACCTTGGGCGCCTCCTCGGGCTTGCGGCGCTCGGGCCGGCGCGCGTAGTCCAGTTCCTTCGAGGTGCGCTCGAGCACGTAGCTGACCTGCGTCTCGCCCAGCAGCAGCTTGCCGTCGAGCTTGCCGTCCTTGAACTCGCCGCTGAGCGTCACGTCGCCGCGCGAACCCTTGCCCGTGGCCGTGAACTTGCGTTCCTTGGGCGGTTCCTTGCCCTTCTTCTTGGGCTCTTCCTTCTTGGCCTCGTCCTTCTTCTCGCCCTCCTCGGCCTTGGCGTCGCTGGCGGCCTTCTTCTCGGCCTCCTCCTTCTTCTTCTCGTCGGCGGCGGCCTTCTTCGCGTCCTTGGGCGCCTCCTTCTCCTTCTCGGTGTACGAACCGGTGAGTTCGATCAGCGTGCTCGACAAAGGGTCGCAGCGCAGCGAGCCGCTGAGCTTCTCGCCGTCATGCTCCAGGCGCAGGCGGAAGTTCGAAGCCTCGGTGTAGGGCGGGACAATCAGCTTGGCCTCCCAGATGCCGTTGACCGGATCGCCTTCCTCTTCCTTCTTCTTCTCCTCCTTCTTCTCGCCTTCCTTGGCCTCCTCGGGCTTCTTCTCCTTGTCGTCGGCCTTCTTCTCCACGACGACGGGAGCGGGCGCGGGCGGCGGCGGGACCCACTTGGCCTTGGCCTCCTCGTAGGTGTCCCACTTCTTCTTGTACTCGACCGCCTTGGCCAGCGTGTCGCGCACGACGCGGCCGGACTCCAGGCGATTGCGATCCGACCACATCATGCGCATCGCGGCCGGGTCGTCGATGATCATCGTCTCCAGGTTGTCGCCGGCCGGCTTGTAGGCCATCAGGCTCACCCCGGCCGGATTCTGCCCGCGCGGCGAGAGCATCACGGTGGTGATGCCCGCCTTGGCGACACGCCGGTCGGTGGCGTCGCCCGGCTCGACGATGCTCGCGTACTTGAAGTCGACGTCGGGCGTGCGCTGCGAACCCTCGAGACCGAGGTGGCCGAAGCAGTCGATCATGCCGGGCATCGCCGCGAAGCCGCGCACGACCTGCGCACCGCCGGGGTGCGAGACGCGCGATCCGACTTCGACGATGCGGCCCTGGTCGAGCAACACCTGGCCGGGGGACATCACCTGCCCGTCGCCGAGGTACAGCTGCTCGACTTCGATCACCACCGGGCCGGGCAGGCGCGCGGCGGCGCGCAGCGTGTCGGCGCCGAAGGCTCCGGCGGCCTTGGCGCGCGCGGCCGGATCGACCACGCCGTCGCGGGCGCTGTTCCAGCGCTCCTCGCCGGAAATCCAGGTCGCCAGCACGCTCGAGGTCGAGAGCATCGGCGCGCCGTTGAGCACGCAGAAGTCGGCGTCCTTGCCGACCGTGATCGAACCCAGGCGCTGCGACACGCCCAGCATCTCCGCCGGCGCGAGCGTGATCGCCCGCAGCGCCGTCTCGGCCGACAGCCCGCCGCGCGAGGCCAGCGCCGCGGCGTAGCGGATGTTGCGCGGGCGCATGGCCAGCGAGGGCGTGATCGCGAGCTTCACACCTTGCTCGGCGAGCTTCGCGCACACGTCGTAGCGCGGCCAGCGCACTTCCTCGTCGCGGCCGAGGTCGCGGCCGCCGGAGTTGGGCTGCATGTCGACCTCGAAGATCACCGGGACGTTGGCGCCGGCGAGTTCGGCGGCCAGGACATCCGCCTCGCGCGCGCCGTAGAGCACCAGCGGCACGTTCGCCTGTTGCGCGAAGCCCAGCAGGGCGCGGATCTCGTAGGCGCTCTCGGCGTCGATGCGCCAGGGCGTCTGGGCTTGCCACAGCGCGCGGCCGTCCGCGGCGAGCGAGGGTCCGTATTCGCCGCTGTCCTCGCCGCCGCGCACGATGTCGACGATCTCGCGAAGGGCCACGATCGAGCCCATGGCGGTCTGCGGCAGCTGGCGCTTCTGCAGGCCCAGCCCCACGTCCGCGGTCGCGGGGACCGGCGGCTTCCAATAGCCGGGCGCGTTGCGCGCCTCGTCGGCGATCGAGCCCTCGATGGCTGCCGCCTCGCGCACGATGCGCTGCTCGAGGCTGTCGCCGGCGAGCTTGATCACCGCGCCCTGGCCGCCGATCAGCCGCGCGTTGGTCGGCGCGATGTAGGCGGCGGTCACGCCCGCGGAGAGGTCCTCGAGCGGCTCCCTGGAGAACAGGTCGAGGTTGTCGGTGGCGCGCACGCCGAAGTCGGCGGTGCGCTGCGAAGGCAGGCCCATCCCGTAGGTGCTCGTGGCCGCGATCAAGCCGGGCACGATCACCGCATCGAGGCCGTAGTCGACGATGCGCGCGTCGGGCGGGATGTCGAGGCCCTTGCCGACCGCTTCGATGCGGCCGTCGCGGACCAGGATCGTCACGCCGCCGCTGAGCACGCCCCCGCCGTCGACCAGGTGCACGCTGCCGGCCTTGAGGGCGACGGTTTCGCCGGTATGGAACGCGGCCTGCGTCGACGTCGCCAGCGACGCCGCGAGGGCCAAGGAGAGCAACACGTTTCGCATGGGGCGTGCTCCCTAGTCCTTCTTCTTGGGCTCGGGCTCGTCCGTGGGGACCGTGCCCGTGTCGTCGTGCGGTTTGGCGGCGGTCGCGCCCGAGGCCTTGGCGCCCTTTTCGTCGGCGGCGGCGGTGCCCGCAGGCAGCTTGCCTTCCAAGAGCGCCTTGACGCGGATGTCCTTCGAGCGGTCGTACACCGGCTTGCCCTCGACGATCACGTGCTCGACGAAAGAGGTCACCGAGAGCGGATCGCCGCTGAACAGCAGCACGTTGCCGTCCTTGCCGGCTTCGATCGAACCGACGCGCTTCTGCAGGCCGAGGATCTCGGCCGGCACGACGGTCACCGCCTTGAGCGCGTTGTCGCGCGAGAGCCCCAGGCCCACCGCGGTCGCCGCCTGGTACCACAGCGATTCCGTGGTCGTGTTCGAGGAGCTCAGCGCGAAGCGCACTTTCTTGTCGACGAAGATCTTCGGCACGAAGGTCTCGATCTCGCGGCCGTCGATCGGATCGCGCTCGATCTGCACCAGCGGCCCTTCGAGCACCACCGGCACGCCCGCTTGCGCGATCGCGTCGACCGCCTTCCAGCAGGCGGTGTTGCACACCAGCGTGGTGCGCGCCAGGAATCCGTTGGCGCGCGCGATCTCCAGCGCGCGCTGCACGTCCATCGGCCGCGCGCAGTAGAAGAAGGCCGGCAGGCGGCCTTCGACCAGCGCGAGCAAGGGCTCCTGCTTCTCGTCGATCTCGCCGCGAGGGATGACCTCCAGGCCCTCGACCTTCCAGGCGTTGCCGCCCATGGCCTTGCCCTTGGACTTCTCGCCCTCGAGGTCGCGGCCCTGGAACAGCGCCTCGCGCTTGGCGCGCTCGCCGCCCTGCTGCTTGTCGCGCACGATTTCCTCGAGGTAGGTGCGCAGCTCGCTGAACGCGCTGCGCAGCGCCTGCTGCTGCGTCGCCGGCGAGAAACCGCGCTTGGGCGAGGCCGAGAGCTTCAGGCCGGCGTCGGGCTTGACCAGCATGTCCTCGATCGTGATGCCGACCGGCTTGACCACCAGGCCTTGCGCGCCGATCACGCAGTCGGGCCCCTGCTGGACGTTGATCGTGGTGATGCCCCAGCGCAGCGAGTCCTCGAAGTAGAAGCCCACCGGGTCGATCGAATCGCGCACGTTCAAGAACGGCGCGACGTCGATGTTCTCGTTGGCGCGGTCCATGCCGCGCGCGCTGTGCGCTTCTACCAGACCCGGGAAGGCCACCATCTTGGGCTGGTCGATCACGACCGCGTCCCAAGGCAGCTTGAGGTCGGCGCCGACGGCGGTGATGCGACCGTTCTCGATCAGGATCGCGCCGTTGACGATGTCGGGACCGCTCATCGTGACGATGCGGCCGACCTTGATGGCCAGCTTGCCGTCGGCGAGTGCGTTCCCGGACAGGGGCAGCGCGAGGACCAGCGAGGCGAGCAGCGCGAGGCGCGGTGACGGAAGTCTCATGGTACGAGTGATGCGGGAGGAGGGCGTGCGGGGATGCATGGGAAGGAAAGCGAGCGCTACTTCGCCGCGGCGGAGTTCTTGTCGGGGCGCGGATCGAGCACGAGTCGGCCGTCGATCAGGACGCCGACGACGCGCGAGGTGAGTTCGAAGGGCACCCCGCTCCAGAGCACGATGTCGGCGTCCTTGCCGACCTCGATCGAGCCGACGCGGTCGTCGATGCCGATCATGCGCGCGGGCGCGATGGTCACGGCGGCCAGCGCGGCTTCGAAGGGCAGTCCGCCGCGCATCGCAAGACCTGCCTGACGATCGAGGCGCGTTTCCGCGGCTCCGGTGCCGTGCGCGGACAAAGCGATCGGGACCTTCAGGTCGTGCAGCACCTTGGCGGTGTCGTGCGCCATGAACGAGCCCTCGCCGGTGCGGCCTTGCAGCGGGAAGGGCGGCAGCACGACCATGGCCTTGCTGCGCACCAGCAGCTGCGGCTCCTTCCAGGCCTCGGCGGCGGCGTCGAGGATCAGGCGCGGGCTGCCCAGCTTCTCGCGCTCGATCTCCTCCTTGAGGAAGACGGCGGTGCGGATGTCCTGCGTGCTCCAGGTCTGGATGCACAGCGCGAGTTTGCCGTCGAGCGCGGCGAGCACGTGCTCGCTGCCCTGGTAGGCGCGCGACTTGTCGGCGCGCGAAGCCGCGGCGTCGTACATCGCCTTGCGCCACTCCCACTCCACGCCCATGCGCGTCGTCGGACGGCGCGAGAAAATGTCGCTCGGCGAACCGAAGGCGGGGTGGTTGCGCTGGCTGGGCTGCGTGCCGATCGCGCCGCGAAGCACGGCGTCGGCCTTGAGCGTGCGCTCCACGACCGAGTTCGCGCCCGCGGTCTTCAGCGCGAGGCCCAGGCCGCCGATCACGTCGTCGTCGCGCGGGTTGGCCAGCACGGTGGTCACTCCGCTCTTGGCCGTGCGCGTCCACTCCGGGTCGAACAAGTCGATCGAGTCGGCGATGCGCATGCCCGGCGAGATCTCGTGCTCCTGCTCGACCGAGGCGAAGCCCATGTCGATGCGCGCCGAGAGGTCGATCATGCCCGCGGTCATCCCCGCGGCTCGCAGCGAATCGTCGCCGCTCGCGGCGCTGCCGCCGGGCACGATCGCGACGATCTTGCCGCCCTGCACGCGCACCAGCGCGTTCTTGATCACGCCGCCGTCGGCGGTGTACAGCTCCTCGGCGAAGACGTTCCAGTCGTTCGAGGACTCCTGCTTGTCCTGCGCGAACGCGGGCAGGCAGCCCAGCGCGAGCAACAGCCCGCTTGTGATCATCTGGCTCATGGTCAGTGGGTGTCCAATCGCACGCCGTCGACGTAGATCGCCTGGAGTCGGCTGGTGAGGTCGAGCGGATCGCCGCTCCACAACAGGAAGTCGGCATCCAGGCCGCGTTCGAGGCGGCCGACGCGATCGCCCACGCCGCAGATTGTCGCCGCATCGGCGAACAGCGCCTTCTCGAGCGCCTTGCGATCCATGCCCTCGCGCAGGCACATCGCCGCGCTCAGTCGCAGCACCTGCGGACCGGCGTTCGGCGCGTCGAGTCCGAAGGCGAAGGGCACTCCGGCGGTCGCGAGCGCGAGTGCTGCGCGCAGTTCGCGCCGGCTGTCGCCGCCGCTGAAGGGCTGAAGGACCACGCTCAGGCCCGATTGCTTGATCTCATCGGCCAGCTCGCCGGCGAGCGGCGCGCCTTCGATGCTGCCCTTCAGTCCGTTGCGCGTGGCGAACTCCAGCGAGCGCAGGACCTCGTGGCGTTCGACGGCATGGATCATCACCGGCAGACGCCCCGCCTTGAGCTCCGCGAACACGCCGGCGTTGCCGGCCAGCTCCTCCTGAAGCACGTTGATCGCGCCCATCGGGCTGGTCGGAGGCGTGTCCAGGCGCAGCGCCTCGGAGGACAGCGAGAGCGCCAGGTGCGACTTGCGCTGCAGCACGCGTGCGCCCGCGGTCTTCACCACCGCCGTCTGGCCGCCGACCAAGTTCGAGGCGCCGGGCGCGAGCAGCAGGGTGGTCACGCCGGCGCGCGCCGCCAGCCGCAGCTCCTTCGCCTTCGGATCGAAGGCATCGGCGATCGAGGCCTCGGGCAACATCGCGCGCGTGCCGTCCGCCGCTTCCTCGCCCAGCGTGTGCTGGTCGTGGGCGGCGACGAAACCGGGCGTGATCGCGCCCTCGTGCTGGATCAGGCGCACGCCGGGCGGCAGGTCCGCGCCCGCGCCGACGGCGCGGAACTTGCCGTCTTGCACGAGCAAAATGCCCTTTTCGAGCACGCGGCCGTCGCCCAGGTGCAGGGTCTTGGCCTGGATCGCGAGCGTGCCGGATCCCTGGACCGGGGAGAGCGCCGCGAACACGGTGAAAACGAGTGCGAGCATGGCCTAGCGGTCCTCCGGAGTGATCACGACGTCGCCGCCCGAAATCACGAATTGAATGCGTGTGGTGCCGGTGAGCGGGTCGCCGTCGAGCACGAGCAGATCAGCGTCTTTGCCGCGCTCGACCGTGCCGACGCGCGCATCGATGTCGAGCGCGCGCGCGGCCCCGAGCGTCAGCGCGTGGAAGGCGGCCTCGCGGTCGAGTCCATGGCCGATCGCCAGCTCGGCGAGCAGGGGCAGGTCGCGCGTGGCGCTGGCCTGGCGTGCACCGCTGCCCAGCAGCACGCGCACGCCAGCGGCTTCGAGCCGGCCTGCGAGCGCCAGGTCATGGCGCTCCATCTCCTTGGGCGGCGTCGCGCCCACCGGCTGGGGCCAGACCATGACCGGAATCTGGCGGCGCGCGAGCTCGGGCGCCACATCCAGCGCATCCGTGGCACCGGCGAGCACCAGGCGCAGCCGCTTGAACTTCTCCGTCGCGGCCAGCAGCGCGCGCAACTGCGAGGCGCGGTGCACCTCGACGACCAGCGGGATCTCGCCTTCGGCCACGCGCGCGAGAATCGCCTTGTCCGGGTCGAACTTCGGCACCTTGGGAGGCTTGTCCTCCTTGAACTCCTTCTCCTTGAACTCCTTGCCCTTTTCCTTGGAGTCGACCAGCTCCTTCTCGCGGTCCTTCTTGGCCTTCTTGAAGCCGTCCTCGAGCTCCTTCTGCCGCTCGGCCAGCTTCTTGTTCCATTCCTTCAGCTCGTGCTGGTACTCGATCTGCTCCACGGCGTAGGCCTCGCCCTGGGTGATCATCCCCGCCAGGCGATCGACGTCGGCCAGGCGCTCGAAGGGGTCGGAGCCGTTGCCGTCCGCGCGCACGCCCAGCGCCATCGAGAGGCAGCACTCGCCCGCCAGCGTGGTCTGCTCGAGCGAGAGCTCCGGGTGCAGGCGCAGGGCCGACCCGGTGCCGCCGACGCGGGCCAGCACTCCCATCTGGGTGCGCAGGCTGGTCACGCCCGCGCGCAGGACGTCCTTGCGCAGGCGCGGGTCGATGTAGTCGTCCAGCGCGTCGCGCGTCGCGGCCGAGGGCGAGTTGCGCTGGTCGGCCGCCGACTCCGCGTCGATGCCATAGATCGACCAGGGGTCGATGAAGCCGGCGCAAACCACCTTCCCGCGGATCTCGCGCGCGCCCTCCGGCGGCGTGACGATCTTCCCGACCTGCGTGATCAGGCCGTCCTCGATCAGGACGCTGGCGCCCTCGAGCACCTGCCCGGGCCGGACGATCACCTTCTCCGCGCGCAGCACGAGCACCTCGCGCGGCTTGGCCCTCGGCGTCCCGTCCCTCGGGGTGGCGTCCTCGGGGGCCGGCGCGGGGTCTTGAAGGATTGCGGGGGCGGCGGCCGCAGCCGTCGCGACACCCGCGGAAACGCACAGGCCGGCGCACAACGCCGCAACCCAGCGGAACAGACGCGCGCGCGATTCGCGCGCTCCAAGAACAGACTGCTGCACGCCCGTGGCTCCTTGCGAGAACGGGCCGCCGCGACATCTAGGTAGCCCCGGCCAGCGGCAAGCTGGCAGCAGGCTCCTGTTGGTCGCGCCGACCGCGAAGGATCCTTCCGAGCGCGGAAAAACCCGCGTCGCGAAGGGGCGGCATGATAGGAGAGCCCGGCGTTCGAGCGCCAGAGGTGCAGCGCTCCTAAGTCTTGGCCGAGGCTGAATTACGGCTGACTTACAGCATCGGCCGCGCGCCGCGGCAAGCCGCGGGCCCGGCGCCCCAAACCGCGAGCAAGCAACCGCGGACGGACCTGCGCTCGTTCCGGAACCGGCGGCCGCAGGACTGCGTTCCCCCTTCGCTCGGCGGCGAGGGTGGCGGCAAAGGTTGCCTCCGAGGCTTGGGAATGCCGCGCAAGGGATGCGAAAATCAGCGTTCGCCGGGCATCGACCATCGGCTTGCCTGCCGAATGGGTTCGTCCAGCCGCCCGACGCCAACCCCGCTCCTGCTGGAGCCGGGGTATTGGCGACGCCGTTTGGATCAGATGCAGAGCGCCCACCGCGGTCTCCTGATCCTGCCGCGCCCCGACCTTTCCTCGCCGTTGGTCGACGTCGTGGAATGGCGGCTGCGGGCCCATGATGGCGTGCGCCTGTGGGGCCTGCGCGCCTGCTCACCCTTCCACCCCCAACCGCGGGGCGCCTGGATCCGGGAGACTATTACCTGCGATCTTCCCGAGATCTGCATGGACGCGGTGACCGACGGCTGCCTGGACTTCGTCTGGCAGATCCCGGCGGGACGGCGCCTCGAGGACCGGGTGCTCGACGTGCTGCGGGTCTGGCAGGTCGCGGTGTTCTACTCAGGCATGGATCCCTCCGAGGTGCGGCTGGTGGCGCCGATCCCTGGCCAGGAGCCCGACGAGTTCATGATCGCCTCACGCCTGCTCGCCCAAGGCATCCTGGACGGCCATGGCAGCGTCGCGAGCCTGGGCGAGGCCCCGGACGAGCCCGCGGACGAGCCCCCCTTCCCCTCAACCGAACCCGGCTCTCAGTAGCTGCCGCCGCCCTTGGCGCCGGAGACGATCGCCACCGAGGCGGAGGCGCCCAAGCGCGTGGCCCCGGCCCCGATCAGCGCCTTGGCGGTGGCCTGATCGCGCACCCCACCCGAGGCCTTGACGCCCATGACCGGTCCAACGGTCTGGCGCATCAGCGCGATGTCCGCCGCCGTCGCGCCGCTCTTGGAGAAGCCCGTCGAGGTCTTCACGAAGTCGGCCCCCGCGGCCTTGGCCAGCCGGCAGGCGCTGACCTTCTCCGCATCGCTCAGCAGGCAGGTCTCCAGGATCAGCTTGAGCCGCGCGCCGAGCGAGTGGCAGGTCTGCGCGACGATCTCGATGTCGCGTTGCGCGCGCTCCAGCTGGCCCGACTTCAACAGGCCGATGTTGAGCACCATGTCGATCTCGCAGGCTCCGTCGTCGATGGCTCTGCGCGCCTCGTAGGCCTTGACCTCGCTGGCCATCGCGCCCAGCGGGAAGCCGATCACGCTGCAGACCAGCACGCCCGAGCCGGCGAGGATCTCCGCGCAGCGCCGCACGTGGCTGCCGTTGACGCACACGCTGGCGAATCGATTGGCCAGCGCCTCGGCGCACAGCTGGTCGATTTCGGCCAGCGTCGCGTCCGGCTTGAGCAGCGTGTGGTCGATGTAGCTTGCCAGGCCGGTCAATTGCGGCGCGGCGCAGCCGCAGCTGCCGACGCGGCAAGCGCCAGCGTCGATCGATTCGCGCACACCCTCTTCGGAGAGTTCGACTTCGACGATCGTCCCCGTGCGCAGCGCCTCCGGGCCGCGTTCGAGCAGCTGCCGCGCAACTTCCGTCAGCAGGTCCTCGAGCTCGCCGGGACTGATCTGGCCGCTGGTCTTCGGACTCATTGGGGTCGGGCAAGCTTCAAGTAGTGGCGCTCGATCGCGGCGATCTTACTGATGTGGCCGCTGGTCTTCGGACTCATTGGGGTCGGGCAGGCTTCAAGTAGTGGCGCTCGATCGCGGCGATCTTACTGATCTGGCCGCTGGTTTTCGGACTCATTGGGGTCGGGCAGGCTTCAAGTAGTGGCGCTCGATCGCCGTGATCTTGTCGACGCGCTGCTTGTGGCGCGCGGCACCGGTGGGCGTGCTCAGGAAGGCGTGGATCACCTGATAGACGAGGTTGCGCGGCAGCGCGGCGGAGAGCGTCAGCACGTTGGCGAAGTTGTGCTCGCGCGCGTTGCGCGCCATGGCGACGTCGGCGCAGTTGGCCGCGCGCACGCCGGGCACCTTGTTGGCTGCGATCGCCGAGCCGATGCCCGCGCCGTCGATCAGGATGCCGAAGTCGACTTCGCCGCCGGCCACCGCCTCGGCGACCGCGCGCGCGAAGTCGGGGTAGTCGCAAGGGTTCGCGTCGCGCGTGCCCAGGTCGACGCCGACGGCTTCGAGCACGCCCATCCAGTCCATGATCTCGCGCTTGAGCGCGAAACCGCCGTGGTCGGAGCCCACGGCGATGCGCCGCGTCGCGCGCGGAGCGGATGCCGGGCCCTCGACCCAGCGGATGCGCCGCCGGGCCGCTTCCTCGCGCGCGAGTTCCGTGACCAGCGCGCCGCGAGGCAGAACGAAGCTCGCGCCATCGGCAGTCGCCCTCAGGCTGGCGACGTCGATCAATTCTCGCCCCCGACCGCGCCTGGGTTCCGCGGCGGGCGCCGCGGGCGAGTCGACGCTGACGTGCACGCCGCTCGACGCCGCCTCGGCGCGCGCGGCAAGCGCGCGCTGCAGCGCACGCTGCGCGATCGCGCGCAGGTCCGACGTACTGGAATCCCCGGGCGTCGATGCCATGAACCTCGAAGTCTACGGTGAAAACGGTGCCAGGCATCCATCCACCCCCTCCTCCGCGCCGCGCGCGGCGCGGCG
>Ga0315910_10003290_pt1 | contig 13841 bp, 12 predicted proteins | sample EdamamesoilMG_FD_204470 | JGI IMG/M metagenome (GOLD analysis project Ga0315910, IMG submission 204470) | Garden soil microbial communities collected in Santa Monica, California, United States - Edamame soil | ecosystem: Environmental > Terrestrial > Soil > Garden | place: USA: California...
AGCGCGTGCGGCGCGACGATCACGTTGTCGAGCTTGAGGATCGGGTTGCGGGCCGGCGTCGGCTCCTCCTCGAACACGTCCAGCCCCGCGCCGGCGATGCGCCTCGCCGCCAGCGCCTCGTAGAGCGCCTTCTCCTCGACGACCGGACCGCGCGCCACGTTGATGAGAAAGGCGGTGGGCTTCATGCGCGCGATTTGCTGCGCGTTCACCAGGCGGCGCGTCTCGTCATTCAGCAGGCAAGTCACGACGATGAAATCGGACTGCGCCATGACCTCTGCGAGCGCCAGCTTGCGCGTGTCCAGCGCGGCCAGCTCGCGCTCGTCCGCGTAGGGATCGGCGGCGAGCAGGCGCAGCTCGAACACCTTCGCCATGCGCAGCAGCTCCTTGCCGATGCGCCCGGCGCCGACCACACCGAGCGTGCGCCCCGTGAGGCCCACGCCCATGTGCTCCAGGCGCTCGCCCCAGTTGCCCGCGCGCGTCATGCGATCCTTGGCCGGCAGCCGGTGCGCGAGCGCGAGCAGCAGGGCGATCGCCATCGTCGCCACCGGGCGCGGCACGGCATCCGGCGTATTCGCGACGAGTACGCCCGCGCGTGTCATCGCCGGCACGTCCACGCTGTCGTAGCCGACGCCGTGACGCGAGATGAGCCGCAGCCGCAGGTCGGGCCGCGCCACCGCCGCGGCAGGCACTTTCGGCGAATTGACGTAGAGCGCGTCGTAGGCGGCGGCGTGGTCCGCGGTGATCTCGCGCAAGCCTTTCGGCAGCCACTCCCATTGCAGGCCGGGCGCTGCGTCCAGCGCCTCGAGTGGACCGCGGCCGAAGGCGGGCTCGCCGCGCGCATCGAGGATGTCGCTGGTGATGCCGACGCGAAAGGGCTGTGCCATCAGGCGCCGCGCCAGGATCCGATCGCCTGCTGGATCGCGTTCTGCAGCATGCCCTGATCGGTGCCCGTGGCGATCATGCGGTAGCCCTGCGCGAGGTATTCGCGCCCGAGCGCCGCATCGGCCGCCATGTAGCCGGCGGCCTTGCCGTGCTTGCGCGCGGCCGCAGCGATGCGCTTCACCGCATCCTTGTAGATCGGATTGGCGAAGTCGCCCGGGATGCCGAGGAAGTTCGTCAGGTCGAAGTGCCCGAGCCAGAGCACGTCCACGCCGGGCACGGCGGCGATCGCCTCGACGTTCTCCAGGCCCTTTTTCGTCTCGATCATGCAGATCACGAGCGTGCGCGCATGGATCGCGCGGATCTTCTCCAGGACGTCGCCGCCCTGGTAATCGTCGTGCGCAAAGCCGAATGCCGCGCCGCGCCGGCCCTCCGGCGGGTAGCGCGTGCAAGACACGATCATGGCGGCCTGTTCCGGCGTGTCCACCATCGGCACCATGACACCCAGCGCGCCGGTGTCCAGGGCGCGCGCGATGAAGTGATACTCGGTCGCCGGCACGCGCGCGAGCGGCGCCACGCCGAGCGCGCGGCACAGCGCGAACTGCGGCTTCAGCGTCTCGAAGGAGGCGCCCGTGTGCTCCATGCAGAACATGGCGAACTCGGCGCCGGCATTGGCGCAAATGCGCGCGATGCCGGGCGTAAAGAATTCGAACAACATGCTGCCGAGGGCGCGCCCGCCCGCGGCGAGCCGCGTCTTCACAGGGTTGTCCGTCATTGGTGTCAGTAGGGTGTGCCTTGCGTGTTCACATAGAGCGCGTAGAGCGAGGTGCTCGCCGCCATGAACAGGCGGTTGCGGTGCCGCCCGCCGAAGCAGACGTTGGCGCAGCGCTCGGGCAGGTCGATGCGCCCAATCAGCTTTCCCGTGGGATTGAAGACGTGCACGCCGTCCAGGCCCGCTTCGCCCATGCCCCAGCCGCACCAGAGGTTGCCGTCCATATCGACGCGAAAGCCGTCCGGCGTGCCCTTGGGTCCGGCATCGATGAACACGCGCGAATTCTTCAGAGTGTTTTCTTTGGTCACGTCCAAAGCCAGAATCTTTCTCGGCACCGAACGCGACTCCACGATGTAGAGGATCTTCTCGTCCGGCGAGAAGGCCAGCCCGTTGGGCTGGTTGATGCCCTCAGCGACCACGTGCAGCGTGCCAGAGGGATCGATCCGGTAGACGTTAGTCGGCAACTCGGGCTCGGCCTTGGCGCCCTCATACCAGCCCAGAATGCCGAAAGTCGGGTCGGTGAACCAGATCGAGCCGTCGGACTTGCAGACGATGTCGTTGGGGCTGTTCAGCCTTTTATTATTGAAAGTACTTACCAGATTTGTAACCGTGCCATCCGGCTCGGTGCGCGAGACGCGCCGTCCGCCGTGCTCGCAGGTCAGCAGCCGGCCTTGCCGGTCGCGCGTATTGCCGTTGGCGTGGCCCGAAGGCTTGCGGAACACGCTCACCGCGCCGCTTTCCTCGTCCCAGCGCCACATGCAGTTACCCGGCACGTCGCTCCACACCAGGCAGCGCATGTCGCCGATCCACACCGGACCCTCGCCCCAGCGCGTGATGCCGGTAGCGAGGCGCTCGACCTTGGTAAGCGGCATGCGGTACTTGTTGAACGACGCGTCTACGACGACGATCGAGGGGTCGGGATAGCGTTGGCTGGGTTGCCAGTCTTGGGAGTTCATTTCATCAATCCAGGAAGCCAAAGGGAGATGGCCGGAATATACGTCACGAGCAGCAGCGCGAGGCACATGGCGCCGTAGAACGGCCAAAGCTCCTTGGAAACCGCTTCGATCGTGACCTTGCCTATGGCGCAGCCGACGAACAGCGTCGGCCCCACCGGCGGGGTGATCAGGCCGATGCCGAGGTTGAGGATCATGATCATGCCGAAATGCACCGGGTCGATGCCGAGCTTGAGGATCACCGGCAGGAAGATCGGCGTGCAGATCAGCAGCATCGGCGCGAGGTCCATGAAGGTGCCGAGCAGCAGCAGCAGGATGTTGACCAGGAACAGGAACACGTACTTGTTCTCCGAGATGGAGAGGAAGAACGCGGTGACCTTGGCCGGAATCTGCATGATGGCCATCATGTAGCCGAAGGCGACCGAGAAGCCGATGAGCAGCATGACCATGGCGACGGTCTTGACCACGCGGTGCACGAGGTGCGGCAGGTCGCGCCACTTGTAGTCGCGGTAGACGAAGAAGGTGACCAGGAAAGCGTAAATGCAGGCGACCGCCGCAGACTCGGTCGGCGTGAACACGCCCGAGAGGATGCCGCCCATGATGATGAAGATCGTGACCAGGCCCCAGAGCGCCTCCAGCACGATCTTGGGCACGTCGTTCAGCGGGATCGGCTCGGTCTTCGGCATGTCGCGCTTGTGCGCGGTCCACAGCACCAGGCCGATCAGGCACAGGCCGAACAGCAGTCCCGGGAATACGCCGGCGAGGAACAGCTGCGCCACCGAGATGGTGCCGCCCGCCGCGACCGAGTAGATCACGGCGTTGTGCGAGGGCGGGACCAGCAGCGCCTGCACCGAGCCGCAGATGGTGACGTTGGTGGCGAAAACGCGCGAATAGCCCTGCCGCACCATCTGCGGAATCATTACCGAGCCGATCGCCGAGGTGTCGGCCACTGAGGAGCCCGAGATGCAGCCGAACAGCGTGCTCGCCAGCACGTTGACCACTGCCATGCCGCCGCGAACGAAGCCGACGAAGACCTTGGCGAGGTTGATGAGGCGCGCCGCCATTCCGCCCTCGGCCATGATGCCGCCCGCAAGCACGAAAAACGGAATCGCCAGCAGCACGAAGTCGTCGGTGCCGTCGGAGATCTTCAGCATCACCGCCTCGAGCGGGATCTCCACCCAGGCCGCGCCGACCAGCGCCGCCAGGCCCAGCGCGTAGGCCACCGGCACGCCGAGCGCGCACAGTAACGCGAAGGATCCGAGCAGGACCAGGATGTCCACGGCTACTCCAGTTCCGCGGCCTGGTCGCTGTACATGATGTCGTCCTTCGGCGGCTCGCCCAGCCAGATTTTCTCGACGATGAACAGCAGCGTAAGCAGGCCACCGAGCGGAATCGGCATGTAGACGATGCCGACCGACAGCGAAGGGAACTCCGCCATCGTATTGCCCCAGGTGGTGCGGCAGAGAATCGTGCCGTAGCCGAACATGAACGCCGCGATCGCGATCATGCAGGCGTGCACGCCCCATTGCATCGCGGTACGCACGCCCGGCGGCACGGCGCGCATCAGGGCCTCGACGGCGATCTGCGCGTTGGCGCGGTAGACGGCGGCGCCGCCGACGAAGGAGAAGAACACCATCATGATCACCGAGGCCGGCTCGGGCCATTGCAGCGGGTTGTTCATGACGTAGCGCATGAACACGCCGGACGGGATCATCAGCGTGATCGCCACCAGCGCGACGCCGGAGAGCGCGATGCAGGCGATGTACAGCGCCTGCATTGCTTTGCGGTATCGAATCTTCATGGCAAAAAAAGAGCCGCCAGACGGCGGCTCTTGCTCATGCACCCTGTGCTACTTCGTATCCCGGATGCGCTGGATCAGGCCCGCGTACTTGGAGCCGTACTTGTCTCGCACCGGCTGCGTGGCCTTGAAGAAGGCTTCCTTGTCGGCCTCGACGAACTTGATGCCCGCGGCCTTGAGCTTGGTCTCGGCCTCCTTGGTATAGGCGTCCCACAGGCCGCGCTGCTCCATCTGCGCCTCGCGCGAGAGTTTCATGATCAGGTCCTGGTCGGCCTTCGGCAGCTTGTCCCAGCTCACCTTCGAGAACACGAAAATCTCCGGGATGATGAGGTGGCCGGTCAGGCTGTAGACCTTGCCGCGCGGCGTCTGGTAGTGGTTCTGCGCGAGCAGCGTGGGGGGGTTGTTCTCCGCGCCGTCGACCACGCCCGACTGCAGCGCCTGATGCAGCTCGTTGAAGCCCATGGCGATGCCGTTGCCGCCCATCGCGTTCATGGTTTCGACGAAGATCGGGTTGCCCATCATGCGGATCTTCATGCCCTTCAGGTCGGCGGGCTTGCTGACCGGCTTGTCGGAGTAGACGTTGCGCGTGCCCGCGTCCATCCAGCCGAGCGCCACCAGGCGCGCCGAGCTCTTGGTGAGCTTGTCGAGCATCTCGACGCCGATCGGGCCGTCGATGACCTTGCGCATGTGCGCCTCGTCGCGGAACACGAAGGGCATGTTGAAGACGTTGAGCTCGTCGACGATCGGCCCCATCGGTCCCACCGAGATGCGCGCGATCTGCAGCGCGCCCACCTGGGCCTGCTCGATCATCTCCTTCTCGCCGCCGAGCTGCATCGACGGGAACATCTGGATGGCGTACTTGCCGCCGGTGGCCTTCTCGAGTTTGTTGCCCATGCGCACGATGGCCTCCACGGTCGGATAGCCGAGCGGGTGGACGTCGGTAGCCTTCAGAACCTGCTTCTGCTGGGCAGCGGCGGGACACGCGAGTGCCGCAGCGAGCGTCGCGGCGGACAGCAGTAAGGTACGGCGGAGCATCTGTGGTTCTCCCTTGTTAACCAGATGGATAATTTATACTCGCACGGCTTCGCATGTCCAGAATTCTTCTCACGCACTCGCCTGACACTCTCGTCAACTACTACGGCGCGCGCGCGCTTGCAGGCTTGCGGGCGCTCGGCGACGTGGTGCTCAATACGGATGAACGGCCGTTGCAAGGCGAAGCGCTCCTGCGGGCGGCCGTGAACTGCGATCTTGTCGTCTCCTACCGTCAGTCGCCGGCGCCGGCAGCGCTGTTCGAGCGGTTGCCGAAGCTGGTGGCGTTTTTGCGCTGCGCCATCGACATCCGCAATGTGGACGTGGCGGTCGCGAGCAAGGCCGGAATACTGGTGACGCAGGCAAGCGCCGGCTTCGTCACGTCGGTGAGCGAACTGGTGATCGGGCTGATGATCGACCTGTCGCGCGGCATCAGTTCATCCTCGTCCGCCTATCATGCCGGCAGGATTCCGCAGGCGGCCATGGGCCGGGAGCTCAAGGGCAGCACGCTGGGCGTGATCGGCTACGGCGCCATCGGCAGGGAAGTGGCGCGGTTGGGGGAGGCCTTTGGCATGAATGTTCTGGTTTGCGATCCCTACGTCGCCGGGGTAAAGACCGTTTCCCTGGAAAAGCTCCTTGCGGAATCCGATTACGTTGTTCCTCTCGCTGTCGCGACGGCGGAGACCGAGAATCTGATCGGCGAAAAACAATTTCTGGCCATGAAGCCGGGCGCCTGTTTCATCAATGCTTCCCGCGGCAACCTGGTGGACGAGGCGGCACTCGCGCGTGCGCTGGATTCAGGGCGCCTGGGCGGCTGCGCGCTGGACGTGGGGCGCGCGCCCGACCAGATGCCGACGCCGGCGCTAGCCGCGCGCGCCGACGTGATCGCGACGCCGCACAGTGCCGGCCTCACGCTGCCGGCGATCGAGCACCAGTCGATGGAGACAGTGGCGCAGGCAGCCGCGATCCTCAACGGGCGCGTTCCCAAGGGCGCGGTGAATGCAGAGCACTGGACAAGAAAGGACTTGCTGAAGACATGAAAACCATCCTGATCACCGGCGCCGCCGGCGACGTCGGCACGCACCTGCGTCGCGAGCTCGCGGGAAAGTATGTTCTAAGGGTGTCCGATCTGAGGTCCCTGAAAAAAATCAACAACGAAGAACAATTCGTGCGCGCCGACATCTCGAAGATGTCCGACGCTTTGCGCATCACCAAGGGCGTGGATGCGATCGTGCACATGGGGGGCTACTCGGTGGAAGGCCCGTGGGAGGGCATCCTCAACGCCAACATCATCGGCTGCTACAACGTCTTCGAAGCCGCGCGGCGCAACGGCGTGAAGCGCATCCTGTTCCCGACCTCCAACCACGCCGTGGGCTTCTACCGCCGCGAGCAGACCATCGACCACCGCGTTTACCCGAAGCCCGACAGCCGCTACGGGGTCTCGAAGGTGTTTGGCGAAGCGCTCGGCAGCCTCTACGCGGACAAGTACGGCATGGAGGTGTTCTGCATGCGCATCGGTAACGTCAACCCGGTGCCGATCGACAAGCGCCGCCTGTCGATCCTCTTCACGCCGCGCGACCTCGCGCAACTGGTGACGATCGGCATCGAGCACCCGGGCATCCGCTTCGAGATCGTGTACGGAATCTCAAGGAACAAGCGCGCCTGGTACGACAACGCCAACGCCTTCCGGCTGGGCTACCAGCCCGGGGACGATTCCGAGAAGTGGGCGGGCGAAGTACTGGCGAGGGAGAAAGCGGGCGACCCGACGGCCGAGCAGTACCAGGGAGGCATGTTCTGCGTAGCCGAGGAGATTCCGAACCCGGCGCCGCTGCCGAAGAAGAAAAAGGCCAAGGCGAAAACGAAAAAACGCAAATGAGCTCGCGTAAACCGCGGCTGGTCGTACCGCCGGGCGCAGTGGACACGCACATGCACGTGTACCACGCGGAAACGCCGCCGGAGCCGGGCGGTCCCGCGCTGCCCGGGGATTTCCGCGAGACGCACTACCGCAGGATGCAGAAGCGGCTCGGTTTGACGCGCGTGGTCGTGGTGCAGCCGAACGCCTACCAGGACGACAACGCGGTCACGCTGGGCGCCATCAAGGCTCTCGGGCCCGGCGCGAAAGGCGTCGGCGTGGTCAAGCTGGGCGTGTCCGACGCCGAAATCGAGCGGCTGACCCGGGGCGGCATCGTCGCGCAGCGCATCTTCCAGCTACCCTGGGGCGCGGTCGCCTTCGACCGCATGCACGAGGTGATGGAGCGCGTGCATCCTTTCGGCTGGTTCGCGAACGTGCAGCTCGATGGCCGTGAGCTGCCGCGCTGGGAAGACACGCTCAAGCGGCTTCCCGGGAAGTTCGTCATCGACCACATCGGAAAATTCCTCGAACCGGTCGGCGTGGAATCCGAGCCCTTCAAGGTCCTGCTGCAACTGCTCGATACCGGCCGCTGCTGGGTGAAGCTCGCCGCGCCCTACGAAACCTCGAAAACCGGCGCGCCGGAATATGAGGACGTCAGCCGCCTCGCGCGGGCGCTGGTGCAGCACGCGCCCGCGCGCATGCTCTGGGCGAGCAACTGGCCGCATCCGTCCGCGCCGAAAGACCAGGTGCCGGACGACGCCGACCTGCTCGATCTGCTGCTCGACTGGGCGCCGGAGGAAGCGACGCGCAGGAAAATCCTCGTCGACAATCCTGTCGCGCTCTACGGCTTCTAGTCGTCGGCGTGCGCGGCCGGGCGGTGCGCGGCGGCGAGTTTTTGCTGCAGCGGCGGCGGCGCCGGATCGTAGTGGCTGAATTCCAGCGTGTAGGAGCCGTGCCCGGCGGTCAGCGACTTCAGCCGCGCGGGGAACTGCTCGAGTTCCGATAGCGGTGCCTGCGCGAGGATCTGCACGGTGCCCGGGCGCGGCGCATCGGAGCCCTTGATGTGGCCGCGGTGCGCCGAGAGCTCGCCCGCGATGTCGCCCATTTTCTGCTCCGGCACCACCACGTCCACGTTGACGATCGGCTCGAGCACGATGGGCCGCGCCTTGCCGAGCGCATCGAGGAAGGCCTTGCGCCCTGCCGAGACAAACGCGACTTCCTTGGAATCGACCGGGTGGTGCTTGCCGTCGTAGACGGTGACGCGCAAGTCCTGCATCGGGTAGCCGGCGATGAACCCCGACTGCATCACGCCGCGCACGCCTTTCTCGACGGCGGGGATGAACTGGTTCGGGATCACGCCGCCCTTTACCTTGTCGACGAACTCGAAGCCCTTGCCGCGCGCCAGCGGCTCGATCCTGAGGAACACTTCGCCGAACTGGCCCGCGCCGCCGGTCTGCTTCTTGTGGCGGTTGTGGCCTTCGGCGCGCGCCGCGATGGTTTCGCGGTAGGGAATCGAGGGCGGCCGCGTCTCCAGTTCCACCTTGTACTGGGTCGCCATCTTTTCCAGCATCACCTTCAGGTGCATCTCGCCGATGCCGCGCATCACCGTTTCATTGGCCTGCGCGTTGTGCTCGAGGCGAAAGCACGGGTCCTCGGCCATCAGCTTGTGCAGCACGTCCGAGACTTTCTGCTCGTCGCCGCGCTTTTTCGGCTGCACGGCGAGGCCGAATACCGCGACCGGCAGTTCGAGCGGGCGCGCGTGGATGTGCGCGTCGCCGGGGGAGTCGTGCAGGATGTGGTCGAACTGGATGTCGTCGATCTTGGCGATGGCGCAGATGTCCCCGGGCACCGCCTCGGCGACTTCGACCTGCGTCTTGCCCTTGAGCACGTAGAGGTGTCCCGCCCGCACCGGTTTCCTGCCTTCGCCGATGTAGAGCTGCGTTCCCGGCGTGATTCTTCCCTGGTGAACGCGAAACACCGCCACCCGGCCGATGTAGGGATCGATCTCGATCTTGAACACGTGCGCAAGCGCATGCCGGCCCGGATCGGGCACCACCGCGAGCTCCGTGGCCTCGCCGCCGCCGGCGGGCAAGTTCAGGTAGACGGGCGGGTTGCCCTCAGCCGGATTGGGCAGCAACTTCACGATGACCTCGAGCAGTTCGGCGACGCCGGCGCCCGTCTTGGCGGAAGTGAACACCACCGGAATCAGGTGACCCTCGCGCATCGCGCGCTCGAGCGGTTCGTGCAGGTCCTCGGGCGCGACTTCGCCCTTCTCGAGGTAGACACCCATCAGCTGCTCGTCGACCTCGACGACTTGCTCGACCAGCCTCCTGTGCGCTTCCTCTACCGAGGAGAAGTCGGCGTCGCCCGAGGGCGCGAAGAAGCAGTCCGATACCCTGCTGGCCCCGGCCGCCGGCAAATTGAGCGGCAGGCACTCCTTGCCGAAGGTCTGCTGGATCCTGGCGAGCAGTCCGGGCAGGTCGGCGTTCTCCGCGTCGATGCGGTTGACGATGATCAGGCGGTCCAGGCCGCGCTTGGCCGCCCACTGCAGGAAGCGGCCGGTCATCATCTCGATGCCGTTCTGCGCGTTGATCACGATGGCCGCGGTCTCGACCGCGGCGAGCGCCGGCAGCGAATGGCCGAGAAAATCCGGATAGCCCGGCGTATCGAGCAGGTGGACGCGGTGATCCGCGTCGCCCCCCTTCACTTCGAAGCTCGCCACCGCGAGCTTGAGCGAATGCTTGTAGCTCTTCTCGAGCGGCGTGTAATCGCAGACGGTGCTGCCGCGCTCAACGCTGCCGGCCGCGGCAACCGCGCCCGCGCGCGCCATCAGCGCCTCGGCCAGCGTCGTCTTGCCCGAGCCGGCCTGGCCGACCAGCGCAAGCGTGCGGATACGCTTGATGGGGTACTTGGACACGGCGCTCTCCTCCGGTAAGGCCTCCCGCCGCTTTTATATCAGCAACCGCCGGGGCCGGGAAAGGCCGCCGGTCAGGGGTTCCTTGCCGCCACGTAGTTTCGCCAGCCGCCGTGCCGGGTGATTTCCGGCCGGCCTTCGCACAGCCAGGGCTCGCCCAGAACGCCGAGCACTTCGGCGCCGTCGGCCAGGATGACCTTGCCGACGCTGAGGCCGGCGGGTTCGGCCAGCAGAATTGCCGCCAACCCTTGCGGCGGGACCTGCCACAGCTCGAGTTCGACCGCGGCGCCGCCGGCCGATACGCGCAGCATCGCCGGATGCACGTCGCCGATCGTATACAGCCGGTAGTGCGGGCTGGTGCGCGCTTCGCGCACGAAGGTCGCGCCCGCGTTCAGCATGTTGCTGTTCAATTCCAGGCCGCGCATCAATGTGCCGTTGACGGCAAGCAGGACGGCGTCCTTCATGGGTTATTTTTTCTTCTCGTCCTTCGTGGCGAGCAGATCTGCGCGCTTTTTCAGGAAGTCTTCGAGTTTCGACTTTGGCACCAGCAGCACATATTGCGCGAGTTCCTTTTCGCGCGGCAGGCGCGCGGCAAGCGTTTTGCCCCGCTCCTCGGCGTCCTTGCCCTCGGGCTTGGGCTCGCCCGCGACGGCCATGGCCGCGTAGTAATTCTCGCCCTGGAGCCTGCCGATCTTGAGCGTGTAACTCAGGCCATCGAGCGTGGTGGCGGTGACGACCGTCGGCTTGTCGAGCCCGGTGTCCTCCGGCTTGAGGCCCTTGGGCGCCACGTCGGCAAGCTCGATGCGGCCGAAGGTGTAGGCCGCCGCATTCGCCTTGCTGACTTCGAGCTTTTCGTCGCCGCGCGCCCCGGCCAGCTTCCAGTCGGCGTTGTCGCCGGAACGCTCGATTTTCCACGTGCTGCCGTCCGGGGCGCGCAGTTCCAGCGTCTTGATCTTCTCCGCCTCGAATCCCGCCTTGCGGATCCAGTCGGACGTCTTGACGGAAGCCTGCGTCAGGGGATCCGCGACCACGAGCACGCGCTTTTCCTCGCCGGGCAGGGCGACGTAGCGCCCGTCACCGACGGCCCTGTCGGGGTTCTCAGGCTCGGCCTTGAAGTACTTCTTGCCGGCAGTCAGCCGCGCGAGCGGCTTGCCGTCCGCACCGCGCAATTCGATCGCGGTGCCGTCGGCATCCAGCAGCAGGCGCGCGCGGTCTTTCTCCCCGATCGGCTCGGACTGGCCGACCTTGAGCGCGATGACCCTGAGCGCAAAGTCGCGCAGCTTGTCGTAGTCGGCGGGAAACCCGTCGAGTTCGGCGATCGTCCAGCGCTCGCCCTTTTTTTCGATGGTGATCGCGCCCTTGGGCTGGCGGATCGACACACCAGCGACTGCGGCGGCCTGCAGGTCCTTGAACAGCGGCTGCCCGAGGCCGGCCGCATCGGCGGGTTTGCGCGTATCGGCCTGCTGCCGGACCAGCAACGCGCCGCCGCCCAGGGCGGCGAGCAGCACGACCAATAGCGCGGCCCAGCGGGCGTTCACGCCGAATGCTTCCTGCGGGCGATGAAAAAGACGGCCAGGCCGGCGAGCACGACCAGCAGCGGCATCAGCGCGATGTTGAGCAGCTTGGTCCAGAACACGAGCGCCTCGGCGTCCTGGCGCAGGTTCTTGCGCAGTTCCTTCAGTTCCTTGCGCGTCTCGGTGACGCGGCCCCTGAAATTCTCGATCTCCGCCTGCTGTTCGGGCGTCATGATCAGGGCGCCTTTGGCGCCGCCGCCCGATTTCTGCAGTTCCTGCAGCTTTGCCGTGGTTTTCTGCAATTCGTCCTCGAGCGCCTTGAGGCGGCCCATGTACTGCTCCTGCGCCTTGGCCTGCATTTCGCGCACCACGGTCAGCGGCCGGAAGGCATCGGCGCGGCTGCGCAGCGACATCAGCGCGTCGTCCGCGGCGAGTTGTTCGACCAGGTTCTGCGCGAACGCGAGATTGCCGTTCGAGGGCACGACGATGCGCCGCCCGAACACTTCCTGCACGTCGACCGCCGCGCCGTCGTTCAGCATGTCGGTGTCGGCGACCAGCACCACGGAGTTTTCCGCCGCCGATTCCTTCAGGACGGCCTCCCCGCTGGCCGGGGCGCCTTTCTTGTCGTCGGACTTCGGCCGGCCTTCGGGAAACGCGGTCTTGAATTTTCCCGACAGCCGCAGCGCGAGCGGCAGGGATTTGTTGCCCGGCTGGAATCCCTTGGTCGCCGCATCGCCCGAGGTCGTGGCGACCGCATTGTCGACCAGCATGGAATTGGGCGAACTCTTGATCAGGTCGCTCGCCTTCAATCCGCCGGCGGCCTTGACCTCGAATGCGCCGCCGAACGCGTAAAGGAGCGTCTCGATCTGGCTGGTGGCCACGTCGTCGCGGCTGAAGGCGGTGCGGTTGAGCGTCAGCACGGTGGGCGTGTAGCGCTGCCCGGCGCCCGAGGCGAAGACCACGTCAGCCAGCACCTTGCCGGGATTCATCTCCACGCCCCAGGCCTTGAACAGCCGGGGCAGCGTGGAGCTGGTACCGCCGGCCATGCCCGGCATCGGTCCCTGCTGCTGGTCGAAATAGGCGAGCGGATCGACGAACGCGATCAGCTTTCCGCCGCGCAGCACGAACTGATCGAGCGCGTATTCGCTCGATTCGGGCAGGTCGCGCGGGTGGATGACCAGCAGCACCTTGATCTCGGGATCGATGGACTGGGCCAGCAGGGGAACGGGTTTGACGTTGAAATCGCGCTTCAGCTCGCTGGCGAGGACCCAGGGCTCGGAGCTCTGCCGCGTCATCGGGTTGAAGCGCTCGCCCAGCACCGGCATCGCGCTCATCAGGCCGATCACCGGCCGCTCGGCCGAACCCACCCGGGCGATCGCGCGCACGATGTCGTACTCCAGCAGGCGCTCGCGTTGCGGCGTGATCGCCGGGATCGACTGCTTGCGATCGAGCTGGCTCACCGCCAGGCCGAGGTAGAACTGCTCGCCGGAGAACAGCTGCTGCGGCTCGATGCCGTCGAGCTGCGCCTGGTCCTCGTACTCGCCATCGGGCCTGGGATCGAATCTCTCGACGATCAGCTTGGCGCCCGCGACGCCCTTGAACTCGGCGATCAGGTCGTCGACGCGCTGCGCGAAGCTGCGCAGCTGCACCGGCACGCCCTCGCCGCGCGAAACGTAGAGCTTGAGCCTCACAGGCGCTTCCAGCCCGCGCAGGATCTTTTTCGTGCCTTCCGAAAGCGTCTGCACCCGGCCCTCGGTGAGATCGAGCTTCAGCGGTTGCAGGGATACGAGGTAGTTGACCGCGACCAGGATCAGGAACAGGGCGCCCAGGCCAATCGCCGAGTAGGCGAGCGTTTCGTGTTTCTTCAGGAAGGCGTTCATCGGTTGCGCAGCACGACGCTGGTGGCGAAGAGCGCGAAGCCGATCACCGAGAGGAAATAGACCAGGTCGCGCACGTCGATCGCGCCCTTCTGGAAGCCGTCGAAATGGGTCATCACCGAGAACGCCGCCACGGTGTCGATCAGCGCCGGGTTCGCCCAGCGCGCCATCAGGTCGGTGACCGGGTTGAAGCCCGCGAGGATCAGGAACAGGCAGGCCACCACCGCCAGGATGAAGGCCACCACCTGGTTGC
>Ga0315910_10003293_pt1 | contig 13832 bp, 14 predicted proteins | sample EdamamesoilMG_FD_204470 | JGI IMG/M metagenome (GOLD analysis project Ga0315910, IMG submission 204470) | Garden soil microbial communities collected in Santa Monica, California, United States - Edamame soil | ecosystem: Environmental > Terrestrial > Soil > Garden | place: USA: California...
ACACTACACACCAACCCGAAGGCAGTATGAATGATGAAACTGTTCCGCCGACCAACCCCACCAGCCCGGCCTTTGCCCACGCGTCACCCCGGCCGCTGTCCTATTGGCTCAAGCGGCTGCTGGTATGTAATCCGTTCTTTCTCGCCAGCGCCATGCTGCTGCTCTACGGACTCTATCGCATTTCGGTTGATCCGAACATCTTCACCACCGAGGTGGCCCAGCTCACGTTCAATTTCACTTCCCTGCAACTCTATGAACTCCTGCTGGTCATCACCGCCGCCGTGCTGGCGCGACGATTCATCTGGTATGACGCCTCGCTACTCGTCGTCCTGGAGAACCTGTTCATCCTCGTGCCGTTCATTCTGATCAGCCAGGCGGTGCTCATTGAACAACGCGTGGTTTGGATTCTTTGCGGCGGTGCTGTTGCCCTGACCGCGTTACGGGCCGACCTGGTGCGCCGCCGGCTCCGGGAACTCTGGCCAGCACCGGGATTCTTCGCCTTGGGGACAATCATCCTGTTGGTCAACGGCGCGCTGCCGGTCATCTATCGGCATCTCCATGAGAACAAATTCGGCACGAAGCTGGCCGAGGGCAACGCGTGGGCGATGGATCAGCTGGCCTGGATCGTGGTGCTGCCAGCGCTTTGCGCGCTGTTGCTTTGCCTCAAACCTGTCACGGACGATCACCCTTTGACGCAACGTCGGTGGTTTCCGCACGTGTTCTTCACGTTCTGGATTCTCGGCACGGCAGTGCATCTCTACTGCCTGGGCTACGTTTATGATTTCGATCTGAGCCGTCACCTGCTTGCGCCCGCGTTATGGGTGCTGGCGTGGATCTTCTTTCGCAAACTTCCGGACTTTGCGAGTGCGCCGGCCTGGCGCGCGGGCGCGATGGCTCTCCCGCTCCCGATGGCGCTGGTGGCTGCCGGCGCCACCGGGAGTCACGTCTTTGCGTTGCTCATGCTGGCCAACGCGGTTTGCTACGCTGGCATCCTCTGGCGCGAGCGCCACAATCAACTGGCCCTGCATCTCGCGTTGCTATCCGTCGCGGCCACCGTGGCGGGCGCCCCAGTGGAATGGCTGCTGCCGCACTTCGCGGGATTTGATCGTGCCAAACTCATCGCTCTGGCCATCGCGACCTACTGCGTGCTGGGCTGCGCGTTGTCGCGCAATCCCAAGGCCGGTCTGATCGGCGGTGTGGTGACGACCTGCGGCTTCGCCCACTTGCTCGACTCAACGGCGGGCGGCGGCTGGTGGGCGGCGCAACTCGGCTTCGGTTTCGTCCTGCTTCACAGCCTGCGATGGGATGATTGGCGGCATGTCGGGTCTGGGATCGTCCGGACCTTCCTCGCCATGGGCTGGGTGATGCACGCGTACTTCTGGGCTAGAACCGGGGCAGGGTGGCCGGGTTCGCTCGCATTGCCCATGACATTGCTGGCCGCTTGCACTCTGGCGCGATGGTTCCACGGCGAATGGGTATCACTCGCCCTACCCATCGCTGCGCTGGCGGCCGCACTTTGCTCACCGGTGAATCATACCGCCACCAAAGTGCAGGCCTTGCCTGTGGGTGTGCTGGCCATCGTCGGCAGCTTCATATTACTTGGGCTGGGCGCCTTCGCGGCGCTGACCAAGCCTCGCTGGCATCCGTCTTCGGAGCGGAATGAATCTGACTGAAGGCCAAAGTAATTTGCCGGAGCGTCTGGTTGGTTTGGTTGATTGGTGAGTAGTGGGGCAACCGGGCGCTCCGGCTGCGTTTTGGGAGAATTCAGCCAGGGGTGAAACCTTTTCCGCCAACCAGTGTTTGAATCACCCGGCGACCAAGAGCGCCACGCATGAATGCAACATCAGATCCCATCCCACCGGGCGGTCTGAGCTTACCAAGCTCACCCCAATCATCACAACCGTCACCGCTTTCGGCCTTGGCCCGCCGATTCCTGGCTTGCAACCCCTTCTACCTGGCCAGTGCCGGGGTCTTGCTGTGGGGCGTCAACCGGCTCTCCCTTGAACCGAAACTCACCGGCGGCGAATCAACCCAGATCCTTATCAATTTCACGGCGCTGTTCGCTTACGAAATCCTGCTGGTCCTGACGGCCATCCTGCTGGCTCGCCGCGCCATCTGGGAAGATGCCCTGGTGCTCGTCGGCTTGGAAAACCTGTTTGTGATGATTCCGTTCAGCCTGTTGAGCCGGGCGGTTCAACTCAACGAATCGATCGCCCAAGAGATGTGCCTTGCCGCTGGCGTATTGGCCTGTGTCAAGTTCTGGGCGCTGAAACGATTCATCCCAAAACTGAATCTTCCCGGACAGTTGCTCGGACTCGGCGGTGCGGTACTGGCGTTGAACATCGCCGTTGCGCTCTTGCTGCAGAACTTTGCCGCCGATCGGCCCGCGTTGCATGGGTGGCTGGTGCTGGGCTGGCTGATCGCGCTTCCTGCGCTCTTCGGTTGCGTCGCCTTTCTGCCTCACACCCGGACAACTGGCAAGTCCCTCGTTCAACGAACATGGTTGCCTTATGCGATGGCCGGGCTGTGGTTCATCGTGACCGGTTTCCATCTGTATGGCCTTGGCTATGTCCACGACTTTCCGTGGCGCAACGCGCTGCTGGCGCCAACGCTGCTGGCAACCGCCTGGGTGGTGGCGCTGCGGTCACAATCCGTGGGTTTGCTTCACAGTGTTCCGTTGCGGCGATTGATTCTTTGCGCTCCATTTGCAGCCCCGTTTCTGGCGCTTGCCGAACCGTCAATCTTCTCGGCACTGAACGCGCTTAACGTGCTTGCCTACGGCCTGCTTTGGTGGAGACAGCGCTCCGCCAAGCCTGCGCTCGTGCTGGCTATCCTCTCGCTCACGGTGGCCATCGCTGGAATCCCGGAGGCCTGGCTGGCGCGATTCAGGATGGAGCGGATTGAATGGGTGGCGGGCATTGCGGCGCTGTCGGCCATGCTGCCGATTCTGCGTTCGCGCGATCCGCGCCTGGGCCTGCTGGGTGGGTTGGGTTGTGGAGTGCTCGTTGGCCTGCCAGTGCTGCACGCAGAACTATCGCTCTTCTGGCCGGCTCAAGCCGGCGTGATGTTCGCACTGATACACAGTTTGCGGTGGGCAGATGACAGGTTTGTGGGCGCCGTCAGCACCCGCCATCTGTTCGGCTTGCTTTGGGTATTGGCTTCGACCGTCTGGATCCGGCAAGGCGATGCCCATGCCGCCGCAGGCTGTCTGCTGGCCGGCAGCATGGTGTTGGTGAGTTATGGATTGGCCCGCGCGGTTACGAGACACTGGCCGCCGGGGAGCGTCGCAGTGTATTCCAGTGCGGTTGCCTGTCTGTCGCCAGGAATGGATTTCAGCGAGAAGTTGCGGGAAATACCATCCGCTTTTCTCGCGATACTTGCCAGCGTGCCGTTGTTCATCGCCGGAACGATCCTCGCCCTCAGCCGGCACCGATGGCAGCGAAACGATTCACCCGAAAACGGTGACGCAACTTCAAGTTCAACTCAGTGAAATCTGTTTTCCTGCGTGAGGCATTGCCTTAACCTGCGCGCGTGACGAAGAATCCCATCATCGCCGCGCTCGATGTACCGACAGCGGAACAGGCCTTGAAACTTGCGCAGGAAATCGCCCCGACAGTTGGCGCGTTCAAGATCGGTAGCGAACTGTTCACCGCCGCCGGACCGGACATCGTGAAACGAGTGCGCGACACCGGTGCGAGTGTTTTCCTGGACCTGAAATTTCACGACATCCCTAACACGGTCGCCAAGGCTGTGGCTTCCGCCGTGCGGCTCGACGTGCAGATGCTCACCATCCACACCTGTGGCGGTAGTGAGATGATGCGCGCCGCCGAAGAATCCGCGCAGACGACGGCCATGCAATCCGGCCGCAACGCCCCGCTCGTGCTCGGCGTGACCGTGCTGACCAGCCACGACGCGAACACGTTGGGCGAGATTGGCTGTGAATCGAATGTCGGCAAGCAGGTGGAGCGACTGGCCGAACTGGCAGCGGCTGCCGGAATCCGCGGTCTGGTTTGCTCGCCTTTGGAAATTGTGATGCTGCGGCAGCTCCTGGCTTCTTCAGTCCACCTTGTGACGCCAGGCATTCGTACGGGCACCGAGAAATCCGACGACCAGAAACGCACGCTCACGCCACGCGAAGCGATTGATGCCGGCGCGAACTGGCTGGTGATTGGCCGACCAATCTATGCGGCCGAGAATCCGCGCGAGGCGGCCGAACAGATTTTGAAGACGCTCAGTTGAACTACGAAACGCACAAAGGATCTGAATCCGTGAAAGCATTGACTGTCATTGCCACCTTTATCGCCCGTCCTGGGAAAGAAGCCGAACTCCAAGCCGCACTGACCGGACTCGTCGCGCCTACACGCAAAGAGTCCGGCTGCCTCAATTACGATCTGCATACCGCCACCGACAATCCGGCAAAGTTCCTTTTCCACGAAAACTGGACCAGCAAGGCGCATCTCGATGCGCATCTGCAATCAGCACACATCAAAGCCCTGCTGCCGCGGATTGACGAACTGTGCGTGGCGTTTCCCGACATTTCGACCTGGGAACGGATTGACTGATTCTACGGCTTCGCGCGGCACGGTCACTCATTCGGCGTGCACCTCACGCATTCTCGGCGTCCCGCTTGTTGTTCGGTTGAGAAAAATGGCTGCGGCACCTGCCCTGCTTGTGTCTGAACTTATGCAGCACCTTCTGAATCACCCGCGAACGCCGGCCTTCACGCTGGTTGAGTTGCTCGTAGTGCTGGCGGTTCTGTTCATCCTTGTGGCGGCCAGCACCCCGTACTTTGTCAAAGCCAAAGCCCGCGCCCAGAGAATTCGCTGCGTCAGTCACCTCAAACAAATTGGCCTTAGCTATCGCCAATGGGCTTTGGATAACCAGGATCAATACCCGATGCGGGTGGCCGTGACGAACGGCGGGGTGAAGGAATGGATTGAGGCTGGCTACTTTGAATCCCCGTTCATGGTGATGTCGAATGAATTGAACACCCCAAACATCCTTTGGTGTCCTGCCGCTAAGCAGCCATCGCCATCGCTACCGACCTTTGCCACACTCGGGCGCAGCAACGTGAATTACTTCGTCGGTCTCGACGCAGATGAAACGCAGCCGCAAATGTTCCTGGTCGGGGACGACAATTTGCTGGTGGACGGCCAGCTTGTGACACGCGGGGTTTGGGAACTAACCACTAACTCGGTCGCCGCCTATACCACCATGCGCCACGACCGACAGGGCAACGTGGGTTTGTCTGATGGCTCGGTTCAAGGATATTCCTCAACCCGCTTTCGCGATGCCTTGCGCAACACCGGCACAAATGTGAACCGCATCGCCTTTCCGTGATTCGCAGCAAGGGCCGTGAATTAGTTTTGGCTCGCTGGTAGTGCTGCCAATGGAATCAGCACCAGATCCGCCTCATGTGGTCCGCGGCGGATCAGCGCGGCGGTCTGAGGTGCAGCCAGGGCTAGCAACTCGTCATCGCCCACTTCGCGGAAGCCGCCATCGTAAGTATGTATCGTAGGCGTCGCGAACCCGGCCACCACCAGAGATTCAGCACCCAGTGGTTGCGTGACGACGAGTTGCGCCTCCGCCAAGGGCTGACTGACAATGAGTTGATATGGCGTCGATGCGGACGGTGGCTGCGCCAACTGAATTGTTTGTTTCCCGCGCGGCTTGCTTTGCCAGACGCCGAAGCCAACCACCAACAGCAACGCAACCACCCCACTGGAACGGCGCGCCTGCCGCCACTGCCGCTTTCGCCGGGCGAGGCGCAACGTCTCGCCGAGCAAAGCGTCGCTGAATCCCGCCTGGGATTCTTCGGCCAGCACGGCGGCCAGCAGTTCTTCCTGATCAGTGCGGCGGTTCATGCTTCAGTTGTCTCAGCAGCCCCGCCTTCAGTTTCTGCCGTGCCCGTGTGAGCCGGGATTCCACGGCCTTTTCGGTACACTGATCTGCAATGGCGATTTCCCGCACTGAAAGACGCTGATAGTATTTGCGTTCGACCAGTTCGCGCTCCTCGTCGCTGAGCACCGCAAGGTTGTGTTCCAACAAGGCGAGCAACTGCGTATCAGCTTCACCATTCTGGCTGCCTGGGATTTCCTGATGTGCGTGCCGGGTGAACCGATCGAGGAACGCAACGTAGCGTCGTTGCTTGCGCGTTTGATCGAGGAACGTCGTTCGCGCCAGCACCGTGAGCCAGTTCCAGAATGGCGCCTCGTCGTCGAACCTTTTGATGTGCCGCACGACACGGATGAACGTCGCCTGCAACACTTCGCGCGCGGTGTCCTCGTTGCCGGCGGCAACAACGAGCAGGTAGCGATAGAGGCGTTGGCAGTAGGCTTCATGAAACTGGCGATACGCGTTTTCGTCGCCCGCCACCATGGCACGCGTCAGCGTCGCGACGGATTGAACTGCTTCCGTTGCGGCGCCGGATGAGACGCTTGATTGATCGAGGGTGTCTTGCAAACCAAAGCATGAAACACCAGTGGTCACTTTCAGTTTTCCGCGTCAGTCGCAGTTTTGGCAGGCTTGGCGGGTTGCGTTGATTTCACCGCCGCTGGTTGAGCCTGCACCGGTTGCGAGTTCAGGCGTTGCAATTGTTCAGCCGTAAAGATTGTCGGGGCCGGTTGCAGCGCCTTTAGCACTGCGTCGATCGTTTCCAGCTTTCCTGGTTCACCGACCGCGATGAGCAGCTTGGTGTCCTTGTGGAAGCTGATGTTGGGCGTGTCTTTGTCGCCCAACATCTTCCAGCCGGTCTGGATGGCGGTGGTGATGTCGTCCACACTTTGTCCGGCTTCGAGATAGGGTGTGAGCGCGAAGAACCGGCAGGTCTTGTTCGGCTTCAGCGGTGGTAACACTGGACCTTCAACAAAGAAATACCAGACCGTGTCGTCGGACACCGGCCCCTGACTTCTGAATCCGTAAGCAGTACTGACGACCTGATAGGAGCTATAGCCACCCGGTCCACTGGAACTCGATCCGGTAGTCACCGCCTCACGCTTGAGGCTGGAGGATTCCAGCGCCTTGAATAACTCAGCTGCATTGACCTCCGTCATCCGGAGTGCGGGCAGGCGGGTGTCAGCGTACTGTTCTGGGACGATCGCGTTGAGCGGCCGACCCATTGCTTTCTCAATTGCCGTCACCAGTTGTTTCGGCGTGCCGCCCGGAAAATCGAGATTGAATTTGGTGAGCCTCGGCGGCTCGTCGGCCGTCGGTTTCAAAAGCCTGGATGGCACTGGCGCTTGTGGTGCTGGCGCTGGCTGTGGAGTTTGAGCCTGCATAAGCGCTGATTGAACCAACATGCCGAAGCTCAGCCAACATCGTAGGATCTGGTGTTTGATTTTCATGGAGTGTTTCACTTTACAACCAGACAGACGCCGCTGGGTTGGGAATCCTTCGTGAATTCTGGCGGCCTATCTTATTTGTCCAACTGCCCTGTTAGACGATGGTTCCGACAATCAACCGCTGGCGCGATGGTTTGTTCCGGGAAAACTCAAAGGCTTTGACCAGGCGCGGGCGGGCAGATTCGGCTTCGCGGCGGGAGGCGGCGTGGATGCGAAGCAAAGTAGTTCCTGCTTTCACGGCTTCTCCGAGCTTGGTCAGGCAATCCACGCCGACGTCGTAGTTGATCTTCGATTCCTTGGTCAACCGCCCGCCGCCGAGATCGCGAACCACCTCGCCAACGATGCGGGCATCACATTGGGTGATGAATCCGGCGCTCGGTGCTTTAAGTTGAAGAACCACCGGTGCGGTGTGATCGTGCTTGAGCTTGCGATTGAAAGCCGCCAGGTCTGCACCTTGCGCGACGATCATTTCATCCCATTGGCGACGCGGGGCGCCGGAATTCAGACACTCCTCAGCCTGAGCTCGTGCAGTGGAAAGTGATTTTGCTTTGCCTGTCTGGACGAGCACGTGCGCGGCGCATTCGATGACAAGCGCGCGAAGGTCGTCCGCCGCTTGTGGCTGCGAACATGCGTTCGCGGCAATTCCATTCCGGGATTCTAATTTGGCAGCGTTCTCACGAACGCAGCTACGCGGCTCAAGGCACGCCACGCTTTCCTTCACTTCCAACCAATTTCCGGCGGTCTGACCGACCGGGGTGTTCATGTCCGTAAGAATGGCGCGCGTGTTCACACCGCACTTCTTGCCGAGCGAAACCATGGCCTTCGCGAGTTTGAACGCTTCGGCTTTCGTCTGCATGAACGCCGCGCTGCCGAATTTCACATCGAGGATCAGCGCGTCGAGGCTCTCGGCGAGTTTTTTGGAGAGGATCGAGGCCGTGATGAGCGGGATGCTGGGCACCGTGCCTGTTACATCACGGAGTGCGTAGAGTTTCTTGTCTGCTGGTACCATGTGCTCGGTCTGGCCGCAGATGACGCAGCCGACTTCCTGCACGATTTGCACGATACGCTTGGCCGGCAGCAGCGTCTGAAAACCGGGGATGGAATCCAGCTTGTCCAGCGTGCCACCAGTGATACCAAGGCCGCGCCCGGAAATCATTGGCACCCGAAAACCAAGGCAAGCGAGCAACGGCGCGAGCGGGAGCGAGACTTTGTCGCCCACGCCACCGGTGGAGTGCTTGTCCACGAGCGGTCGCTTGTCTTTGGGAAACTTGAGCACTTCGCCGGAATCGCGCATGGCGAGCGTGAGCGCGGTGGTTTCTTCGGTCGTCAGCCCGCGAAAGTAGATGGCCATGAGCATCGCAGCCATCTGGTAGTCAGGGATGTTTCCCGCCGTGAACTCGCGGATGAATTCGCCAATTTGGCGCGGCGTGAGTGTTTGGCCCGCGCGCTTCGCTTCAATCAGCGAAAGAAAGTTCACAAATCATCCTACGAACTTTTTAGCCGCGATGCTGGCATTGTGGCCGCCGAAGCCGAAGGAGTTGTTCACGATGGCGTTCACCGGCATTTCACGCGCGGTGTTCGCGCAGTAATCAAGGTCGCACTCGGGGTCCTGATTCTGGATGTTGATCGTCGGCGGGATGATGCCGTTCTTGATCGCCAGCACGCAGGCAGTCATTTCCACTGCGCCGGCGGCACCGAGCATGTGCCCGGTCGCACCCTTGGTTGAACTCACGACCAGCTTGCGCGCGTGATCGCCAAAGACGGTCTTGATGGCCTGCGTTTCGCAGACGTCGCCCTGCGGCGTGGATGTCCCGTGGGCGTTGATGTAGCTGACGTCGGTGGTGTTCAGACCCCCGTTGCGCAACGCCATCTTCATGCAGCGCGACGCGCCTTCGCCGCCCGGTGATGGCGCGGTGAGGTGATGTGCGTCGGCGGTGTTACCGTAGCCGACCATCTCGCAATAAATCTTCGCGCCACGCTTCTTCGCGTGTTCGAGTTCTTCCAGCACGATGACGCCCGCGCCCTCGCCCATCACAAAGCCGTCGCGGTCCTTGTCGAACGGCCGCGACGCGGTCTTGGGATCGTCATTGCGCGTGCTCATGGCTTTCATCGCGCAGAACCCGCCGATGCCGATAGGCACTATGGCCGCCTCTGAACCGCCGGCGAACATCATCTGCGCTTCGCCCATCTTGATGGTGCGCCAGGCTTCGCCGATGGCGTGATTCGCCGTCGCGCAGGCCGAGCAGGTGGCGAAATTCGGTCCACGCAAATTGTTGTACATCGAGAACAGGCCGCTCGCCATGTTGCTGATGAGCATCGGAATCATGAACGGCGAGAGCCGGCCGGGGCCACGTTCCAGCAGCACCTTCACCTGCGCGGTGGTGGTTTCGAGTCCGCCGATACCAGAGCCGAGAATGACACCGATTTCGTCGGTGTTCAGCTTGCTGAGGTCCGCGCCGGAGTCTTTCAACGCCGACCAGCCCGCGTAAACGCCGAGTTGCGAGTAGCGGTCGGTGCGGCGGACTTCCTTGGGCGATGGAAAGGCGGGCGCAGGATCGAGATTGCGAACTTCACCGGCAATCTGCGTATCGTAACCCGTCGCGTCGAACGTGGTGATCTTATCAATGCCGCACTGGCCGGTGATAAGGTTGTTCCAGAAAGTTTCGAGCGTGTGCCCGAGGGGGGTGACCACGCCGAGACCGGTGACGACGACTCTGCGATCCGACCAATTGCCTGACATAATGAAAAGGGGCAGCCGTAGCCGGTTCAAGCCGCAGCCGCCCCAAAGTGGGTTTGCCCGCGATTACTTCTGCTGCGTCTCTTCGATGTATTTGATGACATCGCCCACGCTCTGCAGTTTTTCGGCCTGTTCATCGGGCACTTCGATGCCGAATTCCTCCTCGAGCGCCATGACCAGCTCCACGGTATCGAGCGAGTCGGCGCCGAGATCCTCGATGAACTTGGCCTCGGGCGTCACCTGATCGGCATTCACGCTGAGCTGTTCGACGATGATCTTCTTTACGCGTTGTTCGATTGTTTGTTCTGACATGGTTTGCTCCAGTTCTGTTTGTGGGGTTTGTCTATGCCACGCGCCAAACAGGGTCAAGCCCTGAATCTGAAATTTTTTCTGCGTTCGCTAACTTGTTCTTGCACTGCCATCCGCGCTTAATCTCGTCGAGTTAACGCTAATGGAATCCCAATCCGGTTTCTACATCACCATTCCGCCGTCCACGGTCAATACCTGGCCGGTGACATAACGCCCCGAAGCCGCCGCCAGATACAACGCCGCATGCGCGATGTCCTCGACCTGGCCCAACGTGCCCAGCGGAATCTGCTTCACCAGCGCTTCCTTCAACTCGGGCTTCAACTCCGCCGTCATATCGGTTTCGATGAATCCTGGCGCGATGGCGTTCACCGTGATGCCGCGCGAACCGAACTCCCGCGCCGCTGACATCGTGAAACCGATCAAGCCGGCTTTGCTGGCCGCGTAATTGCATTGGCCGGCGTTACCCATCAACCCGATCACCGATGCGATGTTGATGACGCGCCCGCTGCGCGCCTTGAGCATGGCACGGCTGAAAGCCTTGGTGACCAGAAAAGCGCCTTTGAGATTGGTGTTCAGCACGGTGTCCCAATCGGCGTCGGCCATGCGCATGAGCAGACCGTCGCGCGTAACCCCGGCGTTGTTCACCAGGATGTCCACCTTGCCACACTCGGCCAGGATCTTCTCCGCCGCTGTATTGACGCTGGCGGAATCCGATACATCCACGGCGTGTGCCCAGGCTTTGCGGCCCAATGCGCGCACTTCGTTCGCCACCTTCTCGGAATTCTCGGCGGTGCGGGAAACGCAGGCTACGTCCGCGCCTTCGGCCGCGAACTTCAACGCGATGGCGCGTCCGATGCCGCGGCCTGCTCCGGTGACGACTGCAATCTGGTTGCTGAGTTGACTCATGCGGCGGAAAGCGTGTTGTGAGTTGGGGATGGCGTCAAGTTTTTCGCCTAAGTGGCATTGCTTCAATCTGAAGTGTTTGAATATGGTCCTTCCGGCGTCCCGCCGGAAGCTCGTTTACAGCGTGCTGCCACCGTCTCGGTGGCAGCACTAACTTTCTTCAACTTTTAGCCTAGCGCCTTCACTGTAGCTTCAAGGCTCGCTGCGTCGGCCACGTTGAGCATCTGCGCGCTTTTGTCTATGCGCTTCATGAAACCGCTCAACGCTGCGCCCGGGCCGAGTTCGATGAATCGCGTGAAACCCTGCGCCTGCAGATAGCGCATGGATTCCTCCCAGCGCACGGACGACGTGACCTGTTCCACCAGCCGCGTGCTCATCTCGCCCAAACCGGCGTGCGGTTGCGCGGTGACGTTTGAAACCACCGGCACGCGCGGCGCGGACAGCTTCACGTTGACCAGTTCGGTCCGCAGCTTCGGTTGCGCGCTGGCCATGAGCGGCGAGTGATACGCACCAGCGACCACCAGCGGAATCGCCCGCTTTGCGCCCTTGGACTTCGCGAGTTCACAGGCATTGGCGATTTTTTCGGCCTCGCCCGAGATGACGAGTTGGCCAGGGCAATTCAGGTTCGCAAGCACCACGCCGGCTTCGGCGCAGACTTCGCGCGTGGGCGCTTCTTCCAGTCCGATGATCGCCGCCATGCCGCCTTTGGTGACATCGCAGGCTTCCTGCATGAACTTGCCCCGCTGACGCACGACGCGCAGGCCGTCCTCGAAGCTCATCGCGCCGGCGGCAGTGAGCGCGGTGAATTCGCCCAGCGAAAGTCCGGCAGTGGCTTCGAAGGTGAGCGCGGGCACGCGTTCCTTGAGCAACTGATACGCGACCCAACTGACAAGAAAGATGCCCGGCTGGGCGTTCTCGGTCTTGGTGAGTTCCGCTTCTGGACCGTCGAAACAGATTGCAGTGAGATCGTAGCCGAGGGCGGCATTGGCGCGGTCGAACCACGCCTTGGCGGTGGGGAACGTGGCGGCGAGGTCTTTGCCCATGCCGACGACTTGCGCGCCCTGTCCGGCGAAGAGGAGTGCGGTTTTACTCATAAAAGGCGCAAACTAGATACTAAGCCTATCACAAACAAAAGCTTCGATTTTCTCTTCAATCTGAATCGTAGTAGTAAAGCACACCTTTGTTCGTATCAATCCATGCTTTTGGTCCATACCAATCCTTGAAGCCAAGCTTAACTCCGTTTGAGAACTTGTTCAGATCGAACCAATTCAAATTGAGTTTTCCCATTGTTCCATTGCTTGTAACTGTACTGACTGACGCATCAAAGTCTATCGGCCCAGAAATGAAATTTGTCACAATCAAGTCGCTCGCTTTTATCTTTCGTTCTGTCAGAAGTTTGATCGCGTGGTCTATACATTCTTCAGGGGTCGCTTCATATCGGCAGGCATATTCAAAAGCTTGCCACCAGGAGTAAGCGGCATATTGAATATTCTTGGCGCCAGCCGGCAACGTGGCGCCAAAATTCGTTGGTAACTCTGATCGCTGCATCGGGCGCTCTGAGTGCGCGTACGATGGCTTTCCTAGAAGTTCTGTAAAGGCCTCGATCCCTTCCTGGCTGGAATTGGACGCGACAATTTCCGGTTGTGTTATTGAAGGACGCTCCTGTTTCGAGGGGAAGCTGTTTGTCTGCACAGCCACCTGATTGTCAGTGTTCGTTTCTGCCTTCTGCTTTGAAAAAAAGCGCAGAACGCTTACACCAATAGCTACAACCACAACTATCAGCCATTTCTTCATTTTGTGGCAGCTAGATCTTTGTCCATACCGACGATTTCCGCACCTTGTTCAACGAAGAGAAGTGCGATTTTGCTCATGTTCTTTCTAAATTTCGCTGCCGATTAACTCTTCCAACTTAGGTACCTCTTGTTCTTCCGGCGCGGCTATCCAGTGGTTATCTACCATCCGGTAACAGCAGAGCCGATGGTCGAATCTCTCTAGGATCCTATCAATTGCTTGGTCGAGTTGTTCGACTGTGCCCCAATTTCCACCACACACACCACACATAAAATAAGTTCCCTCCGCTTCCTCAAACCTCCCTACCCAACCCCAGCATCCAGCTTCTGGACACCGCATCATTCGCACTGCAGGCTTCTTGCTTTCGGGGGTTTTCGCGGCTGCTTCTCCTTCGCACCTGGCGCAAGCCTCGCAATCAAGAATCAGCTTCTTTGTCTTGCTGGCCAAAGCCTCACGGATCATTTCCATGAGTATTCTCCTGCGTTGGAATAAACTCCCGTTTGCAGCTCCTGCAATAGATGTGAACTGGCATTGTTGGCGGCTGTTGCTCACTTGCCTCAACTCAACCGTGTTTTCACCACGCACTTAGAAAGCGTGGTTTTGCTCATTCATCCGCGCCCAAACCAGTGACGCAACCAATGTAGAAACCTTTGATAGCCGCGCTTCCTTGTTCCTTCGGAAGAATAATATTCGTATGAAGTATCTACATAGCCGCTGATCACCGTGCTAGCCAAAGAAGTTTGGATTGGATT
>Ga0315910_10003294_pt1 | contig 13831 bp, 8 predicted proteins | sample EdamamesoilMG_FD_204470 | JGI IMG/M metagenome (GOLD analysis project Ga0315910, IMG submission 204470) | Garden soil microbial communities collected in Santa Monica, California, United States - Edamame soil | ecosystem: Environmental > Terrestrial > Soil > Garden | place: USA: California...
ACCCACATGCGAGGTCTCGCCACCGAAGTACCAGCTGTACGCGTAGTAGTCGATGACCATCGGCTGGCCGATCGCCGCCTGGGTCAGGCCCATGTCGCTGCCGCAGACGCGCAGGATGACGTTGGACGAGTTGGTCCCGTGCTCCACGAAGAAGCGCGAAATGCTCGCGCCCGTGGCTGCATTGATCACCGCCGTCACCTGCCGTCCGTCGGTCAGCGCCGTGACGCCGCCCACATCCTGGTTGATCACGAAGAAGTCGAAGTTACCGTCGTTGTTCACGTCGATGTCGACTTCGTGGATCGTGCCCACCGGGGACGCCTTGCGCTCGTACATGTTGAACACGAACTCCCAGACGAAGTTCGGGTTCACGCTGCACACCTGGCCTGCCGGGGTGAGGAAGGTGTTGACCGCGGCCGCGCGAATCGAGGGATTCGGAGCCTGGTCGCCACGATCGCCACGCGGCGTGTCGGTGCCGGTGCCGAGCAGCGAGTACGCGAAGATCTGCGCCGTACCCACGCCCTTGTTCTCCAGCGCCACGGTCGCGGTGCTGGTCACCGGATCGAAGTTCAGGTGTCCACCCGGGAGCTTGGCAACCAGGTCGGCCGACTTACGCGGCAGGATGTGCCACGGCATCGTCACCTTGTGGTTGTGACCCTGGAACACGACGTAGCCGTCGTATTCGTTGGTGGTCAAGGGCCCGATGGCATTGCCGCGCGAACCGGAGTTCATCTGGTTGTCGCGCAGCTTGGTGCCGTCGATGGTCAGCTTCACGTTCACGCGAGCCGAGCTGAACGGATAGACGACCACGGTCGACGGGCTGACCGACATGCTGACGGCTCCCGTGTCCTTGTCGTCCTGGTAACGCAGCGTCGGCTTCACGCTGTACACCAGCGGGAAGAAGCCGCGGTTCTCGATCTCCAGCTTGCGCTGCATGACCGTGTTCGGCTTCGAGGCATCGAAGTAGCCAAAGCTCATGGCGCCATGGACTCTCGACACCTTGTCGCCGGTCACGTCGCTCACGATCGCCGGCGAGAACAGCGCGCGGTCCACGCGCACTTCACCACCACCGATGCGCGTGATCGGCGCGAGCTGGTCCGGCAGGACGGTCGCCGCGTTCGACGGCTGGTACACCTCGGTGTTCGCCGTGTTGATCAGCAGCTGCTTGATGTCGCTGCTCGACAGGAACGGCCGAGCGCCCTTCAGGATGGCCGCGGCGCCGGTGACCATGGGCGCTGCGCCCGAGGTGCCACCGAAGGCCGCCGTACCCGTGAAGCTGCCCGACATCGCGGACACCGACGCGCCCGGCGCGCCGATTTCCGGCTTGACGATGTTGTCGTCGAAGCGCGGACCGCGCGAGGAGGTCGAGGCCAGCGAACCGACCAGCGGGGCGAGGTTCGCGGGATCGAACTTCACCGAGGCATTGCCGGCACGCAGGATGTTCGCGTCCGCCTGGCTGATCATGTAACCCGGGATGTTCGGATTGCCACCGCCGAACGCGCCGCCGAACGGAGCATCCGGAGTGATCAGGCCGATGATGCCGAGGATGCCGCCCGCCGCCGCGATGTTGCTGATCTTGAGGCTGAAGGAGCAGGTACCACGATCGACCAGCACGATCATGCCGGCGAGTTCACCGGCCGCGTACGGGTTGGTGCCCGCCGCGTCGGCGCAGCCGAGGCGCTTGCCACCCGCGGCCGGGTAGAACACCGGGCCCTGGATGACCGTGGTCAGCGGAGCCGACCAGGGCTGGAACACGGCGCCCTTCTGCGAAGCCGTCGGGGCGGTGATCGCCATCAGCTGCAGCGTCGCGGACGGGACAGCCGTCTGCGCCACGCTCAGCGCCGAGGAAGTCGCCGCCGGCGATCCGGTGATGAACTGCTTGTCGGCGCTGTTGCCGGCCGAAGCCACCGTCAGCACGCCGACCTTCGAAGCGTTGTCGACCGCCTCGGAGAGATCGTCGTCGAACGGCTGGCCGTAGGGCGAACCCAGCGACATGTTGATGATGTCGACGTGGTCGCGAATGCGGCCGTCGCCGTTCGGGTCGAGCGCGAAGTCGACGCCGCTCAGCAGGGCCGCGCCGCTGCAAGAGGTGGCCGGCGCGGAGCACGCCTTCACCGCGTAGATCTTCGCGGCCGGCGCCACGCCGAGCTTGCCGGCGATGATGTCGGACACGTGCGTGCCGTGGCCGCCGAAGGTGGTCGCGTCCGGCGCCGCGATCGGATCCGGATCCGGCTCGAGCACGCCACCGGGCGAATTCGGCCAACGCTCACCGACGAAGTCATAACCGCCGACGATCTTGGAGCTGGGGAACAGCCCGTTGTCGGCAGTGGTCGCCGGGTCGTCGACGACCAGGTAGCCGCCGCTCACGAGTTGCGGGATCGCCGGTGAACCGGCGGGAGGAAGCGGCGCCCACGCCGCTTCGTACGCCGCCTGCGTGCCCGGGCCACCGAGCGCCGCGTGCGTGTAGTCGACGCCGCTGTCGATGACCGCGATGCGCACGCCCTGTCCCTTGGCATGGAAGTCGTGCGCGGTGTCCGCGCCGATGTATGGCACGGTTTCCGAGAGGTCCTGGCTGTAGTTAGCCACGCCGACCACGCGCGAGATCGAGGTGTCGCGCGCCAGCGCCGGCAGGTCCGCCCCGTCGACGCTCAGCACCACCGCGTTGAGCGCGAGCTGCGTCGAGGAGACCACCTCGGCGCTCGGCACGATGGCGAGGATGCGGTCGACGAACGCGGCCTGTTCGGCCATCACCTGTTCCCGACTGCGCGTCTCGCCGGATCCGGCGACGGATTCACCCCGCAGGCGCACCAGGATTTCCTGGCGTCCCTTGATGCCCGCGAGACTCGGATGCAGCACCGACGGCCGGGTGCCGGCGTCCGAGACGATGGGTTCGGGAAGCGTTATCGCGGAAAGCCTGGCGCTGTTGCTTGTCGTGAGCGGTCGCGGTCCTGCAGCCGCGGCGAGAGTGCTCATAGACAACAACGCGCCGCAAACGGCCAGCGTGAGCTGACCGTGTCGTACACGTGTGCTCTTCATTTGAATGTATCCCCTGAGAACCTGTTATTCCGGACACACGCCAGGGATGAATGCCCCCGGGAACGCGGCGGTTCTTCTTTGATGCCGCGAGCAGTGCGTGCCACCTCCTTGGCTCGGCGCACCGTGTTATCCAGGACCCGCGGGCGACGCTACTCCGCGTCGCGACTTAATTCAATCGCACGCGAGGGCAAGATTGAACATAAGCCTTCAGGTTTTCTTGCGCTTCGCCGGCGCTTTTTTCGCGGCGCTGCCCGCCGTCCTGGCCGCGGAGCGCGCCGAGGATTTTTTTGCGGGCGTGGCGGATTTTTTCTCAGGCTTGGCGGCGACCACGGCCGGCGTTGACGTCTTGTCAGCGGCCTTGCGCGAAGATTTCTTCGCGGGTTTTGCGGCAGTAGTTTGTGCGTCGGCAGTCGCCGCGGCGGCGGCGGGCGCCGCCGTCTTCTTGCGGCCGAAGCGGCTGCCCCGCGGCGGTGCGACGGCCAGCAGCTCGCGGCACAACTCGAGCGGCACGGTCTTCGGATCGGAATCCTTCGGGATGCGCGCGTTGCGCTTGCCATCGGTGATGTACGGACCATAGCGGCCGTTCAGCACCTGGATGTTGTCGACGCCGAAGTCCTGGATGATGCGGTTGGCGTCGGCTTCCTTCTTCAGCCGGATGACTTCGAGCGCGCGCTCCAGCGTGACGGTGTACGGGTCGTCGGGCGGCTTGAGCGATACGTACTTGGCGCCGTACTTGATATACGGGCCGAAGCGGCCGATGTTCGACTGCACCGGCTCACCCTCGGCAGTGGTGCCGAGATTTACCGGTAGTTTGAAGAGCTCGAGCGCCTCGGGCAGCTTGATGAGATCCATCTTCTGGCCGGGACGCAGGCCCGCGAACTTGGGCTTCTCTTCGTCGTCCTTGGTGCCGATCTGCACGAACGGGCCGTAGCGGCCCATGCGCACCGTCACCGGCTTGCCGCTGACCGGATCCTTGCCGAGCTCGCGCGCCTGGGCGACTTCCTCGCGCGACACGTTCTTTTCGACGTGGTCGACCAGCGAGGTGAAGGGCTTCCAGAATTTCTTGAGCGGCTCGGTCCAGTCTTCCTCGCCGCGCGACACGGCGTCGAGCTCGTCTTCGAGCGAGGAAGTGAAGCCGTATTCCACGTACTTGTGGAAATGCTTGGACAGGAAGCCGTTGACGATCTTGCCGATGTCCGTCGGGATGAACCGGCGGTTGTCCATGTCGACGTACTCGCGATCCTTGAGTGTCGAGATGATGGTGGCGTAGGTCGACGGGCGGCCGATGCCGTGTTCTTCCAGCGCCTTGACCAGCGAGGCTTCGGAATAACGCGGTGGCGGCTCGGTGAAGTGCTGGTCGCCGTGCACGTTGAGAAGCGTGACCACGTCGCCGTCCTTCATGGCCGGCAGGATGCGGTCGTTCTCGTTCTCGGGTTTACCGTCGTCTACGTCTTCCTGGTAGACGGCGATGTAGCCCGGCTTGATCAGCGTGGAGCCGTTGGCGCGCAACGTGGTGCGCGCATCGGCGGCCACGCCGGCCTGCTGGCTGGGCACCATGTCCACGGCCACGGTGTCGAACAGCGCGTGCGCCATCTGCGAGGCTACGGCGCGTTTCCAGATCAGCGCGTACAACTTGTACTGGTCCGGATCGATCTTGCCCTCGACGCGCGACGGCAGGATGGCCGCCGACGTGGGTCGGATGGCTTCGTGCGCTTCCTGCGCATTTCGCGACTTGGTCTTGTAGACGCGCGGTTCCTCGGCCACGGCTTCGGCGCCGTATTCCCTGGCGATGACTTCGCGCATCTCGCGCACGGCGTCGACGGCGAGATTCACCGAATCGGTACGCATGTACGTGATGAGGCCGATGCTGCCCTCGCCGAAATCCACACCTTCATACAGCTGCTGGGCCAGGCGCATCGTGCGTTGCGCGGAGTAGCCGAGCTTGCGCGCGGCTTCCTGCTGCAGCGTCGAGGTGGTGAACGGCGGCGACGGGTTGCGGCGGCGCTGCTTGCGGTCGATGGACACCACGTGCAGGAACCCCTGCGCGGCATCCTTGATCGCCTGCTCCACGCCGCGCGCGGCGTCTTCGCTGGTGAAGCTGAACTGTTCGACCTTGGTGCCGTTGAACTCCACCAGCTTGAGCGGGAAGTTCTGCGTGCTGTGTTCGCCCTCGGCTTCGAGCGTCCAGTACTCCTGCGGCTTGAAGATGCTGATCTCGTGCTCGCGCTCGCAGATCATCCGCAAGGCGGGGCTCTGCACGCGGCCGGCGGACAGTCCGCGACGCACTTTCTTCCACAGCAGTGGCGACAGGTTGAAACCGACCAGGTAGTCGAGCGCGCGGCGCGCCTGCTGCGCGTTGACCAGGTCCAGCGACAGGTCGCGGGGTTCCGCCACGGCACGCTGCACTTCGCCCTTGGTGATCTCGTAGAACACCACGCGCTTGACGTCCTTGCCCTTGAGCTCGCCGCGCTCCTTGAGCAATTCGCGCAGGTGCCAGGAAATGGCCTCGCCCTCGCGGTCCGGGTCGGTCGCGAGAAAGAGATTCTTGGACTTCTTGAGCGCGCGGGCGATCGCGTCGACGTGTTTCTCGTTGCGCTCGATGGCCTGGTAGCTCATCGCGAAGTGCTTGTCCGGATCCACGGCGCCTTCCTTGGGCACCAGGTCGCGAACGTGGCCATACGAGGCCAGCACCTCGAAATCCTTGCCGAGGTACTTCTTGATGGTCTTCGCTTTGGCGGGAGACTCGACGATGACTAGGTTGTCAGCCATCTATTCAGTTCGGAAGGGCGTCGAATTCTTCGAGCACGAGATGTTCCATGCGGGCGCAGGCCTGCTCCTGCCCGGGCTGGCTGGACAGCACCATCAGCACCAGCCACTTGAGGCGGTCGATGTCGACGTCGTCGCCCTCGAGCGCCACCAGCCGATCGATGACGATCTCACGCTGCAGCGGCGAGAGGATGCCGTCCTGTTCGAGCTGCAGCAGGTAGCCGCGGCACGCGGTGGAGATGCGCTCCAGTTCCTCTTCGGAGAACACGCGCAGCGCGCGCGACGACATGTCGGGGCGCGAGCGTTCGTCGGCGAGATCGGCGAGCCAGTCGAGCGCGCGTTCGACGTTGTGGCGCCCGAAACCCGCGCGCTCGAGGTCGGCGGCCAGGGCTTCGCGCTCCGGCACTTCCGGGACTTCGGCCAGCATGTACTGGTCGAAGACGTAGATAAGAATGTCTAGAACACTTCCGGTCATGAAGTCGCCGTAGAAACTATCGTGCCGCCATGCGGCTGTATCGGCCGCCGGGATGCGGCGCCACGTGTCCATCGAGCTCCAGAATCAGCAGCATCGAGGCGATCGATTCGCTGTTCATTCCCGTGCGTTCGATCAAGCTATCGACGCTTGCCGGCTCGAAGGCGAGCGCATCTAACAGGATTTTGTATTCCTTGTCCAACGCGTTCCCGGGTTTTCCGGTGTCGGCGGGCGACTTCGCGGCTTCCGCAACCAATTGCGCAGAAAGGGAAATCTTCAGCTCCATCAGCACGTCCTCGACGCATTCGATGAGCTTTGCCCCCTGGCGGACGAGCTCATGGCAGCCGCGGGCCATGGGATTGAGGATGCTGCCGGGCACGGCGAACACTTCGCGACCCGCGAGCCCGGCCAGCCGGGCGGTGATCAAGGAACCCGAATCCTGGGCCGCTTCGACGACCACGGTGCCATGCGCCAGGCCGGCGATGATGCGATTGCGTTGCGGGAAGTTCGCCGGAAGCGGGGGCGTGCCGGGCGGGAATTCCGACACCACCGCGCCGCTCGCGACGATGCGCTCCGCGAGCGCGCGGTGCTGCCGCGGATACACGATGTCGAGACCATGGCCCAGCACGGCGATGGTGAGGCCGCCACCTTCGAGCGCGCCCTCATGACTGGCGGCGTCGATGCCGAGCGCGAGGCCGCTGGTGATGCACAGCCCCATGCGCGCAAAACTCGCCGCGAACCGGCGCGCGGTCGACAGGCCTCCGGCGGTGGCATTGCGACTGCCGACCATGGCGACCTGCGGCTCGCTCAACGCGGCCACCGACCCGCGCACGAACAACACCGGCGGCGCCTGCGGTGACGCGCGCAACAGCGGTGGATAGTCCGGCGACATCGACGGCAGCAGCGCGCAGTCCGCGCCCGCGAGCCAGCGCAGGTCGGCGTCGATCAGCATTCCGTCGGGGTGCCGCAGGTATTCGATCGTCGCGGGCGCGATGCCGAGAGCCGCGAGCTCGTGGGCCCGTCGCCGTTCGAGCAATTCGAGGTCGGGCGAGTGCGTCGCGATGAGCGCCAGTGACCTGGCGTCGAGACCAGGGGCGCGCGCGGCAAGCGAGAGTCGATGCAGGAATTCCGGCGAACCAGGCATGTCGCCAGACTAAAACGAAAGGGCCAGCCCGGAGGCTGGCCCTAACTCGTCCAAATCAACAGAAATGAATCAGGGGTTGTAGACGCGATCCGCAACCTGGATCGGCGCGCGGGCGCCGATGATGAGTCCGTAGCTGACGCGGTCGAACACCTTGAACACGATCAGCGTGCCGGCGCGTTCGTAAGGGAGTTGCACGTCCTTGGCGTAGAGGTCCTTGCCGAAGGGGCGGTTTCTCCACAGGTCGCGCACCACTTCGCCCTGCTTGTCGACCGCGAGCACCGCGCCCGGCGTGAGGCCGTCATGGTTGCCGCGGTTCAGCACCACGACCTGGTACTGGCCCACTTCGGTGGCCTCATCGGCGATCGCGATGATGCGGCCGTTCACGTCATGCGGCGGCGCATGCGGGGTGAAGCCCAACGAGGTTTCGCCCTGCTGCGCGATCAAACGGTCACCGCGCAAGGCTTCGCGGGCGCCTTCGGTGAGCAGGGTCTTGGCGACGCCGCTGTCGGAGCGGGTGTTGCTCACGACCGCGGTGGCTACATAGACGGCCTGGTAGCCGATCATCTGGTTGGATTCGAAGTCGTAGATGGGATCGCCGACGTGCATGACCGCGAAGCGCTGGTTCAGCGGCGCGTTCAGGTTCTCCACGTACGCTTCGTGTCCCGTGCCGCCGATCATGTGCTGGTCGCGGAACGCCAGGATGTGCGGCGCCGCCAGGATCTCTTCCTTCACCAGCACGCTGGGACGGGAGAGGAACGAGGCGATGGCCGAGTAGGGCATCGTGTCGATCGGGCCTTCGAGCTCTTCACTGCGCAGGCGGGGCGAGAGGCGCGCGCCGCTGTACTGCGAAATGCTCACATGCGCATCGCCGCTGCCGCCATAGGCCAGCGACAGCACGTCACCCGGATAGATGAGGTGCGGATTCTCGACCTGCGGATTGATCTGCCAGATCTCCGGCCAGAACCACGGGTCCTTGAGGAACACCGCCGCGATATCCCACAGCGTGTCGCCACGCTTCACCGTGTAGTTCATCGGCGCATCCGGCCGGATGAGCTGCGCGGTCTGGGCCGGCGCGGGAGATTCCTGCGCCATTTCGTTCATGGCGGCGATGGCCGCTTCGGTCGCGGTGAGGTCGTCAGCCGTCGTTGCCGCCGGGGCGTTCGACACCGGCTGCGGAGGCGGGGCCGAGACCTGTTCTTCGGGGGCCGATTTGCAGCCCACGAACAGCAGCGCGGCCGAGACGAGGGCCATCAGGGCAGCGAGGCGCAGCGCGTCCAGTTTGACCACGCGCTGCTGCGTAACTTGTTGATTAAAAGACATCCTCCACTCCTCAATACTGGGTGGGGCAAGCGGACCCCACTGTTATAATCCGGGCCCGCACGATGGGCTCGATCTATTGTCAAGTCTGTGCGCTGGATCACGCGGCGGAACGCCGAAGCCGCCGGTGCGATCCAAGGTCACTGTCGAATCTCGCAAACATTAGCAGCAATCGAGCGGAACATCATGGCGCGCCTGCAAATTCTTGAGTATCCGGACCCCCGTCTTCGGACCAAGGCGACCCCCGTCGAGGTATTCGACGAGGCCCTCGCGACCTTCGCCGCCGACATGCTCGAGACCATGTATGCCGCACCGGGCGTGGGGCTGGCGGCCACCCAGGTGGATTTCCATAAGCGCCTGATTGTCATGGATGTTTCGGAGTCCAGGCAGGAGCCCATGGTGTTCTGCAACCCGGAAATCATCGAGTCCTCCGGAACCGGCGTGACCGAGGAAGGTTGCCTCTCGGTACCGGGGATTTTCGACGAGGTGAAGCGGGCGGCCGTGATCCGGGCCCGGGCGCAGGACGTCACCGGAAAGGTGTTCGAAGTGCAGCTCGAGGGTCTCGGCGCGGTGTGCCTGCAGCACGAGATGGATCACCTCGAAGGCAAGTTGTTCGTCGATTACCTGTCGGACCTGAAGCGCGAAAGGATTCGCAAGAAACTCGACAAGGACCGCAAGGAACGCGCCAGCCGCGTGCGTGAGACCGCCGCCGCGCGCGCATATTGAAATATCCCGGCCCCAGGCGCGTGGATGAATAGCGCGTCGACGACTCCACTGCGCATTGCCTTCGCGGGCACTCCGCAATTCGCGCTGCCCGCACTGCGCGCGTTGCTGGCGTCCCGCCATCGCGTGGTCGGCGTGCTCACGCAGCCGGATCGTCCCGCGGGGCGCGGCCTCGAATTGCGTCCCTCGCCGGTCAAACTACTCGCGCTGGATGCCCGGGTGCCGCTGGCGCAGCCCGCGCGACTGAAGAGCGCCGAAGAACGCGCGGCGCTGGCGTCCTGGCAGCCGGACCTGCTGGTGGTGGTCGCCTACGGTCTCATCCTGCCCGCGCCGGTGCTCGCGCTGCCGCGCCTCGGCTGCCTCAACATCCACGGTTCGCTGCTGCCGCGCTGGCGTGGCGCCGCGCCCATCCACCGCGCCATCCTCGCGGGTGACGCGGAGACCGGCGTCACCATCATGCAGCTCGATGCCGGGCTGGACACCGGGCCGACCCTGCTCGAGCGCCGCCATCCCATCGGCCTGCACGACACCGCGGGAGACTTGCACGACGCGTTGTCCGAACTCGGCGCCGTGGCATTGCTCGAGGCCATCGACGGCCTCGCCGCCGGCACGCTGGCTGCGCGCGCGCAGCCAGCCGATGGCGTTACCTACGCGGCGAAGATCGAAAAATCCGAAGCGCGCATCGACTGGCGGGATGACGTGTTGCAGATCGACCGCAAGATCCGCGCCTTCAATCCCTGGCCTGTCGCGGAGACGCGTTTCGCCGGGGAATCGCTGCGCCTGCATCGCGCCAGCGTGGCCGAAGTACGCGCGCACCACGGTGAACCCGGCACCGTGCTGGGCCTGGCGGATGACGGGTTGCGCGTGGCCTGCGGCACGGGCGTGCTCGCACTGCGCGAGTTGCAACGCGCCGGCAAGCGGCCGGTGGCGGCGCGCGATTTCGCGAACGCGGTGAATCTCGCGGGACTGCGGTTCGGCGCATGACTCCGCGGCCACAAGGTTCTCGCCCCCGCAAGCCGCGCTCGCGCCATGCACCGGGTGCGGAAACGCTGGCGCAGGCGGCACTCGCGGTCCACACCGTCGCGAACCAGGGACGCTCGTCCGATGTCGCGCTGGAAAATACCCAGGGGCGCGGCGATCGCGCCGCGGTCCGCGCCATCACGCTCGGCACGTTGCGCTGGTACCTGCGTCTCGCGCCGGCCATCGAGAAGCTCTCCAGCCGGCCGTTCGCGGAGCTCTCGCCGCAGCTCGCGGCGCTGCTGGTCACGGCCGCGCACCAGGTCGAGTATTCGCGCGGCGCGCCCGAGGCGCAGGTGCACCTGGCCGTGGATGCCAGCCGCATCGTGGGCGAGTCGCGCGCCAGCGGGATGGTGAACGCGGTACTGCGCAAGTTCGTCGCGCAACGCGCCGAGTTGTTAGGGCAAGTCGACGCCGACCTCGCGCGGCGCCACGCGCATCCGCGCTGGCTGGTGGATGCGCTGGTGGCGGCATGGGGCGATCGAGCCGAGGCCATGCTGTCGGCAAACAACCAGCATCCGCCGATGACGCTGCGCCTCGATCCCGCGCAGCTGCCGCGCGAAGATTTCCTGCGCGCCTGGCGCGCGCTCGGGCGTGACGCCCGCGCGATCGAGTGGCAGCCGGACGCCGTCGTGCTCGAACACGCCGCCGCCGTGCAGACGCTGCCGGGTTTCGAGACCGCCGCGGTCTCGGTGCAGGACGGCGGCGCGCAACTCGCGGCGCCGCTGCTGGACGCCGCGCCCGGCATGCGCGTGCTCGATGCCTGCGCCGCACCGGGCGGCAAGACCCTGCACATCGCGCAACGCACGCCCGACCTGGGTGAGCTGATCGCCGTCGACGATGACGCCCTGCGCCTGCAACGCGTTCGTGAAAACCTGGAGCGCGGCGGCCGGCAGGGCCTGCTGGTCACCGCGGACCTGCGCACGCGTCCGGCTTCGCTGGCGGCCGATTCTTTCGATCGCGTGCTGGTGGATGCGCCCTGCTCGGCCACCGGCGTCATCAGGCGGCATCCCGACATCAAGCTGCTGCGCCGTGCGGAGGACATCGCGGCCTTCGCGGCCAACCAGCGCCGCATCCTCGCCACCGCATTCGAACTACTGCGGCCGGGCGGGCGTCTGATCTACTGCACCTGTTCGGTCCTGCCGCAGGAAAACGAACAGGTGGTCGCCGGATTCCTGCGCGACCAGCCGGCCGCCACGCCGGGCGGCTGGAGCGCCGGTTTGCCGGTTCCGCCAGGCCTGCTGGAGCGGAGCGTGGGCTGGCAGCTGCTGCCCGGTGGCGACGCAGGCACCGATGGCTTCTATTATGCGAGCCTGCACAAACGGCAGGCCGAGGGGTAACCAGGGACACATGCATTCGCGCCGCGCGCACCCGTTGTTTACGCTGCCCATCCCTGCATTGCCCATTCCGGCAATGTTGATGGCGGCGTTGCTGGGACTGTCCGCCGGCCCGGTCGCGCATGCCGATGCGCTGGACGGCGTGCTCGAAGTGCGCTCGGCCTACGCCAGCGCCGACGAACGCGGCGTATTCCAGCTGTTCGCGCGCATCGCCTACCCGGTGAACGACGACATCCGCGCCGCGCTCAAGGACGGCCTCACGCTCAGCTTCAATCTCGACGTGGTGGTGTCGCGCGAGCGGCGCTGGTGGATGGACGAGACCGTCGAGGAGCGACACCTGACGCGCGAGCTGAGTTACCACGCGGTCAGCGATCGCTACGTCACGCGCAACCTCGACCCTCCCGGCGCCGGCGAGCAGCACAGCTACGCCACCCTGGAAGAGGCGCTCGAGTCGCTGGGCACCGTCGACGCGTGGCCATTCCTGATTTCGTCGGGCATGTCGGGCGCGCGCCAGTATCGCGTCTCGCTGCGCGCCGGCGTGCGCCGCGGGCGCCTGCCGGACACGCTGCGCGCCATCATGTTCTGGAGTGACGACTGGCATCGCGAGAGCGAGTGGTTCTCATGGTCCCTGCAACGCTGAGACGCCTGGGTACGCTCGGACTCATCGCACTGTGGGTGCTGGTGAGCGGCGGCCTGCTGCTGCTGCTGGCGCTGTCGGTGCAGAACTCGGTCCAGTACAGCCGCATGCAGGCCGGCATCCTGCTGATCAACGCCATCGCGGTGGTCACGGTCAGTGTGCTGCTGGCCCGCAAGATCATCGAGCTGGTACGCGCGTTCCGCGCGCAGGTTCCGGGTTCCCGGCTGACGGCACGCACGGTCGCCATCTTCGGCTCGCTGGTGGTCGCGCCGCTGATCATCATCTATCTATTTTCCCTGGAGTTCCTGAACCGCGGCATCGACAGCTGGTTCAAGGTCGAGATCAAGCAGGGCCTGACCGACGCGCTGGAACTCTCGAAGGCGGCGATGGACGTGCGCATGCGCGAATACGCGCGCAGCACGCAGCTGTTCGCCATCAAGCTCGCCGAGAGCCCGGACACCAACTGGGTCATCGCCACCGACGAACAACGCGTCGACAGTGGCGCGCTCGAGGTGGTGGTGTACGGCGCGCTCGGCCAGGTGCTCGCGGCCAGCACCGCGGGGCCGTCCTCGACCACGCTGCCGCGCTACGCGTCCCCGGAGGTGACGCGCGCGATCGCGGGCGGCAACACCTACTGGAGCCTGGAGCCGCTGTCGGAAGGCGACTACCTGATCAACACCGCCGCGCCTATCGCGGCCACCCCGGGAACCAGTGAAGGTCGCTTCGTGGTGGCGCTGTACCCGGTGCCGCCGCAGCTCGCGCGATTATCCGAGGCCGTGCAGCGATCCTATTCGCAGCACGGCGAGCTGTCCGCGCAGCGCGAGCCCGTGAAGAACAGCTTTCGCATGACCCTGACCCTGGTGCTGCTGCTGGCAATGCTGACCGCGATTTATGGTGCTATCTACTCGGCCGAGAAACTCACCCGCCCGGTGCAGGACCTGATCGCCGGCACGCGCGCGGTGGGCAAGGGCGACTTCGGCACGCGCCTGCCGCTGCCGTCGCGCGACGAAATGGGCTTCCTGGTGCATTCCTTCAACGACATGACCAAGCGCCTGCGGCGGGCGCGCGAAGAAACCATGCGCAGCCAGCAGGCGGTGGAGCGCGAGCGCGAACGCCTGTCGATCATCCTGGCGCGCCTGAGCACGGGTGTGATCGCGATCGGCCGCGACCTGGTGCTGCGCAGCGCCAACCAGGCGGCGAGCAACATCCTCGGTGTCGATCTCGAGCAGGGCGTCGGCCAGCCGCTGGGCGCATTGTCTGGCGATCCGCGCTTCGCGCGCTTCGCCGCCGAGGTCGGCGAACGACTGGCGCGCGGCGAGGAGGAATGGCGCGAGCAGATGGATCTCCGCCCCGAGATGGGCGGCGCGCGAGTGCTGGTGTGCGCG
>Ga0315910_10003295_pt1 | contig 13830 bp, 17 predicted proteins | sample EdamamesoilMG_FD_204470 | JGI IMG/M metagenome (GOLD analysis project Ga0315910, IMG submission 204470) | Garden soil microbial communities collected in Santa Monica, California, United States - Edamame soil | ecosystem: Environmental > Terrestrial > Soil > Garden | place: USA: California...
TGCGACAGCGTTTGCTGCAGTGATGACCATACGACCGTGCGAAGAAGTCCGTAAGACAAACGGCAAATTTTTAAGATGCGGCTGGCGAAGAGTAAACCAGTCCGTATTCAGGTGCCGGAACCAGATGGAGACATAACGTTTAACCATTTCATCCCGCTTTCTTTTGTAACGATGGAGAAACGGATGGAAAATAGTGGGCGGGTACGAATCGCCCATTGACCCATTGAATATCCCAAACACCGGGTTTACCATTTCGCATTCTTAACAACTCCACTCTCCATTTCGGAAAACCAATACCAGGCAGTTCGTCGTCTGCACTACTCGGTAAAGGCGTGATCTTCCAACGGGAGACGCAAGCCGTAGCATTCTGATGACGAAAATGGTTACGAAGAATAAAACCTGTTACCTGACTTTGCTCAACAGCCAATTGAAGACGTCTGGACGAGTTGAAATCAATCTCGCGAATTTCGCCGACAACGGCAGAGAGTGCGCTGCATTTCAGGCATTCATCCATTGCCCATAAAACATCTTTTTCTTTTTGCAGGTCAAGGAAGATGAATCGATCTGGCTCCAGGCCAAAACTTTTCAAAGCGGGAGGAAAAAGTGTTCGTGAGGAACTGATCCAGACTGTTGCACCGTGGGTTCCCATAACTGATGATAACAATCCGGCCAGGAAGCCACTGGTTGAAGCTGCATCTTCACGTTGTGTGGATAAAAATTCATGAACAGCGCCGAGCGGAAATGACGAATTAGGAAAGGCATCCAGGATCGGCCCTAAACCAATATCCAGTTCTACATTGGCCGATGATTTAAAACCTTGCATACGGAGGATGTCCGTTTGCAAATCCTTAAGAATATCGGCTTTTGACTGGAATGTCATGACATTTTTGGAGTGGGTTCCAAATGTACAAAAACTAATATAATTAGTGTATCAAAAACATCATTTAACTATTCATTTTAGTTTTATGTCGTTTTTTGGTATTCTGACGTATATTTTTCTGTACTCTATTAATCGCGAGTGCCCTTATCGTGGTCTTTTGAACAAAGCAAAGTTGGCCTTTTGAACAAAGTCGAGGGTTTGGTGTCCCCCTACCTTTGTTTCAACAAAACGCAAAATTCTATGAAAACAGTAACAGAAATCACCAACTACAATGTAAGTCTGCAAAAACGTATTAACTCTGGATTCAACTCAAGATCAACAGCAGTTGATATTATCAAAGGAATTAATCTCTCGGGAAAAATTGCCATCGTAACAGGGGGCAACACTGGCATCGGATTGGAAACAACCAAAACACTTGCAGGAGCAGGAGCAACTGTTATTGTGCCGGCACGTGATGTGGAAAAGGCTAAGAAAAATTTGTATGGGATTTCAAACGTTGAGATCCAGGCAATGGATCTGATCGATCCAAATTCCATTGATTCATTTGTCAAAAAGTTTCTTACATCAGGGCGTCCTCTACATCTGCTTATCAACAATGCCGGTATTATGTGGGTGCCGTTACGCAGAGACAGTCGCGGCATCGAATCTCAACTTGTTACAAACTACCTGGGGCAGTTTCAACTCACGGCACGACTGTGGTCAGCGCTCAAAAAGGCAAATGGTGCAAGGGTGATAAATGTATCTTCACAGGGACACCAGTTCGCATCGTTTAATTTCGATGATCCAAATTTTCTCAATCGTGAATACGAAACACTACAAGCTTACGGTCAATCAAAAACAGCGAGTAATCTGTTTACGGTTGAGCTGGATAGCCGGGGCAAAGATTTTAACGTCAGGGCATATGTGTTACATCCGGGATCCATCCATGGTACGGAGTTAGGAAGAGAAGCATCACCCGAGCTCTTCCAGAAACTAGGCTTCTGTGATGCAGAAGGCAATATCCTGCCCGAAGTAATGGCTTCACTCAAGACAATTCCTCAGGGTGCTGCGACTACGGTATGGTGTGCTACCTCACCGTTGCTCAACAACATCGGAGGTGTCTACTGTGAAGATTCGGATGTGGCAGAGCTGGCCAAGGGCATACCAGGATCAAGTGGTGTTGAGGCTTACTCACTGGACGAAAAGAATGCAAAACGCCTTTGGGAATTAAGCGAACAAATGACCGGAATAACATTCGATGTGAAATAATTGGTGTTATGAGGATTCAAATTTTCAATGCTACATTGGTTATTCGGGTCGCATAGAAATGATTCCTTAGATCACCATTTTCGAGTTGGGCCCATGATTTTTGGCTGAATAGATTGTAAGGCTTAATTTCAACAGCAACAAAGTATGGAACACCTATCAAAATATCTGACCGAGGAGATCAAGCTTTCGTGCTACGATGACAAATTTTTTAAGTCGGAAATAGTATTTGATCAACACATGCTCATCTGGTTCATTTCCGGAGAAACGAAAATCGTTCAGTCAGAAGCAACGCACACGTTCAAAACTGGGGACATCTTTCTCATTCCCCGGAACAAACCTGCCACCATCATCAATTATCCGAAGGATGGTCTGCCGCATAAAACGGTGGTCATGCTTTTGACCACAAAAATTCTAAGGAACTTTTATAACAATATCAACGTCGATGCGAAGATCACACCGGTACCGGGCATCCGCACGTATAACAAACACCCGCTGCTCGAAAGTTGTCTCGCCTCCCTGATACCTTACTTTGATATGGAAGGAGTGTTCCCGGAAAATCTCGCGTTGTTAAAAATCACTGAGGCGATTACCATACTGCGAACTATTGATCCAACGATTGACAGTGTGCTGTCAAACTTTGAAGATCCTTACAAGGTAGAGTTGATTAGCTTCCTGGAGAAGAACTACATGTTCAATATGCCTCTTGAAAAGTTTGCTTATCTGACCGGACGAAGTCTCTCAAGCTTCAAACGTGATTTTAAGAAAGCGTTCAACACCACGCCTCAGCGGTGGCTTACGCAAAAGCGACTTGAGTTAGCGCACTATGAGCTTTCGGAAAAGAAAAGAAAGCCAGCGGAAATATGTTATGAGATCGGATTTGAGAATTTATCTCACTTTTCATATGCCTTCAAAAAACATTTTGGTTATGCACCAACAGGTGTTTTTTAACACTTGGTCATCGTTTAGAAATTGGTTGCCCGGCTAGTTGGCTACCTGGGTACCCGGGTACCTAGTCACAGGGATAACAGATACCTGCCTACTTACGGATAGATTTTCCCGGGGGTTTCCGCCTTATGCTCTCCTTCTGCTCTCCTTCTCTTCTCCTTTTCCTCTCTTTCCCGACAGGTTTTGAAAAAATAGTGCGGGAAAAACGCAACCCGTGTTCAGAACACCCCCGTTATCTGGTTCAGGGTGCTTACGATTAGGGGCGCCTCAGGACAAACCGTTAACACAATATTTTATGAGCAAGATCAGGAACAACACCCTGCTGAAAGGAGTCAGTGGCATGCTGGGAAAAACGATCGTCTTCCGCGAGGTTCGTGGAACGCTAATCATGTCAAACCGTCCGAAAAAAAGGGCGACACTAACCCCGCACCAGGAAACGATGCGATCGCGGTTTCTGGATTCGATACGCTATGCAAAGACAGCCATGGAAAATCCTGCATTGAAGGCAGCATATGCTGCAGCGATTACCCAAAATAAATTCAGTGCTTTTCATGTAGCCCAGACCGACGCCCTTACACCTCCTGTGATCCGGATGCTGGACGCAGCGAACTATGATGGAAAACCAGGGGACACCCTATCGGTGATAGCCACGGATGATTTCAGAGTTGTTTCCGTAGTAGTTGCATTAATACATGCTGACGGAAGTTACCTGGAGCATGGAGAGGCCCGGCTCTTGCCAGATTCGAAGGATACCTGGCAGTACGCGGCTACCGTTAGCAATCCGATGCGGGCCGGAACGAAGGTAACCGTAACGGTTCGTGATCTGCCGGGAAACGTGGTCAGTACTGCAATTTTTCTGGCTTGAAATCATTTTTCAAATAGTCGTCCAGGTTGTCGTATGGAAGTTTACTTTGCCTGGATAATATTGCCGTGATTGAGTGGTCACATTCTTTCAACGACATAAGCCCTTCTTGTGCGCGATGGCTATGATGTCCATGGTTGTCGGTTAAGCAATACCGTATTTTCACAGTAAGGCTTTGTGTCCCTTAGATTGCTTATGCTTCTATTTAATCAATGGAATATACTTATGCCGGTTATCGTAAATGATCCAAATCAAAAATGCCCAAATAACCAGTGCGACTGGCAATCCTTCTTTCGCCACAGTAAGATGGGTTAGCAGAACACCTACCATTACAGGGAACACCACAAGGACACCTACTACTCTTGTCCTGGGAATCAGGATGAGTAGTCCGCCCAGCACTTCTGCAAAACCGATAAGCGGCATCAACCAGGAAATTTCCATGATCGCCAGGTTATCTTTTACCAATTCCGCCGGCAGGCCATCCGGTACGGGCATATAATTGAGGAATTTGTTAAGTCCGCCATTGATGAGCAAGAGCCCGAACAAGGAGAGTAAAATTGTTTTTACGATCTTCATAACTGCAATTGATTAATTCTACTTTGTTACTTCCTTGATTAATATATCAAATCATATTGGTGCAACACACCCCATACATGCTCACACAAACTTCCAGCATGTTTCAGCATATTGATAGTTGACAAAGTAGGAATAGTAATGTGCTTGTGACCTCTACTTGATCACAGGGGCAACGGGAACCATTTTTGATTGTACTTTTTGTTTCCTACTTCAACCGGACCAGTTTACCTTTTCGCTTCACGATGTTCTTGTAATCCCATTGAATGTCTCTTGACTTAACAAGCCAGCGTTTCAAATCCTTGAGATTGATTTCTTCGGCCGAAGTAAAGAAGATGGATGCATCTTTAAATTTCTTGCCTCGCTGACTTAATCCTTCTTCTTCAAAATCTGCCCCGCTCCAGAACATCAGCCGTACACCGGCTTTTAATTTATCATAACCGGTGATCGGGTTGCCGTCCAGAAACCAAACCGGATGCCTGTGCCAGACTTTGTTCTCAGCTTCTGGCAGGTGTCTGGAGATCTCCCTTGCGAGGAGTTCACAAATCGCCTGGTCTTCCGGTTCTTTGGATTGGTTATATTCCAATATGTCTTGAGCAATCTGGTTTTTCATCGGACAACTATTTTTTTAAAGTACCCAGCAATTTTTCCAGCTGGTTCAAGCCCATGGTAAAACCTTCTTTGAAGCCCATCGCGATTATCTTTTCAAGGGTTTCCCATGAATCTACCGTGATGTTGATATTGACCACCGTGTGGTCTCCTGACTGGCTGAACGTGTTTTCCCAATGCATTCTTGAAAAATCGGTATTGAGGTTTCCGGCTTCGTCACAGAAAGCATCGAGTCCGGCATAACTTTTTCCGGTATCGATCTTTTCGTAGTCGAACCGGCACCAGTGGGTTTCGTTTTCAGGACTGATCATCGCATAGTGCCACAGACCGCCTTCACGGAAGTTCAATACTTTAGTTTGGTTGCGGTATGGCAGCGGAGCCCACCATTGGTCGAGCAGTTCTGCAGTTGTCCAGGCTTTCCAAACCATTTTAACGTCAGCGTCAAATTCACGCTTTACGTGGATAGTTCTTGTTTCTTTGTCGACTGTGAAATCGAATAGCAGTGTAGTGTTCATTTTTTAGGTTTTTTTAAGGTGGTTAATAAAGTATCCAATTGACTGAAGCGTTTCTCCCATATTTTGCGGAATTGTTCCAGCCATTTATCTATTTCTTTCATTTTATTGATTTCAAGTTGGTAATAAATCTCTCTTCCTCGTTGTTCCTGTTTAATGAGTTCGCATTCCGTGAGAATACGCAGGTGTTTGGAGACGGCTTGTCTGGAGGTATCAAAATGCTCGGCTATGGCATTGGGAGTCATGGCGTGTAGTGCAATAAGGGCAATTATGGCCCGCCTTGAGGGGTCCGCGATTGCCTGGAAAATATCTCTTCTCATTTTTTTAGTTCATCTAATAGAAACCATTCGGTTGCAAATATATATGCAACCAATCGATTTCGCAATATTTTTCTAATTTTTTTCGCATTTGTTATTGGTGCCCCTTCATTGTGTACGAGCTTCGGCCAGTAGCTTAATGAGAAGTTTTTATCATTAACCTTGAGTATGCGAAAAAAAATAAGGGATTAAAATAGGCTGGATTTTGAAACCGAAGGTATCATAGCATGGGGTGGGGTTTAGAGGCTGTGGCAACCAGCAACCATCTATGAATCAAAGTCTTTGAATCGACAATTCGGTATTTGTCGGATTTGAAACAATTTTACCCGCACAGCTCATCCTGAACCTCACAATAAGAGAAGATGCAATGGTAAGTAATCCGATGGCAAGAATTGGCGCTACAAGTCCGAACTGGTCTGCGATCAATCCGGTTAGAATTGCTCCAATGGCGTAACCTAGGTCGCGCCACAATCTGAATATGCCAATGCTTTTTGGTCGTTCATCAGGATGTGTGTAGTCGGAAATGGCGGCCAGGAAAGTTGGATAAACGACAGCCGTTCCAACGCCGAGCAGAGTTGATAGTGCAATGAACCAGGAGAAAGAGTTTGCCCAGATCATGGCCAGCAAAGCAATCCCCTGCAAGAGCATACCAATGAAGAGCAACGTCTTCTTGCAATACTTATCGGCAAGCTTTCCGGTGTAAAGTTGGCCTAGGCCCCACACTGCTGGATAGGTGGCAACGATAATTCCGGTTTCATGAAGGTCAAATCCTTTTGATAGAAGGAGCATCGGTAATAATCCCCATACCATACCATCATTTAAATTGTTAACCAGACCAGCTTGTGTAATGGAACCAAGATTTTTATGTTTCCAGGTGGTGTCCCAAAAGATATTTTTCAGCAACGGAATTGTGCTAGTACCTGATTCGAGTTTTACATGATGGTGTGTGTCTTTAATGAGGAACCAGCTCATTAACAAACCAATAATCCCTAAAGCTATACCAATGTAAAAGGGATAAGGTCGTAATCCGTAGTTGCTGGCAATCCATCCGGTAAGGAAAGCAATAGCAGCAAGGGCTATGTATCCAGCAAATTCATTGAGTCCCATTGCAAAGCCTCGGTCTTTATCTCCAACAAGGTCAATCTTCATCACCACGGTACTCGACCAGGTTAATCCCTGACTTATTCCAAGGAAAATATTAGCGGCAATAATCCAGTTCCAACTTGGAGCGTAAATAAGAAGCAAGGGTACAGGCAGTGCAAGTATCCAACCGGCCACTAACAAATTCTTTCTTCCAAAGCGATTGGCTAATGCTCCTGTATAATAATTGGTGATTGCTTTTATCACACCAAATACAACAATGAAAGAAAGGATGGCCGTTTTGGCGGCCATACCGAAATCAGCTTCCGCGATTTGAGGAATGATGGTGCGCTCTAATCCGATCATACCGCCAACAAAGGCATTGACGATCACCAGCAAGCTGAATTGCTTCCAGTTTTCTTTTAATCCAAGTTGTACGTCCATGATTGTGGGTTAAGCAATGGCACAACGGTTCGCACCAGCTTCCAGATCGGCAGGACTGTAACCTTTATAAGAGCCTTGCTTATTTAATAAAGCGATGGTCTGATAGTTTGGAGGAGTCGGTGGAATGCGCGAAGTGGTATACTTCACAAACTCATCCTCGCTCATACGCAGTATGTCAAGCTTGTTTGAAAGTGTCCCGATGGCTTCAGTGATGAGCTCGTCATCAAACGGAACAGCGGTTGCCAGGTGGGCAGGCAGCACTATAGTGTCGGGATGCAAATTCAATAACGTTCGAAGGGAAGCGTAAAGAAGTTTTGATTTTTTGGTAGCTTCATCCTGATCGGATTTCAAGTCAGGTCTGCCAACGCCATCTACAAATAATGTGTCTCCGGTAATCACGGCGTCATTGCCAAGCCGGAAAGAGGTACTTTCCATTGTATGGCCTGGCGTATGCACGACTTCAAGCGTTGCATTTCCGAATTCCAGGCGGTCACCATTTGCAATGGGTGAATAGGAATACTCAACAGTTGCCTTATCAATCAGCACGTGCGTAGCGATGCTGGCCTTTGCCAAATCTCTTGTACGGGATAAATAGTCCGCATGAACGTGTGTGTCGGTTACATACTTGATCGTCCAGCTATTTGCGTTGGCCAGATCAAGATAAACCTGCGGGTCGAGGGAAGCGTCGATAACAACTGCCTCATTTTTTGAACCTATGATGTAGGAAAGACACCCTTTGGCGGAGCGTCTTACCTGGATGATTTTTACATCGCCTATTATTACCTCCGCTGTATTCCAGGCAAAGTTCCAGGCTTTCATTCCACCTTGCAGGGAGAGAGCCTTGTAGCCGTTGTCCAGTAATTTTTCTGCTGCAGTTACACTAAGCTTACCACCGCCACAAACGGTAACGACAGGTTGAGTTTTGGGAAGTTCAATACCATCAAAGGCAGTTGGATCATTCGCTTTCAGCTTGTCATATACATTAGCATGAACGCTTCCTGGTATCAACCATTCTTCCCGCTCTTTCAGTGGCCGGATATCAAGAATGGTAACAGGCCTTTTTTCTTTTAACCAAAGAGAGAGTTGGTCTTTGTCAATCAGTATTTCTTCGGTAGTCATAAAAAGTATTTTAATTCACATTGACATCGATGGGCAGGTCTTGCAGTTTCCAATCCGGAAAACCTTCTTCGAGTCGTGTTGCTTTATAACCAGCTTTGGTTAAAATGCTAACGGCTTCATCGGCATAGACGCAAAATGGCCCGCGACAATACGCGATAATTTCTGTGCGCTTGGGAAGTTCTTTTAGCCTTCTGGATAGTTCGTCGATAGGGATGGAGATTGAATTAGTGATGTGACCTTGTTTAAATTCAGATTCGGGACGAACATCTAAAAGGGTGACCTTACCTGTATCCAACTTCTCAATCAGGCCATTAATGGTAACAGTTTCAAAATCAAATTTTGATCTCCTGAATTCTTTTACAACTTTCTCGATGGCAGCAATTCGTTCAACACCTAGCTCGCGCAACGCTTTCCATACCTTAAACACATTGCTGTTGGATAGCCTGTAATAAATAAAATTTCCCTGCCGATTAATGTGTACGAGTTGTGCCATCTTCAATACCTGCAAGTGCTGTGATGCATTGGCAATTGAAAGGTGGGTTTGGTCCGCGATCTGTTCAACGGAGAATTCACCTTGTGCAAGCAGTTCAATAATTTCCAATCGGTGAGGATTGGCCATTGACTTGGTGATTTTGGCAAGCTCGCCATATACTCTGTCCTTAAATTCTCGTTTATTCATCATCAATTATATTTTCTTCGTGTTTGGTCTGAGAAATAGAAAATTGTAAATCATGGAGGGGATACAAATGTCCATCGTACTTACTAATGTTGCTATCGTTACCAGAATTCCTCCAGCGATGTATCCCAAAACCGGAAGTCCGGTGTAAAAGAGGAAAATTGTTCCAGCCAACCAGACCGTTGCAATACCGCATGCAAATCTGCCCTGATTTGATCTGGGTCGCATTTTTGGCTTTTTAATCAAGTGCCTTATCACATAGTTGTATAAATAATCAAAAGGATGATATGGAGGCAGTGTGCCGAAAAAGGCTATGATTGTCGCGACTGTTAAAATTGTAAGATTGGACAGCACCAATCCCAGCGCGACAAGTGAACCACACAAATAGTAAGCGAATCGAATTCCAAAACTGAAATCATTTAACTCAGCATCACTAAATCCTACATAGCCTTGAGTTTCGAGTCTTTTTCTCCTTGTCGACGAAATAATAAAACCCTGATTCTTCATAACTCCCTGGTTATTTCATTTATTACAACTCCCTTTCATCTCACATCAACATAAATTGAAAATTCTATTGTTCTGGGAAAGAGGCACCGCACAGAATCACATGCCTGGTAATTCAATTTTCCATCAACGTGATGCACTTTCGTTTGTGTGTTCTTCTGCGTAATAAAAAATGTCTGAATCTCAAACCTTCCGTCAAACACGTCAAGGTATAGATCCGTTCCTTCCAACTTAAATTGCTTGGCCGATGGAAAAACCTGGTTTTTAATGATAAATTCCTCACCTCCATTTATTTCAAGCGTTGTCGGTATTATAAATTCTTCTTTTATAGCATTAGCCTGAATGTGATATCTGTCTTTTACTTCCACTGAAACACTAATCACAGATTGCTCGCCAACTTGCACTGATACATCCGGAACATTCACTTTTACAAGCTCATCCGTAACCTGACCGAATGCGATAACACTGTTGAACAGGAATATGATGAACCAACGTATCATTTGCCGGTTTCAATTAGTTCGTCCAGTTTTTGCTTCAGTTGCGTAAGTTTTGCGTCAAAAGCGGTGGTATTAAGAAGTGAATAGAAACGAATCTTACCCTCTTTGTCGATAATAAGATTAGATGCTATTGGCACCTCCTTTCGTTCCAGGTCAGGTTGCACGCCTTCCGGAGCATAGCTGGCTGATATTTTACCGTCAGCATCCAGTAATATTGGAAACGAAAAATTAAAGCGACTAAAGGATTTTTCGACCAGTTCCTTGTTTTCATTTACATCCACAATAAATACTTCTACTCCTTTTTCGCGATACTCCTTGTACAGCTTTTCAAGGTTGGGTGCTTCAGCATTGCAAAACGGACACCAGGTAGTGGCAAAATGTATTACTATATAGTTGCCTTTTAGTTGTTCTAATGAGTATGCTTTACCATTTAACGCGTTCAGTGCAAAGGGTGGTGCTGATTGTCCGAGCATTGGTTGCACTCCCTGTGCATGGAGAGGCATTGAAAACATTACTGAGAAAGTGAATGCAAGATTTTTAAGAATCGATTTCATTAGCAAATCATTTTGTGGTGATTATTTTTTTCCAGCATACAAGGAGACACTCTTTACTCCGTAATCCTTAGACGCTCCCTTGGCAGATTTGGAGATGAAGGAATAGGCTTCATTGTTTCTTACCATTGTTACTTCCATTCCTGTTTTTTCAATTATGCGCTGATAATCATCCTGCTGGCCTGCACCGCCAATACAGGCGGCCCATAGAGTTGAATTGCAGGTAATATTTTCGGGAAGATGTTTTTCAGTAACAATGTCTGCTATCACCATTCGCCCACCAGGTTTAAGAACACGCGAAACTTCTGCAAACACTTTTTCTTTATCAGGACTAAGATTGATAACACCATTACTGATCACTACGTCAAAGCTTCCATCAGGAAATGCGAGACTTTCTATATACGATTTACAAAACGAGACATTATTAAACTGATACTCTTTACGGAGGCGTTCAGACTTTTCTAGTTGTTCGTTGGTCATATCAACACCAGTCACTTTTCCAGATGCGCCAACCTTGAGTGAGGCTATAAAAGAATCCATTCCTGAACCGCTGCCCAAGTCAAGGACTACGTCGCCTTCCTGCAGATTGGCTAAATCAAAGTAGTAACCAACTCCTGCAAATGATTTGATAGCATCTGCTGGAATACTGTTAAGATCATTTTCTTGGTATCCTAATTTTTCTGCAAGACCCCGACCCATTTCAAAATGGTATTCACCAGCAGGGTTCAAAGCAACATCGCTGTACATTTTTTTTACTTTCTGTTCAAGCGCAACAGCATCTACTTTTTTGATTGACGTTGTTTCCATCACATATATGTTTAGGTGTTGAAGATATCTTCTTGAAGTTAGTTTTTATAGGATAAGCGTTCCCTTGATCAGATAACAAAGGTATTAATCTATTCAAGAAATATATTGAATTGTTGAATTATTTTAAAAAGCACTAAAATGGCATTAAAAAGCCTATTTTTGGAGGTGTTCCATTATTTCATGCACCAGATCAATGACATCATTCAGATTGGTACGGCTACGTTGCTTGGACTGGTATGTGTGCTGCTGGCCAGGTATTCTCGTGGAGGCCTGCACACCTGGACGGGAATCGGTTTTACGTTGAGCATTCTGTGTTATGTTGTTATTGAGTCAGAAACAGTCCAGTCATTACAGGCCTTACGAGTGATTGCTGCAATCGGGGCTATCAGTATACCCGTTCTGTTCTGGCTGCTGTCGAGAGCAATTTTTGATGATCATTTTAGATTCAAGCCATTGTTTCTTGTTTGGTTCGCTGTCATCATCGTTTCTCATTTTCATTTCTTCCTCTCCGGTGTATTTCAGTGGCCAGGATTTGAGCCATTAGCCAGCATTGTTGCAAGGTTAACTTCCCTCGGATTTGTCGTGGCCGGACTTTACACCGCGTTCCGAACGAAACGATCCGACCTTATTGATTCGCGGATCAGATTCAGGAACACATTTATTATAGTAACGGCGACATTAATTGGAGTAACCCTGATTGTTGAGGTAGTTTCCATTGAAAGAGATGCCGTCACCGTTCTGCAAATACTGCAACGATCATCAATATTTGGCATCACGGTTTATTTTCTTATAAGCACCTTCGAGATGCGTTCCGGATTTTTCTTTAAAGAAATCCCAAAAGTAAAAGTACCGTCTGTTGATGATCCTCAACTTAGCGCAAAGCTTCAGACGTTGATGGAAGAACAAAAAGTCTATAAAAAAGAAGGGCTTACTATTGGAGCCTTAGCAGAATTGATGAATGAACATGAATACAAACTAAGGCGGTTGATCAACAGTCAACTTGGGTTCCGAAATTTCAATGACTTCCTCAACCAATATCGGGTGAATGAAGCGTGTGAAATCCTTTGTGACCCTGCCCAAACCAAAAAAACCATCCTGGAGATAGCCTACGATTTGGGTTATCAATCTATTGGCCCTTTCAATAAAGCATTCAAAGATTTGAAGGGAACCACCCCAACAGCTTACCGAAAGAGTCAGGTTTAATTGACTTTTTAATGCTGATTTTGAAATCAGCAAGCCTTTTTCACATTCAGAGAGACTTTCCTTTCGCCTTGCCTTAGGTTCGCACCATAAATTTTTAAAAAAACTATGGAAGCGAAATCCCTGAAAATCATTTACCTGCTCTCACTAATGCTGGTTGCATTATCTGTTAGCGGACAAAATCTAGAAATCCCTCAAAATGAGTTCGTATTATCCTTTTCCAAACAACAGTTGGAACTCTCACGTGGAGAGAAAGCAGACGTGGAAATCCTGATCCTTAAATCAAAAAGCTATCGGAAGAGTAAAGCCAAAATGGGTCTTTCATCCGGTTTGCCAAAAGGAGTAACAATCACATTCAGTCCCGACAAGGGAACATTCGATTCAACGCTGGCGAACGTTTCGATACAGGCGGACGCAACACCAGGTCAGTATATGCTGATCCTACATGCAACCCTGAATAACAAAACAAAAGGATCAATCATTAAACTACTAATCAATTAGATCATGGCACGATACCCTATTGCTATCATCCTGATCCTGTTCAGCTCGACAATACTTGTTGGTCAGTCGGTGGAAGGACGATGGACAACCTATAATGAGCAAACAGGTTCTGCCCTATCCGTGATCGAGATTCTGAAATCAGGGAATTCAATTGAAGGAAAAGTCTCGCAAATCTTTCTTGAACCGTATCAGGGTGAAGATCCGATCTGCACAAAGTGCTCCGGTGAAAGGAAAGACAAAAAAGTGATTGGTATGAATCTCCTTTGGGGGTTTAAGAAGGATGGCGACGCGTGGACAACGGGAAAGATACTGGATCCTGAAAGCGGAGAAATCTATGCCAGCAAACTTTGGTTAGACGATGCAAACACTTTACAAGTCCGAGGCTATGCAGGGCCACTTGATTTGTTTTACAGAACGCAGACCTGGAAACGCGAGGGGAATTCAACTGATAAAACACCTGTGGGTTCATGGCATACCATCGATGATCATTGGAACAAAGTGAAGT
>Ga0315910_10003296_pt1 | contig 13815 bp, 6 predicted proteins | sample EdamamesoilMG_FD_204470 | JGI IMG/M metagenome (GOLD analysis project Ga0315910, IMG submission 204470) | Garden soil microbial communities collected in Santa Monica, California, United States - Edamame soil | ecosystem: Environmental > Terrestrial > Soil > Garden | place: USA: California...
AACTGAGCCGGATGCGTCGCGCTGCTTGCGTTTGCCTCAAGGAACGTGGCGAGTTACGGCCCAATCGCCGGCGTCACCAACCGATAGAAGCGCGTCAAACCTTCGGCAGGCGAATCGGTGAGTTCAACCATTTCGGTGATCGCGGAAGCCTCCACGTCGGCGAGTTTAAGCCAATCCGGATCCGTCAACGAACTCTTGTAGAGCACGGAATACGATTTGTTGGCGACGGCTTGGAAGCTCAAGGTGACATCCGAGCCGATGGTAATTGCCTCGAACTTCAGCGCGCTGGTTGAATCCAGGTGATCCGTGCCCGCGAGATATTCCTGCAAGTTCGACAACCCGTCGCCATCCGGATCAAGCAATGCGTCGGTCGGGTCGTTGCGGTTCAATGCCATCAAGTCCTCCGCCCAATCGGGAATGCCGTCGACGTCGGTGTCCGGTGAGACAGAACTGTTATCCATGCCGGGCGTCGGCAACGACTCGATCCAGTTCAACGGTTCATTCCCGTAAAGGTTCGGCGTAGTGCGTTGGAGCGAAAGTCCGCCACCGTCCACGGCACCGACGGGCCAGGGTGTGTCGTCCGTGTAGCTCACACGATCCGCGATTACGTACGGCACGAAGCCCGCGTCGGGAGCGGCGGGCGGTTGCGGCGCATCCGGACGATAAAGCGTCACGCTGTCCTCATCGTTGTCGAGTGAGCCGGTGAAGGGGCCAAACACCGGTACACTGGCGCTGATGCCGTAGCGCGTGCGGAACGCGTCCAACGCCGCCGCATTCGCCGGGTCGAAATCCACAACCAGCAGATGCGCGCCTGCCGCAAGGCTCTCCCCGGGTGGGAAGGTGAAATCCACCCCGCCGCCAAGCTTCCACCGGTTTGTGGGGAATGCTGGATCAAAGAGCGGTGCGGAAACTCCGATGTTGTTACGTAGTTCAATGAATTCATCACTACCGTTTGTGCCGCCGGGCGGATGGTAAAGAATTTCGCTGATGATGATTGGCCCGATGATCGGCGCGGCATTGCTCAGTCCGGTGCCAGTGCGGAACTGCGCCGGCGTGGCGGGATTATCCACACCAAAGCTGCGTTGCGTTAGCGGAGTGAAGTCCGCGCCCTGGCTCGTCTCCACGCGTCCGAACGAAGCGCCGTTGAACGACGGGCCGAATTCCACCAACGCGCGGTCGCCGGTTTCCACGCCACCGAACATGACAGTGAGCCAGATTTCGTCATCGTAGGCGGCGTTGAGAGTAAAGGCGTTGGTCGTGGCGTTGTTGAACTGGTTCTCGTAAATCACGGCGTAGCCGCCGGCGGGAATCGGTGCCGAGTTCGTGATTTGATATTTGCGCAGGCGGTCGCGGCTGTTGCTCAGATACCAGCCGTTGATGCTCACGGGCGACGCCGTGGGGTTGTGCAGTTCAATCGCATCCTCCAACGGCGGGTCGGTGTGCGTCAGCGCCTCGTTAATGACGACGGTTTGGAGCAGGCGATAATTGCTATCACCCGGCGACGGTGAACCGGGAAACGCCAGGATGTTTGTCTTGCCGTCGGTCAGTCGTCCGCTCGAAATCTCAGTTGCTTGCGAACCAAAACCCAGCGTGTCAATCAACGTGAACGTGGCGCCGTTGACCGCGTAAAGCAGCAGCGATTCGCCGGCGGCATTGAGGGCGAAGTTGACGTGATCGCGACCGTTGCCCGCATTGCCATCGGCGACCCATTGCACAAAACCGTTCGGGCCGATGAAACTCAACGGGGCAGGGCGGAACATTCCCCGGCCCGCAATCGAGGGATCGTCAGAAAGCGAAATGGTGCTCAAGTCAACCGGTCGGTTCGTGGTGTTGAACAACTCGAACCAATCGTCGCCTTTGCCGGGATTGGGCATCCATTCGTTGAGCCGTAGCGCTGTGTTCGCTCCGAGAACCGCAGCGGCGGCGGTGGCGCTGCCTGGTGTGGGGACGTTCAACAACAACCATTGCCCGCCGATCAGACCGATGGATTGGCTCTCAACCTGCGGACCGTATTCGACGAAGTTCACTAGCTGGCCTCCCGTGTTGAACAGGTAAACGCCGCCACTCTCACCGGCGAGCGATTTGCCGGTGTTGAAACTGCCCGCATTCGTCGAGGCGGGCGAAGCGCCATCGCATTTGATGAGCAGATAGCCGTTCGCGGCGAGCGGCGAGTTTGTGGGGAAAATCCATTGGCCCGGTTCCGGCGTATTGACGCTTAAGCTCATGCCGCCGAGGTTAAAGCTGCTGCCCCCGGGATTGAAGATTTCGACGAAGTCCACGATCTGCCCACCGACGCTCACGGATTGGTTGCGCGCCAGGACTTCGTTCAAGCGCGGGCCGGTGTAGGTCGCCGCATAGTTGGTCGTCCCGGGGCTGACACTGCCGGGAAAGTTCACAATGTTTGCGCTGCCATCGGGCAGGCGGCCGCGCGAGACGCCTTCTGTTTGCGCCGGGAAAGCCACTTGCTGAATCAGCCCGCCACTCGCGTCAGAAAGTGTGATGTTTTCTCCGCTCGCAGACAGCTTGAAGTCCAGATGATCCGGGCCAACGCCTTCGTCGGCGAACAACTGGACGTAACCGAGCGGCGGGACGAAGGCGAGCGACGTGAGTTGGTGCAATTGATTGCTCGTGGCGAGGTAAATGCCTTGCAGGGAGACAGGCGCGATGGAAGACGTGTTGTACAACTCGATCCAATCCGGCTCGCCTGGGACCGGGTTCGCCAGCCATTCGTTGATTACGAGCCGTGCGGCGGGTGCCAGGGGCGCGTCCACGTTCACCGCGTTGGTGGTGGGCAGGGTGAGGGTCCAGTTGGCGCCGATGCGGCCAATCGAATAGTCCGGCACCTGCGATCCAAACGAGAGGGCGTCCACGCGATTCGTCGCAGCGTCGTAAAGGAAAACGCTTTCGCCTGCGCGATTAAGACTAAAGCCGGTGTGCAGGCCGGGCGTGGTGTTGGTCGTGGCGTCGCACCAGACCGTGAGATAACCAAGCGCGGGGATTGTCGTGCTCGGCAAGACGAACTTGCGAGCATTGCCGTCATCCGTGAGACTCCAGCCCGTGAGATTTACCGGACTGCCGCTGGGATTGTGGAGTTCAATCCAGTCGGGGAATGTGCTGGCATGGTTCACGGCGGAAGCATTGTCGGCCATGATTTCATTCAGATAGACGGTTTGGGCCGGCGGTGTGGAGTTGGCGTTTCCGGGAGAACCGTTGGTTTGTCCACTAGCCTGCCAGTTCGCAGGATCGTCGGGGTCCTTGTTGACGTTGATGATTTCGAGCGAGCGGCCTGCGCTGTCCGCAGTCGTAGGCCAACCGCCGCCATCGCTGTAATCCACCGTGGTGATGATATTGTCAAAACGGTCAAAGAGCGTGATGCGTTCACCGCCATTGTTGAGATTGCCGCTGAACCAGCCGGCGGGGTTCACAGCGGTATACTGCGACTTCCAGGCATTCGTGTCGGTGTTCGAGCCGAGAACGATTCGTGCATTGGCCGCGAGTGTTTTGCCTTCGTCGAACATGAAGGTGATGCCATCGAAATACATACCACCCAGGTTAATTCCCGCACCGCTGGTGTTTTGCAGTTCAATGAATTCATGGAGCGAACCGCCGGGCGGGTTATACATGATTTCACTGATGCGCAGCGGCACGCCGAGCGAGCCAACGGTGAACGTGGCTTCCGTGAGCGCGCTCCAGTTGACGCCCGAGAGCGAACGGGCGCGAATGGTCATGGTCTGGTTCAGCGTCACCGGGCCGTCGTAGGTCTGCGCTGACGGCGACACCGCGCTGGTGAAAGCAGTGCGCGGATCGCTGCCGTCGGTGGTATAATGAATCGTGCCCGCCAGATTCGTCATCACGAGCGCGAAGCCCGCGGGGACGCGCCCGCCAAATTGATTGAAGCCGGGTGCATTCGACGATGCGAGCAAACCGTAAGGTTGCATCTGGTTGAAAAAGATCGGCTGACGATCCCGCGCCCACACGAGGATGGTGGGATCCATGGATGGCATGAGGGCTGACAATTCGTTACGTAGTTCGTTGAAGCGATTGGAGATGCTCCCTGGCATCAGTGCCCCGCCGTTATAGAAATGTTTGTGAACCCGATCCGCCCAGAGCAGACGGAACTCCGGACTGGCGCGGAGACGGTTGTAAAGTTGCGCGATCTCCGAGCTGCCCACGCTGCCCAGGCCGGAATCATTCGGGCCGCCACCGGATTCGGTAAAACTGTTGATGTTGATCGAGCGGCCGTAAATGCCCATGCCCCATTCCGCATCCCACACTACGAACCGCCACGGACTGCCGCTGCGGTCACGGCCCGCGCGCCAATTGTTTGCCGGCCAGTCGCCCGTCGCGGCATAGGCGTTGAGCAGGCTATAGTCGGCGAAATTGGTGAGATCGAGCCGGCGCGCGATGTTGGAATAGACGGACTGGACGGTGACGCTCTGGCTGTTGACGTAGCTGACGAGGTTTTGGAAATCCACCCGGTCACCGTCAATCACTCCGGGCAATCCGGCGCTTTGCGCGAAGGAGGGACCGACGACATCCCAAGCCTCGCTGCCATCCAGGTGGGCTTGAAAAAACTCCTCGTGAACGCGCTCACAAGGATTGTACCACTGTGAACTGGCGTAATAGACGCCGTTGACAAAGACCACCGCCACCGTGCCGTGCGAAGCAATGCTGCCCATGTCGCTGGAGAGCCGCCGCATGATTTCATCCCGAATGAACGGGTTGCTCTGTTCGTTGAAGCCGGCGCGCAAAACGAGCTGATCGAATTCGCTAACGGGCGTGAGGGGAAACAATGGATAATTCAGCCGACCCTCGCCGTAATCATTTCGAAAATAGAGCCGGAACGAAAACTTGCTGCTCGTGGTGAGCCGCGGGCGTTGCCAGTCGCTGCCTTGAACCCTAAGTCCGCAGTCCACCTGGAATCCGGAATTGTCCTCCGGGCGAATCCATTCAACCGAGGTCGGGCGTTCCCAGGCCAGCCCATGCTTGGATGGATTGTGGTAATCAGCGGCGGTATTCGGTTGCCACGCACCGTTGTTATAGTTGCCGCCGCTGATACCGATAATGCCGCTCGGGCCGTAGAGATTGTTGGACGCCGTGACAATCGAGAAAACCGGCAACGACCGGACGCTTGCCGGCAAATTGAAGAAATAAGTGTGCGTGACAGTCTTCGACGGCAGATGGTTGGACTTGAAGGCAGCGATGCGAAACAACGTCGTGCTGGCGATGCGCCGCGAACCAGGGAACACCGGACTGCTTCCGGTGGGTTCCGAACCATCGGTCGTGTGGCGGAGCGTGGCGCCCGGCGTGGCGCAGGACGCTGTCAAATCAAACGGCGTCACGAAATGCCCGCGGTTCACGTTCACATGCACCGGGGCGCATACACCCACAACGGTGCTAATCCCGTTCGCCGTTCCGGGCGTCGGGCTGGCGAAATAACGCTCGTTGTCGCCGGGATCGTAACCGTATGAAATGTCGTTCCGCTGTTCGGGATAAGGCGTGAAGCCGTGCATCTGCACGCGCGGCGAGTCCGGCGTGTAGAGCGCCAGATGTTCTCCGTCGTTGCCCAGTTTGAAATTAGTGTGCGGGCGGCTTGCCACATTTGTCGGGTGGCGATCCTTGCCGGACGCGAAAACTATCAGGTAAGCATTCGGCGCGAGCGTGCGCGCCGGAAAGGTCCACAGCCCCGGCAGATCGGGATCATCACTCAACGACCAGCCCGCCAGGTTGATGACATTTGTGCCGCGATTGCGAATCTCAATCCAATCCTGCTGCTCGCCGTCTTCATCCGCCAGGCCGTTGGTCTTGACGTTGGCAGCGAGGAATTCGTTGATGATCAAATCCGGCAGCGGTGCGGCGGGATCAAAAGTGTAGTTCCACGAACCGCCCGCGAAGGGATTGGGCGCGGTTGCCGTGTCGGTGATGGCGTGGCCGCTCGCCCAAGAGAGGTTTACCGGACCGGAGGGAGGCGGTGGAAATCTGAAAAAGTAAGTGCCGCCCACGAATGTCACGTTCGTTGCGGGCTGGCCGTTGATCAAAAGGTCCGAAGCTTGCACGCCTTGGACGGACTCACTGAAGGTTGCTTCGACCTGGCTGAGCGAGTGAACTGTGATGTTGGCCGGAGGATGGAGGTTCGCAAGCGTCGGCGGGGTGGTATCCGCCAGCGTGTATTGCCAGGTTGCTCCGGGAGCGGTCGCATTGAAAGCATTCCCCGGCGTGGCCAGATCCGTGATGCCGTGGCCGGAGAGCCAGGAGATGAAGACCGGGCCATAAATCGGCTGGGTAAAAATGAACGTATGAGTGTTCCCGCCAGAAGACTTGGTGCCGGGCGGCACCCCGTTGATCAGAAAATCATTGGCGTCCAGGCCCGTGACCGGTTCGGAGAACGTGACCGAGATCGACGTCAGTTCCGACACCGTGCCCGGCGCGGGCGAGATGTTGGCGATGATCGGCGGTGTGCTTTCCGCGATGGTAACATCCAGCAGCGCATCGAAGCCAAGGTCAGAGCTGCCGGAGCCGGTGTTGAAGACCTGCACGGTGAGCACGTTCGTGCCCGTTGTCAGATAGCCGGCGGGCGGCGGGAGATTGTAGTCGTTGAAAACCGCGGGATCAACGGGTTGATTGGCAGCGAGCGTTTGGTAGGTCGGTGAAGTTCCCGACACATTCACACGCGCCACCTCCACGCCATTGATCCACGCCACGAATCCATCATCCACGTAGGCCCGTAATTGCAACGCGCTGATCTGCGCCGCGTTCCCAATGGTGAAGGCGCGCCGGAGAAAAATGCACGTGTAACTGTTCTGCATGTCGGTTAGCTGCGTGCCGCCCGCGCGCACATCGCCATACCAGAACGGCGCCGAGGCGTCGGAGAAGCCCGCGGCGGTGTCGTCAAAGCTGGGCGTGCGCCAGGTTGAGGTGGGCGAAGAAGCCTCGCTATTGCCTTTGCGGAAACGCCAGACGGAGTTGGTGGAGAAAATCTCGGAGGCGGAAGCCAATGGTGACGCGACCGCAAGGACCAGCCAGCCTAGAACAACATGTTTAACCATACGCAAATCCCGAACGAGTTATCAGATGCCGGCTTATTCAGGCAGTCATCAATATAGACCACAGGACTAATACGATTAAACGCGCACTTCCGCCAGCGATTCTCTTGGAGAGCTGACAATCTGGTTCGAAGGAATGGCAGCCGTGAGACTTCTGCTAAAGGGTGTTTATGTGGCCGGTGAGTCAGAACACATTAACCGCGTGTAACCGCGTGGCACGTTCCTTGACGCTGGCCGGTTCGGCTGATATCGTGCCGCCGCTGTTTGGGAGAAATGTTATGTCCGTGGACTACAACCCCTACCTGTTAATCCTGATTCTGGGACTGGCCGCTGTTGCCTTTGCGCTCACGCCGCTCGCGCTCGCGTGGCTTTGGGCGAAGAAGTATTCGCCCAAAAAGGAAAACCAAATCAAAAACGCCACCTACGAGTGCGGGCTGGAATCGAAAGGCGACGCTTGGATCTCATTCAAATCGGAGTACTACCTTTACGCGATCATCTTCCTCATCTTCGACGTGGAAACGATTTTTCTGCTGCCGTTTGCGGTTTCCTTCACCGGCCTGGGTGTGGGCGCTTTTCTTTCATTGATGGTTTTCCTGTTTCTGCTTGTTTCCGGTCTGGTCTGGGCGTGGTTGAAAGGGTTGCTGGTGTGGAAATGAATTTCTGCTCTTAATCTTAATCTTAATCTTTATCTTGATCCTCGGCTGAACGACCCGGCGATTAAGAGTAAGAGAAAGATTAAGATTAAGATTAAGAATCTGAGTATGGACGAAGGACTCAAAAGCGAATTACAGAAGCAGGGCGTGTTCACCACGTCGCTGGAGGGCTTGTATAATTGGGGCCGGCAGAACTCCGTCTGGCCGCTCCAGTTTGGTCTGGCCTGTTGCGCGATCGAAATGATCGCGACGACGATGGCGCGCTACGACCTAGCACGTTTTGGCGCGGAAGTGTTTCGCCCTTCACCCCGCCAGGCGGATTTGATGATCGTGGCCGGTACGGTCACCAAGAAGATGGCCCCGCAAGTCGTGCGGCTCTACAACCAGATGGCGGAACCAAAATATGTCATCGCCATGGGCGCGTGCGCGATTTCCGGCGGACCGTTCAAGCAGGGTTACAATGTGCTCAAGGGGATAGACCGGTATATCCCGGTGGATGTGCATATCCCAGGCTGCCCGCCGCGACCAGAGGCATTGCTTCACGCATTCATGACCTTGCAGCAAAAGATCGCGAGTCAGGAGCTCACTGGCCCCAACCGCCCGCGCCACTTGAATGCTGACGCCCCGAGCGAATTCCCCGTGCCGGCCTTTGGGGAACATGATTTGGTGCCCGCCAAGAATTCTGAACTCTGGCAAGCTCCCGCAGTAGCTCGCAGTTAAGCAGTTGCCATGGAAACGCTCGAAGAAATCAAATCGCGGATCACTCACGCGCTGCCGGGCGCTCGGGTGGAGATCATTCCCAATGAAAGTCCGTCAGGTCAGCGCTCGCTGCTGGTGGATCGCGAGCACGCCGTTCGCGTGGCTACTCTGTTGCGGGATGCGCCTGAACTCGCTCTGGATTACTGCTCGAATGTAACCGGCGTGGACTGGCCGGAAGCCACCATGAAAACCAAGGTCAAGAAGACCACCGTGGTGGATGGGGTTTCCAAGGAAGTTGAAGAGATCATTGAGACGTTACGGTCGGGCTGTCTCGAAGCGGTTTACCATCTTTACTCCATGTCCAAAAAACATGGGCCGGTGATCCTGCGTTTGCGCACGGAAAACCGGACCGACCACAATCATCTGCCCTCCCTCACGCCGGTCTGGCGTGGTTGCGAGTTTCAGGAGCGCGAAATCTACGATCTCTATGGCATCGTGTTTGACGGACATCCCGATTTGCGTCGCATCCTGATGTGGGATGGCTTCAAGGATTTTCCCATGCGCAAGGACTACGTGGAGCCGGACGATTACGATTACGAACCAACGCCCCACGACGATGTGCTGGAAAAGGCGAAACGGCACCGCGCCGCGGAGGTGAAAGCGTGAACACGGTTGCTGAAATGCCTTCACCGAATTATCAGGTGCTTCCCAAGGAAGGCGACGGGGAGTTGCTCGAGATCGCAATGGGGCCGCATCACCCGTCCACGCATGGCGTGTTCCGTATGGACGTGGTGCTGGATGGTGAGCGCGTGGTAAAGCTGAAGCCGGTCTTCGGCTACCTGCATCGCAATCACGAGAAGATCGCCGAAGGCACGACCTATCTCGGCTCGATGCCTTACACCGACCGGCTCGATTATTTCTGTTCGCTCACCAACAACTGGGCTTACGCGCTCGCCGTGGAGAAACTTGCCGGCCTGCAGGTGCCCGAACGAGCGGAGTACATCCGGGTCATCACCGCCGAACTCACACGCCTGCAAAACCACGCCTGCCTCGCCGGCTTTCTCGTGCAGGACATGGGCGCGTCCGGCACGCCATTGATGTATGCGTTCCGTGAACGGGAGAAGATTCTCGATCTCTTTGAATCCCTCACCGGCGCGCGGATGATGTGCAACTACATGCGCTTTGGCGGCTGTCGGTGCGATTTACCGGAAGGCTGGCTAGAACAGACGAAGAAGGTCGTGGCCGAAACGCCGCAGTTCATTGACGAGTTTGAACGGTTGCTGGCCGAAAATGAAATCCTCATGGCGCGCACGCAGGGCATTGGCGCGCTATCGTCCGAACTCGCGATCAATGCGAGCATCACCGGCCCGATGCTCCGCGCCGCCGGCGTGAACTACGATCTGCGCAAGGTGGACAAATACGGCATCTACGACCGCTTCCAGTTCAAGGTGCCGCTGGGCGATCACGGCGACACGTACGACCGTTACATGGTTCGCATCCTGGAAATGCGCGAGTCGGTGAAGATATTGGAACAGGCGCTCGCACAGATTTCGGAAGGACCGATCATCGATCCCAAAGCGAAGTTGCGCGGTTTCCGTCCAAAACCCGGTGAAGCCTACGGCCGCATCGAAGCGCCGAAGGGGGAACTGGGCTTTTATCTCATCAGCGACGGCGGGCCGAATCCCTACCGCTATCGCGTTCGTCCGCCCAGCTTCATCAATCTGACCATCCTCGAAGACATGTGCCTCGGGCAGTTGATCGCAGATGTGGTGATCATCCTGGGCAGCGTCGACATCGTGCTGGGTGAAGTGGATCGTTGATTGCCTCGCGGACGTTCAGTTCTCAAGCCCGGTCCCTCACAAAGCTATTGCTTGTCGGAAGTCACCGAGGTTGCCATGCTCACGCCCGAACAAAAACTCAACCTCATGAGCTTAAGCACCTCGCGCCAGATCAGAATGCAAACCATTATTATTTGTTGCCTCGTTCTTGTCGCGGCACTGTTCAATCCGAATCCTGTCATGGCTGCCGAGAGTGACACGCCACCCCCGTTGAAGCCTGCGGATAATTTCCACATCACCATTCCTCGCGGCGCACTCGGTCGCGAGTATTTGATGTCCATGTCGCTAATCCCGCAATCCCTGGCCGCGACCAGCCGTGGCCTCTCCGGAAAGATCGTGCAATTCGAGTTGTATCACGACGCGGTGGACCTTTATGAGACCAGCGAAGGCATGGTGGTCACCAAGGATCTGCCTTCACGGCTGCTATTGGCCAGCTTTCCCATCGTGGCCACAGACAATACCAGTATCGTGATTGATTTTAACCGCGGCATGCGCCGCGTTTTCGGCCAGGGCTGGTACTCCACGGGTGGTGGGTTTCGTCCATCCGCGGGGGAAACCGTCGAAGAGGTGCCGGAAAGCCGTGTTTTCGATGTGTCCGGTAATGGTGATCAATTGATCATCCGCCAGAGCGTTCAGTCCCGCAGTCGCGAATACTCTCAGGATATAGAATCCCGCTATGAGGTTCGGTACTTCTTCATTCCTTACACCAAGGGAGATTTCGCTCCGAAAGAAATGCCGGAATACGAAACCCGTTACGCACGTTTTTGGGAAATGCCAGGACGCATTGAACCGGAGTCCGGTCGCACCACCATCAAGATGGGCCGCTTTGATCTCACGCAACCGGTGACTTTTTACTACAGCGCCAATACGCCGCGAGATTACATCGAGGCAGTCAAGGACGGGATTCTGTATTGGAATCGGGCCTTCGGTCGCGAGGTGATCAAGGCTGAACGCGCGCCGGAAGGCGTCACGGCGCCCGACGCGCGTCATAACGTGGTGCAATGGGTGCCGTGGGACAGTGCGGGTTTTGCCTACGCGGACGTGTTGTTTGATCCTCTCACTGGTCGCGCCCGTCATGGGCAGGCCTACATGACCAGTGTGTTTGGCATCAGCGGCAAGGCGCGGGCCCGGGCGTTACTCCGAGCCATGCGCGAGGTCGCCGAGGAAGGCAAAAAGGACAAGGGCGACGACAAGCCCAAGCACTCGCTGCACTGGCTGGACAATCGCACCGCCTGCCAGGTGGACCCGGTGGCGTTCGCCCAGCAGATGGCCGACGGGCTGCAGGAATTACTCGCCAATGAGGAACTCACTGATGAAGCGGTGCTGCGCGCTTCGCAAGATTACGTTCGCGAAGTCACCGCACACGAAGTCGGTCATGTTCTCGGCCTGCGCCACAATTTTGGCGGAAGCCTCGCCGCTACACTCAGCCCCAAGGAACTCGACGAAGCGGTGAAGGCTTACATCACCAACAAGGATCTCGACAAATACAAGGACAAGCTCGTCAGCAGTTCGATGATGGAATACACCGTTTTCAAAGCCGGCATGTTGATTGGCTGGCAGATGCGCGCCACCACGAACGTGCTCCCGCACGACCGGGCCGCCATCCAATGGGGTTACTTCGACGACAAAGCCGTCGTGACCAATAAAATGCTGTTTGCCACCGATCAGGACGCCATCCGCTACGGCGATGTGGCCACGTTCGATTATGGCAGTGAGCCGGTGGTTGCCGCCTACAGTGATTTGCGCGACGTGATTCACCAGATCCCCAACACCGTGATTGAGACTTTCATCCGCGCCCGCGCCCCCCGCGATCCACGCGACCGCGTGCCGCTCGAAAAGGTGAATCTGTCTTATCGCATTTACGCCAACCAGATCGGATCTCAACACGACCGGATGCTTTCCTGGTTCCGTTCCACCACACGCTCGCTCAAAGTGGAAAACCAGTTTGACTTCATCGGCGACCTCAACGAGCGCGAGCGACAGCAAGAGCACTGGAAAGCGCTGACCAATCAAGTGGATCGGCTGGGTGGATTGGACCGCGTGGTCTTCGCCTGGATGCCGGCGGATTTGAAACTCGAAACCAAGAAAGAACCGGAAGGCGTGGTCGCCGCTCCGAAAATCTCCGCCACAAACCTCACCGCTCGGCTGGAGAAATTGCTGAAATCCCCCGCCTACACAAACTTCGTCGGGTTGGATGAACAGAAATACAGCTTCACCGAAGACGAACAGAAACTGATTGTTGAGCGCAGCCGGAAGCTTTTCACCGAATTGGAGGAAGCCGTGCTGGCGCGCGTGCTGCGAACCTACGAGAACGCTTCTCGCGATCTGGGTCTCAAGGCGTTTGGTGTGGCGGGGGACGATGACATCGTGGCGGATCTCGAAAAGCGCGTCGTCGAGTTGGCGCGGCACGTCATTACGGCTCGACACGAAACCGAGCGCGTCAAAGGTCGGGTGGACAAGTCGCACGTTGAAGTCCTCGAGTTCAAGTTTGAGCACGAAACCCGGCTTGCCGCCGCGAAGGCGCTCAATGACAAGACCGGCAGCTTCACGGCCTGGGCCACCGACGCCAAGGCCGCTTTGAATAAATCCCTGAAAGAGGAGGTGGATGCGGCCCTCAACATCGCCAACTTCAAAGCCTTCAAGGATTCCATGCTGTCGCGCCCGCTGCGCGAATGGTACCTGCGCCAACAGGAAATCTTAAGACTGCTGCCCGCTACCCGCGACGCGGCAACGCCCGGGACGCCGGGATCCTCACCGCCCACCAACAGTCCTGCGGCTTCTTCGGGCGCGATAGCTAATCCGCCAACTCAGGATTCCCGTGGTTCCGATTGATGGTCCGAAGACGAGACGCCGATTCCGACCAGACCGAATGAAGCTTGGGGTCGAATAGAAGCATCAATGGCAAACACCGCATCCAGTATCGCACAGACAGTTAACCGCATGGCAATCACTCCTCGCTTGTCTCCACTCGGCTACGGGCAAAAGCCTTGTCAAACGGCATTGGCCCTGCTGAAATCCTACCGATGTCGCATCTAGAACAACGGCTGTCTGGTTGGCGCCGGCCCGCTCTGGCGGGTCTGATGGCCTTCCTGTTGTTGTTGTTGGGTGTGCTGGCGGCCAGTGAGCAGGTTCACGCACGATTGCACGCAGAGGAGACGGGCGCACACGCAACCTGCTCGATTTGCGCCCTGTCCAAGGGGCTGGTGGACGCTCCGGCCAGTTTCCAGCCGGAGGTTGCCTCAATTTTGTCTCCGGTGTGGACAGTTCCCGCGCTGGAGTCCGCGTTTGTTTCCACAGTTGAATTCTCCTCGGCTTCGAGTCGCGGTCCGCCCGGCTTCATTTCTTCCCTGTAATTCGTCGTTTGTTCTTCGTTGGTCCAGCCTTGCGGCTGGGATGTCTTATTAACTTAACTCTGGCGTACCCGCATTTGGGCCCGCCGGGCAATCCTTGGAAGGAAGATTATGAAAGCGAGTATTTGGAAACTGGTAAGTATGGTCGGTGTGCTGTGTTTGTTTGTTGGAAATGTGTCCGCGCAGGAAAGTGAAATGGAGCAGTTGCGGAAAGAAATGCGCGAGATGCGCA
>Ga0315910_10003297_pt1 | contig 13815 bp, 8 predicted proteins | sample EdamamesoilMG_FD_204470 | JGI IMG/M metagenome (GOLD analysis project Ga0315910, IMG submission 204470) | Garden soil microbial communities collected in Santa Monica, California, United States - Edamame soil | ecosystem: Environmental > Terrestrial > Soil > Garden | place: USA: California...
ACGGCGCCCGCGGGCGCCTCGGGGAACTGCTCGTTCACCTGATGCGACCAGAAACGATGGTGCGGGAACTTCAGCGCGTTTGCGCCGTAGCCCGTCACGTAGCTCTGGGCCATCCCGTTCACGCCGAAGATGTAGTTCATGGCGTCGACGGTACCCTGCAGGTACTTCTGATCCTTGCTGAAGTCGTACGCGAGCCCGAGGATGATCGCATTGTTGAGCACGAACGAGTTCGAACCCCAGGGGTACGTGCCGCCCGCCGCTTCGAGCGGCGTGTGGTAGCCCTGCTTCGCGATGATCGCGAGGTACTTGTCGGCAGCTCCGATGATCAGCTGCCGCTGGGCGTCTTGCTCCGGTTTCGGCAGTGCGCCGGGTACCGTGGCGAGTGAGATGGTGCCGAGCGTACCGGTCATGGCCCACGTCATCGAGGTGGGCACGTCGCCTTCCTTCGTGCTCACCTCTTTGAGGAATTTCGAAGCGGTCAGGTCCGCCTTGTACGCCGGCTTCTTCGTGGTCACGAACAGCTCTGCTGCTGCCCAGTAGAAGTCGTCGTCGACGTGGGCGTCGTCGTAGGGGCCGCCGCCGATCGTGTCTTCCTTCTTGGCGAAGATTCCGGGGTTCTGCTTGGCGGCGGCGTAGGCGGTCTCCGCAGCTTTCAAGCACTTGGCTGCGAAGGCGCCGTCGATCGGCTTCCAGATGCGTGCGGCCTGAGCCGCGGTCGCCGCCAGGTTGAGCGTCGCGGCCGTGCTCACCGGACGCAAGAAACGCAGCATTTCCGCCTGCGTGGGCGGTTTCATGCCGAGCGCGGTCCACTCCTTGTCGTGCATCTTGTGATGCACCATGCCGGCCATCTTCTGGCCCTGGGGGACCTGCATCTTCAGCATCCACTCCATCTCCCAGCGCGCCTCGTCGAGCAGATCGCTCCGGTGATTCGCGTTTTCGGGGATCTTGAGCTTGCCGTCGTCGAAGTCTTTGAGCGAGCTGCCCAAGTCTTTCAGGCGCTCGTACTGATTCAGCATGGTCCAGAGCGAGATGCCGCCGTTGACCACGTACTTGCCGTGGTCACCCGCGTCGTACCAGCCACCGGTCACGTCGAGCTTGTAGTCGCACTGCGCTTCGGGAGCACAGGGCACCTCTTTGTCCGAGAGGTGTCCGGCGGGCCGTGCCCACTTCGCGTCGCCGACGTACTCCGCCTTGATCTCGATTCCGCTGCGGTTATGGTAAAAATACGCGAGCGCCGAGTACTTGAGATCTTTGTAGATATCGTTGCCGATCGTGAACGGGTAGCTCTTGTCCGAGCCAACCTCGAGCACGTAGCCAGTGCCGGCCGTGCTGGCCTGAGAGAAGTCGATCGCGTGTAGCGTGTCGCCCGAGTCCGCGTCCGCGCCGAGCGGCTTGGTCTTGCCGGAGAGCACTTCTTTGCCATCAGCGCCCACGAGCTTCCAGTCGAGCGGAGCGGTTGCGCTGTTCACGGCGACCCCGTACTTCGCGAGCCCGGGATAGTAGCCGACCTGGTTCACGCGCACCTTGGGCAGCGGTGCCTGCTCCGCGTCCGGCGGGGGGGTGAACTGAGGGTCCGTCAGATACACGTCGTCGATGCAGAATTTGAGGGGTTCTGCGCTCGCCAGGTTGCCGCCGAAATGGAACGCGAACTCCGCCGTGCGGTCGTCGTCCCCGGACATGGTGAAGGTGCCTTCGAAGACCTGAGGCTCCGTGGTTACCGACAAGGTGCCTGCCCAGTACTCGCCATAGGGCGGCCCAGCTTGCCCTACCTTCGGACGCACCTTGGTCGGCTTGTCCGCCCAGGCCTTGAACTTGACCGAGTAAGTATGGCCCTTCTGGATGATCATCTCGCGGTGGCGCACCTGCGCGTCCCAGGCATTCGTGCCCTTCTTTTCGACGTTCACGCAGAGCGCGCCGTTCTCGACGACGGCTTCGCCCGTACCTGGGTTGGTGAACGACGTCATCCAGGGCAGACTCTTTCCGTCGTCGAAACGGGAGTTTTTCAGCAGGTTCCCACCTGGAGGTGCGGGTTCGCCCGCGCTTTCGGGGCTTTCCGCCGACGGGGTGCCACCCTGCGCCGTGCAGCCCAGCGCCGTGAAACAGCCCAGTGCCGTGAGCGCGGTGAGCCCGCCCGCGAGAGCCCCGCGAGCGATCGAGACGTAAGAACGAAGGTGCGACGTTTGTTTCATTGTTTACCCCTAAGCGCGGTCCAAGCGCCCGTCTGCCAAGCGCTGGTGCGCTGGTATTCCAACCGGTGCGTCGACAGCTGATGCTGTCGCGCGTTCGCCGCCGGAGTTACCGGCGGTCATCCTCGCCCGGCCTCTCCCGACGCGCCCTGCCTCGAGTACGAGGCATGCGTCGGGTACGAAGCAACGCGGTGCACCAATCCGGGCGGTTCGGTGCACCGGGCGGCCATCAGCCTCCGCAGCCCGTGAACTGAAGGTCGTCGATCCAAATATCGTAGTTCCGACCCTTGTCGTTCACCTGGAACTGAATGCCCATGATCGTGCCCGGATCGATCTCGGCGACTTTGGGCGAACCCCAGCCCTTCTGTTGGCTCATCTTGTACCATGGCACTACGAAGTACTGCCACTCGTCCGCGAACGTGAGATCGATGCCGAAATCGTTGAAACACTCGCCGCAGATGCCGCCGGCAGGGTCGGTGTTCTTGTCGGGCACCTTCAAGCGCACCTTGCCCGTCGAGCCAGGCCCCTTCTTCGCCCAGAAACCGATGCCGCCGTATTTGGAAGCGTCATATGGCCCCTTGGGCTCGACCAGGTTCATGCCCATGCCGGCGTACACGATTTCCGCGGTGCCGATGCTGCCGGTGATGCGGTGTCCGAACTTCGACCCCTGCGCCCCGCCCGGCGAACACTCGAAGATGCCGCCCGCCTCGCCGGACTTCGGAGTGACGGTCGACCCTTCTTTGTCGACGAACGTGTACATGTATCCGCCGCGGCCGGCCTGGACCATGGTCTGATTGTTATTGTCCTCGCAGTTGTCGACCATGCCCTCTGCCGGGGGGCATGCCTTTCCTTCGGGGCTGTTCATCATGCTCTCGTCGTTAGGCAGCACGCCCTTCCTGCAGCCCCCAGCGAGCAAGCCGGCGAGCGCGAACGCCAAAATCAGGCCCTTCGAATCGAATCTCATTTGGATCTCCCAGGTGTTTTGTTTCTACTGCTCACGGGTGTGAGACCAATCAACGTTGCAGGCGAGCTCTCGGTCACTTGCTTGGTTCCCTGCCCTCGAGGGGCCCGAGCGCGGGTCGGCCGAAGGCGCCCCGTGCTTACCAAATACCCATTTCGTTTTTCAAGGATTCGCTCGGGTGCCCGGAGAACCCCACCCCTCGGCTCTGCGCCAAAGGCTGGCTAGCTCCCCCATGGCCACGAGGAGCGGAATGCGCAGCCGACCGGCGGGTTGAAGCATGATAATGGCGCGCCTACGGGGAATCAGAGCTGGACCGCTTTCACCCCCTGGATGCCGGGCGGCGCGCTAACCCTTCAGTTTTGTTGCCCCGACCCCGGGGCGCTGGGGCCCGCCAGCGATCAGCACTTCGACCGCATTACTACCTTGGGACTAGAAACCGCTGGCAGTGCTCGCTGGGGAGCTGCACTGTCGGCCCGCCGAGGCGACACGACACAGTGGCGCTGCGCGAAACCCGATCGCTGCCTCGACAGTCAGGACGGCTGACGAACGCAGGGGGTGCCAAACCGACGCGTGCTCCCCATCGTCGCGACGAAGTTCTCGAAACGGGCGGCGACTTGGAGGCGACTCACGGCGATGGGCGCGGCGCGCCTCGAGCACCCGCCGGAGCGCGCGACCCATGATCGCGGTACAGGACGCGGGCGCGCCCACTCGTAATACCTCCGCTACTTCTCGTCTCGCGCAGCCGCACCCCTCGCTGCGCAACTACGCCCGTCGCCTGCTCGCCATGACCCGAGCGAGGCATCCCGCGCTATCGACACTGCGCATCGCTTGTGCCCACGGTCGCGCCAGAAGCGCGCAGCCCATGGCCGCGTCCCACGCGCGTCCCACAGCCTAAAAGAAGAGCTGCATGGTTTTCTATACACTTCGAAACTATTCGCCCACCATACAAACCATTTTCACTTGTGCTCCCGCCCGGCCGATGAGCTAACTTACGCTCGGCTTCGTCCAGCGAACCTGGGAAAGAAAATCGGAATCGGGGGCGAGCCAAGTTCTTCCTCGAAAATTGCTTCAGAACGCGTGCGCCCCTGGCCGCGTTCGCCGAAGGGATTCTTGATCATGCACATTCGGACGATCACTTCCGCCGCCACCTTGCTTTCTGTCGTCGCTGTTTGCTTCGCTGGCTGCGCTGCAGAAGAAACCACCGACTCTCCGAGCAGCAGCGCCGCGGACGGCCCAGTCACCTCCACCACCAACACCAACACGGCAACCGGTACCGCCGCGGGAGTCACGACGACCATCAACTCGACTGCAGCCAACACCGCCGCAGCGAATACGACGACCTCGGGCACGACCAGCGCAGGAGCGACGACCACGGGCGCAGGAGCGACGACCACGGGAGCAGGAGCGACGACGGCGACCAGCGCTGGCCCCGTGACCACGGCCGCCGGCGCCACCAACACCACAGGTGGCGGATCGAGCTGCGACGCTCCCGCCGCAACAGGTACCGCGCCGATCATCGACGACTTCGAGGACAACGACCACATCATTTCCGCGAACGAGGGCCGGCTCGGCTACTGGTACGAATACGGCGATACCATGGGCACGAGCACGACCACGCCGCTCGACGGGGCCGACGGCACCGGTGGTGTGCTGCATTCGACCGGCAGCGGGTTCATGGACTATGTGGGCTTTGGCGTCGATCTCAACAACGACAACGCGGCCGGCGAACCCTGTGAGTACGATGCGAGTGCCCACACCGGGATTCAGTTCGACATCACCAACGACGTCGAGGTCACGTTCCAGGTTGCGTTACCGGCAACCAAGACTGATAGCGATCACTACGGCATTTCGATCCCGGCAGGCACCAACACCGGGTTCAAGGCCCCGTTCGCCTCACTGATGCAACCCGACTGGGGCACCGCGACGGACTGGGACGCCGGCAAGATCCTGCAGCTCCAGTGGCAGATCACCGACCCGACCGCCGCCTTCGACATCACGCTCGACAACGTGACCTTCTATTGAGTGCATGAGTGCCGAGTCTCGAGCTCTCGTGAGTTCCTGACGACGCTCGACGCGAGCCCCGGTCGCCCCATGGCGTCCGGGGTTCGTGCATTTTGTCGAGGCGGCGTCAGCGCCTCAGAGGTCCAACCCGTACGCCGCACCCACGCGCAGCGCGAAGACCTGCGCCGACACCGGGAGCATCTGCATGAACACGAGTTCCGCGAACGGCGCGATCTTCGCGTCGACCAGGTAGTAGCTGCCAGCGCTGAGCCCTACGAAGCCCTTGCCCGCTCTCTTGTAACCTTCGAGTTCGTATTTTTGGGGATTGTCGACCTGGTAGACCTCGATCGGCACGCCCGAGTCCACCTGAGCCATCCCCGTGGAAAGCCCCACGTAGGGGGTGAATGCCTTCGCCTGGAAGGGTGTCTCGCTGAACACGCGCTGGGCGCGCAGCTCGACGTGGACCGGCATGAAGCCTTGCTTGTCCACATCGTCGTCGCTGGGCCCACCGCGGAAAGCGATCCCGAGCCGTCCGCCTACCGTGAGCGACGGCAATAGGTGGTAGTCGTAACCGAGCAGCAGGCGCATGGTGGCGAGCGCGAGCCCCCCGTCGACTTTGTTGCCTTGCTCCGTGCTGAGCTCGGGCTCGCCTCTGAACCCGTAACGATGGCCGTCTTCGTTGTAGCAGAAGTAGGCATCGGCGCTGGTGCACGCGTCCCGCGTCTGCTTGTGCAAGAGGGTATCCAGCTGGAACGCACCGCTCGCCCAATGCTTGAAGGGTCCGCCGCTTTCCGGCTCCTCCTCGTCCTCCTCCGCTTCGGCATCGTCCATGGATGCTTGCGGCTCTTCTTCCAGAAAGACCGCCTCTGCACTGACCCCCGACACGGCCCCGGGCTTTGCCGGCGCCGCCGGTTTCGCGCTAGCGCGAGCTGGTTTGCCTCCGCCCGCCTGCTTGTAGATCTTGCGGAGCTCGTCGGTCGTCAGATCCGGATCGAGCTGGAGCGCGGGGTCGAGCGCGATCGCTTGCTGCATCTGTTGCTTGGCCGGCCCCTGCTTCTTCGCCGCCACGTAGATCATGGCGAGGTCGCGCCGGAGCGTCGCCTCGACGGCGGGAGAGCACTTCTTGCCCGCACACATCTTGATCGCGGCCGTGAGCTCCGACTCCGCGAGCTTCATGTCCATCGCCAAGTAATGCTTGTCGATCGCGGCATCGGCGCGCGCGCGTGCCGCCTTGTCTTTGGAACCCGCCGCATGGGCCGCACCATGAAGCAGAAACGCACCCACGAGCGAAGCGCCCCAGACGATTTGCCTACACCAAACTGAATTTTGCCGCATCGAGCGGCGGGACCGTAGCCTCAGCGCGGTTCGCAAAGCAAATGCCGAACTGTCCACGGCGCGAGCGGCGCCAGCGAATCGCCGCGACGCCGAAAAATTGAGCCCCGGCGGGATTCACCCCGGCTCGCTGGGAGCCTTGACCTCGAGCGCGCGCGGTCAACGGCTGTGTCAATCGCACTCTGGGGGACCGGCGATCGAAGTCTCGATGGTGAAGTTCGAAGCGATCGTGTGCCGCTCGGCGAAGAAGATGTGCAAGGGATACACTTCCCCGCGTTCCAGCCCGAAATCGTCGGCGATGTCGTCGAGCGCAACTTCGTCCCGGGCGATCACGTGCAGGCTGCCCAGATCGATGGCGAGGCGGCGATTGATGAACACCCACATGTCGTCATCACCGATGAAGCGGAAGATCTCTCCGCCCACGTAGCGAAACTCCGTCGCCGCTTCCAAGGTGAAGTGGTAGTTGTGACGGCGCCCTTCGTTCCCGAACAACTGGTCGTCGATGGGAAAGAAATCGTGGTTCCGGTACTCGAACAAGGCGGTACCAGATGCGTTCTCCACGAGTTGCAGCGGCACCTCTTGCTCCATGTTGACCCCGGGAACGGGGTTGTACCAGCTCACGAATGACACATCGCTCGTGATCGTGCTACCCGCCATGTTCACTCGCACGGGCTTGTCGTCGGGGCCCAGAAACTCTTCAACGAGGCCGGGCAACACGCCGCCCGGAAACTCGTCGTTCTCGAAGTCGGGGTGCGTGTCGCGCAGGTCGCGCACGATGGTGTTCAGCCGCGGCGGCCGAGGTTGTGGCGCATCGCACGCGTGCCAACGGCCGTCCTCGCAGCGTTCGACTCCGTCACCGCAGGCGCTCGAGCACTCGCGGGTGACCGGATCGACCTCGCACTCGCCCCAGCTGTCGTTGCGACACACTTGCTGGCCTTCACCGCAGTCGTTCGAGCAGGGAGCCAGCACCGGCTCCACCTGGCACTCGCTCCAGCGGTTGTCGCGGCAGCTGCGCTCGCCGGTGCCACACTCGTTGTCGCAGCTCTCGGTAACGAGCGCCACCTGGCACTCGCCCCAGCGCGCGTCGTCGCAGGTCTGCGTTCCGCTGCCGCAGTCGTTGTCGCACGCGCGTTCGACGGGTGGCACTTCGCACGCCCGCCAGTACCCGGAGACACAAGCCTGCGTGCCCGCACCGCAGAAGCCCATGCACGGACGCGTGCGTCCCTCGGCTGGGCAAGGTTGAGGCGTAGACAGCGGCGTTCGCGCGCAACCCCACGCGAGCGCGAAGGCGCTAGTAACGATCAACTCCCCCAGAGCCTGCACTTGGCATCGATTCGAGCGCCTGATCATACGCGAAGCCGAGAGCCTACCATGAAAAAGCACCTGGGCGTGCCCGCGGGCCTTGCCGCGCCGCGCTCAGCCGGTATCATCGCCGCCCCCAAACGCGAAGTGCGAACCCGTAGCCGCGTGAAGTTTCGAATCCATGGCGCAAGTAATCCTCAAGGATGTAAGCAAGTCGTACGATGGCCAGACGAACGTCGTCACCGACTTCAACCTCGACGTCGAAGACGGTGAATTCATCGTTTTGGTCGGCCCTTCTGGCTGCGGCAAGTCCACCACGCTGCGGATGGTCGCCGGGCTCGAAGAACTGACGGGCGGCACGATTCAGATCGGCGATCGCGTCGTCAACGACGTGCCCCCGAAGGATCGGGACATCGCGATGGTGTTCCAGAGCTACGCGCTGTACCCCCACATGACCGTGCGCGAGAACATGGCGTTCGCGCTCAAGCTGCGCAAACGTTCGAAGGCCGACATCGATGCCAAGGTGAAGAGCGCCGCGCAGGTGCTCGCCATCGAACACCTGCTGGATCGCAAGCCCAAGGCGCTCTCCGGCGGGCAGCGCCAACGCGTCGCCGTGGGGCGGGCCATTGTCCGCAACCCACAATGCTTTCTGTTCGATGAGCCGCTCAGCAACCTCGACGCCAAGCTGCGCGTCGAGATGCGCGCGGAGCTGAAGCAGCTCCACCAGCGGCTCGCCAGCACGACGCTGTACGTCACCCACGATCAAGAAGAGGCCATGACCCTCGGCGACCGGGTCGTGGTGATGAAAGACGGCGTGATCCAGCAAGTGGGAACCGCACTAGAGATTTACCACCAGCCAAGAAATCGGTTCGTCGCCGGCTTCTTGGGTAGTCCGCCGATGAATTTCTTCCGCGGTTCGGTGGTGCGAGAAGGCGAGCGCCTCTGGTTCGACGAAGGTAGCGGGAAGCTACCGGTACCCGATTGGGCGACCAAGGCGTTGGAGGCCGAAGTTGGAGGCCAGGTGACCCTCGGAGTGCGCCCCGAAGCCATGAGCGACCGTGCCACCGCCCGCTTCGATATCGGCGATAATTCGCTGAAAATGAAGGTGCTTCTGGTGCAGCCCTTGGGCGACCGCAAAGACGTCTACCTGTCGACCCCCGAACACGAGCGGTCGGTAGCGCTGGTCGATGCCTATGCTCGGTTCGAGACCGGCGAAACCCTGGACGTGTTCTTCGACATGAACCGCGTGCACTTCTTCGACGCCACGGAAGCCGGCCGCGCCTTGGTCACGAATCCCCATAGCAGGCGAGCGGCGTAAGCAGCCTCAAAACGAGATCTCCGCCGGATCACCGCGGAAGGACATCTCATTTGCCGCGAACTCGCGGCGCCGCGCCCGCAGCGCCGGCGCGAAGTCGTCCCGACCGCTCGCCGCAACCTTCCGGAAAATCGCACTTGGCCGGGGCGACTTCTTTTCATAGGCTCCCGCGCCAAATGACAAACAACAAGTTAGCAATCGTCGTCGGTGGGGGGCCGGCTCCGGGTATCAACAGCGTGATCGGTGCTGCCTCCATACGGGCGAACCTTTCTGGCATCGAGACGCTTGGGCTGCTCGACGGATACAGTCACATCATGTTGGGAGACACCTCGAAGGTCACCCAGCTCGACATCGAGTCGGTGTCGCGCATCCACTTTCGCGGTGGGTCCATTCTGCGAACTGCCCGCTCTAACCCCACCAAAAAGCCCGAGCACCTCAAGAACACGCTCGAGGGCCTGAAAAAGCTCGGCGTAGACAAGTTGATCTCGATTGGTGGCGACGATACGGCGTTTTCGGCGCTCACGCTCGCGAAGCACTCCGAGGGCTCGCTGCGCGTGGTCCATGTTCCCAAGACCATCGATAACGATCTGGATCTGCCCGAAGGCATTCCCACGTTCGGCTATCAGACTGCCCGACACGTCGGAGTCAACATCGTGAAAGATCTGTTGGTCGACGCGCGCACGACCAACCGCTGGTACTTCGTGGTCGCGATGGGACGCACCGCGGGGCACCTGGCGCTCGGCATCGGAAAAGCATCCGGCGCCACGGTCACGGTGATTCCGGAAGAGTTCGTCGGCAAGACGCTGCGGCTGAACCAGATCGTCGACATCGTCGCGGGCGCGATCATCAAGCGCCTGAGCTACGGCCGCGCCGATGGCGTGGCGGTGCTCGCCGAAGGCCTCGTCGAACACCTCGATCCGGAAGAATTGGCGAAATTCGCCGACGTCGAACGCGACGAGCACGACCACATTCGCTTGGCCGAGATCGATTTCGGCGACCTGATAAAGAAGCAGGTCCGCGCGCGGCTCGCGGCCTTCGGAGTCTCTACCACGATCGTCGACAAGGACATCGGCTACGAGCTGCGCTGCACCGATCCGATTCCGTTCGACATGGAGTACACGCGCGACCTGGGCTACTGCGCGGCCAAGTACTTGCTGGAAGGCGGCTCGGGCGCGATGGTCACGATTCAGAATGGCGTCTTCAAGCCCAAGCGCTTCGACGACATGGTGGACCCCAAGACCGGCAAGACCAGGGTCCGCCTCGTGAATATCGAGACCGAGTATTACAAGATCGCGCGTCGCTACATGCTCCGCCTGCGCAAGGACGACTTCGATAACGACGACCAGCTGCGCAAGCTCGCAAGCGCCATCGGTCTCAGCGTCGCGGCGTTCCGCGAAGAGTTCGAGCACGTGGTGAAAGACGAAGCGCCCCCACTGCGCCTCGGAGTCTGATCGACCTTCACCGGGAAAGCGCCAGGTACGCCTCGGCCAGGGCGCCGGCATCGCCGCGCCGGCCTGGGCGTGCCTGTTCCGCGGTGCTTGGGGCCTCCGCTTGGCGCGCAAACCCGTAACCCCGTAGAATATTTCGGGTGATTGTCGGCGTCCCCAAAGAGATCAAGGAACACGAATACCGCATCGCCCTGCTACCCGTCGGGGTCGAGGATCTGACTCGATCCGGCCACGAGGTGCTGGTCCAGCGCTCCGGAGGGGTCGGCAGCGGCATTCCGGACACCGAATACGAGCGAGCCGGCGCCCAGCTGTGCGACTCCGCGGAAGAGATTTGGGCGAAGGCGGAGCTGATCGTGAAGGTGAAGGAGCCGCAGCCCGACGAGTGGCCGCTGATGCGGCCCGGGCAGCACGTGTTCACCTACTTTCATTTCGCTGCCAGCGAGCCGCTGACGCACGCGGTGATCGCTTCAGGGGTGACGGCGCTCGCCTACGAAACCCTGAGCGGTCAGGACGGCCAGCTCATGCTGCTCACCCCGATGAGCGAGGTCGCCGGACGCATGAGCATCCAAGAAGGCGCCAAGTACCTGGAGCGGCCCGCCCAAGGGCGCGGCGTGTTGCTCGGTGGGGTGCCCGGCGTCGAACCCGCCCACATCACCATCCTCGGCGGCGGCGTGGTCGGCAGCAACGCCGCCAAGATCGCCGCGGGCTTCGGCGCGAGCGTGTTCGTGCTGGATACGAACGTCGAGCGGCTGCGCTACCTCGACGACGTCATGCCCCAGAACGTCACCACGGTGTTCAGCGACCGCTACACCATCCTCGATCAACTCGGGCGAGCCGACCTGGTGATTGGAGCCGTGCTCGTCCGCGGCGCCCGGGCTCCGAAACTGGTCCGCCGCGAGGATCTGAAGCTGATGAAACCGGGGGCGGTCATCGTCGACGTCGCGGTCGATCAGGGCGGCTGCGTCGAAACGACGAGGCCAACCACCCACGGCAACCCGACCTATATCATCGACGACGTCGTGCATTACTGCGTCGCCAACATGCCAGGTGCGGTCGGACGCACCAGCACCTACGCCCTGTGCAACGTCACCTTCCCCTACGTCCGTCAGCTGGCCCGGCGGGGCCTCAGCGCGGCCGTCCGTGAGAACCCCGAGCTGGTGAGCGCCGTGAACGTGCACCGGGGCCAGGTGACGCACCCCGCGGTGGCCGAGACGTTCGGGCTCGCCTACGTCCCGTTCCAGTAGCGGGGCGTTTGGGGCGCGGCAGGCTCAGACCCACAGCGTTTCGCGGCGGCACAGCGAAAAGGCGATGCCCTTCTCGTAGTAGGCGGCTTCGTTCACGAACACCGGGAACACCGGGCCTTCCCCCTCGTAGAGCAGCGTTTCGCCGTCGAGCGTCTGAAAGATCGGATCGCCCGGGTTGAGCGGCTGGTAGTCGGCGTCCTGCAACCTGGGGTGCACATAGGCCGTCACCGCCCCTTGCGCGTCCCGTGGGTAATCGCAGGCGCGCTGGTGCATGAAGACGTCCAGGCGCTCTGGCTGACGCTGCGCCAAGTCGCCCCGCAGCGACGCCTCGACGAAATCGAGACAGTGTTCCACGACTCGCTCCGTCGCCAGCAACAGATCACCACGCACCACGTTGTTCGGCGTGGGGCCCACCTCGATCGTGGCGCCGTACGGTACGATGGTAGTGAGAGCGCTCGTCGGCAGCGTCTCGTCGATCCAAGCGTAGACGCGCAGCGCTGGCTCGTGGCGCGTGACCCAAGCCGCCATCGCCAGCGTGAAGGGCTCCAGGTTCGTGATGATGAAGCTCAGGCCCATGTTGGCGGTAGTGGTGTGCAAGTCGAGCACCACGTCCACCGGGGTGCGGCCTCCGGGACCGAAAGCATCGAGGATCTCGCGAGCCCGCTGGACTTCCCACGGCGAGCCGGCGACTGGAAGGGGGTTGTCGAAGCTGCGGTTCAGGTCCTGATCGACGTAGCGCACGCCGCGCTCGACGGCGGGCGGATTGGCGAGCAGGGGCACGCTCTCGAAGCCTTCGCGTAGGATCGCTCGCGGGTCGCGCTCCCACTTCTGAGCGAGCCACGCGCCCACCCACTCGTTGCCGTGGGTGCCACCCGCCACGAGCACCCGACGGATCGACGGGCTCGTGCTCATGCCTCACCTCGCCGCATGTAGGCGGTGGGGTCGACCGCGCGCCCTGGCTCACCACTCGCGAACCCGCGCACGCGGTCGGCGAGTGCACGATGTTCGGAACAGGCGAGCACGCTGAGATCGGAAGGAATGCGCGGCGGCGCCGCGAACCGCGCGCTCAAGGTATCGATGCGAGAAGCCGCCTCGGTGATCCGTGCGCGCGCGAGGGTTCCGTCAGCGACGGCGCCTGCGATGGCATCCAACATGGCGTGCGCCACCGCCGCGGAGTGACATACGAGCAGGCCGTCGACCCCCGCCCTGACAGCGCGCACCGCCGCCTCCCCCGCCTCGAACTGCCCGGCGATCGCCCCCATCTCGAGGTCGTCGCTGAACACGACGCCGTCGAACCCCAAACGCTGCCTGAGCAGGCGCCCGAGCACCACCTCGCTCAGCGTCGCTGGATACTGCGCATCCAGCGCGTCCAGCACCACGTGTGCTGTCATGATGGACGCAACGCCCGCGCTGACGACTCGCTCGAACGGCAGCAGCTCGACGCGCTCGAGCCGTTCGAGCCCGTGCACGAGGCGCGGCAACGCCGTGTGCGAATCGAGCTCGGTATCCCCGTGCCCCGGAAAGTGCTTCGCGCAAGCAGCCACGCCTTCGCTCTGCAGCCCGCGCACCAGCGCCGCGCCGAGCTCTGCCACCAGCTCGGGGTCCGAGCCCAGGGCACGATCTCCGATCACGGGGTTGTCGACGTTGGTGTCGACGTCGACGACAGGCGCGAAGTTCACGTCGATGCCGACGGCTCGAAGTTCGCGCCCGAAGAGCTGGCCCAGCTGGAGCGCCAGCTGCGGGTCGCGGCTGAGCCCCAGCGATCGGAGCGCTGGGACATCCGTGAAGCCCGCGCGCAGGCGGCGCACCCGGCCACCTTCCTGGTCCACCGCCACGAACACGGGCCGCCTCGCCATGCGTTTGATGCTACGCGTCAGCTCCAGCACTTGCGCCGGCGCTTCGACGTTGCGCGCAAACAGAATCACGCCTCCGACCCCGCGCGTCAGCAGCTCTTCGAGCTCGCGCGTGGGTGCCGTCCCATGAAAGCCCACCGTGAAAAGCCGCGCGATCGCGGCGTCAAGCTCTG
>Ga0315910_10003298_pt1 | contig 13815 bp, 8 predicted proteins | sample EdamamesoilMG_FD_204470 | JGI IMG/M metagenome (GOLD analysis project Ga0315910, IMG submission 204470) | Garden soil microbial communities collected in Santa Monica, California, United States - Edamame soil | ecosystem: Environmental > Terrestrial > Soil > Garden | place: USA: California...
GGCCTTCCTGGCCGCTGAGCACCACTTTCCGAGCGCGACGCCGCAGCGCCGCAACACGCTCGGCCGCAGTAGGGCCTTTTTCAACGGGCTGCTAGGGAAGGAATTCGAACGCTCCCATGTCGACTTGCGGAGGCCGGCCGGACATGCGCGGGTTGCCGAGCAGGTCGAATGGCAGCGGCTCGTTCGTGATTCCGTCGCCGTCGAGGTCGATGACGTCCTCGGGCAGTGCCGAGTTCAGGCCTGCATCGATGCACGGTGAGCCGGCGTCCAGACCGAACGCGCCCTGGAGCGGATCGGCGAAGCCGGGGTCGAGTGCGATGTTGGCCTTGCCCCACTGGAGCTGGAAGCCCGGATTCTCGAGCCACACCGAAGCTGTTCCGCCCTCGACGACACAATGCTCGACCAGCGTGGTCGTCGGGGCGAAGGGCATGCCGAACTGGATCATCGCGATCTCTGGACCGACGTTGGCAGCGTGGTTGTCCCACAGGATGCAGTTGACGACCTTGACGTTTGCGCCATTCACCACGCACAAAGCCCCGCCGCCATTGGCGCGGTTGCCCACAAGCGTGCAGTTGACCAGCGTGTTGAACGTGCCCTGGCCGCCGCCGCCCAGGGCGCCCGCTTCGCCGTTGCCGCCGTTGTTGCCGCTGAATAGGCAGTTGTAGAACTTCCCGATGCCCGCTGCGCTCACCACGCCGCCACCGCCGCCGACCCAACTCGTGGACGAAGCGACGTTGCCGATGAAACTGGAGTTGAACACGATCGTCTCGCTGCCGAAACTGCCCATGCCGCCGGCGAGATGGATCGCGTGGTTGTCCTCGAACTCGCAGTCGATCAGCATCGCGCGCGTTCCGTTGTAGAGGCCCAGACCAGCACTCTCCTCGCCGGAAAAATTCGCCTCGAAGCGGCAGCCCCGCAGGTACAGGCTGCACTCCTGGGCAACGATCATCCCGCCGCCGTAGACCTGCGCACGGTTCCCGACGAACAGACAGTCGGTCACGACCGGATTGCAGTCGACGGCGTTGAGCATGCCTCCGCCCTGCTCTGCGAAGTTCTCGGCGAAGACGCAGTGGCTCACGCTCGGATTCGAGCCGTAGGCGTTGTTCATTCCGCCTCCGCCGTTGGTCTGGCCCGAGTGCTGCAGTTGTCGGTTGCGCAGGAACAGGCAGCCGCTGACCACGGGATGGCTGCCGAACTGGTTGGACATGCCGCCGCCACCGTTGTAATGACCGGGGTGCGCGGTGTTGTCGGCGAAGATGCAATTGCGCACGCTGGGACTGCTGCCGATGCACAGGATGCCGCCGCCGCTCAGCATCGAGCCGTTGCGGATCGTGAATCCCTCCAGTAGCGTCTCCGGCGTCTCGCCACCGTGGAACTTGAACGCGCGTCCCGCGCCTTCGCAGTCGATCACGCAGTACTGCGCGCCGTTTTCGCTGCGCAGCGCCACGCGCTTGCCGTGGAAGTCGAGGTTCTTGTTGTTGCCACCGCGGTAGACGCCGTCGGCGACCAGGATCTCGTCGCCGTCGTGCGCCGCATTCAGCGCGTGGCGCAGGCTTGGGTACTGGCTGGGGACGCGCAAGATCTCTGCCGACGCGGATCCGCACAGCACGAGCGCCGGAAGGAATCTCATCAACCAGGCAAAACGATCGAAGGAAAGAAACATGGAGAAGTCTCCGGTCTTGGGTGTTTTCGTCGGGGTCTCGGGCGCGCGGCGTTCAGCGCCCTGCTTCCAATCGGTTGCGATAGGCCAGCGCGGCAGGCGCGTCGCCGCGGGCTTCGGCGAGTTCCGCCAGGCGGGCGAGCGCTTGACGATGGAAGACCTCGCCCGCGGGAGCGATGCGGGCCAGCGCCCGCTCGCTGGAACCGAGCAGAAGGCTGGCCTCGTCGAATCGCCGCGCGCCGAGCAGCAATTCGCCCAGGTGCAGCTCGATCTCCGGCACCAGGGTCGCACCGCTGGGCGGAGTCGCTGCAGCGAGTCCGAGGGCTTCGACGAAGAGTAGCTCGGCATCGGCGATCTCGCCGCGATCGCGCAACAGCACCGCCAGCGTATCGATCGTCGCAACCTTGTTGCCGTCCGAACTCGTCTCGAGGCCGCGATAACCCTCGACCGCCGCGCGGGCAATTGGCTCGGCGTCCAGCGCACGTCCGCATTCGAGGAGGAACCACGCGAGCTGGTTCATCGCCTTGAAGCTGTATTCGGGATCCGGCCCCGGCCCGCGCTCGAGAATCGCGATCACGCGCCGGTGCAAGTCCTCGGCCTCGGCAAGGTTGGCGCGCGCCACTTCCGCGGGCGTCTGGGGTTGCCTGGCTTGCTGCAGCAGGGCCCAAGCGAGCTGCTGCATGTCCGCGGTTGCGGCGAATTCGGCGCCCGGGAGCCGCGTCCCTTGCTGGAGAGCCAGTCGATAGAGCGCGGCGGCGTCGGAGAAGTTGCCTTGCAGCGTGTGCTGCCAGCCCAGCTCGCGCCACAGCTGAGCGGCGCCGATGTGCTCGTCGCCGTGCGCACGACGCAGCGACGCCAACGCGTGCTCCAGGAACGCGAAAGCGCGCGGCCAGTCGCCTCGGCCTCGAGCACAGCGCGCCTGGATGATTGCCGCCGGCCAGTCGACGGTCTCCAGCCCGTCCGCGGTGAACTCCGCCGCGCGCAGGCGCTGCTCGGCGAAGGCCTCGGCCTCGTCGAAGCGCCCCAGCGCCGCCAATGAGTTCATCAAGCGGAAGCCGACCGTGCAACGGTCGACGAAGTCTGGCCCGGCGCGGGCCAGGATCTCGCCGCACAGGCTTGCATTCCGCTGGTGTTCGCCGCGAGCCTCGCGGACCTCGCTCAAGACAGCCAAGGCGCGCAGCAGGATCACGTCATCGCGCGGCAGGCGCAGCGCCTCGAGAGTCGCCACTGAGGACTCCGCGAGTCGCGCGGCTTCGCACGTGCGACCGACTCCCAGAAGGTGCGACGCCAGCCTTGAATCGCACTCGACGGTCTGCGGATGGCTGGGGCCGAGCAGCTGGGCACGCAGCTCCCGCGCGCGCAGCAGGAAGCGCTCGCCCTTGAGGGGTTGGCCGAGGTCAAAGAGACTGTTGCCGATCGCGTAGCGGTAGTCGACTTCGTCCCAGGGCGATGGCGCGCGCATTCCATCGGTGAACGCCGCGGCGTCCTCGATCACTTCGAGCACGCTGACGTCGCGGCCGTGGCGCTCGGCGCCGTGCGAGATGTTGGTCAGGCTCTCGAGCAGGGTTCGGCTGCGACGAGCTTCGGCCAGCGCGTCGGACTCGGCGCGCCGCGCTCGCACCGCTTGCCGGCTCGTGCCGATCAGCCCGGCGACCAGCGAGACCAGCAGCACGACGGATCCGAGAACCAGCATGCGATTGCGGCGCGCGAACGAGCGCAGCTGGTAGACGAGGTTCGGCGGTCGCGCCGAAATCGGACGCTGCGCGAGGAACGCCTCGACGTCCTGGGCCAGCGACCGCGCCGAGGAGTAGCGCAGTTCCGGGTCCTTCTCCAGCGTCTTGAGCACGATCGTCTCGAGGTCCCCGCGCAGCATCCGGTCGATCGAACTCGGGCGTGCAGGCGAGCGCTCGCGGATCCGCAGCGTCGCCTCGTGCATCGGCAGTCCCTCCAGATCGTAGGGCAGGCGCGCGCACAGCAGTTCGTACAGCACCACGCCCAGCGAGTAGACATCCGAGCGCGTGTCCAGGTCCTGGGGGTTGCCGTCGCACTGTTCCGGGCTCATGTACTGCAGCGTGCCGACCAGCTGGCCGACGGTGGTTTGCATCGTCGTCAGGTTCGGGTCCGAATCCACGCAGCGCGCGACGCCGAAATCGATCAGCTTCACGTCACCGCCCCCGTCGACGAGGATATTGGAAGGCTTGAGGTCGCGGTGGATGACCCCCTTCAAGTGCCCATGGTGCACGGCCGCGCAAGCCTGGAGGAACAACTCCAGCCGACCGCGCAGCGTCGGCCGCTCATCCGCGACGTAGAGCGTGATCGGCTTGGCGGCCTCGATGTACTCCATCGCGAAGAAGGGCAGCGAGCAGCCGCTGGGGAAAGCGTGCTGTCCGGCTTCGTAGATCTGCGCGATCCCGGGGTGGCGCAGGCGCGCCAACACTTGGGCCTCGTATTCGAAGCGTCGTAGCGCCGAGGTCGAGGCGATCTCTGCGCGCAGGAACTTGAGCGCGACGACTCGACTCGGCTGTTCCTGGATCGCCTCGTACACGGCGCCCATGCCTCCGACGGCGATCTGCTTCACGATTCGGTAGCGTCCGATCAGCGAGCCGGCACACAGTCCCAGCTCGCGCGGCGCTTGCGGAGCGAAGCTGTCGTGTCCGACGTCGAGGCGCAACAGGCGTTCCACCCGTGTGCGCATGGCTTCGTCCCCGGCGCATTGCGCTGCAACGAAGGCCGCGCGCCTGTACTCGTCGAGCCCGATGGCCGACTTGAACAGCTCCGCTGCCCTGCGTTCGCGCGCCGACGTCTCTTCGACGCGGGCCGGATTGCCTCGATCGTCGCTCGCCAGACTCACGGGTCGATACCTTTCGCCGGCCTGCCGGATCGTCGAGGCCACTGCCGGAGCTATCCGAGCTGGTCCCGCAGCCAAGCCCGCGCGAAGCGCCACTCGCGCTCCACGCTGCTGGCCGAGACGCCCAGGGCTTCGGCGGCCTCGTCGATCGTCAGGCCACCAAAGTAGCGCAATTCGAGGACTCGGGCCGTCAACGGTTCGATTTTCTGCAGGCGCTCGAGGGCCTCGTGCAGCGCCAGGAACTCCGTGGCCTCGGCTTCGGTGCCCACAGAGCCAGCTTCGAACACGGATGTGTCCACTGCGACTCGCTTAAGTCGCCCGCCGCGCTTGTCTGCCTCGTGACGCCGCGCGTGGTCCACGAGCACGTGGCGCATGGCCTGCGCGGCCAGGGCGATGAAGTGCTTGCGGTCGTTGACGTGCACGGCGCGCTGGTCGACGAGCCGCACGTAGCTCTCGCTCACCAGCGCGGTCGGTTGCAGCGTGTGGTCGCGCCGCTCGCCGGCCAGGAACGTGGCGGCGAGCGAGTGCAGCTCGCGGTACACGAGCGGGTACAGGCGATCGAGCACGGAACGATCACCTTGGGCGAGCTGCTGGACGAGCCGGAGTGCTTCGTCGGACATCGGACCGCGAGGTTCGGAATGGTCCCACCGAGCCGGACATGCCGCAAGTGCGTTTCGGGCGGAGCCATGGCAGCCGCTTCCACCGGAATCCTGAAGGAGGGCATTCGGCCAGCGCGCTTGGACTGCATGGCGCCGCATTCGCGCGCCTTCCCGCACCACCCAGCCCAAGGAGACACCGCGATGTATTGCCGTCTGATTGCCGTCGACGGATTGCGCCCGGTCAAGATTGCAGTCGCCATCGGCCTGTTCGCCGTGAGCGGCAGCTCGCAGCACGCGCAGAAGCCTCGTTACCCGATGCAATTGCCTCGCGGCCCCTCGGCATTGAGCCAGGACTTCGGCGACATCGCCGTGATCGTCGAGAACGGACTCACCTCGACGCGCCGCAACCTGTTCGATCTCGCCGGGACCACGCTTCGCTTCCAACCTCTCGGCAGCCACGACTTCGTCGTGTCGCGCTCCAGCGGCAGCGTGAGTCCCGACGTCGGAGTTGCGTTGAGCTTCGGCCATCCGGGCGCGAGCCTGTTCCCAGGCGACGACGACTCGCAGCTGCTCGCCTTCCCTGCCGGTTTCCCGTTCTTCGGCGCGACGTACACGAGTGTCTGGGTGAACACCGACGGCAACCTCAGCTTCGGAGCCCCGGACTTCGCCAGCTCCGAGCGCGACAAGCCACGCCACGTGCTCGGGCCTCCGCGCGTGTCGGCCTTGCTGCACGATTGGAACGCCTTCAACGCGCTCAATCCCGCGGGCAGCGGTTCGATCCACGCGGCGCTCCGCAGCAATCCCGATCGCCTGATCGTGACCTGGCTAGGCGTCGCGGACTTCGAGGGCGGCGTCTCCAGCACGTTTCAGATCGTGCTGCACTCCTCCGGCCTCGTGGAGATCACGTTCGACAACATCGACACGCCGGCGGTCTACGGCGTGACCGGCATCGCGCAGGGCGGCAGCGGCACGAACATCCACGAACTCGACTTCAGCGGACTGTCGCAAGCGCCGGCGCCTGCGACCGGCGCGATCCTGGAGGCCTTCGCGCAGTATCGTCGCGTGCACGACATGCAGATCGCGAACGAGTTCTACCGCACGCACCCGGACGAGTTCGACTTCCTGGTCGTCACGACGGACTTCCCGGTCGATGAATTCCTGCACAGCAACTGGGTGAGCAACAAGACCCACGGGATCTCGACGCCCTTGAACCGCGACAACGGACAGCCGATTTTTCCCGCCACCGAGATCGACTACTGCGCGAGCTACGGCAGCGCGGGCGAGCTGGAGCAGTTCGTGTTCATGAACAACGTGAACTGGGTGCCGCAGACGACTTCTTGGCTGGTCGATCCGCCGGTCGCGACCTACCAGCCCTCGATGAACATCATCCAGGCGCTTGGCGGATTCGGCGGGGCGGTCACGCTCGACGGGCAGACGATGAGCCAGGTGCGCTTCGCCGGCGCGTTGCCGCCGGACAACGGCGAGACCAGTCGCTTCTTCCTGCACGACGGCGCGTTCTATCCGCGGCTGACCTCGCTCACGGCGGCCCTGGGGCACGAGGTGTTGCACCGCTACGGGATCTTCCTGCGCTTCGTGCACCCGAGCAAGGGAACGGGATTCGACAGCTACGACCTGCTGGGGCGCGACCTGCACCACTGGAGCTTCTTCGTGGACGCGACGGTCCCGGCTTCGCAGTTCGCCAGCGTACCTCGCAGCTGTCCGATGGAAGGCAACGCCCTCCTCGACCTGGGAACGATCGCGGACTTCGGTGGAACCCCCACCAACCTCGCCGCCGGAGAGCGTGTGTTCGTGACTCCCGCGACGCAGCTCAACGACGGCTACAGCGTGCTCGACCAGTACATCATGGGCATACGTCCGGCCTCGGAAGTCGGACCGTTCTTCTACGTCGACGAGCCCAGGAGCCTGTACACGGGGCAGTCGCTAGACCCGTTCAACCCGGTCAGTCCGCTCGACCCCTCCGTGACGATGCGCGGCTGGAGCCCGATGGGCGGAATCGCGTTCAAGGGCGTGCGGGTCGATCTGACGCTGGCGGACATCCAGGCCTACGAGAAATCGCGCGAGAAAGGCGCCAATCCGCAGGGTCGACGCTTCTGGGGACCCAAGGGGAACCTGACGGTTCGCTACTCCAGCGCGACCCGCCGCGTCGAGCCAAGCGGCGATGCCTCTATCGTGCTCAGCGCCGCCGAGCGCGAACTGGGCGACGAGGCGGACATGATCGGCGTCGACGGAAGCCCCGTCGACGTCAAGACCATGGCCTTCGTGCTGCTGGTCGAATCCGGCACGCCCGACGCGCACCCGACGCAGGTCCAGCAGTTGGAGGCGTTGCGCCAGGCCTGGCAGCAGTACGCCAACGGACCGGCGACTGGCGGGCGCGGGCGCTTCGACACCTCGCTCGATCCCGCCATCCACTGAGCAGGTCCGCGTCGCGTGCGGGCGATCGGTGCGCATGAGACGCGCCGATCGCTTGCGCCGTTCGTGCGCCGCACGATCGCGCCGCGGCGATTCCCTTCCGATCTTCGCGACAGCGCGAAGGAACCCGCGCGCCGATTCCGCTTGGAACCTGTGAGGCCGAGCGCATCGCGCCGGCATCGATGTCCCCACGGAGCCAATTCCCATGTCGTCGACGACCGAACCGCAATCCTGGCGACTCCCGGCGAGATTTGTGCACGAGGCGCGCGCTGCGGCCTGCTCGCGTGCTGCCGTCCGCCTTGGGGGGGCGCTGCTGCTCCTGCTCGGCCAGGCTCCCGGATTGGCGCAGCGCGTGCCTGCTCCTGCACCCGCGCATCCGTGCATCAGCGCGCAGGAGCGCGCCAGCATTGCGCAGGCCCTCGAAGCCTACCAGACCGTGTACGGTCCGCTCTCCATGCCACCGGAGTCGTCGGGCGGGGGGAATCCACCGCCCTTGGCCTTCTACCCGCACGCGGGAAACCTCACCTCCGACCTGCTGCCCAGCGCGCTGGTCGACCTCGACCCGAGCACGTCGATCGGGTCCTTCGACTGCGGCCATTGGTCCTATGACGGACACACGGGCTTGGACACGGAGATCCGCAGTTTCGTCGCGCAGGAGATCGGCGTTCCCGTGTTCGCCGCCGCCGACGGCACGGTGATCCTCGCGCACGACGGCGAGTTCGACATGAACACGACGTGCGCGGGCGAGGGCAACGGCGTGATCATCGATCACGGCTACGGCCGCATCTGCCTCTACTGGCACCTCAAGCGCGGAAGCGTCGCGGTCACGGTCGGCGAATTCGTGCGGGCGGGCGAGCAACTCGGGCTCACCGCTTCCTCGGGTTGCAGCACCGGGCCGCACTTGCACTTCGAGACCATCGACAGTCTGAGCACCTTCGAACCCTTCGCAGGTCCGTGCAGGCCCGGCCCGAGCGGCTGGGTGAACCAGCCGGCGATCGTCCCGCAGACCTACATCTGGATGCTATCGATCGGAGCGATCGATCCGGGCAGCCTGCCCGGCTATCCCTATCCGCGGCCGCACCACGCGCAGATCGCGTTCAGCGATCCCAGGTTGTACGTGGATCTCGTCGGACTGCACCTCGATCCCACCGGCAACTATCGGTACAGGTTTTTCCGGCCCGACGCCACGCTCGCCCACGACACGGGAGTAGTTGCGTATCCGAACTTGCATTCCTATTGGAGGCCGGGCGGTGACATCTACGCCGAGCAGTGGTTCCACGCCGAGGGTTTCGACATCGCCGACATGCATGCGATCGAGGGCACGTGGCGCATGACACTCGAGATCAACGGCAACGAAGTGGTCGACGCTCCGATCGAAGTCGTCGCCACGCGCGACCCGAATTTCAATCGGCCGCCGCGCGCGATCACGGCGTCCTTCGATCCTCCCGCTCCCAGCGAGCAGGACGTGATCCTTTGTCGCGTTGCCGACACGGGCCCGATTTACCTCCAGGACCCCGACTGGGACATCGTGCGCTATCGCTACGTCTGGACGCTCAACGGCCAGACGATTCGCGACGTCACGAGCGCCGGCATGGCCGACGCGCTGCCGCGCCTGAGCGTGCCCAACGGCTCGCAGCTTGGCTGCACGGTCACGCCGAGCGACGGGCATCCCGGCGGTTTCGGCGCTCCCGTGCAACTGGCAGTGGGGGTGACCGGCGACTGCAACGGCAACGGCGTTCCCGATCTGAAGGACATCGCCGCGGGAACGAGCGCCGACTGCACGGGCAACGGCATCCCCGACGAATGCGAGCCCGACTGCAACGCCAACGCCGTCCCGGATTCCTGCGACATTGCTGCCGGAACCAGCGCCGATTGCACGGGGAACGGTGTTCCCGACGAATGCGAGCCGGACTGCAATCACAACGGGACACCGGACTCGTGCGAGATCGCGTCGGGCTCGGTTGCCGACTGCGACGGCGACGGGATTCCCGATTCCTGCGAGTCCGATTGCAACCAGAACGGCCTCCCGGACGACTGCGAGATCGTGCCGGTGCTACCGGGATTCTCTGTGCACTTCGACGGCATCGACGACTCGATCGCGCTGCCCAATTCGGGCATGGCATTCGCGAACACGATGACGCTCGAGGCCTGGATCGAACCCGAGGCCACGGACGGCGTGCGCATCATCCTCGGCCACGGATCGCCATTCACGCGCAAAGGCGCGGCGCTGTTCATCCAGAACGCGAACTATGGCGTGGTGGGCGTGCAAAGTGGCGTGCACTTCGTCCAGGTCCCGATTCCGGCGGCGGACATCGGACGCTGGGTGCACCTGGCGGGCACATACGACGGCTCCGCCTGGAGGCTGTACCGCAATGGCGTGCTGCTGGGCCAGCAGCCCAGCCAGTTCGGCCCCGGCGTGGGCAACGGCGGCTGGGCCATCGGTTCGGGTGGAGGAAGCCAGACCAACTTCTTCGGTGGCGGCATCGACGAGGTGCGCCTGTGGAACAGCGCCAGGACGCAGGCGCAGATCCAGGCATCCATGAACTCGACGCTCAGCGGGAACGAACCTGGCCTGAAGGGCTACTGGCGCCTCGACGAGGGCGCGGGCACGACCGCCCTGGATCTGGCGCCACAGGGCGGCTCGAGCAACGGTTTGCTCCTGGGGGGAGCACTCTGGTCGCTGAACCAGCCCTGCGTCGGCGGCGGCTGAGCGTTCGACGGGGACTGCGAAGGGCGCGTGCGCGAGGGGCGCAGGGCCGCGCACGCGCGGACGGACGCCGACATGGCTGCCTCGCGCGACCGCGGACGGCGCTAGGGCCGGCCGCAGGCCCCTGCCCTCCAAGTGCCCGTTCCTGCGCCAAAAGCGCGTGATGCGGGTGCACGCCGGCCTCGGCCGCCAGAACCGTGCGCGGACGGTTCCGTCGGCCTGGCCAAGAAGGAGTGGATCGCGGGCAAGGCGGGCGAGAAGATCAACCGCGTCAAGACGGTCGACTACCCCCTGATCGGAGGCTCCCATGGGCCCGTCCGGCAAACGCAAGGCGATTCGAATCGGCTCGGCGCTCCTGGTGCTGGCCGCGGGATTCTTCTGCCTCAACTACACGCAGGCCTTCGGCGTCGAGCACCATTTCGAGTGGGCGAAGGAACATGGCATGCCGGCGCCGTCGTACACGATCTTCGTGGCGGGGGTGCTGATCCTCGCCGGCGGCGGGACGCTGCTCGGGCGCGCACTCAAGGCCTAGGTCCGCCCCGGCCGAGCCGGGGAGCGCTCCTGGCGAGTCGGGTTAGAGTAGCGCCATGCCCTCCACTCGCCCCACCAGGAAGCCCGCGGCGAAGCAGGCCGCGAAGGCCCCGACCCCGAGCGCCACGAAGTCCAAGGCCGAGGCTCAGAAACCCGGCGCGAAGTCGGCGAAGGCCGCCGCACGCATGAGCCTCGCGCAGACGATGCGCGCGCTCGAGCAGGCGGGCACGCAGCAGGCGCGCAAGACCTATCTGCGACACGGCGCGCAGGAGCCGATGTTCGGGGTCAGTTTCGCGACGCTGAAGATCCTGGTGAAGAAGATCGGCGTCGACCATGCGCTCGCGCGCGAGCTGTGGGACACCGGGAACCACGACGCGCGGATGCTCGCGCTGAAGGTCGCCGATCCCGCGGCGGTCACGCCGGCCGAGCTGGACCGCTGGGCCGGCGAATTGCGCGCGCGCATGTGCGGCGGCTACGCTTCGATGCTCGCCGCGGAGAGTCCGCACGGCGAAGCGCGGGCGCGCAAGTGGCTCGCTTCGTCGAACGCGGCCCTGCGCGCCTCCGCCTGGAATCTCGTGGGCTGCCTGGCGAGCCTCGACGAGCAGCTGCCCGACGCCTGGTTCGGCGAGCAGCTCGCGCAGCTCGAGAAGGCGATCCATCGAGTTCCGAACGCCGAGCGCGATACCATGAACATGGCCTTGATCGCGATCGGCTGCCGCAACGCGGCGCTGCGCAAGGCCGCGACCGCGGCGGCGAAGCGCATCGGGAAAGTCGAAGTCGACCACGGCGACACCGCCTGCAAGACGCCGGACGCCGCCGAGTACATCGCCAAGAGCTGGGCGCACGCCGAGGCGAAGGGATTCGACTCGCCCGCGGCCCAGGAGCGCGCGCGCGAGCCGATGCGGACGCGCTGCTAGGCGTTCAACGCACGATTCCCGGGCGCGGCCGCACCGTCCAGCCGAGGTCTGCGCCTCGCCTTGCCGGGACAGTCCGTACTCGACGGCGCGCTCCATCGCGGCGAGATCCGCGGGCTCGATGCGCGGGTAGAGTTCCTTCAGGTTCTTGCCTTCGTCGAGCTCGCAACCTCGCGTGGCCCTCAGCGGCACCTGGGATGGCCGTCGGCCCGCAGCACGAACTGCTGCTCCGCTCCGCGACAGAACTCGTTAATGGCGGACTGGCCCTGCTGGGTGAGATCGGTGTCCCAAGTGGGCGATCGGGTGGCCGGTGTCGCCGGGCGAGCTTGCGTCCAGATGCACCGGCGCGCCGCTCGCCACGGACGAATGCCCGCATGCGGCCCCGAAGCCTGCTGCCCGGGCTTGCATCACGCTCGAGGAACTCCCCGGCCCGGTCCGGCCGTGCATCCTGGATCACGGATGAAGGCCGCGAACCCGCTCGCGGATTCGACCTGTCGCCGGCGCGCCGATGGGGGATAGGATGCCCTGGTCCCGATCCGCCGCGAAAACCATCCACTGGTCCACCACCTTGGCCCGCGTAGCTTTCGTACTGACCACCTGCCACGAGTTCGAAGGCGTCAAGGTCCTGTCGGCGACCCTGCGCCAGCACGGGCACACGACCGACGCGTTCATCACCAGCGAGGAACGCGACTACTACCAGTCGGTGCTCGATTTCGAGCCCGACGTGATCGGCATCTACGCCACCTCCGGACAGGAGAAGTGGCCCTACCCGTACATCAAGCGCTGGAAGCAGGCGCTGCCGCAGCTCAAGGTCGTGATGGGCGGACCGCACCCCAGCCACGACCTCGAGCCGCTGGGCGAGGTCGGCACCGTCGACGCGACGATCAAGGCCGAGGCCGAGTACGCGCTCTTGGATCTGGTCAACGCCTGGGAGAACAACCGACCGATCGAGTTCATCCCCAACGTCGGCTTCCGCGATGCGAACGGCGTGCACGTGCAGAACCCGATCCGGCCCGTGGTGCAGGACCTCGACACGCTGCCCTTCCCCGACGTCGATCCCTTCTACAAGTATCCGTTCCTGCGCCAGAAGCGCGTGATGCAGGTGCACGCCAGCCGCGGCTGCCAGAATTCGTGCACGTACTGTTCCGTCGGCCTGATGAAGAAGGAGTGGATCTCGGGCAAGGCGGGCGAGAAGTTCAATCGCGTCAAGTCGGTCGACTACCTGTGCGAGGAGATGAACGACATCCTCGCGCGTTACCCCGGCTTCCGCATGGTCAACTTCGGCGACGCCGCCTTGAACATGGAGAGCGGCTGGGTCGCCGAATTCGCCGACAAGTGGCCCAAGCGCGTCGGCCTGCCCTTCGCGTGCAACGTCAACATCAACCACCTCGACGAAGACGACATCATCAACTTGAAGCGCGCGGGCTGCGTGTCGGTGCAGTTCGGCCTCGAGTCGGGCTCCGAGCACGTGCGCCTCAAGGTCTACAAGAAGGGCTACACCGACGAGGTCGTGTACAAAATTCCGCCGCTGCTGCGCAAGCACAAGCTGACCTACCGCACCAACAACATCATGGGCGGGCCGGCGGAGACGCTCGACGACATGTTCGAGACCGTGCGCATGAACAAGCGCATCCAGCCCAACGGCTGCACGGTGCTGATCTACCGCGCCTTCAAGTCGACGGTGCTCGGACAAGAGGACTATGCGCTCGGCCGCGTCGACCTCGAGCGCGACATCGGTCCCTCGATCCAGCACGACAGCCACATGAAGCGCGACGACCGGCGCGAAGTCGTGAATCTGCAGAAGCTCTTCAACATCGCGGTCTACGTGCCCGGCGGGATTCCGCTGGTCAAGCGCCTGATCAAGCTTCCGCACAATCGACTGTTCCAGGCCAGCCAGCTCTCTTTCTTGTGGTACCAGCACGCGGTGATCTCGGGCTACGGCATGCTCGACGACTTCCTGCTCGGTTTGAAGAACGCGGCGCAGGTGCTGCAGCCCACGCGCGAGAGCAAGAAACGCGAGAGCTTCATCGACCACATGGACATCGGATCGGACGCGGCCCTATGAGAATGGTGCCGATGGAAAATGGTGCCAGGCATTCATCCAGCGTGGCTATGCCGAGCGCGCG
>Ga0315910_10003300_pt1 | contig 13813 bp, 8 predicted proteins | sample EdamamesoilMG_FD_204470 | JGI IMG/M metagenome (GOLD analysis project Ga0315910, IMG submission 204470) | Garden soil microbial communities collected in Santa Monica, California, United States - Edamame soil | ecosystem: Environmental > Terrestrial > Soil > Garden | place: USA: California...
GGAGAGGGCAACGACTCGCTCATCGCCGCGGGCGTGGACAATGCCTGGGTTCGCAGCGAGCGCAACCGGCTCGATTCGGAGAATCGCTTCCATCAGCTCACGCTCGGCATCGACCAGCAGATCACCGACAGCTTCCGCATCAATCTGCTGGCGGGCACGACGCGGTCGAAAGCGGGCCTGCCGCATGACACCACGGTGTCCTACGACATCCGCGACTACGACGGCTACCGCTACGACTATGCCAACGACCGGTACCCGGTGCTGGCCTTCAACGGGCCGGACGTGACCGACCCGGCCAACTTCACGGCGACCGAGCTTCGCGACCGAAACATCGACATCCGGGGCGGCTTCGACACGCTGGATCTCAACGCGCACTGGGACTTCATCGAAGAGCTGAAGCTCGCCGCGGGCGTGAACTTCAAGCGGGCGACCCTCGATACCAAGCAGTTCAACCGGGACGGCACGGTGTGCGGCCTCGACCTGTATGACTGTGACACCGACGACGATGGCATGGATGACCTGCTCGGCGCGCCAGGCCAGGCAGCGCTCTCGGAAGCGGTCCACTATCCCGGGAAGGTGGGCGCCGGCTCCAACACGCGCTGGACGACGCCGTCGATCGACGCCTGGGCCGACGCGCTCGGCTACTACGACGTGCCGCTGACCCAGGATCAGGACTCCACCTACGAGGTCACGGAGAAGAACCTCGGCTACTTCCTGCAAGCCCGTGGCGAGCTGTTGCTGGGCTCGAATGAAATGCGCCTTCAGTACGATGGCGGCATCCGGTACGTTCAAACCCGCCAGACGTCCTCCGGCTACGCCTCCGGTGTGTATCGCACCGTGGAGCGCCCGATGTATGATGACTGGCTGCCGTCCGTGAACACGGCGCTCTGGTTCACCGAGGAGCTGGTCCTGCGCCTCGCCGCAGCACGGGTGATGGCGCGCCCCGCGCTCGCCAACCTGAGCCCGGGCGGCACCGTCGACAGCTTCAACTACACGGTCAACTTCCAGAACCCGAACCTGGACCCGACGCGAGCCACGGCGCTCGACGCGGCCATCGAGTGGTACTTTTCGAACAACTCCGTCCTGTCGCTCGCGGTGTTCTGGAAGGACATCGAGTCCTTCCCGATCCGGGAGTCGCGCACCGGCACCTTCGCGTCCACGGGGCTGCCTCGTGAAGTGATCGCCCCCACATCTCCCGCGGACATGTCGGGCCCGGGCGCGGAAGGCACCTGCACCGACCCCGCCGGCTGCTGGGAGATCAGCGAGCTGACCAACGGCCCCGGCTCCACGCTGAAGGGCTTCGAAGTGGGCCTCCAGGTGCCCTTCAACGCGCTGTATGGCGCGCTGCCGGTGGTCGTCCGCGACATGGGGCTCGTGGCCAACTATACGTACGTGGACTCCACCGCCGACTACGATTTCTCGGGCAACACGGTGACGGAGCGCCTGATCGGCCTGTCCAACGGCTCCTACAACGCGACGCTCTATTACGACGATTCGGTCTTCAACGCCCGCGTCTCCGTCGCGTACCGCAGCGACTATCTGATCGAGGGCCCCAACAGGACGGGCAACCTGTGGGAATACGTGGAGCCGGAGACGCGGCTGGACTTCGCGTCGAGCTACAACGTGACGGACTACCTGAAGCTCAGCCTGGAGGCGATCAACCTCATCGACACGGCCTACGCCACCAAGGTCGATGTCGATGCCGAGCGGCGTGTGCTCTACAACAAGACCGGGCGCACCTTCCTGCTCGGGGCGCGCCTCAGCCTCTGACCGTCACGCGAGGAGCATCACTCCACGAGCCGGCGCGAGCTCAGGCTCCGGGGCTTGACGGCGGGCGTGACCGTCACGTTGGATAGCTCGATGCTCCCAGCGTGCTCGATGACCTCCGTCGCCGTCGCGCTCAGGATCTGGGTATCCTTGACGTGGATCCCGTCGATGGTGGCCGCGGGAAGACCCGCGATGTAGAACAGGCGCGGGCTCTTCTCCGCCCTGACGTTCTCGATCCAGATGTTCCTGGCGGTCGGCGGGAAGTCGCCGCGCGGCCCCTCCTCGTACTGAAAGTCGATGGTCAGCAGCGCTTCGGAGACCTGGCCGACCGTGCCGTTGCGGAAGTACACCCCGTCGATGACGCCGCCGCGGCGCGCGTTCGATTTCAGGCGCAGCGCGCGATCGAGGTGCGGGCTGTCCATGCGATTGTTCTCGATGAAGATGTTCCTCGCGCCGCCCGAGATCTCGCTGCCAATCGCGACGCCGGCGTGCCCGTCTCGCATGCTCGAGCCACGCACGATGACATTCTCCACCGGCCGCGCCACGCGGCGCCCGTCCTCGTTCCTGCCCGACTTGATGGCGATGCAGTCGTCCCCCACGTCGAACAGGCAGCCCTCGATCAGCACGTCCGTCGACGAGTCCGGGTTGCAGCCGTCGTTGTTGGGCCCATGGCTGACGATCTCGACCCCGCGAACCGTGACGTTCTGCGACAGCACCGGGTGGATCTCCCACATCGGGGAGCGCACGATCTTCACGCCCTCGATCAAGACGTTCTGGCTCGAGTAGATCTGGATGAAGTTGGGGCGGAGGTAGTGACCGGCGCCGAACACGCGCTGCTCGACCGGTACGCTGGATTCGCTCATGCGGTTGAGAGCGGCCACGTCGTCTGCCGCCAGAGAGCGCTGGTTCGGCTCGCGCCGAGCCCAGCGCCACCAGTTGTCCTCGCTCGCGGAGCCGTCCAGCGTGCCCTTCCCGGTGACCGCGATGTTCTGCGCGTCGCGCGCGTAGATGAGCGGCGAGTAGTTCATACACTCGATGCCCTCCCAGCGCGTGAGGACGACCGGCAAGTACCGCGCCGGATCCGGGCTGAAGCGCAGGGTCGCCCCGTCCGCGACGTGCAGCTCGATGTTGCTCTGAAGGTGGATGGGGCCCGTGGCAAAGACGCCGGCGGGAACGAGCACGCGGCCGCCGCCGCGCGACGCGCAGTCCTCCAGCGCCCGGCGGATCGCCGCCGTGGCGTCTTCATGACCACCGGGGACCGCGCCGTACTTGACGATGTTGCACTCGAGCGCCGGGAAGGTGGGCGGGCGAATGCGCTCCAGGATGCCTGGGACCGCGCTCCAGCCGACCTCGCCGGCCGTGCTCGCCGTCGACCCTGGCCCCGGAGAGCCCTGTGCCGCCGGCTCCAGCGCACGAGGCGCCGTGGGCTCCGAGCTCGTCACCAGGTCGGAGCGACAGGCGAGCGCCCCGAGGCACAGCCAGAGCGGCAAGCCGCGCCTCGACCGGTGGCGCCATTTCGTCGTGCTCATGAGCGTCGAAATGCGCGAGTGGCACGAATGGATCACGATTCTTCACGCTTCCGAGCGCACGAAATGACAGATCGCGGGCGTAAAGCGACAGCGCGCCAGGAACACGCACGACGACCCGAGAAATTCGGATCGGCCCCCGCGGCAGGCGCATTAGCCGCTGTCGCACCCTCGCGAGCCCGCGAGAGGGGCGCGCTGCACCATGTCATCCACGACTCGAGATCCCGTAGGACTCTTCTTCTCTGGCACCGCGTCGCGGCTCGGTCGGCACCTCGCCGTCTCGCCCGCCAACAGCCCCCTCGAGTATCTGCACTACGGGCGGATCCGCCTGCTCGCGAGCGAAAACGAGAGCGCCTCGGGTCGGGTCAGCTTCGAGAGCGGTACGCGCGAGACCGGTCTGCTGTGCATGAAGGGACGCTGCCGGCTGCTGGCGAAGCCGGCCGTGGTCAGCACCGGCGCTCCCCCCGCGCAGACCATCGACCTCGGGTTGCACGACGCGGTGTATGTGCCGCGTGGCTGGTTCGTCGAGATCAGCACGGATGACGAGGTGGACCTGGTCGAGTGTGCCGCCGAGGTCGAGGGGGAGTACCCATTGCAGGTCATCCGATACGCCGACGTGTCGCAGACCCCCTCGCTCAAGTTCAGCACGGGCGGCGACACGAGCCGGCGCGATCTGAACATCGTGATCGGCAGCAACGTCCAGGCCGGGCGCATCGTGGCGGGGTTCACTCGCTCGTCCCCGGGACACTGGACGAGCTGGCCTCCGCACGAGCACGCGGCGATCCTGGAGGAGGCGTACGTGTATTTCGACATGCCAGCGCCCGCCTTCGGCATCCAGCTGGTGTACGGCAGCCCGCCGGGCGAGGAGTTCGCCAAGATCGTGCGCGACGGTGACGCCGTGGTCATGCCCGCGGGCTACCACCCGAACGTCGCCGCCCCCGGCCACGCCATCAACTTCATCTGGATGATGGCGGCGCGCTCAGAGGTCCAAGATCGCCTCTTCGGCGTGGTGAACATCGAACCTGGGTTTGCAGGGGCAGGCTCCGGCCTGGAGGCGAGCCGCCGCTGAGGCTCGGGTACTCGAACCATGCCACGCTGCAGTCTCCTGGTGATGTGCGGGTCGCTCGCGCTCGCGTGTCATGACGAGCCGGCGCCCCGCTCCGTCGCATCCGGGGGCGCCGCTGGCGACGCGGTGTCCGTCACGGGGGGCCTGGCTCCCGCGGCCGGCGGCACCGGGTCTGAGCCCGTAGCGGCCGGCAGCGACGCGGGCGCCAGCGCCGCGCCGGAGGATGCTCCGAGCAGGAGCGAGCCGCCCGCATCTCCCGCTGCTGTCGCGCCGGACGCTGGTGTGGTCGACGAGGAGCTGCTCGGCACGCCCGAGCGCCCCCAGCTGTCCAGCGCCGCAGCAGCGAAGCAGACGGTGCTCGCTTACCTCGCAGCAGCAGGCAACGTCGATGGGCTGACGGTCGACAGCTGGAACCCCACGGCCGGCGTGGGAGAGGTCGCGGCCTTCACGCCGGATTTCGAGGTCGCCGCCGGCGGAATGTACCCGACGGTGCAGGCCGCGGTGAACGCCGCGGTGGCGACCGGCTCCACGACGCGCCAGTACATCGCGGTGGCGGCGGGAACGTATCGCGAGCTGGTCTGCGTTCCCTCCGAGGCGCCGCCCATCACGCTCTACGGGACCAACCCCGACGCGGCACAGACCGTCATCGTCTTCGACAACTATTCCGGCAAGCCCAAGCAGGTCGGCGCGCCAGCGAACCCGTGTAATCCCAACCTGAACGGCGCGACGTTTGGGACCAGCGGCAGCACCACGTTTGCGGCCTACTCCGCCGATTTCCAGGCCAAGAACCTGAGCTTCGTGAACGACACGGACGAGGCGGCGGCCGCCTCCGAGTCGGTGCAGGGCGTGGCGCTGACCGTGCAGGGCGATCGGGCGATTTTCGACAACGTGCGCGTGCTCGGCAATCAAGACACGCTGTTCGTGAAGACGTCGAACGCCAGCACGGTGGCACGCTCCTACTTCAAGGCCTGCTACGTCGAAGGCGACACGGACTTCATCTTCGGTCGCGGCACGGCCGTGCTGGACGGTTGCACGATCCATTCGGTCACGTCGCGCACCCCGGGCGGCGTCGCGCTCGCGCCCAGCACGGACGCCCGCAATCCGTTCGGGATCCTCGTGAACGGCGGCACCTTCAGCGCCGACGCCGCCGCTGCGCCCCTCAGCACGCACCTGGGTCGCGCGTGGGACGAGGGCCAGGGCGACGTGGCCACGTACTCGACCAACGTCGCGAGCGGTCTCTACCCCAACGGGCAGGCCACGGTGCGGGGCTCCTTCATCGGCGCTCACATCCAGAGCGCGGGGCCCTGGCGGCCCGCCGCCACCACGGCGCGGCCGTACAGCTCGGTCGCCGGTGCGCTGCCGGCGAACCGGCTCTACGAGTTCGCCAACTCGGGACCGGGTAGCGCCGCTGCCTCGGAGTAGGCGCTGGGCGCGCGGGCGCCGCGCGGTTGCGCTCGGGTCACAGCGGTCGATAGCGGAACGCGCGCACCTCGATCGGCGAGCCCTCCGCCTGCAACCCGATGTGTCCAGTCAATAGCGGACATGCCGTCCACGCCGCCGCGGGCCTGCCGTTGACGCTCAGCTCGATGATAGACCCCCTGAGGGTGATGTCGTACGCGTTCCACTCGCCGATGGGCGCGGCGGCGCTCGGCTGCGTCTGAAATACGTCGACCCGCTCGGGCCGCCCGGGCACCTGTGCGATCAGGTCGCCGACGATCGGCGGCTCGTCGGCGTGGGAGACTTGAAGCTGCACCCAGCTCTTGCCGTCGAGCGGGGTGCGCACGTAAACGCCGCCGTTGTACACGGGGACCGAGCTCGCGGGCGTGGCGCCGCTGGGCAGCGGAGCCGTCGCTGCCGCGGGCAGGAAGCGCCATTCGACATGCAAGGCGCCGTCGCCGATCTCGCGCTCGCTGAGCAGCATCTCCTTGGCCCCGACCCCGTCGATGAACAGGGTGCCGTCCGGGCGCACCTGCCAGACGGGCTTGTTCGCGAGAGGATCGAGCGGCACGCGTCTGAACCCCTGCAGACTCGCCGGCGGCAGCAGATTCTCCCAGCCGTCGCTGGCCCGCTCGACCGGAGTGGCAATCGCCGCAGCGCTGCTCGGGTCCGCCGGTGTCGAGGGAGGCGGCGCGGCCTTCGAGCCCGCACAGCCGAGCGCGATGGCGCTCACAAACAGTTCCGCGAACACGCTGGCACGCTGGAGTGTCCCCATCGCCCCTGCTTATCACAGCATCACGGCGTCCTTACAGAGGCGCCGTTGCCGTTGAAATCTTGATCTAACCCGGCTGCTCGCGCATCTAGCGGCGTGGCTCTCGACGCGACGGTCGCTGCCAGGGGTGGGCCCTGCTTGCATTTTTCGGACGAGGTCACCAGGACCCCTGCCAGCGAGCTCGGCTCGAAGCATCGGCGCTCCCGCCGCAGGCCGGCATCCGTGCACTCGTCCCTGGCGTGCGGCGTCGTTCTGCTCCTGTGCGCCTGTCGCCCCTTGACGCGGGATGACGTTTCCGCGAGCCCGACGCCCTCCCCGCAGCCCCCGAGCGAGCTCGAGGTGGCGACGCTCGAGCTCGGCAACCCGTCCGCCTTTGCTCGTCCCCAGAACCCCCTCTACCTCGCCTACTACGACCTCGGCCTCGAGCCGAGCGCTCTCGCCGGTCGCACGTTGCTGCTGCGCGCGGGCGACGAGAGCATCCCTGTTCAATCGATCGATCACGACGGCGATGGCGCCAAGGACGGCATCTTCGCGCTCGTCGACCTGGCTCCGGCGGCCACTCGCTCGTTCCGCGTGGTCGCGACCGCAGGCCCCACCCCCGAGGCCCCGCCGGCGCGAGCCGCGGCCGAAATCTCGGTCAAGCGCGGCGGCGAGTGGAAGCCCCGAGCGAAGAACCCGCAGCTGAAAGAGTACGTCGGCGGCGAGTTCGTCAACGTGCAATCCTTCACGCCGCCGCCCGAGCACACGGATCACTCCAACCTGATCCGATACGAAGGCCCCGGCATCGAATCCGACAAGGTCGGCTATCGCATCTACCTCGACGAGCGCAACGGCTTCGACATCTTCGGCAAGAAGACACCCGCGCCCGCGCTGCACGCCATCGGGCTCGACGGCTACGAGTCCTATCATCACCCCGCCCCGTGGGGCATGGACATCTTGAAGGTCGGCGCGTCGCTCGGCAGCGGCGGCTTCGGCTTCTGGAATGGCAAGAGCGTCGACCTGGTGAGCCACCTCAGCGGCTGGGACGCGAGCATCACCGAAGCCGGCGGCGCATACGCTTCGTTTCGCATCACGTACAAGGGCTGGCGGGTGGGGGGTCTCGAGACCAACGTGCACGCCGACTTCTCCATGCACGGCGGGAGCCGTCTGGTGCACACACATCTGCGCTTCGACCAGGCGCCGCCCCAGCTCGCCATCGGGGTCGTCCGGCACCCCGACACGGAGCTGCTCGCGAGCTCCACAGACGTGACGGACATGGCCTACGCCTATGTCGCCAGCTGGGGCCGGCAGAGCCTCGACGGGGACTCGCTCGGCATGGCGGTGTTGTTCCGGCGCGGCACCCTCGATCGTCAGGTGACGACCGCCAGCGACTATGTCGCCGTCGTGAGCCCGGAGGGCCAGGACTATGACTATCACTTCCTGGCGGCGTGGGCGGGAGAGCCCGGCGGTATCACGACGCGGGAGGCCTTCGTCGCCTACCTCGACCAGCAGGCGGAAGAGCTGACGCTGGCGCCGCGCGAGCGCCTGAACACGAGCCTGTCAAAACGAGCCAAGCAGGGCCCGACCACGGCAGAGTCCGCGCTCGGCTGGGCCAGGAAGCTCGCGGACTCCGAGCTCGAGCGGAAGACCTTGCTGTATCACCTGGACGGCTGGGACACGAACCGGCGTCGCAAGCCCAAGTTCGAGTACGACATCGGCGGCCTCTTGCCGATGGCCTATGACGAGCTCCAGCGCGCCGCGCCCGACCCGAAATACGCGAGTGTCATGCAACGGCTGACGGGCTCGTTCGTCAACGAGCGCGGCGAGATCGCGACCTATGACGAGAGCGCCTACAGCCTCGACTCGATGATGCCCGGCGAGGTGCTGCTGCGCCTGTACGAGCAAAGTCACGACGACCGCTACAAGACGGCCGCCGATCAGCTGCGCCGACAGCTGGCGAAGCAACCCCGCACGAGCCAGGGTGCCTTCTGGCACAAACAGCGCTACCCCGGCCAGCTCTGGCTCGACGGCGTCTACATGGGCATGCCGTTCCTCGCCCACTACTCGCGCGCGTTCGAGAAGGGCGGCAGCCTCGACGAGGTGCTGAACGAGTTCCGCGTCACGCGCGAGCACCTGCGCAACCCGAGCAGCGGCCTGTACGTGCACGCCTGGGACGAGCTGAAGAAGCAGCGCTGGGCCGATCCCGCCACGGGCCTTTCCCGGCTCTACTGGGGCCGCGGGCTCGGCTGGTTCAGCATGGCCCTGGTCGACGTCCTCGATCACATCCCCGACGAGGACGTTCAGCACCGCGAGCCCTTGCTCGCCATGGTGCGCGAGCTAGCGCCAGCGCTCGCCGCCGTGCAGGACGAGGACAGCGGCGCCTGGTGGCAAATCCTCGACCGGCCCCAGGCACCGGGCAACTACCTCGAGTCCTCGAGCTCCGCCATGTTCAGCTACTTCTTCGCGAAGGCGACGCGCAGGGGCTACCTGCCCGACACGTTTCGCCCGCTCGCGCTGCGCGCCTTCGACGGCCTCGTGCAAGAATTCGTTCGCGTCTACCCGGACGGAAAGGTCAGCCTGACCAACCAGTGCCTGGTCGCCGGCCTCGGCTACGGCCGCGACGGGAGCTACCGCTATTACATGAGCGAGCCCGTCTGGAAGGATGATCCCAAGGCGACGGGGCCGTTCATCCTGGCTGCCGTCGAGATCGCGCGATTACTCGAGATGGGTCGGGCGCGTTGAGGGAGGGGTGGCGGTCTGCTCGCTCGACGTCACGGATGGTGGATGGGGGCCTGCATGCCCGGTAGCGCCTGGTAGTTGTTGATGGCGAGGCCGTCCAGGCCTGTGGTGAACGTGAGCGATGGCTGACCCGGAACGCCCACGATGCCGACCTGGTCGATCGCGACGCGGAGGACGGTGCTACCGATAAACAGATCACCCACGCCGATCGTGATGCCGAGCTGCTCGACCAGCGACTTGTCGAAACCATCGCCGGGTTGGGGTGCTTGCTCGGGAGATGCCGCGGCGGGCGATTCACCAGCGTTGGGCCCGCCAGCAGCACCCGCCGCTGCGAGCGATGCGAGATCGAACACGATGCCCGTGAACTCATTGGCGGGAAACCGTGCCGGATCCAGGGGGACGGTCATGTATGCACCGGCATAGTTGCTCGAGAGCCCGTTCTGAGCGTACAGCTGCACGAACGTGTTTTCGTCCGGCGCCGCCGCTGCCACCCGCCAGGTGACCACGGCGTCGCTGAAGTCGACCGGGGTGGCATACACGAACTGGTAGGCTATCTGATCGGCGAGAGTCGTGTTGAACTCCCCGTCGTTCGGCCCCGTCAGAGGGGCCACCAGCTCCACGCAACCGGTGCACGGCACGGGCGTCGCGGACTGAGCTGGCGAGGCGCCCCCCGTCCCGCTGGCGAGGCCTCCCGAACCGCCCGCCATCGGCTGACCGCCGCTCGCGGCAGTGCTTCCGCCGGCGCCTCCGAGCGGTGCCACCCCGTACACGTCGGTGGTGCTCTCTACGGGCACGCCCTCTTCGATGCCGAAGATCGCGTTGCAACCCCACAGCTCGAACCCGCCGAGCGCGCCGAAAGCAAGTGGCCAGCAGACGGATCGGCGCAGGAACTGAAGCACACAGTCGCGGCTCGCCATCAGAACTGCCCCGCAGCCGAGACCCCAACGCCACCCTGCACCATCCCCACCGCCAGCGATGCGTTGCCCGAGGCGCCGTCGGGCGTATCGGTCAGCCACAGGGTGAGCCCGATGCCGCCGAGCACTACGCCGCCGATTCCGAGCCCCGTTGCCCAATTGCCGAGCGCAACCGCGTCATCGCGGAGCGCGAGCCCCGCTGGCTCACAAGCGTCACCGTTGCAGTAGTCGTCCGACTGACCCTTCTTGACCAGCGCGGCAGCGAGCGCGACGGCTCCGCCGGTCAGAAGCGTGGCTCCCGCGATCCCGAGCGCGACCCCTGCCGTTTGAGTCGGTGTGAGCCCGAGGCCTTCGTCACTCGCCGGGTTCGACTCCTGCATCGTCGGACTCCCTGCAACGAGCTTGGTCGCGATCGGAGCAGCGGCAGCGGGAGCGACCGAAATCGGCTTTGCGGGCGGAATGCTCGTCGCGGGCGCGGTGCTGGCCACTGGCGCCGCGCCCGCGTGCTCGAGCACGGGCAACACCAGCGTGACCCGATCGCCTTCGGGGCGCACTTCAACCGCACGCACTTTCGGCTGATGGCCCGCCGCGCTCACCTGCGCCACGTGGCGGCCGCCGTCGACGAATATCGGAGACGTGAGTTGCGCCGGCTCGATGGCGTCATCGTCGAGCGTGACCGTGAACCCCGCGACGGCCTGCAGCTCGGGCGGAACGCTCAACGTGAGCACGGACAGGCGCGATACCAAAGCGTCCGCGCGCTCGCGCGCGAAGGTCGCGCGATCGTGCCGCCCCTCTTGCTGCGCGCGCCGGATCACGTCACCGAACTGGCGCCATGCCGTGGCAAGCTTCCCCTGCTGCTCGTTGCAGTTGGCGACCGCGAGCAGAGTCCCCGTCGCGGGCTCCAGGCGCTGGCTCTCCATGAAGTTCTTGCACGCACTCTCGAGCTCACCGCGCTTGAGCTGCTCCCGCCCCTCGCGAAACAAGACCTCGGCGGCATCCGAGCTCGAGCTCTGCCCTGAAGCCCCGCGCGACAACGGGAGCGTCAGGGCCAGCAGCAGAGCGAGGTGTCGGAGCTTCATCGTTCTCCCCCCAGGGCGTCTTCGAGGCTGACGCTGGTTCGTTTCGGGGGCGGCGCGGGCTTGGCCGCCTCGATCGGCTCGGGTTTCGCGGGCAGCGTGGCGGGCTTCGCCGGCGGGACCTCGGGCTTCGCCGCCACCGAAACCGACTCGCGCTCGGTAGCGGGAGGCGGCGCGGGTCTTGGCGGCGGAGCTGGCTCGGGCGACCGAGGCCTCAGGGAACGAGTCGTCTGCGCGGGCTCCGTGCGCGCTGCCGGCTCGGCCGGCGGCGCAACTGGGGGCGGCTCAATCGGTTCGCGAATGGGGGCGATGGTCGGCTGCCGCCCGATGGGTTCGGCCGGCTCTGCAGAAGCGGTCGCAGGTTGTTGAGCCATCGCGGAAACGCCCGAACCGCCAGCCCCCAGGGCCAAGGAGGGCACGACCGGCGAAGACGCGCGAAGCTCGGCGGGCAGTGTCGCGGCGGTGCCAGGCTCGGAAATCGCGGGGGTCGAACCGGGCAAGGGAGCCGTCGCATCGCCGCTCCGAAAAAAAAGAACCCACGCCGCGAGCGCAATGCAGATCAAGCCGAGCACGAAGACGAACCACCGCTTCGGATGCCGCTCGCGAGGCCGCGATGGAGCCACGGCAGCAGCCGTCGTCGAGAAGAGGGGTTGCGCCTCGGCGCTGCGTTGCGCGGAATGCACGGGCGAGCGCGACGGCTGCACCGCCTCTGCGCATGCCGGGGCGAGCGTTTCGATCAGCTCGACGGCGCTCTGAAAGCGCCGCGCCGGATCACGTTCGAGAGCGCGCTCGAGCCACGCTTCGAAGGCGGGCGACGCCGGGCCCAGTTCGCCCGCGCGCGGCAACGGACGAACGCAGATCGCGAGCACCAGCCCCCCGACCGTGTCCTCCTGAAACAGCTTCTGGCCCGTGATGCACTCACACGCGATCACGCCCACGGACCACAAGTCGCTACGCCAGTCGATCTGCTTCGAGCCGCTGATCTGCTCGGGGCTCATGTAGCCTGGCGTACCGATCATCGCGCCCGTGTCCGTCAACGCGCCGCCGCCGATGGCAAAGGCATGCGCGTCTGCTTTGGCGACGCCAAAATCGAGCACCTTGGCAAATTCACGATCGTCGCGCACGAGGAAGATGTTGTCGGGCTTCAAGTCGCGATGGATGATGCACGCCTGGTGAGCTCGCGCCAGAGCGCGGCATACGTCGCTCGCGATGCTCAGCGTCTGGGCCGGCGAAAGGCGATTTTCACGCGCGAGACGCTGCCCGAGCGTCTCCCCTTCGAGCAACTCCATGACGATGAAGGGCGTCTTGCTCGCCCTGTCGATGCCGTGGTCGAACACCTGCACCACGTGCTGGCTGCGGATCGAGGCCGCAGCGTGCGCCTCACGCTGAAAGCGAGCCGCCGTGTCCACACTCGACATGAAGCTCGGCGCCATCAGCTTCACGGCGACGGGCGCGTTCAACCCGAGGTGCTCGGCGCGCCACACGGTCCCCATCCCTCCGCGCCCGATCAGGGACTCGAGGCGATACTTCTCCGCGAGAATCGTGCCGGGTTGCATGGGGGCATTGCCGCGCGTTGCTCGAGCTTACTGGTCGTCTCTGGACTCTATCGAACTCAGATTTGAGCGACAAGCGAGCTCCAGCTCAGACCACCCGGCGCCCCTCGACGACGCCACCTCAGCCAGACGGCTCCTGCGTCACCTCACCCAGACGGCTCCTGCGTCACCTCACCCAGACGGCTCCTGCGTCACCTCAACCCGACGGCGCCTGCGCCAAGCGACTGGTGGAACGCTCGCGAGCGAGCTCGCACCCGCCGCCGGAGCCAGGGCCCCGCCCGGAAACACTCGGCATTTTGCTTCGAAGCCCCGCCCGCCCCTCAGCGCTCCAGCACCGCCCGCAGCTCCGCCGGTGCCGAGGCCCGCGCGTTCGATCCGAGGCAGGTGATGACGAGCACGGCCAGCGACACGCCGTAGGGCAGCATGTGTAACAGGTGCGCGGAGGCGTCGGAGCCGGCCGACTGCAGGCGCAGCACCAGCGCCTCGGCGGCGCCGAAGCAGAGCGCGGTGGGCAGCGCCAGCCAGGGGTTGTAGCGCGCGACGATGACGAGGCCGACGGCCACCAGTCCGCGCCCTTTGCTCATGCCTTCGGCCCAGGTCTGAGCGTAGTCGATCGACAGCGCTGCGCCCCCGATGCCGGACAGGAGCCCGCCCGCTGCGATCGCGAGGCTGCGAACGAGCCCGACGCGCAGCCCGGCTGCCGCAGCGCCGCGGCTCGATTCTCCGGCGGCGCGCAGAGCGAGGCCGGGGCGGGTGCGGTAGACGAGGGTGCCGGCGGCGATCGTCGCCAGCCAGCTGAGGCCGATGCTGGGTGTGAGCCAGCCGAGAACGGGGAGGCGGCGGCCGAGCTCGGTGGCCGCGAGGGACGAGAAGCCGGTGATGGACTGGCCCACGAGGGAAGCGCCGAGCAGGCTGCTGAGCCCGAAGCCGATCATCCAGATGGCGATGCCGCTCGCGAACTGGTTGGCACGAAAGCGCAGGCAC
>Ga0315910_10003301_pt1 | contig 13811 bp, 9 predicted proteins | sample EdamamesoilMG_FD_204470 | JGI IMG/M metagenome (GOLD analysis project Ga0315910, IMG submission 204470) | Garden soil microbial communities collected in Santa Monica, California, United States - Edamame soil | ecosystem: Environmental > Terrestrial > Soil > Garden | place: USA: California...
TTTGCCATTAAGGTTATAGTAATCTGTTAAGGGAGCCATCCCATCAGGATCAATAAACCTAATCGGGTTATTGAAAGCATAATTATATGGAGACCACCTTCGCATTCTTTCTGATATGGTAACGATGAATTTCACTGGAACAAGAATAAAAGCATGACTTGAATTTAGTATAACCATTCCACTGCTGTCCTCGCCCAGTTCATAAACCAGCGGGATTGTGTTGGGTGTGAGATTAGAGTGTGTTTATTGGTGAGCAGCGCTCAAGCTAACGCACAACACCAACAAAGGCGGGAATGGTAAGACCGATCCGGCTTTTTCCTCTGTTGTAAAAATTGCAAAAGCGATGGATGTAGAACTGATTGACCTGTTCCAGGCTGATCAGGTATTCAAGGATGTAAACTCATTCGATAAGTCACTGGCAGAGAAACTTGCCTTCATTGAACAGCTCGACAAGAAAGATAAGATTGCCTTCTACGCTGTACTCGATGCCTTCATCGGTAAGAAAAAACTAAAGGACGCCCTCTCGAACGTCCTTAGTGATGTGAAGTGATTTATGCATTCAAACCTTTCTAAGCACTCTGAACGCCTGGGAGCTCTCGGTGCGGTACAAAAAAATTGCTCCTGATGATATCTTAAAAGTATCTCGCTTAAAAATTGCAGCAGTAGAACTTTCCTTGCTTCGCTTTTTTCTTGTATTCGGATTATATCTTGTCTCCACAGATTCAAGAACTATTGTGGAGTCATTTTTAAGATATTTCCCCTTATCCTTCCAAAAATTTCCTAGGTGCATCCATTCACTATACTCATAGGTAGAATCAGCATACAGTTTCAAAGATATGACAACGCTTTTATCATTGTTCTTATATTCCTCTATAGGTTCCTTGCTTGTAAACCCGACAAGCATAATCAAAGCAATTGCGCAAAAAGAACTTAGTAATGGTCGCATAAATTAATTCCCTCCATTCTTCTTATTATATTCTTCCCTGGTTTTTCTCTCTTTTTCAGTTGGCTTATCCTCTACTTTAGATGGATCAGTCTGCGCAATGTTTTTGTTTTCATCTGTTAAGTGTTCAGCCTCGTGTACACCAGTCGCATTTATTTCGCCTTCAGCGGTTCCGGTTGCCGGCATATCATCGTATTGCTGGCCTTCTGTAGAACGCATATCTGCGTCTGTTAGTCCATTAACCTTTTCAATCTTTCCTTCTGTTGTAACTGTGTATGCATCCTTCACTGCTGGCTCAGGATTACCTGGCATACCCGCAGTTGAGATTGTTATTACGTTATTTGACTGAGATGCATCGCCAGCAATTTTCCCCCACTTACCCTCACCATCTTGAAGAACCAACAATTTATCTGTCAATTGAATCTTCACTTTCTCTTTCTTATCCAACAGCATATTGACTTGACCGGAGCCAGTCTCTGTCTGGCGCATCGCCTCAACCACTGTCTTGGTTCCATTTTTTTCAGCTCTCTTCGAATACGTAATATTTCCCTCCTTATCTCGATGAACACCTTTTATACGCATCCCATCGGGATCAATGTACCTTAAAGGATTATCAACAGCATAAACATAAGGGGAGAACCTTCGATATTTATCCGCCAATGGATCAACCGCCATCCACCTTCCAATTGTTGGTTCATACATCCTCCAACCGTAATCAAACCACCCGAGACCAAGTTCTGTCTGCTCTTCTTTGCCATTGTATTTGTAATCCTGAGCAACTGAGTTCTCACGGTTGTACGAGTTAAAGGCGAGACCGAATGGATAATAGTTATCGCATTTTTTCGACCCGGCTTTTCATTTTCCCTAAGCCATTTCCAAGCAAACCGATTTTTTCACCAGCCCTGCTGCAGCAACTTTTTCAAAGAACGTGGGGCTAAGATAGACTTTTAAACAGCAATTGAACAAGCTGTTCAGCAATAGCACCGATCAATATCCAGCCGATTTTTCCAACCCATTCAGGGATGTCTTTCCAGCGTTTCTTGTTCGGTTTATTCTTCTTTTTACCCATGGGACTGCACCCGATTAAATCAATCAAGTGCGTCCCCGGCTTAAAGGTCGGAGAACCTTAGCAGAGTTCTTAGGACGTGTAAAAGAGCCTAAAAACGCGGTTTTTCACCTGATTAATGGATCAATCGCGTGTCCCGCTTCAAAGATGTTGGAAGTTTAAAAACTTTCATAGGACGGGGTTTTATGATGCCCCCTTAGCTGTAGCATGATGCTTCAATTACTGCGGCATCATGCTTTTTAATGGCGAGTTCCGAGGCATTTTCGTGGACAAAAATACATCTTGCTTATGCACTTAGGCATAGGTTTCTGGAGGCTACCAGCACGAGTAAATGTTGACATTTGTACATCTTGCTGATACAACTTTGTTCTTCAAAAACGTTAACCTTCCTTTCACAACTCAGCTTTTTTTCTTATATTAATTTATAGGATATCAATTCCGATACTCCGTATTCGACACCATCATGGAATGTCTTCTTTCAAAGTCGCTGTTGCGATCTTAACGATCGGTTCAATCGTTGTCCAGTTTACCATTCAGATTTCAAGATCAAAAAGGCCTAAGCCCAAGCATTGGAGAAGGTTTATTCAACGGCTTATGCAACTGCTCGCGTGTCTGAGTTAATCACGTTTTTTTCAAGGGCAAGTGCTTTGGATGTGGGGGGATTTGCGCGGCATTTGGCCTTGAAAAAAATGATGCAAGCCCAACTGCTTGCTGTGATCTGGCTTCTCATCCGGCATGGCGCGCTAAGCAGCGGTATTTGCACAAGCTTTCGATTCCAGGCAGATTAAGGTGATGTCAAGGTCAATGATTTTCCTTTTCAAGGTCAGGCAGCACACTATCAAGGTCAGATGAACTTCACCACAACGCTGATCAAGGTGAGAACTACGCGAGCCCGAGCCAGCGTACGGGGGTTGCGGGGGGAGCTGGCGAGGCACAAGGCGAGCACGAACAACAGGCACAGGCCGGCCACCACTTTCCCCCCCGCAAAACATTTCCGGCCGGCCTGATGCCGTGCAAGCACAAGTTGTGAAGTGAGCGCAATGACTGAGGCACGAAGGAATGAAGCGTCCGAGGTACACAAGGCATGACAATAAGCGGAACGGAAGCGGTTAAAAAAATAATGGAATGAGCGTCAGCAAAAATGGCTGTGAGCCGATGCAAAAGCTCCGCTGATTTATTTCAACTGCTTTGCATTGGCTCTCTGCCATGCGCGTATTTTTTTAATTGCTGTAGTGAAGCGTTTGGCGTGACTTGTGTTCCGAGGCCTGAACAACTTGTGCGCAGCACTCCGCTTCTACCTTGAAGCCTGAGGCACGAAGGCTAAGCGCGTAGGCATGTGCGTCCAGAGGCGGACTTGTGCGGTAGGTTATCCGAGTGGATGGAACTTATTGACTTCTTCGGTCAGCCCCTGCATTTCACTTTGTTGATACGCTTCTGTCGAACTGATGTAGCGATGTCCGGCTAAGTATTGTACTTTTCTCAGGTTGTACATTTTGAGCCACTTCACGATCACACTTGCTCTCAGCTGTTTTGCATTCACCACTAACTTATTTTTTCTTTTCACCCAGAACATTAGCCGGTGCATGCAACTGTCGAGACTGTCACCGCCTTCGATGCTTACAAAAAGTTTATCCGTCTTCTGACCTGAGTTTGTTAAGATTTCCTTTCGTGTGTTGTTGATGTAATCGTAAAACTCCAAGACCTGATGTGATTCCAGTTGCAAAAGCCTTCTTTCACTTTTCGCACCTCCGGGGACTTCTACTTTTCCTTCTTTCAGTTTAATATCCTGCACTTCGAGTTTTATAAGTTCTTCTGTTTTCACACCCTGGTAAACCAGCAGGCTTAACATGATCTTGTTTCGTTTTCCTTTCAACGTCTCATCCTGATAGCTGTTGTAAATCGCATGCAGCTCATGAGGTTCAAAGATGTGATACAAAGCTTTGCGTTTCACTCCCTGTACTTTGATGCCTGCTACCGGATTGATTTCTATTTTGTTTTCCTCGATCAGGTAATCATAATAATGCCGGATTACATTCAGGTAAAGCTGCACTGTGCGTTGACTTACTTGCTTCTGGCAAGATTTCATGAACGATAAAATATCTCGATAGCTGACTTGCTCAACTTTCATTTGTTCTTTCTCAAGCCATTTTAAAAACAGCACGGCCACCCGATCGAAGCTGCTGATCGTCCGCGGTGTCAAGGCTTTCGTTTTAAGGTATTCAATAAACCTCGTCCTCACTGAGTTGTATTCTTTCATAGCGTGGGATATTTCTAAATGGTTGTGGCTGTTCTGTATCTACTCCGGCCAGGTGCGTATAGATCTGTGTTGATTCGAGTGATCCATGACCTAAAAAACGTGCAATGTAATCGAGCTTCATTCCGGCCTGCAGTAAGTGCGTGGCGATACTGTGCCGTAACGTATGCAGTCCGATTTCTTTTTCGATCAGGTTTTCATCTTCGCTTTGATGTTGCAGATATTTCAATCGCAGAAGCAAAGTCTGACCTTGCACCCTGCCACCTCTCTGACTGACAAAAAATGATTCTGATTTACTTCCCTGTAATAATTCCGGGCGGTGATCATAAACGTAAGCTTGCAAGTATTTCAGTGATGACTTACTGACTGGAACAAAACGTTCCTTGTAGTTCTTTCCCTTGCGTACATGGAGCATGGCCCGATCAAAATTTACATCACCCACATTCAGGCTTACACCTTCATTTCTTCGCAGGCCACAACCGTAAAAGATTGCCAGCATTGCACGATCTCTTGCCTGTAGCGCTTCCATCTGTGCATCATTCATGCAGTTCGGATTTCGTGAGGGCTTTTTATGAGTAGCCTTAAAGAGTAATTGTACTTCATCTTCTGTCAACACGTCAATAGACTTCGGATCGGCTTCTTCGTTCTTTAAATTCAGTTCAGGGATTTCAAGTCTTCCGACCTGACGTAAGTAGTCAATAAATTTTCGCAGTGCCTGTATGTGTTTGTTTAAATGGTTGTTGCTAAGTCCACCGGCTCGTCTTTGGTTCGCACGTTCTTTCAGTTTCGTGTAATACCTCTGGATGTGCTTGTTATCAAGTTCCTTGATGTTGGTAATGCCCTGAGCTTCGAGGTAGTACAATAGCTCCCGCACTTGCAGCGGCATGTTATACACGCTGATCGCGGCATAGCCCATGATGTCTAGCCATTCTTTAAAGCTCTGCTCCATGTAACGGAATGATGCGTTACTCAGCTGCAACTGTTTCATAGTCGTAAAATTTGCTCGGTTGATGTTTCCGGTTCGGAGTGAACTACTCCACTAACTTGCTACCCTCTTTGATTTCGACCCGAAGGCCTCCTTCAAAATCACAGGTGAGCAGATTGACGGTGCATTCACTTTCAAGGACGATGATTTTCTCCTGGAGGCTCGATGGGTAAAACAACCTATTAACGCATCCGATCTTTACAGCTTTGCTGGCAAGATCAATGGCAAAAGAAAAAATACGCTTGGATTATTCGTATCAATGGATGGATTCTCAACGGAGTGTTTACAAACTACAAGCTCTGATCTCCGTTGTCTGATCTTAATGGATGGCATGGACTTGAACGCGATACTCACTGAGCGCATTAGCTTAGATGATTTGCTCTACAGAAAAAGACGTCATGCTTCCGAGACTGGTAACATCTACTTGAACGTGAACAAAATTCTTGTATCATAAAAAACCCAGCGCGTGGCTGGGCTTTACATTAAAAATCTGGGTGCAGTGTTTTCGATGTTAGGTTGACCCTATACGTTAGGATCTCAAAAGGCATAGGCTGTGCCAAAATCACGATGAACTTCTCTTTCCAGTTAGTCCCGATTGCCTTTTTCACTTTTCTGGGCATCGTGTTATTTAATAGATGTATTAAAATATTTTTGTTTCCGCTTTGGTCTTCATAGCCGATGTACTGCCTGATAAAATTATCAAAATACTTGCGGGCGTCACTGACGCGAGAACCATCAGGAAAGTTAGACTTACCATGATCCAAATTTTTAAATTCCTTTAAGAAAATCTGCTCAGCTAGAGTGATTTCCTCAGTGGATGGAGTAAATCTTATCTTTAGATTTTGTAGCTCTATTGAAAGATCATATGATGCTGGAAACACGACACCACACTCCGAGTAAAGAGAATCAATTTTTATCAAATTAATATCTTGGCCGTACACCGTGATATTAAACAACAGACAAATTGCGAATATGTAATATATCTTACCCATAAGCTTAATTCTGATATACATACGGAAGCCATTCATCTAGAAAAGGCACGTACTGATTGAATTGTGGATTTGTACTGGCTCGTGTTCCTGGGTAAACTAATTGCCCCTCGTACACCGGTGATCCGGAACTATTATTTATTCCATAGTGTGTTCTAAGAGGAATATGGTTCTCAGCCCTCAGCATGTTCTCAACATGCGTTGCAAACATTTCTGCTTTGGCTGCACCGGTTACTCCCGGCCATGGAGCATAATTAACTTTTCCGTCAGAGACTTTATCATAAGAGTGAGCTAATTCGTGACCTAATCCAATGAATGAAGGTCTGCTTGTCCCGCCACTTTCATTTGGTCCACCTGAAGTATTACCTGGGCTCCATCTTACGACATTTGTTAATCCCGATTTATCGCCACTTTCTGTAAAGCCATTAGAGCCCTTCATAATGTTCGTTGTGGCTGCGTTACTCTGTAGTTCGCCAACTAACTTTTTACCCTCAGCACCACCAGTTCTGACCTTGTCTAATGCCGCGACAGATTTCGCTAAAAAACCCTTCACTTTTCCTGTATACTGTTGACCATTCTGGTAGAGTTTTCCATTCTCATACGTATACGATTGCTTCTTATGGTGAATCACAACGGTATCACCTAAAGGATCTGAGTAACGCATTGGATTGTTACTTCTTGAACTGTAAGAGCTCCAAGAAAAATCTGGCTTCGGATCTATCTGCCACCATCTTCCTATGGCTGGATCATCAACTCTATAAAAAGCCGTATAAACATTTAGACCTAGGTCAGTGACTTCTTCAATACCATTGAATTTTTTACGATTAGGTACACTGTTCTCTCTGCTATAAGAGTTAAATGTTAAACCAAACGCATAATAATCATCCGACTGCACCACCGGATTTTTCACCTGATGCATCACCATAAAATCATCAAAGTATACCTCTAACGGCATGGCCTCTTCATTACTGATATAAATATACACAAACCCCGGTTCGGTAATCACTATGGAGGGCGAGTATAAGCGCTCGTGCGCCACGTCCTGACCATTTTCCTTTGGTGCCGAACTCAGCCGGTCGTAGCCGCTCTGTTCAACAAGAAATGTACCATCACGCGTGAACACAAGCCAGTTGAGATACGCTTTTGGACCAACCTCTGAACTTTCCGATGTATTTTCCGCAGCTTCTGCGGGGAACGTAAACGAACTGGTGCTGTTTGCATAGTTGCTGCCTTCCACCACTGTACCCGCTGGCGCTGTGCCGGTTGCTATCTGCGCAAGCAATGTATTGAGCACACCCGACCAGTTGCTGCTGTTCTGATCGATGTACTTGGCATATACTTCGGCTGTGATCACATCACCAGGCATCACACTGATGGAACGCGCCAAACCAAACTTTTCGTTGGCGGTGCCATTAAGCCGCTGTGAATATCCAGGAGTGGTAGAGGGAGATGCGCCATTGGTATGATCAAACAAGTGATACTGTACTTTTTTCGCTTCGTTGAAGCGCAGGAACACACCCTGCTCGGCTGGAGCATTGGTAGCTTCCAGTGTAGCCGTCTTTGATTCGGTAAGTTGTTTTGTGGTGAATGTTGTGCGAACGTTACCCAAATGATCTTTCAGGTGGTATTGGTATTCCCAATTGCTGCCATCGGGCAGAATACGGCCCTCACTGTGTTGAATGAATTGCAGCGTGTTGTTCTCCAGCACAAGTTCACCAATGTAGTCGGTAGTCTTCGGAGCGGATCCAAATACCTGCTGCGATAATTTCCGTCCAGTGGCATCGTACGTATAAACGATGTAATCCGTAGCACCCTTATTTACTTGTCTGGGAAGATTGAGATAGTTATAGGTAATAGTAGTAATCCCTTTGTTTTTATCCTGTGCCATGTTGCCGTTGCCGTCATAGCTATAATCATCCAAACCGGTATTACCGTTCGCAAAACCTTTTGTTGCATGGGCTGCATCACTTACAGCCTGGAGGCGATTGGATGAGGAAGATTCGTAGGTATAGGTGAGGTCATCTATCAGGTTGCCGGTACCATCCGTGCGCTGTAGTTTTTTAATATTGCCGTTCAGATCATACTCCGGTATATCTTCATTGTAGTTACCACTGGTCCAGGTGTCAAAGATGATCGCTTCTTTCTGCGATGCGGTTTTCAGCCGGTTCATGGCATCGTAGGTGTAGCTATAACCCCGCTCCAGCACATTGCTCTGTATGGTGTTGTTGCTCCAGCGGATGGCCGAAATATTTCCATTGTATTGACCTGCTGCCCCCAGGCCAATGTCATCGTTGTAGCCGAGTTGCATTCCGAACAGGTCATCTGCATCGTCATTGGTATTTGTATTGATGGCTAGCTTCGGATTATTAATAGAGGTCAACCACCCGCGTATATTATACCGGAAGTCTACCGATTGTCGGAAGGTCGCACCATTATCGGAACTGTGAAGTTTTTTATCTACTATCTGGCCAAGCTCGTTGTATTCATTTTTAACCAGTACAATTGCTGTACTTCCTTTGGTTTGGTGTTCAACTTTAATTAGACGCGAGCCGTGGTCATAGGTAAAGGTTTCTTTCACCCACCGGCTCACACTGTTTACGATATACGTTCGCTTCGTCACCAGCGGCTGTCCCGTTATCGGATGAAGCGTACTGGTAACACGGTCCGTGCCGCCCTTATGGTTCTGTGAAATCGACTGAACAGCACGAAGCCTGTCGTCATAGTAGTTAACCGTATACAAGTAGCTACTGCTTCCCAGCACGTTCACTTTTGTTCCGGTCACCAGTCCGGCCACGCGATTGAATTCAGTTGCGGGCTGGCTAATTGAATCGTTGCTTATATAGTTCAGACCTGACGCAAAACTTTTGAAATCGTAGTTATCATAATATGTGGCGGTAAGCACGGACAGGTTAGTGTTTGGGAATACCGCATTGGTGTATCCGTGTGTTACGGAAAGCGATGCATCAAAACGCTCACAAAATTTGGTGCTGCTGATGAGGGCAGTCATCTGTGACTGATTCACTGCGGCCGGGTGTGTATAGATGGCCGTCATCACCGGACGATTCAGCGTATCATATTTCGTTACCAGCCACTGGCGCGCGCTGGATTGTACGGAATCCTGAGTCATCACAAGGCGATCACGGTTGTCGTATACCATGCTAACAGGGCCTGCACCGGGCACCTGTTTCTCGATCATGCGCTTACGTTTGTCGTATTTGTAGCGGAAAGCCCAGCGGTCGAGAAAAGACTCTTTCAGTGTCTGTGTCTTGCCAACGTATTCAGCGGCAAGTCGTGCGCTCCCTTCCGGCTGAAGTACTACACGCAGATTACCAAAATCGTCATATATATAATAGGTGTCGGCATATTGACTAGCGGCCTGTACACGCTTTAACACTACCTGTCCTTCCGTATTCACAAATACAATTACCTCGTTGTTGTGTTCATCATAGGTTTTGCTTGCATACAACTGATTAGGTTGGTAATATTCTACGGAGGCCCCACCCGAACTTATATAATGATTCGCAGTTCCGTTCTGCGGAATATAGGTCCAGTGTATGACCTGGTCGGCCGTAGTGTTAAAGGAATATTTTTGCTTTATCACCTTATCGGAAAAATCCGTGGGTGAACTGTTAGGTTGCCATACTGCACCCTGCGCGCCCTGTTTAAGTACACGGTTGAGTGGTGAAGCTTCCAATACCGTTACTGCGTATGGCAATTGGTCATCAGCAATGCGGTCTGATGCATTGTTGTAAAAATTGTGATGGGACGATCCTGCATAGTTGCTGTTGCCCACTGCATTCGTTTTAAACCATCCGTTGGTTTCATCAGCTACATACGGTAAATATTTTATCGTCTCGCGGCCGAAGGCATCGTAGGTTACCGGTTGTACGATATCTTTTTGTGCGGGAGATCCCTGCGTGGTTACATTCTGTTCCGGTCTGCCGAGTGCGTCAAAATACGCTATGGTCTGCGAAAGTGAATTTACAGACAGGGTGTCAACGTCCTGATCCGTCACCCCGGTTTTCAAAATGGTGTTGGAAACAATGTAGTTCCGGTTCTGTCCTGTAGGGCCTGCATTCACTTGTCGTGAAGCAGACAATTTTGCAACCGATTGTCCTTTCTGCACCGATACAGTGTAGACACCCGCAAGGTTAGTGGTATAGGTCGCAGAAGTAGCTCCCGCAATGTTGACGTTGTCTTTGAGCCACTGGTAATTATCGTAAGCGTATTGAACGGTTAGTGTGACCGGTTTACCCATGATCACATTTCCGTTCTGTGTGATCACCGGACTTGGATGAACACTACCAGTTACCGGTTTTCTACTTGCACTGGGACAACCATTTTTAACCGACTCCACATAGTACGTTGCAGACTGGACAATGACTGGTGAGTAGCTGTTCGTAGTTACCCCTGAAATGGCAGTGCCTCCGGAAGGAACTGTATACCACGTATAGGATGTTGCATCCGCTACGGTGCTCACCGACAGTGTTACCTGGCCACCCGAATCGGATATCACATCTGCGTTAACTGCCGAGGCCGGTGCAGCCGGTGGTGTATTAATTGTTATACTGCCAGCGGGGTGGGCTGTGGCGCTCCACGTATTAGGTGAAGCGATATTACGCGCGCGCAGGTAAAGATTGCCAGCCGAAGTACGAGTGATCGATTGTTCCTTTCCCAGAAGAAGGCTTGTTCCATTGATTTCTGTTTGCCAGTACCATTCCACTCCGGCCGGTGGTGCCGTTGTTCTGGTGATAACCGTCTGAGAACAATTCATGGTAGTGGTAAATGTAGCAGTGGGAACAGCAGGCGCTGGCGGCACAGATACGGATACCGTTTTGGTGTCTTTCAGGATGTCGGTGTCTTCATAAAATTTGACTGAAGCAGTACCCGCACTTACCCAGCGAATGGAAACATTATATGTCTTGCCACTTAACCAAGTGCTTTCAATCACACCGTGTGCAGAGACGGTCCAGCGTGCATCCAGGATGAGGAAACCGTTATTATAGGTAAATGTCTGCACTTCGCCCACGTATCCTAACGTAGGTCCGGAAATATTAACTGCTAATGGGGTGCTTGCTTTTGCCGGCATCATCATCAATGTGATGATGCATACGAGTATAATTCTCAACTTCATCATGACTTACAGCTTTTCAATTCTCGTTACAGTGAATGTGAAGGGCATGGCGTTCACACCTTCACGTAAAAATTCCATGGCTACTTTAACCGATTCTCCAGCACGGGAAAAAATGAGTTTGCCGGGTTTACCCTTCCGGGCTACGGTAAATGAAAGCTCACCATCATTGTCCAGATTGGTCCAGGTACCGGTTCGTTTTATGATCTCAAACTCATAGACGGTTTCCGATCCGGGTTGTGCCCACACAATAGTTTGTTCCCCGTTTATGATGAACGTGGAATTTCCAACACTTGTCTCAAGGGTTTCTTTGTTAAAAAATTCGGAGGCGGTCCAACGGATTGTATCGTTTTTAGCAAACGATCTGTCGGCTTGTGCAAAGGCAGGTATGCAACCGCAAAGCAGTATGAAACCTACTATAATATTCTTCATGAAACTTCCCATAATTATTCTGATATGATCACCGAGTTGACCAGGTTGTAGCGATAGTTCTTCAGCAGATTTCCGTCCCAGTCATATACATTCGTTAACCGGCCATTGTTGTATTTATAGAATTGCAGGTTGCTGTTCGTGTCGTTAACCGACTCGACACCAAAGAAGCGGTTGTACGTGTAAGTAGTAAGTTGTGAATGCTCAGGATAGATTCGTAGTTCATCGATGATACCCGGGCCACTAATGGTAATGGTGAACTCCTGCCCGGAACTTAGGGTACTATAATCAACGACTGCTGAATACCTCTTCCAGTTTCCGGCATCGGTAGTCTGCAGTGCTACGGGTGTAGTTGTTCCGTTAGTTGTGCCTGCGACTGTAACCGAACCAGTCGAACCAGGTGACCAGAAATCAATCACGTATTTACCCTTGTCCAGCGGACCACTCGTGATGGTGGAATTGTTGATGTTAAAACAGGAACCAACTTTACATTCCGTTGATGGTAACATAATGACACCAGCACCCGTGTTAAAATTGTGTTTGATCGCACCTGATGAAAGGAAAGCAAAATCCGTCAGCGTACAATTGCGTGCGATAGCTACGGGTTGCTTACATTGTTCATCCCACACATACGCGGTCATTATACCATCCGGTCTTTTGGCAGTCTCAACAAGCTTGTTTGAGCCGTACGTTATATTGACATCCGGTAAAGCGTTATAACCATCGTCCGTTTGGGTTGCTGTTAATTTTGAAAAAGCGTTATCGGGGGAGGGTGACGTCCACAGAAATACGCTGGCAGGTGATGTATAGTAGTACTGAATCTTTTTACTCTCTACCACAGCATTGTTATAATAGCCCCGTTCCTCCAGAATGTTTCCCGGGAAGGCCGTTACGTCATCGATCTCGTAGGCATAGGTAAATTCCTTTCGCTGTTCGGCTTGCTGCGGATTAAGTTGCGCATCGTAGGCATTAGTGGTTTTGGATGACAAGAGCTGATACGTATTGTCGGTTGTGTACGTATAGTCGGTTACAGAAACCAATTGCTGGATACCCGAAAAATCAGTCACTTCCGTTCGTATGAGTCGTTGGGATTGCTGCGAGTAAGAATACGGTGTCCAGGCGAATTCTTCAATCCTTGGTGGAACCAAATCGCATCCCAGGCCTCCGATATAGGCGCGGTTTTTAGTGACGGCAAGCGCACGCGTAGTACGTGTAGTTCCTCCGATGCCATAACTATTTTTTGTCTGCTTAAGGAGTGTTCCTGAGGCATCATAGATTTTTATGTAGGTGGGCTTGCCACGGAAATAAGATCGTGAAAGCGTGGGCGATGCGGGCGTGCCTTGCGGAAATTCATCCGTCAGGTCATTGAATGTGTATTCGGTACGACCCAAGCTAATGCCCTGGCCATTTACTATTCTCTCCGTCACATTTTTATAAACTACAGATTGTCCTGTCATCCGGCCTCGCGGATTGTCGTGGGCAACCATCTTAAGTGAATAAAGCGGCATAGCTGCACATACATTCACTTCAGAAAGAGCATAGGTCTCAAAGTATGGCAATAGATCTACCAGATCTTCGTACGTGGCCGTGACCAATGTGGCCGAAGAAAGATGCGGGGAATCCGCAAGATCATAGTTATAATCCCTTACGAGTTGTACACCGCCATCGGCTCCATAACTGGCAATCTTCTTAATCCGAAGTCCACCAACCAAAATGTCGCTGATACCGGTCGGTGCTGCCTGCCTGAAATACCCTGTTCGCTTTAGCGTAACTTTGGCATAGTTGTCATTATAGGTGGAAGTAAGCAATTCAATCCAACCCGTAATGTTGATGTTCCCCAGGTAAGCTGCCTGGCTATTTAGTATTTGGAACAAACTCTTTTTTTTGATGTTCAGGTTCCTGTCCGAATCGTAATATTCGGTATCGAAGGAGTTATTTGATACCGAGACGCGATTGCCAGCAATGTTGACAGTGATATCGGGATCCTTGATGTACGGCAACGGAAGGTTGTTTT
>Ga0315910_10003303_pt1 | contig 13800 bp, 17 predicted proteins | sample EdamamesoilMG_FD_204470 | JGI IMG/M metagenome (GOLD analysis project Ga0315910, IMG submission 204470) | Garden soil microbial communities collected in Santa Monica, California, United States - Edamame soil | ecosystem: Environmental > Terrestrial > Soil > Garden | place: USA: California...
CGCCGACTGCGGTGAGCACCACATTCGGATCGGCGCTCAATGCCTGGTCCGCTGCGCCCGAGCCCCGCCCGCCGCAACCGACGAGGCCCACGCGTAGGGTATCGCTGTTCTCTGCGGCCAGCAGTTTACTGGAGAGAATGGCCGGTGAGCTGAGAATGGCCCCGGCGGCGGCTGAGGTTTTGAGAAAGTCCCTACGGGTGGTGCGGAAGTCTTGGTTTGTCATAACTAGGCGGGGACAGTTTGACGCCGTTGGTCCTGCGACGTCAAGCGGCGTGGTGCTGGAATTCAAGGCCCGGGCCAAACATGAAAAAGGCGGCCACCCGGAATTCGGTAGCCGCCTGTGGGAAAAGTTGAACTGCTATTTCTTGTCTTCCTTCTTCTCCGCCTTTTTTGCGATCTTGCCTTTGCCGCCGCATTTCTCGCACTGCTTGCCGTCCTTGGCAGCCGTGACGCAGCACGGGTGACTGCATTCCTTTCCGTCTGCAATGGCCTTCTTGCAGCATCCTCCCGGAGTGCCGGCCAGTTCGCCCTTGCCACCGCATTTCTCGCACTCTTTGCCGTCTTTGGCCGCAGCTACGCAGCACTTGTGAGCGCAAGCTTTGTCCGCGCCTTCTTTGGCGTCTTTGGCGGCCTTGGCGCAGCAGGCGGCCTGCTCAGCCAGCGCACTGCTGGCCAACACGAGGCTACATGCACAGAGGGAAACAATCAGAATCTTCAATGCTTTCATTTGGACCTTTCTCGGATGGTTTGGTGTCTTGATTTCCAGTGCCTTTGCCGCCAACCGACGCGGCTGGCAGCGCAACGATCAGGCAATGACTGGATGTTAACCGCAAATGGACGCCTGTCCACTGGGATTTAATTCAAACCGCTGCCGACAAATGACCAGAATGTAATGAGAATCCCTTGGATGAGCCTGCTTCCTTGTGAAATTAATCACAAAACGCCTTGCCTCAATGCTGCTCCCTGCTAGCTTGCTGGGCAGGCGGTCTTTGCCCGACTTTTATGCGTTCCCAAGCTGAATTTGGCTATGATTCCCGTATCGAGGGGGATGTCATCCACACCCGGGTGGATGCGGCGCTCAACTGGTTTCGCAAGAACTCCATCTGGCCCATGCCGATGGGTTTGGCGTGTTGCGCCATCGAATTGATGGCCACAGGCGCGAGCCGGTTTGACATATCCCGCTTCGGCATGGAGGTCATGCGGTTTTCCCCCCGGCAATCGGATTGCATGGTCGTCGCGGGCACGGTGACTTACAAGATGGCCATGTCGGTGAAACGGATTTATGACCAGATGGCCGAGCCGAAATGGGTCATCGCTATGGGCGCGTGTGCTTCCACTGGCGGGATGTATCGCAGCTACTCGGTGCTGCAAGGCGTGGACCACATCATTCCCGTGGATATTTACGTGGCGGGTTGTCCACCACGGCCCGAAGCGCTCCTCGACGCGTTGCTCAAGCTTCAAAACAAGATTCAGCGTGAACCGCTGCTGGCAACGCTGAAGAAACCCGGCCCGGCGCTGGCCAAAGCCTGATTTCTTCAGAGTGAACGCCATAGACCTCGCCAATAGACTTCGCGAAAAGTTCGGGGAACTCGTCTCCGCGCCGACGGAGTTTCGGGGCGAACTCTCGTTGAACGTTGCGGACGCGGAGCGCATAGTCGAAGTCTGCGAGTTCGCGAAAAAGGAACTGGGTTTCAACTACCTCGTGGATGTTTCGAGCGTGGACAATTACGGCGACGACCTGCGCTGGACGATTGTTTACGAGCTTTACGGCATCGCCCACGGCCAATATCTGCGGCTCAAGACCAACGTGAGCGAGGAGAAGTCCGAGTCGCCGACGGTCACGGGCGTATGGAGGACGGCGGATTGGCACGAGCGCGAAATTTATGACATGATGGGCGTCCGCTTTCGCGGCCATCCAGACCTGCGCCGCATCATCATGTGGGAGGGCTATCCCTACTTCCCATTGCGCAAAGATTTTCCGCTCGGTGGCAAGCCCAGCGAATTGCCGGATGTTGCGTTCAGCAAAGCTGCGCCCATCGAAGGCGGGCCATTCGTCACCGCGCCGGGTGGCAGGGATGCGATTGAACGCGAGCCGCGCGTGCGGACGCCGGAGAACTGATTTTCATGGCCGACAAAAACAAAGAACTAATCGCATTGAGCGAGAATCCCGCCACTCGGTTTTGGAAAGTTGACTTTTCAGAACTGACAGAGGCGGAACAAATCTTTGTTTGCATTTGGGAGCTTGAGGCCGAAGTCAACAATGGAGGCTTTGAGCAATACTTCCACAACAGTTCCGGCGACAACGCTCAAAAGATTGTCGCAGCCCTGCGGAGCATTGGCGCGAATCTGACCGCGCAAATCCTGCAACAAGCGATTGATGTTTTTGGGCCAAGCGGGCCGTCTGCAGATCAGACCAAGAGACAAGAAGAGATTGAAGGACTTTCTGAAGAACAAAAGGATCTTTGGAACAAACTCGACACTGATTTCATTGGATACCCGAACAATCTCACTGAGTTGTTGCATGATTTCGTGATGAAGAACCGCAGTCAGATTCAAGGTTTAGGAAAGTAACGATGCCCGAAGTTCAAGAAATCGAAATCCGCGATTCCGCCGCGCAAACCGAGGCGGCGGCGAAAGCTTTGCCGCGTCCGCCCGCCGAGGATTTGCAGGACATGCAGGGCGAAAAGATGGTCCTCAACATGGGGCCGTCGCATCCGTCCACGCACGGCGTGTTGCGCATCATTCTGGAACTGGACGGCGAGATCATCAGCAAGGCGATTCCCGACATCGGCTATCTGCATCGCGGCGACGAAAAAATCGCCGAGAACATGACCTACACCCAGTTCATCCCGTACACTGATCGGCTGGATTACCTCGCGCCGCTGGCCAACAACGTCGCCTACGCGCTCGCGGTGGAAAAACTGCTCGGCATCCACGACAAACTTCCGCCGCGCTGCCAATACATCCGCGTGATTTGCGCGGAACTGGCGCGCATTTCGTCCCACCTGCTCGGTGTCGGCTGCTTCGCGATGGACGTGGGTGCGATGACGGTTTTCCTCCTGACGTTCACCGAGCGCGAGAAGATTTACAATCTCTGCGAATCCCTCACCGGCGCGCGCTTCACGACAAGTTACACGCGCATCGGTGGTGTTTCACGCGATACCCCGCCCGGTTGGTGCGACGCGGTGCGCAAGTTCCTCAACGAAGTCGTCGTCAACATCGCCGAAGTCGAGACGCTGCTAACGCGCAATAAAATCTGGGTGGATCGCACCAAGGATGTCGGTGTCATCTCGAAGGAAGAGGCGATTGATTTTGGACTGAGCGGGCCGAACCTGCGCGGCAGCGGCGTGGATTACGATCTCCGCAAAGCGCAGCCGTATCTTTGCTACAAGGATTTGGAGTTCGACGTGCCACTCGGTTCAGTCGGTGATTGCTACGATCGCTATCTCGTGCGCATGGAAGAAATACGCCAGAGCGTGCGTCTCGTCCATCAGTGCCTCGACAAACTTCCCGGCGGCTTCGAGAACAAATCGAAAGAACCGGTCAACGTGGCGGATGGCAAAATCGTTTTGCCGCCGAAGAGCAAGGTGATGTCGAGCATGGAGGAGTTGATCCATCAATTCATGCTCGTGACGCAAGGCGTGAATTGTCCACCCGGCGAAGTCTATTTCGGCCACGAAAATCCGAAGGGCGAACTTGGTTTTTACATCAACAGTCGCGGCGGCGGCACGCCGTATCGGATGAAGATCCGCGCGCCCAGCTTTGTGAACTTGAGCATACTCTCGCATCTGTTGCCAGGCCACATGATGAGCGACACCGTAGCGATTCTGGGTTCGTTTGACTTTGTGATGGGAGAGTGTGACCGATGAAAAAGCTCCAAGCACCAACATCCAAGCTCCAGAGAAGCTCCAAGCCTCAAGCACCAATTGCTTGCGGGCGTGTTGCTGTCTCTTTGAAGTTTGGTTCTTGGATGTTCTCTGGATGTTGGAGCTTGGAATTTGGAGCTTCCGTATGAGTTTCACCGTTCCAGCCAACTTAGAAGCCGAGATTGACGAGCTGATCACGCATTACCCCGTGAAGCGCAGCGCGTCGCTCATGTTGCTGCACGCGTTGCAGGAACATTTCGGCTACATCTCGCCGGATGCCACGCAGTGGGTCGCCAAGAAACTCGGCTTGCAACCCATCAACGTCCACGAACTCGTGACGTTCTATCCGATGTTCCGGCAATCCGCGCCGGGCAAGCATCAGATCAAAATCTGTCGCACGTTGAGTTGCGCGCTCGGCGGCTCGCACAAGTTGCACGAACATTTTTGCACCAAGCTTGGTCTCGACCCGCGCGCGCATGGTTTGCAGACGACCAAGGACGGAAAGTTCTCGGTCGAATTCGTCGAGTGCCTCGCCGGTTGCGGCATGGCGCCCGTGATGATGTGCAACGAAGATTTCCATGAAGGCGTCACGAACGCCAAAGCGGACGAAATCATGGGAGGCTGCAAATGAAGATTTGGTTGCCCGACATGGATTTGAACCATGACAAACAGATTCAGAGTCTGCTGTGCTACCGTTACACCATCGGGCAAACCGGCGTGTGGCAAAGGCTAGGGAATTTCGTTGGACAGTCAAGCCGGCAGGCCGGTTCGGGTGCGAATGGATTGAATGATTTTAACGCTCGCCCTCACCCCGGCCCTCTCCCCAGGGAAGAGGGGGAAGTTGCGGGTGGCTTACAAAAATTCGGTCGTCACCATCTCAGTGGCCACCTTGCAACCGTTCGCGCCAGGACGCTTACGATAAAAGGCGCTGCTCGCATCTGCGACATGCGGCGAACGATTCTCCCTCTTCTGGGGGAGAGGGCCGGAGTGAGGGCGGTCGTCACCGCAAACTGTTCACGCATCACGCATCACGCATCACGTTAACATGCCGCAAGAGTTCAAACTCATCCTCAAGCACCTCGATAACCCGGGTTACACGCCCGACATCGAATGCTATTTGCGGCATGGCGGCTACGACGCGCTCAAGAAGGCACTCGCGATTCAGCCCAAGGATTTGCCGGACGGCAAGAAAGCGTCGCCGCAGGAACAGATTCGAGACGACGTGAAGCTCTCCGGTCTGCGCGGTCGCGGTGGCGCGGGTTTCTCATGCGGGCTCAAGTGGAGCTTCGTGGATCGCCGAAGCAACAAGCCGATTTACCTCATTTGCAACGCCGACGAATCCGAGCCGGGCACGTTCAAGGATCGCCAGATCATCCACAAAGACCCGCATCAGTTGATCGAGGGCATGATCATCTCGTGCTTCGCGAACGACGTGAAGCTCGCCTACATCTACATCCGCGGCGAAATGCCCAAGGGCGCAAAGCTGCTGAACACGGCGTTGGCCGAAGTGCGCGCGAAAAATTTCCTCGGCAAAAATATTTTGGGCAGCGGTTACGATCTGGAGATTCACGTGCATCGCGGCGCGGGGGCTTACATTTGTGGTGAAGAAACCGGACTCATCGAATCGCTCGAAGGCAAGCGTCCTTATCCGCGCATCAAACCGCCGTATTTTCCCGCCGTGCTCGGGCTCTACATGTGTCCGACCATCGTCAACAACGTCGAGACGCTCTGCAACGTGAAGCACATCGCCACGATGGGCGGCGCGGAATTCGCGAAGCTCGGCACGCCGAACAACACCGGCACGCGCATCGTGAGCTTGAGTGGCCACGTTAAGCGCCCCGGCTATTACGAAATCGAAGTCGGCAAAGCTACTATCGGCCAGCTCATTAACGACCCCGCATTCGGTGGCGGTCTGCTCGACGGAAGAAAACTCAAAGCTGTTATTCCCGGCGGTTCATCGGCGAAAGTTTTCAAAGCCGGCGAGAAATTCAAATTGAAGCGCAAAGTGGAGGGCAAAGATGTCGAGCAGGAAGTGGACATGCTCGATCTGCCTTACGACTTCGACTCGCTGATTGCCGCCGGCTCCATGAGCGGTTCGAGCGCCATCATCGTGATGGACGACAGCGTGGATATTGTCGAGGCGCTGGCGAACATCAGTGAATTTTACGCGCACGAGAGCTGCGGCCAATGCACGCCCTGCCGCGAAGGCTCGCTCTGGATGAGCAAGACGCTCCATCGCCTCACGCACGGCGAAGGCCGCAAGCAGGACGCCGAATATCTCGTGAAGATCGCTGACAACATTCCCGGCGGTAAGACGATTTGTGCATTTGGTGAAGCCTGTTCGTGGCCGGTGCAAAGTTTTGTCGCGAAGTTCAAAGATGAATTTGTCGCCAAAGGCGCCGCCGATGAAGAACGCCGCGCGAAGGAGGCCGCGACTGGCAAAAAAGAATTGGCCGCCGCACCCCACTGATTTCGATGTCCGCCGCACCTACAACTGAAGTTAAGCCCGCACCGCCCGCGATCGAAAAGATCAAGGTGAAGGTGGACGGGCGCGAAGTCGAAGTGCCGAAGCTCACGCCGGATTGGCAGGGCAAACTCGCGCCCACCACGATGCTGCAGGCGTGCGACATCGCGAAAAAGGATGTCCCGCATTATTGCTATCATCCGAAGCTGCCGGTCGCCGGCAACTGCCGCATGTGCCTCGTCGAGTTCGGTACGCCCGCGCTCGGCCCGGATCGCAAGCCGGTGATGAACGCCGACGGCACGCCGAAGATTGCGAAGTCGCCGCGTCCGGCCATCGGTTGCGCGACACCGATCTCGCCGGGGATGGAAATTTACACGAGCACACCGGGCGTGAAACAGATGCGCGAAGGCGTGCTCGAATCGCTGCTCATCAATCACCCGCTCGATTGTCCGATCTGCGACCAGGCCGGCGAATGCAAGCTCCAGGAATATTCTGTGGACTACGGCCAGAGCGCAAGCCGCTTCGCCGAAGCCAAGGTTCACAAGCCCAAGGCTGTTGATCTCGGACCGCGCATCATGCTGGATGCCGAGCGTTGCATTCTCTGCACACGCTGCATCCGCTTCACGAAGGATGTCGCGGGCGACGACGCGCTCGGCATCGTGAATCGCGGCAGTTTCAACACCATCGCGACGTTCCCTGGTTTGCCATTCGATAACAATTACACGCTCAACACCGTGGACATCTGTCCCGTCGGCGCGTTGACGTCGAAAGATTTTCGTTTCCAGATGCGCGTCTGGTTTCTCAAGGAAACCAAGAGCGTCTGCACGAGCTGCGCGACGGGTTGCAATGTTCTCATCAGTTCGCGCGAGGAAAAGATTTACCGCTACACCCCGCGCGACAACGACGCGGTCAACGCCTCGTGGATGTGCGATGCGGGTCGTTTGAACTACAAGTGGATTCATCGCGACGATCGTTTGAAGGACGTTTTGGTGCGCGGACAGAAATCCTCTTGGACGGCGGCGCTCATCGAAATCGCGGACAAGCTCAAGCAAGCTCCGGCGGGTTCGGTGGCGATTGTCGCCTCGGCGCGACAAACGAACGAAGAGCTTTGGTTGATCAGCAAGCTCAAGACGAAGCTTTGCGCGCTCAGCGATTCCGTCGAGCGCACCGGCGAAGCAGACAAATTGCTCGTCAGCGCGGACAAGAATCCGAACACGAACGGCGCGCGACTCACCGGCATTTGCTTTAGCGAAGTCGGAATCAATCTGCCGAAGATCGCGGACGGCATCGCGAAGGGCACGATCAAGACGCTCATCGTTTTTGGCGAAGACGTGACGAAGCATGGCATCAGCGCGGAATTGCTCGGCAAGCTGGACACGCTCGTCGTCAGCGACATTTTGCCGAACGCCACGACGGCGAAGGCGCATTACGTTTTGCCTGGTTGCGCGCACGCCGAGAAGCGCGGGTCGTTCACGAACACCAAAGGCCGCGTGCAGAAGTTCATACAGGCCGTCCAGCCGCCGGGCGAGGCCCGCGCCGAATGGGATTTCCTGCACGACCTGGTTTACAACGTCACCGGCAAGAATGGTTTCCTGACCATCGAAGGTTTGTTCAACGAGATGGCAAAGGATGTCCCGGCGTTCAACGGCCTTACGTGGGCCAACCTCGGTGATACGGGTGTGACGGTGAAGATTTGATTTGTAGCAGCCGACGTGAGTCGGCTCAAACTTGTCGGAAGTTGAAGAATGAGCGGACTCACGTCCGCTGCTACAGGTCAGAAGATTTGAAATGATTGATTGGCTAAACAACTGGCTTAACGGTCTGGGGGACATGCAAAGCCTGCTGCTTTTCACCGCCGTGAAGGCCGTCGTCGCCTTTGCGGTGATGATGACGATCTTCGCCTACACGGTGGTGGCCGAACGGCGCATCTGTGCGTTCATCCAGGGCCGCATCGGACCGAATCGCGTCGGGCCGTTTGGGTTGCTCCAGCCCGCAGCGGATGGTGTCAAAGCTTTCTTCAAGGAAGAGATGACGCCCGCGCATGTGCGCAAAGTGTTCTTCACGCTCGCGCCGATGATCGCGCTCATTCCGGCAGTGCTCAACCTCGCGGTGATTCCGTTTGGCTCGACGCTCGGCAAACAACCCATGGTCCTCGCCGATTTGAATGTCGGCATTCTCTACACGTTTGGCATCGTGTCGCTGGGCGTTTACAGCATCGTGTTGGCGGGTTATGCGGCGAACTCGAAATATCCGTTCCTCGGCGGCATCCGCTCCAGCGCGCAGCTCATCTCCTATGAAATCGCGATGGGGATGAGCGTCATTCCGATTTTTCTTTGTGTCGGCAGCCTGAACTTGAACGACGTCATCACGGCTCAAAAGGGAACGCAGCTCGGCTTTCTGCCGAACTGGTTCGTTCTGCAAAGCCCGATGACTTTCCTCGCCTTCTGTATTTTCCTCATCGCGGCGTTCGCGGAAACGAACCGCACCCCGTTCGACTTGCCCGAAGCCGAGCAGGAACTCGCCGGCGGCTACAATGTTGAATACAGCGCCATGAAGTTCGCCATGTTCTTCATGGGCGAATACTGCAACATGATTCTGGTCTCGGCGATGATGGTGACGCTGTTCTTCGGCGGTTGGACGTTGCCGTGGTTCGGCCTCGATCAACCGGCGACCACGCTGCCCGGCGGGTTGCTTCACATTGGAATATTTCTCGGCAAAGTCATTTCGTTCCTCGTGATGTTCATCTGGGTGCGCTGGATGTGGCCGCGCTTCCGGTATGATCAGTTGATGGATTTGGGCTGGCGGAGGTTCATCCCGATCGCGCTCGCGAATATCTTGATCACCGCGATTTGGCTGTGGTGGAGGAGCCGGTCATGAAGCAGAAATTCGTCACTGTTTACTTGGACAACATGGCCTACGGGAAGGGCAAGTTGCTGGTCGGTTCGTTCGCCGACAAACACGGCCTGGTCGAGGAACATTTGCAATCGTATCTGGACGACGGCTGGCGGATCACTTCGGTCTCCGGTCTGGGCGGAAATTCAGAAGCAGTGGGCGCGCGCGGCTGGTTCGCCGTGGTTTTGGAAAAATGATCATCAAACGCAAACCGTTGAATCTGTTCGAGCGGCTTTACCTGCCGGCCATCATCGGCGGGTTCAAGGTCACGCTGCGCCACTTCTTCAAAAAGAAGGTGACGATGCAGTATCCCGAGGAGAAATGGGTCGTACCCGAGGGTTATCGCGGCGCGCCGTATCTGGTGAAGGATCAGGAAGGCAGCACCAAATGCGTGAGCTGCCAGCTTTGCGAATTCGTCTGTCCGCCCAAGGCCATCAAGATCACGCCGCCCGGCCCGGCTGGTCAGCTTGCGGATCGTCCGAACGCGGAGAAGATGCCAAAGGAATTCGAGATCAACATGCTCCGGTGCATCTTTTGCGGCTTCTGCCAGGAAGTCTGCCCGGAGGAAGCGATCTTCCTGCAAAAGGATTATTCGCTCACGGGCACGAGCCGCGCGGAAATGATTTACAACAAAGAGAAACTGCTCGAGCTCGGCGGCGTTCACGCGGGCGTTCAGAAGTGGAAGCACAAAGCTGAAGAGGCAAAAGAGCAGGAGAATTTTCCGGTGAAGGTCTAGGGCAACGGCAATGGCAACCGACATCCTATTCTATGTGTTCGCGTTCCTGACGCTCGCGTGCGGCGTATTCGTCGTTGCGAATCCGTTCAGCCGCAACCCGGTCACGAGCGCGATGTTCCTCGTGCTCACCATCATCTCGATGGCGGGATTGTTCGTGCTGCTACACGCGTTCTTCCTTGCAGCAGTGCAGGTGCTCGTCTATGCGGGCGCGGTCATGGTCCTCTTCCTGTTCGTCATTATGTTGCTCGACCTGAAAGAAGAGGAACGTCGCAAGATCAAGAAGCTCAGTCTCGTCGCTGGACTGGTTTCCGTTGGAGCGATCGTTGCCATCTTCTTGCGCTCGCTGCTGGCAACAAATCCCGGTAAAGAATTGACCAACCCCACTGCCGTCGGCGACACCGCCACGCTTGGCAAGATGCTCTTCACGAAATACCTGTTGCCGTTTGAAATCGTTTCCATCCTGCTCCTCGTGGCAATGGTCGGCGTGATTCTCCTGAGCAAGAAGGACTTTAAGTGAAAAACGAAGATGGAAGATGGAAGATGGAAGATGGCGTCCAATGCGCGCCGTCTTTGCCATCCCCTATCCTCTATCCTCCATCCTCGCTGGAAAAAGAATGAACGTAGGTTTGGAACATTATCTGATCGTAAGTGCGCTGCTTTTTGCACTCGGCCTGCTGGGCGTCATCACGCGGCGCAACCTGCTCGTGATGTATATGTCGCTGGAGTTGATGCTCAACTCGGCGAACCTCACGCTCGTATCCTTTTCGCGGTTCAACGACAACCTCAACGGCCAGGTGATGGTGTTTTTCATCATTACCGTGGCGGCGGCGGAAGTGGCGGTCGGCCTCGCGCTAATTGTGGCGCTCTATCGCAAGCGCCAATCGGCGCACGTTGAAGACCTGACGAGCATGAAATACTGACGGATGAAACTGGAAGCTTTACCTTGGCTGATCTTGTTCCTGCCGCTGCTCGCGGCGGGCATCATCACGCTTTTTACCCTGCGCAATAAAGCGGTCAGCGCCACGCTGTCCATCGGCGCAATCGTCACGGGCTTTGTCCTCACGCTGGCGCTAATCAAGTTCGGCGGCTGGGAAGCGCGGGAACTCTCCGTCAACTGGCTCTCCATTGGCAGCCTGACCGTGGATTTCGGTATCAAGCTGGATGCGCTCAGTCTGATGATGTTGCTTGTCGTCACCGGTGTCGGCAGTGCGATCCACATTTATTCCTACGGCTACATGCACGACGACCCGGGCTTCTCGCGTTTCTTCGCGTGCCTGAGCCTGTTCACGTTCTCCATGCTCGGCATCGTGCTTGCGAACAATTTCCTCCAGATGTTTATTTTCTGGGAACTGGTCGGTGTGTCGAGCTACCTGCTCATCGGGTTCTGGTTTGAAAAGGCCAGCGCGGCGGATGCGGCGAAAAAGGCTTTTATCACGAATCGGCTGGGCGACTTTGGGTTCATTTTGGGAATCCTGATTATCTTCACGATCGCGGGTTCATTGAATTTCTCAGTTTTGCAATCCGCCAATGCCATCGCGGTGCTCGGCGGTTCGGCCACACTTGCCGGCTTGCTGATCTTCTGTGGCGCAATGGGCAAGTCCGCGCAATTCCCGCTGCATGTCTGGTTGCCCGATGCGATGGAAGGCCCGACGCCCGTCAGCGCGCTCATCCACGCCGCGACGATGGTGGCCGCCGGCGTTTACATGCTGTGCCGCGTGTTCTTCATCTTCACGCCCGATGCTTTAACTGTGATCTCGTGGGTCGGTGGATTCACCGCGTTGCTCGCCGCGCTCATTGCCGTTCAACAAAACGACATCAAACGCATCCTCGCCTACTCGACGCTGTCGCAACTCGGTTACATGGTCATGGGCGTGGGTCTGACCGCGCCGCAAGCGGGCATGTTCCACCTGACCACACACGCGTTCTTCAAAGCACTGCTGTTCCTCGGCGCCGGCTCGGTGATCCACGCGATGCATCACGAGCAGGACATTTGGAAGATGGGCGCACTCCGCAAAAAAATGCCTGTGACGTTCTGGACGTTCATGGTCGGCACCTTGGCTTTGGCGGGCGTGTGGCCGTTGAGCGGATTCTTCTCCAAAGATGCGATTCTTGCCGCGGCGCAACATCACGCTCACGAGCATCCGATTACAGGCTGGGCCTTGTTTGGTCTCGCTGTGTTTGTTGCGATGCTGACGACATTCTACATGTTCCGGCTCGTCTTTGTGGCATTTTTTGGCGCGGCAAAGTCGCATGGCGTTGATCACGCGCACGAATCGCCGGGAGTCATGGTCTGGCCGTTGCGCACCCTTGCCATCATGAGCATCGCCGGTGGAGTGATTGGCATCGAAGCATTGTTCGCGGGCGCGTTGAAACCCGGCGGCGAGCATCCGCACGGCTTGTTGGCGCAACTTGTCTATCCATTTCAACACGCGCCTGTCGCAGCCTTGAGCGGACTGGCGGCGTTTGCGGTCGGCTTGTTCCTGGCGTGGAAGCTGTACTGGAACGCAAAGGAAGATTTGTTCACCGTGAAGTTCAGCGGCTTGTCCAAGCTGATGAGCAATCGCTTTTACTTCGACGAGATTTACGAAGCCACGGTCATTCGCATCCACGACGCTATCGCCGCTATCTCCGACTGGATTGACCGCTGGATCGTGGAAGGCTTTTGCCTCGGCCTCGTGCGTGGCGGAACCGATCTGACGGGGAGGGCGTTGCGCCTGGTCCAGACCGGCAACCTCCAGACCTACGCCTTCCTGTTCGTGCTCGGCGTGGCGGTGGTGCTGTGGTTCGTGCTTGGAAAATAAAATGAGCCAACGAGAAAAAATGAAATCGCTATTCGCCCGCAATCGTGGAGACGAGATTGCGACAGCACGCGCGTATGCGAAGGCGGAGGAGGTTGGCGAAATCGTACGCAAGAGTAACTCTCACAATCGGGGCTCGATTACGTATGCGAAGGCGCTTATTCGCGACGGAAAACGGAAAGGCTGGTTGAAGCTCAACTGAGCTACTTGACATGCAGCAACAACAATACAAACGAATCTACAATCTCGGATTCGCGTTGTTCGTGATCTGCTCGGGCTTTTTTGCGTTCACATTTACCAAGTCGCTGCTCAAATCCACGCTAGTGGACGGACAAAAAGAGAGGTATCACCAGAAGTACGAACGGCAGCGGCAGTTTATTTACAATGAAATGGTGAAGGCTGGCAAACGCGAGGAGGCTGACCGATTCAGAAGCGATCCACAAGCGAGCTTCCTTGGGCTATTCCTGACTAATGATGAAAAGGGTGAGCCATTCGGACCTAAAGCAAACGCTTTGGATAAGCGAATCCAGTTTTGTGAAGAAAACCTCGGTGTGCTTTCTATCGTTACGTCGCTAATCGCATACGCCGCTGCGTATTTTCTGTTTTGGTATGTTGGGTTTTGGTCGGTGCGTTACGTGAAAGGCCCGCCTGCACCAATTCCGGCTAGCCCCAGCAAATGACCCACATGACGATATTGACATACATTTTCCTATTTCCGCTGCTCGCCGCCATCGCGCTGGCGTTTGTGCCGCGTAACTTTGCCGTCATCATGCGCGCTGTGGCGGTGGGCATGACGTTTGTCACGATGCTACTTGCCGTGCTGATGTTCTGGCAGTTCAACGGCGCGGCGGCGGATGCGAACGGCTACAAGTTCGTCAGCACCATCCCCTGGCTCGGCGCGGAATCGCTCGGCATCGTCTGCAAGCTCGGCGTGGATGGCTTGAATGTCGGGTTGGTGTTGATGGGCGCGATTGTGGCGTTTGCGGCGGCGTGCTGCTCGTTCGAGATCAAATCGCGCGAGAAGGAATTTTACATCCTGCTGCT
>Ga0315910_10003304_pt1 | contig 13787 bp, 10 predicted proteins | sample EdamamesoilMG_FD_204470 | JGI IMG/M metagenome (GOLD analysis project Ga0315910, IMG submission 204470) | Garden soil microbial communities collected in Santa Monica, California, United States - Edamame soil | ecosystem: Environmental > Terrestrial > Soil > Garden | place: USA: California...
CCGAAATTGATGGAGCAATGGAATGCGATGCGACGCAGCGACGAAGCGGCCCTCGGAAAGCCGAAGCCCTTGTGCTACAGCTCGCGCCGTCAGCGCCGCAAATTTAATGCCCAGCTTAGCTTTCTGTGCGCGCCAGCCGACGTCATCTTGCATCCGGATGATGCAAACGCGTACGGCATCGTCGATGGACAGAAGGTGCGTGTCCACAACACCCGAGGCGAAATCGTTCTCGTGGCCAAAGTCGATGCCACCATGCGTAAAGGCGTGGTATCGATTCCACACGGCCATGAAACTGCCAACGTTAACTTTCTAACGAGCACGGACGATGTCGATCCGCTCGGCGGTATGGCGCTTTATTCGGGCGTGCCTATCACCGTAGAACCGTTGAGGTCTTAATGCAGTTAACCTTGGAGCAAGCCAATCGGATCATTGCCGCTGCGCTTGCTTGTGGAACGGCGTTGAAAACCAGCGCTCTTACTGTTGCGGTTGTCGATGCTGGCGGTCATCTGCTTGCACTGCAACGGCAGGATGGAGCGTCAAATCTACGTCCGCAAATCGCCAAGGCGAAGGCCGAAGGCGCGCTTGCATTGGGGTTTTCGTCGCGCAAGATTGCCGAAATCGCCGCGCAAAACCCCGCTGTTATCACCTCAATGAGCGTGTTGTCCGGCGGTACCGTGGTGCCGTCGCCCGGTGGGGTGATTATCGAAAGCGGCGGCGTCATGATCGGCGCAGTCGGTGTGACCGGCGATACGCCGGACAATGATGAACGCTGTGCTATTGCCGGGGTGACGGAAGCGGGTTTGACCGTTCGCAATTGAGGCAGGGTCCGTCCGTAGTCGCCGATAAATTCACTGGCATCGGGACACTTCAGCGGTAAGCAGGCCAAAGCCAATGCATTGGTAAGATGAGCCTGCCAATTTGGTTTTGCGAAAACCGTTCAAGTTGACTATCTTTTCGCCCGGTGATTACCGTTGACGAGAAGCGTTTATGAGCAAAGTCCGAATCGAAGCGATCAAGCCGAATATCGGCGGCATCGTGCACGTATCCAAGGAAGATCTCTTTGACGATGAAACGGCTGCCGCCGTGCGAGAGGCATTGGAGGACCGCGGCGTGCTCGTGTTTCCTCGCATGAATCTAACCGACGCCGAGCAATTGGCTTTCAGCGACAAGATCGGCAAGCGCGGTAACTACAACAAGAAAGCACCGGGCAGCAACGCAGGCGGGGAGGCGGACGTGTACGCGGTCACCCTCGACAAGCAGGTCAACAACCACCCCGAATACGTGTTAGGCACTTTCTTCTGGCATATCGACGGTGTAACCATCGATCAACCGCTGCCGAAGGCCACGATGCTGACGGCGCGAAAGCTCGCGCCAGTCGGCGGTCAAACGGAGTTTGCCAGCACCTACGCCGCCTACGAGCATCTGCCCGAAGAGGAAAAGAAAGCGATCGCGTCGCTTAAAGTCATCCACAAAGTGGAAGCCGCGTTGCGACCGGTATTCGACGAAGCCACGGAAGAAGATCTGGCTCGATGGCGCGGGCAATCGGAAACGATGGTTCATCCATTGGTTTGGACCCACAAGTCGGGCCGCAAGTCCTTGATCATCGGTACGCAAGCGGACAGCGTTGCGGATGTGCCGGTGCCTCATGGTCGTTCGCTACTCGTGCGATTGCAAGAATGGGCCGCACAACCCGAGTTCTCTTATCGTCATTATTGGCAGGAAGGCGATATGGTCATTTGGGATAATTGCGGCTGCATGCACCGCGTCATCCCTTACGACGAAAACTCGGGCCGTCGCATGCATCGCACGACCATCGCGGGTGACGAGCGTGTAGCCGGTTCGTGTCCGCTCAAGAGTCTGCAGCGCTAAAAATGATACTGCCGCTTGCGGCAGTATCATTACAGCACGTCACCGCTGCTGCTGCGCCTGCAAGCATTCGGGCGTTTGTTTGCCCGACTTGGCACAGCTAGCCAATAGATTGGCTCGTACCTTCTCCGCTCTGGCGCGCATTTTTTCTTCTCTTGCTTGCTGCTGCCGCATCAATTTGCTGTTGTTATGGGCTGTGCCAGTGAAGGCACCATAGTCGGTCGGGGCTGTTTCCGTTTCATCGGCCGCAATAGGTGCTGCAACTGGCTCGGCAGCGGGTACCGCAGCAGCCTGCGTAGTTCGGCTTGTCGACGCTTGAGGGACACGGACAACCGTCTGTTGTTCCGCTTTTGATGTCGGCACGTCCCGCATTGTTTGAGTATTGCGCGGCTCGGCATTTCTGTCCGCCTCGTTCGGCAATTCGCCGGCAACGCGATCAGGTTCAGCCTGCTGCGGATCTTGTGGGGCCGGATGCTGTGCACCCACGGGTGTGAGCGAACTCGCTGGGTTGATCGGTGCTCCGGTCTCGATCCGGGGTAATGACGCAGTCGCTGCAGTCTGGGGGCCGCGGTCGTATGAGAGCCACCATGCAATTAAAGCTATCGCGACTATCGACGCCGTTGCCGCCGCCGCGATGATCGCTTTGCGCGCTCCGAGCGGTGAACGCGAGGGTTGTGTCAATGCTTCGCTGAACGCCGCTAAACTATCGAAGCGCGAATGCGGTTCCGGCGACAGCGCCGTCATAAGTGCTTGCGACATTGCCATAGGAACGTCACGACGTAATTCACTGGTCGTCGCGAATCGGCCTTGCGGAATGCGCCCAGCCAAAAGCTCGTACAAAATCACGCCCAAAGAGTATTGATCTGCATGCCAATCGACGTTTTTCGCGCCGTTGAACTGCTCGGGCGCCATGTAGTACGCCGTGCCCATCACCATGCCTGTGCGCGTAAGCGCGGAATTGGTAAACGCACGTGCTATGCCGAAATCGATCAGCTTTAACGAGCCGTCCGAACATACCCAGACGTTCTCGGGCTTAAGGTCGCGGTGCACGATCTGCTTGTGAGCGTATTCAAGTGCAGCGATGAGTTGGCGTGCGTAAACAATCACTTGCTGAACGGAATAACGTTCGCCGCTGTCTTTGTTCGTCTCCATCTGATCGCGCAGAGTTTGACCTTCCAGCAGCTCCATCGTGATGAAGTAATACGGCGGGTCGAAGCCGACATCGAATACCTTAACGATATGAGGATGCGCCAAGCGGCAGGCGATTTTCGCCTCATGCATGAAGCGGTCGCGTCCTTGTTCGTTTCCCAAGTATTGCGGTAGGAGCACTTTGAGGGCTATGCGTTCCTGCTTCAGGCGATCGAAGGCTTCGTATACGGCGCCCATGCCGCCTTGTCCAAGAACGCGTCGAATCTCGTAGCGATTGGCCAACACGTTGCCAATCTGCAATCCCTCATTGCTGAGTTGCGCCGCACTTTCCGAACGCAGGATCGTGCCACCGGTAGACGCATTCCCCTGAACGTGGGATGCATTTGCTCCGCGTCTTATCGTGGGCGGCTCCGTAGACTGCAAAAGCAGGTTGTACGCCTGATCCAGATCGTTCAGCGTTATGTGGTACTTCTGCTTGAGACCTTCGGTCGTCGCCGTCGAAAGGCGTTGCGCGTATTCGAGACGGCGGCGTTCATAGGCATCTTGCACTGTCGAGCGGTCGGGTGCGCCCTCGATACCTAGCAAGTACAAAGCGTCGTCGTTGTTCATGCCCGAAACTTTGGCCAATGAATGTTGTTTGGGGTTCTTCTGGCGGCCAAAAGCGTACACCTAAACCCGGCAGATGCGTAGTGCACTTTGGGGCGGGGATGAACGCGGTGCTCCTTGAACTAAGAGCTTAGCGTTATTTCGATATAGGCGCGCTTGCGAATGCGCCCCGAAAGCGTCGCAAAAAAGTCGGTAAAGCGCATTTGAAAACCGTATTTGGCGCGCAGTGCTCGCAGGGCGATGGCGACAACCCCAGGTTCCGAAACGATGCGGGCTTGGCCGTTCATCCACTCGCTTTTTACATTCCCACGGACGTCGCAAGCGGCCATACGGATTTTGGGCGTGACGCGGATGCGCTTAACCTTACCGGCATCGCCGGCGCTGAACGCGTAGTACAGACCGTTGGCTTCAGCGATCCATACCGGTGTTTTGACTTCGATGCCGTTGCGGCGATACGTCGCGAGATTGACGTAACTTTCAACTGCCGGATCGAAGGGCCGAGCGGTGCTCATTTGCGATGATAGCCTCGATTTGTCAGTCCAACGGGTCGGATTGACCTCTCTGGACGATTTTGTAATTCCCCTACAGAACCGCTGGGCGTCGACTGCAGTCTATCGTTTGACTATTGCGTTCCGACGAGCGTGAAATAGCCCGCGTTACCGCCTGCGGGTTTGCTATCGATCAAGGTCAAAGCGCCCGACGCTGCGTCGATACGAAAGCTTGTTAACAATCCCGATCCATGTCCCACGTTTACAACGAATAAGTAACGACCAGAGCGATCGACTCGCGACATCGTTGGATGAGGGCCGATTGCAAATGGCGAGCCCGGAACGACGCCGAGCGAACCGTCAGCTGAGTTGATTCGATATGCGACGACGACGTTATTTATGCCGGAAACGGTGAGTGCGGGCACGTAGATAAATCGCCCCGATGGATCGATATCGAAGTCGCCGGGTTGGCCTCCCGACAAGTAGGGTGAACCCGTTGCTGCGGAAGCGGTCGCCGATACTGGATCGATGGCAAAGCCGAATGTGCTTGATTGCCCGGCGGTGTACAGAAATCGTCCGGCTGCGTCGATGCGCGCATACCGGGGCGAACCGGATCCGCTGCCAATAACACAATTTGCATTTCCCAACTGGCCGCTAGCCTGATTGATGGAGAAGCCGCACGCCAAATCGCTGTTAGGAATCGTAATGAATAGCGCGTCGCCGCTTGGGTGTAGTTGACCGGCCGGCGTGTTGATAGTCGTCGGCGCGGTTGCGATAGTGCCGATTAGCGAGAGTGCGCCGGTGCTTTGATCGATGCGGTAGGTTGCCGCTCCGTTACCGCGGTACGCATAAATATATCGACCCAGCGAATCGGGAAACAACACATAGCCCGGAAGTGCGAATGGAGATCCGACCACCTGCGTTAACGCGCCCGTCAAGGGATCGACTTTAAGTACAGCGAGTCCGGCAGTTCCGGTAAGTGGTACATAAATGAATCGACCTGCAGGATCAATGTTGATGTTGATCGCGCCGGCGGTTCCGGTGACGACAAACGGCGATCCCGCAATGGGAGTCAGAGCGCTGGTCGTGGCATTCACCGCGTAGCCCGAAATAGTGCCGGCACCTGTGTTCAACACGTAGTAAAAATCGCCGCCCGGTGAGGCGACCGCACCTTGGGGCTGTGCGCCCGTGGCGAATGGCGATCCTGCGATCGTTGTGAGTGCACCGGTTGATTCGTTAACGCGCAATCCGTAAACAAGGTTATTGATGAAGTCAGGTATATAGATGGCTTTAGGCGTACCGGAGTTGCACGTGATGGCGATATTCGCGACATCGACTCCACCTACGATTCCACCGCCACCGGAAGCAACGCAAATTTGCGCTGGGGTCGATGGTTGGTTACCGACAGCCACGAAATAGGGCGAGCCGCTCGGTAGTGCGCTTGGAAAAGAAAACTGGCCGTTCGCAGTGATGGCGAGCGTATCTCCTTGCAGATTTCTCAACGTCAGTCCGTTGCCCGTCAATCCCGACACGGATCCACCCACTTGAAAGCTGCTGGTCGTGCAAGTTATCCCGACGCCGGTGACGCTTGTACTTGCGACGGTTCCCGAGCCGGAGGTGACCACGCAAATCTGACTTGGAGCCGAGGGTTGAGTTTGCACGTTGACCGAGTACGCGGCTCCGCTGGCAAGCGACTGCGAGAAACTGAACGGTCCATTGGCGTTGATTGTCATGCTGTTGCCGCCGTTATTGCGCAGGATCAATCCTGAGCCGCTCAGCCCTGTGACTGTCCCGCCGATCGAGTATGTCGGCGGCGCCGAAGTGCTTGGACTTTCGCCGCTGCCGCCACCGCCGCAGCCGACTAGAGACAGAACCGCTGTCGAAAATACTATGCTTCTAAAGTATTCCATGTTCCGCTGTGTCTCGCTGCATTCCGAGCTACAGCGCTGTTATGAAATTCTTTGCGAAAAAAACGCTCGCCGAGTTTTCTCGGCGGCGTTGTTATCCGACCGGGTTTACGTTGATCTCGTCGTCGGTGTTACTTGATCTTTCGCATCGCGCCCGTGCCCATGTATTCGGCCAAGTTGCGATGAAAGTTGGTCACCTTGCGCTCTTGATGCGGGTTAGGCAATCCGCCGCGATAGCCACGCGAATTTACACCGCGTTGCACCGCCGCCATGTTCGAGAAATCTTGCGCGAGCACTTTGCCCCATTTCTCCGCAGTGGGTTCGGCGTACACCCATTCGGTCTTGGGTTCTTTACCTTCCGGAAAGCGTTCGATTGCGAACGACTCGAAGATGCACTTATTAGGATCGTCGCCATATGGACGAGCGCGATAGCACAAAGCGAAGGTAATGCCTTGCAAGATCGATTGATTGGGAAAGACACTCCAGGCGAGTCCGGCTTGCGCCATCTGTTCCGGCGTAATCGTCGGCCAAATAACGCCGCGTGCCGCATCGTCACGCCGTGCCGAATCGAGCCAATGCTTGATGACTTCTTGCGGCGGCGTTTCTTCAGGCAGTTCATCGATCAAGCGCTTGGCAGCGTTGACGATGGTTTCCGTAGTGCTCGCGTAATTCACAGTCGTATAGATTTCGTTCTGCAATGCATAGATCGACGCGCGAGCGTCTTTGCCTTTGCCGGCGCGCGTGATGGTATTGCTCTCTTTGTTCTTTAAACTCGGATCGCGTTCGTCGAAGCCGCTGACGCCGTGCAGTTTGTAGGCTTTGCTCCATGCGTAAGTGTTGGCATACGCTACGAGTTGCGGATGTGTGCCCTCGACGTGATAAGGCTCCATGAACGCTTCGATCGCCGTCTTCCAATTGCAGTCGAAGATCACATATTGGCGCCACTTGTAACGCATCTTCGAAAATTCAAACGGGTCGAGAATGCTCGCCGCGGGTTCCAGATATTCGCGCAGCGATACGCAATTGGGATCCATGTTGACGTAGATCCAACCGCCCCAGGTATCAACCTGCACTTCGTTCAGATGTGTGCGTTCTTCGGTGAGCGCGCCTTTCCAATCCTGATCGTCGAGCTTAAAGGTGCAATTGCCCTCCAAGTCGTAGCGCCAGCCATGGAAGCCGCAGACAAACATCTTGCGTTTGCCGCAGACACCATTCGTGCCGGGAGGCGAGTCGATTAGCTGACGTCCGCGATGCGAACACACATTGTGATACGCCTTTAGCTTGTCGGTGGCGGTGCGCACGATGAGGATCGAGTCGCGGCCGATGTCGTAGGTGAGAAAGTCGCCGACCTCGGGAATTTCTTCGACACGACCGGCGTGTTGCCATACCTTCGACCAAAGTTTGTCGCTCTCGGCCTTGGCATACTCCGGCGAGATATACGCTTCTGCCGGCAGCACCAAAGGCTCCGCCAAATCTTCAGTCGTAACGTTGGGCTGCTTGTTCACGACACTAAAATTTGCTGGCTTACTCACGATCTTCTCCGCCGACAATGTTCGTCTGGTTACCGCGGGCGGAGCAAAGACGCCGACCCGCATGTTGTAGACAACTGATCAACTCAAAAAATCACTTTTCGATGGCCAGACCTTCCATGTCGCCCTTGTCGCGCCAATCCTGCAGCAGCTTTTGGAATGCATTCCACCCCGGACCGTAGGAACGGAACAGCGCCCACGGCGATTTCACCACGCCTTCGCTGGTGAAGTAGCTGGGTGTGCACTCACGTTGAAATTGCGTCGAATCGAATTCGACTTCTTGGAAATGCTTAACGTACGCGTCTTGCGCTGCCTTGGTCGGTTCGACGACTTTGGCGCCGCGCTTCAATGCTTCGCTGATGATGTAGGCGATGTGATAGCCCTGCTTACCGAATTGCTCCGTGGTGCTCGCGTTTAGGCCGCCTTGAACGTAGCCGGTGTAAAACTGATTGGGGAAGCCGTGCGTCATGATGCCGTGCAGTGTCAACGGTCCGTTGGCCCAATATTTGTAGATCGATTGACCACCGCGGCCTTCGAACGTGTCGATGCCCCAACGGCGGTCCAGGTCGCCACTCACCTCGAACCCGCTGGCGAAGATCATGCAATCGACTTCGTATTCGACGCCGTCGTGCTTGAAGCCTTTGGCGGTCATCTCTTGCACGCCCTGGCTCGCCGACACGTCGAGGAGCTTGACGTTGGGGCGATTGAACGTCGGATAGAAGTCGTCGTTCGACAAGGGGCGTTTGCAGAGGAAACGGTAGTAAGGTTTCAGCGCTTCCGCTGTCGCGGGATCTTTGACGAGCGTGGCGGCGCGATTGCGTAAGCGTTCCATGACGCGATAGTCGACGACTTCGCGTCGTTTCATGAATTCCTCGAAGGAGATCTGCGGCCAGCCGGCTGCCTCGAGTTCCGCCGCAAGATTGCGGCTGATCTCGGTCCAGATGTCGCAGACCAGATCCGGTTCACCGGGCAGGAACGACTCCATCGCCGCGCGATGAAAATTGGCCTGCCGTTCTTTTTGCCAACCCGGCTGCAGCGATTTAACCCACTCCGGATCGGTCGGCGGGTTGGGGCGTTCGTCCACCGTGGAAGGCGTTCGTTGCAGCACGTACAGTTGCTTGGCGTACTTGCCGAGGAAAGGAATCGCTTGGATCGCCGTTGCGCCGGTACCCACGATGGCGACGCGTTTGTCGGCCAGCTTGTCGAGGACCGGATTTTGGCGGGTGCCGCCGGTATACGAATAGTCCCAACGCGCAGTGTGGAACATCTTCCCTTGGAATTCTGTAATGCCCGGCACGCCCGGTAGTTTTGGAATATTGAGCAGGCCGTTGCCCATGATGACGAAGCGGGCGCGAATGTCATCGCCGCGATTGGTTTTGATGCGCCAGCGTTTGATAGTTTCATCCCAACGCATCGTGTTGACGAGCGTGTGGAAGAGCGCGCCTTTATAGAAATCGTATTTTTTCGCAACGAGCTGACAGTAGCCGTAGATTTCCGAGCCGTCCGCGAATTTTTTCGACGGCATGAAGCCGGTTTCTTCCAGCAGCGGCAGGTAGCAGTAAGCATCGTTATCGCATTGCAGACCGGGATAGCGGTTCCAATACCATACGCCGCCGAAATCGCCGGCATGATCGATGTGCCGAATCGACGCAGTAGGAACGCCGGCCTGCTTTAAGTGATAAGCGGCCATGATGCCGGTCCAGCCGGCGCCGAGAATCGCGACATCGAGATCTTCGGAGATCGCGTTGCGCGGTGTTACCGGCATGTGCGGATCGGATTCGTAGTTGTCTTTAAACTCGCCCTTGGCTTGCACATATTGCTTGGTGCCGCTGGTCTGCAGTCGCTTATCGCGCTCCTGCTCGTACTTCTTTTTCATCGCCTCAATGTCGACTTGCTTGGGCGTTTGCGTCGGTTGGCACTTGGTCATGTTCAAGTCCTGGTGAAGGTATCTGTAGTATGAATTGGGCTTGGACGCCCATTCTGTATATCGGTTGCGAAATATACACAAAGCTGCGCCGTTGCCTTGACTCATGCGGACAAATAATACGGTTAATTTATTTGGGCAGGAACGTGGGCGGGGTCGTTGTGTATGGGCGCCCGTTGTCTCTATGCAATACCCTGGCCCATGGCTTCGGAGCTCGGCACGCGAATCCGCGGCGACGGCTTCGCTTGGGAGCTACACACTGTGTCCGGACAAATGCGGCCCGTTGAGAGGTTTATCCGCGGCGGGGACTAGGGTATGGTTTCGGAGCCGCGAACGCAGGGCAGGCTTCGTACGCCATATAAACGATTTCGGATAACGCCAAGGGGATTTCAATGCAGCTGGAAAAGAGTCGCTACGCCGCCGCAAAACCATTCGCCGCCGCCGCGGGGTGGAGTGTGCAACGTCTTACCCCACCGAGCCGGCTCGCCGGTGCAAACGGCATACGCACGGGCGCCGACGGTCGCATCTATGTCGCGCAAGTTGCGAGCAATCAGGTCAGCGCAATTGACGTGACAACCGGCGCAATAGAAGCAGTTCATTCCGCGGCCGGCGCGATTGTCGGGCCTGATGATCTTGCGTTTGACGATGTGGGCAATCTATACCTAACGGAAATTACCGAAGGCCGCGTGTCGATGCGCGCTCCGAACGGAACCGTCAAAGTGATCTACGACGAACTTCCGGTGGCCAACCCCATCACCTATTACCAAGGGCGTCTCATTGCAGGCGAATTGCGCATGGGCGGTCGGATCGTCGAGCTAGACCGGAATGGTGGTGCGGCGCGCGTGATTGCAACTGGCCTTCCAATGGTCAACGCGTTCGACGTCGGTCCCGATGGCATGCTGTATTTTCCTGCTCAGGGCGCAAACGAAATTTGGCGCGTCAGCCTCGATGGCGGTAAACCCGAAGTGGTCGCCAAAGATTTGGGCGGGCCGGACTCGGTCAAGTTTCATCCCGACGGCTATATAGTCTCGACGCAGGTCGGCAGCGGTCAGGTTCTAAAGATCGACCCACGCACGGGCGGTAAGGAAGTGCTGGCGGACATTGGTCCCGGCCTCGACAACGTCACGTTCGTAAACGGCCGGACATTTGTGTCGCATATCCAAGGCTGCGTGCACGAGATCCTCGCGCCGGGCAAGACACGGGCGTTAGTCGACAAGGGTTTTCAGTGGCCAATGGGTCTTGCGGTAAACAGTGCGGGCACTGTCTATGCCGCCGATGGCATGTTCTCGTACTCGATCAAGCCTCGCGCAGAACGAGAGATTGCGGGCACGCTCTTTTGGCCGGGTTACCCCGGGTTTATTCGCGGCGTTGCCGCTGAAGGTAGCGGTACTTGGATTGTATCGACAGCTTCCGGCACGATTGCGCGCTGGACTCCCGGTGAAAATCATGCGGTGTTGGCAAGTGGTTTAGAAATCCCCATGGGCGTAGCGCTGGCGTCTAGCGGAGCGATCGTTTTTGCCGATGCAGGTGCCGGCAAAGTGCTGTCGTTGCAGAGTGGTGCCGTGTCGGAGTTAGCGCGAGGACTCAAACAGCCGTACGGCGTTGCGGTCGGCGCTGACGGCACGGTGTATGTGTCACTTCCTGAAGAAGGCAAGGTCGCGAAGATTTCCGGCGGTAAGGCAGAGACCGTTCTCGACGGACTTTCACGGCCGGAAGGCATCGCTGTACGTGGCAGTAAACTTTATGTAGTCGACACCGTGGCCAAGTCGATAACCGAATGCGATCTCGCTTCGGGCGCTCGCGGAGTCATCGCCGACAATGTACCGGTCGGCTCGCCGGCGGGAGGCGCGCCGCTGCAGCTTGGTGGCGTGGGCGACATGTGCGGTCCGATGTGGACCTTCACGGGTCTTGCGACTGGCGCAGATGGAGCAATATTCGTTGCTGCCAATGCTGAAGGCAGCGTGCTGGCGATTCGCCCCGTCTGAGGAGGGCAAATGCTCAAGCAGATATGCTTCTTCAGAAAGCGCGCGGATATGACGATGGAACAGTTTATGGACTACTACGAGAACAAACACTCGCAGTTGTCGAAACGAGCGGGGCGCGCGCCTTCCATTCCGAATGCTGTGAGGTACGTTCGACGCTATCTCAAGCCGGAAAAAAATCCGGTGACAGGACAGATTATCGATCCGGGTTATGACTGCATCATGGAGATTTGGTGGAAGTCGCGCGAGGACTTCGAGAACTCGCAGCGAATCATCAGCGATCCGGAACGCCTAAAGTTTGTAAAGGAGGACGAGGCGAATCTATTTGCGTCGCACAACAATCCGGTGTGCACGGTCGAGGAATTCGATTCACCGATGGGTCCCGGTGGTGAAGCGACGCGCGTAGAACTGAAGTACGGAGACTAACGAACGCAGCAGCTCAAATTACGCCGGGCAGTGGCGCATATTTGCTCTGCGTTATTTGTACTGCCGGATTCCGGTAGCGTCCGTCTCCTTAAAAACCGGAATCGATTCGACCGCTTTCATCATCACCAAGGGCAACTGCCGCTGAGTCGATGCCTGGTATTTGGCGTAAAACGGGAAGTTGTTCACCATGATCGCCCATACTTTGTCGCGTTCGGCGCCGGCCGGCTCTCGCCACGTTCCTCGATAGGCTTGCGTGGCGACTTGAAATTCGACGTGCGTAGCAGCGGTGAGGTTCAGGTACCAATCCGGATGCGTGTCGGCGCCGCCCTTCGAGGCGCAGAGTACGACTTCACCGCCGACGCTGCTGTAGCACAAGCCGGTGATGAATATCTTGCCGCTTTTGCGCCCTGCGTACTTAACCAGGCAGTGAGTCGAAAACGCATGACCGCCCACGGCGGTAATGTCCATGATGTGACCTTGAGACCCGCCCGACCGAAGGTACATTTCCCGGTGCTCGGTGGCCCAATCGCGTCGCGTGACGGCGAGTTCCGCGCTGCTGGCATCACTCATACGAAATCTCCTGACGAATTGCGAAATATCAAACAGCAACAGGGTGTCGGACGACTGGCGTCGCAGAAATTTATACATCGTCTGCCGGCACCCGCAAACTAAATTCCACACTCATATCCGGCCAAATTTATGCGCGGTTGCGAGAGGAATTTACGCCTTGAACAGCCCGTAACTCGTCCTCATAGTCCAGACAAATATCAAGCTTTACTTGCATGCTTCCCGTACTATATAAGGCAGTGAGCTGGAGAAAGCCACCCGTAGGCTGTAATTTGTCCGGACATAAATTCTCGCGAACTTCGGGAGAAGTTGCGGCGTTTTTTAGCTGGTCACTGCGAATTCGATTTGGAGCATGCCATGAGCAAAACGGCTGAGATCGTCAAAGATGCGGCGCCGCTGACGGCCGAAGAATTGGTCGAGGCGGTGACTATCCCGGTAGAAGCCTATATCTCGCCGGAATATGCGCGGGCCGAGCGCGACAAATTGTGGCGCAAGGTATGGCTGCAGGTAGGACGTGTCGAAGATGTTCCGGAAGTAGGCAGTTACCTGACCTACGACATTCTCGACGATTCGGTCATCATCGTGCGCACCGCGTCCGATACGCTCAAAGCTTTTCACAACGTTTGCTCGCATCGTGGTCGAAAGTTGATAGACACACCGCCGGGCGCAAAAAATGCCGTCGGCAAGAAGGCGATGTTCATTTGCGCCTATCACGGGTGGCGATTCAATCTCGACGGCGACAATGTCCACATTCCGCATAAAGATGATTGGTTGGGTGCGCTCACTGCCGAGAACACACGTTTGGGCGAGATCAAACTGGACACGTGGGGTGGCTGGATTTGGATTAGTTTGAATCCGAATGTCGAACCGCTACGCGATTATCTCGGCGTGATTCCCGACATGCTGGAACCTTTCCAGTTGCAGAACATGCGCGTTCGCTGGCGCAAATGGGGCGTCTTCGATTGCAATTGGAAAGTTGCATTGGAAGCGTTCAATGAAACCTACCATGTCGAAACGACGCATCCCGAATTCAACAAATACGGCGCTTTCCGCGGTTGGGCACGCGCGCACGGCATGCACAGCAACATCGGATACGACGCTCCTAAGGATATGGATGCGAATCAACAGGCCAAGCTGCGTTTGGGTTCGAGCGGCGATCCGCGTATCTCGACGGCGGAAATGCAGGTGTATACCTGGGAAAAAGCCAACACCAATACGACGCAAACGTTGGTCAACGCGGCGTTGCGTTTGAAAGATGAGTTACCCGAAGGCACGCCCGGCGATCAAGTGCTGAAGCACTGGCTTGCTTCTGCAAAACGAGACGACGAAGCGCGCGGAGTCGT
>Ga0315910_10003305_pt1 | contig 13782 bp, 10 predicted proteins | sample EdamamesoilMG_FD_204470 | JGI IMG/M metagenome (GOLD analysis project Ga0315910, IMG submission 204470) | Garden soil microbial communities collected in Santa Monica, California, United States - Edamame soil | ecosystem: Environmental > Terrestrial > Soil > Garden | place: USA: California...
CCGGCGTGATCCACGTTCCCGGCGAGTGCTCGCGCCGGGCAGCGCAGGCGTCCACCACCGCGGCGAATTCGGAATCGAATGTCACCCCAAAGCCACGATTTCTCAACGTTTTGGCGAGGCTGCGCGTGCAGTGGAATTCGCCGGGAAGGAGGACCTCGCGTGGATTGGGCGACCACCATAGGACAGGCTGCCCCGCCGAGTACCACGGAAAAATGCCGCGCCGGTAGGCGGCCAGCAGACGCGGCACCGACAGGTCGCCGCCCGCCGCCAGCAGTCCTTCGGGTTCATCGAGGACGTGCTCGAGAGGGGGAAACCATTCGCGATCCCCGTCGGGCGTCAGCCAGGTAATGGTCTTGTTCACTTGGAACGAGCCTCGCGGCGCGCATCGCGGTAGGGAACGTGTTTCTCGATCTCGTGGGCGTATTGGTCCAGGTGCGGGCCTTCACGCCGCAGGTAATCGCCAATGGCGACGCGGAACCGCGGGTCGACAATCCAGTGCGTCGACCAGGTCTTCTGGGGAACGAATCCGCGGCTTACCTTGTGTTCTCCCTGCGTCCCGGGTTCGAAGCGGGCGATTCCGCGCTCGATGCAGAACTCGATTCCCTGATGAAGGCAGAGTTCGAAGTGCAGGCTGTGGAACTGTTCTTTCGTTCCCCAGTAACGGCCATACAGAGTGTCGCTGCTCCAGTAGAACGCCGCCATGGCGACCGTTTCGTCGCCGAGACGCGCGCGCTTGACCATGAAGCGATCGCCGATCGAACCGGGCAGCGCGCGGAAGAACGCGCGCGTGAGGTAAGGCTCATGCCCGTGACGCAGGAAAGTGTCCCGATGCAGATCGTAGATCTCGTCGATGTCGCGGCGCCCGAGTGACGGGCCTAACAACGTCTCGCAGGTCAGGCCGTTCTCCTCCAGCCGCCGGCGCTCGCGGCGCACATTCTTGCGAGCCTTGGCGGTGAAACCCTCGAGATGATGGGCGAAATCGCGGTAGCCCGGGTTCGCCCAGTGAAACTGCACATCGTGGCGCGGGATCCACCCGGCATCGACGAACGCGCGGCGGTCGTTCTCGGTCAGGAACAAACCGTGAATCGAAGAAAAGCCGCGCGCCCGCGCGAAATCCTGGATCGCTGCGACGAGCTGGGTACGAACGCTTGCCGCGTCCACCCCGGGCCGAATCAGCAGGCGGGGCGCGGTCGCCGGCGTGAACGGCACGCCCACGACGAGCTTCGGGTAATACGCCAGCCCGTGTTGGGCGTATGCCTGGGCCCAGGAGAAATCGAACACGAACTCGCCGAAAGAGTGCGACTTCACGTACGCAGGTGCGGCGGCGAGAAGGCCGTGTTCATCGTGCAGTGTGATGGGCGCTGGATCCCAGCCCGTGCCCGGGCCTACGCAGCGAGTCTCCTCGAGTGCCGCCAGGAACGCATGACGCAGGAAAGGCGAGCCGCCCGCGTCGAGTGCGTCCCAGGCGGCGGGATCAATGTCCGTGATGCTGGTCGAGGTACTTGTCCGCATCGAGGGCAGCCATGCAACCGGATCCTGCCGAAGTGATGGCCTGGCGATAGACGTGATCGGCCACGTCGCCGGCGGCGAATACGCCGGGCACGCTGGTGGCGGTGGCGGCTCCGTCGCTGCCACTCTTGATCGTGATGTAGCCATCACGCATGTCGAGCTGGCCGGCAAAGATGCCGGTGTTCGGCGTATGCCCGATGGCGATGAAGGCGCCGGTGACCTCGACATTCTCGATGGTGCCGCCGTGCTCCGTCGGCTTGATGCGCACGCCGTTCACGCCCGTCTGGTCGCCCACGATTTCATCAATGGTGTGGTTCCAGGCGATGCGGACCTTGCCCGCCTTCTCGAGTGCGAACAGCCTGTCCTGCAGAATCTTTTCCGCGCGGAACTTGTCACGACGATGCACGACAGTCACGTGGCTGGCCAGGTTGGATAGATAGAGCGCTTCCTCCACCGCCGTGTTCCCGCCGCCGACGACCAGCACGCGGTGGCCCTTGTAGAAGAAGCCGTCACAGGTCGCGCAGGCGGATACGCCCCGTCCGCGGAACTTCTCTTCCGAGGGAATGCCCAGATACTTGGCGGACGCGCCCGTCGCGATGATCAGTGCGTCACAGGTGTAGGTGCCGTAGTCGCCGTTCAACACGAACGGCCGCTTCGAGAAATCCACCGTATGGATGTGATCGTTGACGATTTCCGTGTTGAAACGCTCGGCATGCGCCTTCATGCGTTCCATGAGCGCAGGGCCGAGGAGGCCGTGCGCGTCCCCGGGCCAGTTGTCCACTTCCGTGGTGGTCATGAGCTGGCCGCCTTGCTCCACGCCCGTGATGAGCAGCGGTTTGCGATTGGCGCGCGCAGCATAAACCGCGGCGGTGTAGCCGGCGGGGCCGGAACCCAGGATGACGAGGGGACTGTGTCGAGAAGTGCTCATGTATAATTTCGGCCATTCAAATGGCGTTCAAGCCTCATAGATTGCGCGCAGGCGCGTCATTTTCAATCTTCCTTTCGGGCCAGGTAGGCGCGCTACCTTTTCGGCCGAGCGACATGTTAACGGGACACCCATGCGTATTGGCATTCCTCGTGAGTTGAAACCCCGAGAGGGGCGAGTCGGACTTATTCCTGCGGCCTGCGTCGAACTGGTTCGCAGCGGCCATGAAGTCTTCGTCGAGCACTCCGCTGGCGAGAAAAGCGGCTATTCGGACCAGCATTTCCGTGACGTCGGCGTCACGGTGCTGCCCACGGCTGACGACCTCTTCGACAAATCCCAGATGATCGTAAAGGTCAAAGAGCCCATCGAGCCGGACCTCAAGCGATTGCGTAAGGATCATCTGCTGTTCTGCTACCTGCATCTTGCCGCGCTGCCCGAACTTACGCGGCGCCTGGTCGACATCGGTCTCACCGCGGTGGCGTTCGAGACAGTGGAGGACCGCTTCGGTCGACTGCCGCTGCTGGCGCCCATGAGCGACATCGCGGGCCGGCTGTCGATGCAGTACGCGACCACGCTGCTGCACCAGCCGCAGGGTGGCAAGGGCATCTTGTTAGGTGGTGTGCCGGCGGCGCGCCGCGGACGGGTGGTGGTGCTCGGCGGCGGTGTGGCCGGCGGCAACTCGGCGCTCGTGGCCGCGGGTCTCGGCGCCGAGGTCATCGTGTTCGACAAGGACCGCGACAAACTCGTCGCCGCTCGTGCGCTGGGCGCCAATGTCACGGGCCTCTATCCGCACGTTGCGGATGTGGCCGAAGCCGTGCGTGAGGCTGATGTAGTCATCGGCGCGGTGCTCGTCACGGGTGCCCGGGCGCCGCACGTGGTGTCGTCGGATATGGTCCGCAGCATGGAGAAGGGCAGCGTCATCGTCGACATCTCCGTCGACCAGGGCGGGTGCATCGAAACGACTCGGCCGACCACATGGGAGGCACCCACGTACCAGTGGGAAGGGGTCACGCACTTCTGCGTCACCAACATGCCCGGCTCGGTGCCGCGCACCTCGTCGCAGGCCCTGTCGGCCGCCATCGCCCCGTTTGCCGTCCGGTTGGCCGACGGCGACTGGCGTGAGGACCCCGGTATGGTCCGCGGCATCAACGTCGAGGCTGGCAAGGTCACGCACCCGGCGTTGCTGAGCTGAGTTCAGGTACTATTCAGGCCCCAGAATAGAAAATGATTTCAAATAGATAGCGAACTGATGGCAGAAACTACTTACGACCGGACCAAGCCGCAGAAACGCTTCACCGCGGCGGTGTCGCGCGGGCTTCGCGAGAGTGCCGTGCTGGCGATCGGCGTCATCGCGCTGGTGATGCTGATCGCCCTGCTCACGTACCACCGTGAGGACCCGGCGTTCTGGTCGACCGGCGGTGAAGGACAGGGCGTTGCCAACGGGATCGGCGCCTTTGGCGCTTTCCTGTCGGACATCCTGTTCAGCCTCTTTGGCAAGCCTGCCTATCTGTTCCCCATCATGCTGGGCGTCGCATGCTTCGTGATGTTCCGTCAACAGCCCGAAGAAGAGGGCCGGACGCGTTTCAACACGGCGGTGCGCATCGGTGGATTCACGCTGCTGCTGTTCGCCAGCTGTGGTCTCGCGTCGCTGCACTGGAGCCCGGGTGAACTCCGCCAGAGTGCGGGCGGCGTCGTGGGCCAGTTCATCGGCCTCGGCCTCGCCAGCAGCTTCAAGTTCCTGGGCGCCACGTTGTTCATGCTCACCGCGTGGATGGCAGGCGTGTCACTCGCGTTCGGCGTGTCCTGGCTCACCATCGTCGACAAGATCGGCGCCGGCATCTGGAATGGCATCGCGTGGATCAAGGCGCGTCGAAGCACCGCCCGCGATATCGCGGTCGGCGTGGAAGCCAAGAAGGCGCGCGTCGAAGCGGCCAAGGTGGAAGAGAAGAAGGCGGCCTCGCGGCCCAAGCCGCGCATCGAGGCGCCCGCGCCCGTGGTCGAGAAGAGCGAACGTGTCGAGAAGGAACGCCAGGTTCCGATGTTCGACGCGCCCAAGTCCGGCGAACTGCCGCCGCTCAAGCTGCTCGACGATCCGCCGGTCCACGAAGCCACGTATTCGCAGGAGGCCCTCGAGGCGATGTCCCGCCTCGTCGAGCTCAAGCTCAAGGATTTCGGCGTCGAAGTCGAAGTGGTCGCAGTTCAGCCGGGTCCGGTCGTCACGCGCTTCGAGATGCGTCCGGCGCCGGGCGTGAAGGTCAGCCAGATCACCGGCCTCTCCAAGGATCTCGCGCGTTCGCTCTCGGCGATCAGCGTGCGCGTGGTCGAAGTCATTCCCGGCAAGTCGGTGATGGGCCTCGAGATCCCGAACGAGAAGCGCGAGATCGTCACGCTCGGCGAGATCATCAAGTCGAAGTCGTATGACGATGTGTCGTCGCCGCTGGCGCTCGCGCTCGGCAAGGACATCGGTGGCGCGCCCGTCACCGCGGATCTCGCGAAAATGCCGCACCTGCTCGTCGCCGGCACCACCGGCTCGGGCAAGTCGGTGGCCATCAACGCCATGATCCTGTCGCTGCTCTACAAGAGCACGGCTGAGCACGTGCGGCTCATCATGATCGACCCGAAGATGCTCGAGCTCTCGGTGTACGAGGGCATACCGCATCTGCTCGCGCCCGTGGTCACCGACATGAAACACGCGGCCAACGCATTGCGTTGGGGCGTCGCCGAGATGGAGCGGCGGTACGCGCTCATGGCCGCGCTCGGCGTGCGCAACATCGCGGGCTACAACCGCAAGGTGAAGGACGCGAACGACGCTGGCAAGCCGATCCGCGATCCGGTGATGACGGCCATGGCGGCGAACGACCCGACGCTCGACCAGTCGAAGATCCCCGATCTCACGACGCTGCCTTACATCGTCGTGATCATTGACGAGCTCGCCGACATGATGATGATCGTCGGCAAGAAGGTGGAAGAACTCATCGCACGGCTCGCGCAGAAGGCGCGTGCTTCGGGCATCCATCTCGTGCTCGCGACGCAGCGTCCGTCGGTGGACGTCATCACCGGCCTCATCAAGGCGAATATTCCCACGCGCATCGCGTTCCAGGTGTCCGCGCGCGTCGACTCGCGCACGATTCTCGACCAGATGGGCGCGGAATCGCTGCTCGGACACGGCGACATGCTCTATCTACCCGCGGGCACTTCGGTGCCGACGCGCGTGCACGGCGCGTTCGTCAGCGATGCCGAAGTGCATCGCGTGGTTGAAGCGCTCAAGAGGAGCGGGCCTCCCAACTACATCGAAGACGTGCTCGAAGGGCCGAGCGTGCCGCTGGCCGGCATCTCGGGAGAGCCCCAGGCCGAAGGCGGCGGTGGTGGCGACGGCGAACAGGACGCGCTGTACGACGAGGCCGTCAAGATCGTCACCAGCGAGCGCAAGCCGTCCATCTCCTACGTGCAGCGCCGGCTCAAGATCGGCTACAACCGCGCCGCGCGGCTGCTGGAGTCGATGGAGAACGCGGGCGTCGTGGGTCCGCTGCAGCCGAACGGCTCGCGCGAAATCCTCGCGCCGGCGCCGCCCGGGAGTGAATGAGCAAGAGAATGAGCAAGCGAACGATTCGTGTGATTGGCCTCGCGATGCTGGCGTTCACCGGCGCTCTCCAGGCGCAGACTCCGCTCGACAGCTACCTCGAGCATCTGAAAACACTGCGCACGGAGTTTTCGCAGGCGGTCACGGACAGCAAGGGTCGCTTGGTGCAGGACGCGCGCGGGAAACTCGTCATCGTGCGGCCCGGCCGATTCCGATGGGAGCTCACGCCTTCGACGGGCACCGGCAGCTCGCCGCAACTCATGGTCGCCGATGGAAAGAACCTGTGGTTCTATGATCGCGATCTCGAGCAGGTCTCGGTCAAGCCGGCATCGAGCGCGATCACCGCGACGCCCGCAGGGCTGCTGTCGGGTGAGGGAAACATCCGTGAGCTGTTCACGGTGGCGCCCGCGGGTCGCAAGGACGGCCTGGACTGGGTGGTGGTCACGCCCAAGGAAGACGACGCAGATTTCCGCGAAGCGCGGCTCGCGTTCAGCCCTGGTCCACGAAAGGACGGCGAGCTCAGGCGCATGGTGCTCAAGGACAAGCTCGGCCAGACCGTGAATCTCGATTTCGCGACCAGCGAGCGCAACCCGCCAGTCGCCGAAGCGGAAGTGAGTTTCACGCCGCCGCCGGAGGCAGACGTCATCGGCACGCCGGCGAAATGAACCTGCAGCGAGTGTGGTGGGCTCTCGGCGTTGTGCTGATCGGAGCCGCCATCTGGATCTGCCTCATGCCGGTGAACCGCGTGGTCAGTGCCTTCGAGTGGAGCGACAAGACCAGCCACTTGCTGGGGCACGGAATACTCGCGCTCTATTTCACCGGCATCGTCGCTCGCAAGTCGTGGTGGCAGATTTTCGTCGGGCTGCTGTTGATGGGCATCGCCATCGAGTTCGCCCAGTACTACATGAACGTGGGGCGCGAAGGTGAGGCGCGTGACGTGCTCGCGAACTCGGCCGGCGCGGCGCTCGGCCTCGTACTCGGCTGGCTTGGCCTGTCACGCTGGCCGGAACTCGCTGCATGGTTGTTAGGCCGGCGGGCATGGCAGGAATGAGTCCGCGCGGGGCCAACCCGGGCGATCAGCCGGATTTCCTGCGCGAGGTACCGGTCAACGACGCGCTTCGTCCGCTGGCGGATCGCATGCGTCCGCGTACGCTCGAAGAATTTGTCGGCCAGGACCAGGTCCTCGGCGCCGCCAAGCCGCTGCGGCAGGCGCTGGAGAAGGGGCAGCTCCACTCGTTGATCCTCTGGGGCCCGCCGGGCACCGGCAAGACCACGCTCGCACGACTCATCGCACGCCATGCCGACGCGGAGTTCATGCAGCTCTCGGCAGTGATGGCGGGCGTCAAGGACATCCGCGAAGCCGTCGAGCGTGCCCGCCAGGCACGTGCCGAGCGCGGCCGGCGCAGCGTGCTGTTCCTCGACGAAGTACACCGGTTCAACAAATCGCAGCAGGACACGTTCCTGCCGTACGTCGAAGACGGCACGCTGACGTTCATCGGCGCCACCACCGAGAACCCGTCGTTCGAGATCAACAGCGCGCTGCTGTCGCGCGCACGCGTGTACGTGCTGCGTTCACTCCGGGTCGACGACATCGTCAAACTACTGCGCCGCGCGCTGGAAGATCCTGAACGCGGGCTTGGAAAGCGCAGCATCGACATCGACGACGAAGCGCTCGTCGCGCTGGCGCATGGCGGCGATGGCGACGGACGACGCGCGCTCGGCATGCTGGAAGTGGCCGCGGACCTCGCGACGGATCGGGACGGCCGCGCGCTCATCACCATCGAGCAGGTGCGTGAGGTGGCGACGGGTGGCCGACGCCGTTTCGACAAGGGCGGCGAGCAGTTCTACGACCAGATCTCGGCGCTCCACAAGGCCGTGCGCGGGACGGATCCGGACGGCGCGCTGTACTGGTTCGCCCGCATGCTCGATGGGGGCTGCGATCCTCACTACCTGGCGCGGCGCATCGTGCGCATGGCGGTGGAGGACATCGGACTGGCGGATCCGCGTGGACAGCAACTCGCGCTCGACGCCTGGCAGACGTTCGAGCGGCTTGGCAGCCCGGAAGGCGAGCTCGCGCTCGCGAACGCCGTCGTGTACCTGGCTGTCGCGCCGAAGAGCAACGCGGTCTATGTCGCGTATGCGGAAGCGAAGGCCGATGTCGAAGAGTTCGGCACGCTCGATGTCCCGCTGCGGTTCCGCAATGCGCCGACGAAGCTCATGAAAGGCCTGGGTTACGGCGAGGGTTATCAGTACGCGCACGACGCGCCGGATGCCTTCGTGAAGGGCGAACGTTACCTGCCCGACGAGTTGCCCGACCGCCGCTACTATCGGCCGGTGCCACGCGGGCTCGAGATCAAGATCCGCGAGGCGCTCGCGCGGCTGCGCGCGGGAGACGACAATTCGCGCCTGCGCAAGCCCGAGGAGAAAGTGGAATGAGCTGGCTCTGGGTTGGAATCGGTGGTGCTCTCGGCAGCGTGGCCCGCTATGGCGCGTATCGTCTGTGGCCCGCGCCGCCCGGCAGCTGGCCGGTGCCCACGTTCACCGTGAATCTGCTGGGGTCCTTCGCCATAGGACTCTTATATATGTATGTTGCGGCCCGTGGCGCCAGCGCCGACAATGCGCGGCTTTTTTGGATGACCGGCGTGCTTGGCGGATTCACCACCTACTCGGCGTTCGCGCTCGAATCCGCACTGGCGGGTTTCACGATGACGGGCATCACGTACATGGCCGCCACTGTTGTCGGGTGCCTACTGGCTGCGTTCGCTGGTCTGAAGATGGGTTCATTCCTGGTTTCCTGAGAGAGAACGACATTGCTCGACCCCAAACAACTCCGCGCTGATCCCGCCGCCGTCGCCGCGAATCTCGCGCGTCGCGGATTCACCCTCGACGTCGCGGCCTTCACCGCGCTCGAAGAGCGTCGCAAGGTCGCGCAGATCGAATCCGATCGTGTACGTGCCGAGCGCAACGCGAATGCCAAGGCCGTCGGCATCGCCAAGGGCAAGAAGGAAGACGCGTCGTCATTGCTCGCGCGCGCCGAAGAGCTCACGCGGCAGCTCGAAGCCAGCGATGTCGCCATCAATGCGGTGCAGGCTGAGCTCGATGCCTGGCAGCTGGGTCTGCCGAACATGCTGCACGAGTCGGTGCCCGAAGGGCGCGACGAGTCGGCCAACAAGGAAGTGCGTCGTTGGGGCGAGCCACGCAAACTCGATTTCACGCCGAAGGATCACGTGGATCTCGGCGAAAAGCTGGGCGGTCTCGACTTCGAGAGCGCGGCGAAGATTTCCGGCGCTCGCTTTTCGGTGCTGAAGGGCGGCGTCGCGCGTCTCCATCGTGCGCTCGCGCAGTTCATGCTCGATCTGCACACCAGCGAGCATGGCTACACCGAAGCGTACGTACCGTATCTCGTCCTGGGTCCGGCACTGCAGGGCACTGGCCAACTGCCGAAGTTCGAGCAGGACCTGTTCAAGGTGCCGGTTGCGGAATCGGCGTCTAACTTCTATCTCATTCCGACCGCCGAAGTGCCGGTCACCAACCTCGTGCGCGACAGCATCGTCGATGCCAGGGATCTGCCGAAGAGGTTCGTGGCGCATACGCCTTGCTTCCGTTCCGAAGCGGGCGCCGCGGGCAAGGACACGCGCGGGCTCATCCGTCAGCACCAGTTCGAGAAGGTCGAACTCGTGCATATCGTGAAGCCGGCGGATTCTTACGCCGCGCTCGAAGAACTGACGAGCCATGCGGAGAAGGTGTTGCAGAAGCTGGAGCTACCATATCGCGTGGTGGCCCTGTGCGCCGGTGACATCGGCTTCGGTAGCGCCAAGACCTACGACATCGAGGTGTGGCTGCCGGGGCAGAACAAGTACCGCGAGATTTCCTCGTGCAGCAACTGCGAGGCCTTCCAGGCGCGTCGCATGCAGGCGCGCTGGCGCAATCCGGAGACCGGCAAGCCCGAGCCGCTGCACACGCTGAACGGATCCGGCGTCGCCGTGGGCCGTGCGTTGGTCGCGGTGCTGGAGAACTACCAGAACGCGGATGGCTCGATCACGGTTCCGGCAGCACTTCGCTCGTACATGGGTGGCGCCGAGAAGATCTGACCGGCGTCGTTCGATTGGGCTCGGTTTCCTGACGATGCGATCAACAAAGAAGGGGACACACCTGTTCAGGTGCGTCCCCTTTTCCTGGCTGGGCGAGTGGGGACAGACTCAAGTCTGTCCCCACACATCGATGCCCATTTCGTCCCCCGTATTCCCGCTCAGAAATGTCCCGACGTGGTGAACGTCTGTCCGCCGGATGTATAGGTCACGGTGTACGTGTCACCCGAGGTGGGATGCGCGGTGCCATTGCCACTGGTCTGGACCGCGAATGTCCTGCCGGTGGAAGCCGGCAGTGTCTGGCCCGCGTTCAGCGTGAACTGATACGTGATGGCGCTGGTCGTGCTGGAGTTGGTCTGCGTGACCTGTCCACCGACCGTGTTGTACATGCCCGAATAGCCCACGCCCGGGGTGCGCTGGACCACCACGGTGATGGACAGTGCCGACAACGTTCCTGTGTTCGCGATCCGCAGCTGCAGCTCGTTGAACCACGGGCTGTTGGTCGAGACGACTGGCGTCGCCGCGAGCGTGCCACCGGAGTCGGTGCCCGTCACGGTGAGTGACACGGTGGTCGTGCGCACGGTCGAGCCCGAGGTGGCCGTCAAGGTCACAGTCGCTGCACCCAGGGTCGCGGTGCTCGACGCCGTGAACGTCGCTGTCACCGAGTTGCCCGTGGTCGCGGCCGACGGATTGAATGCTACCGTCACGCCGCTGGGCAGACCGGAAGCGCTCATCGTCACCGCACCCGTGAAGTTGGTGCGGGCGATGGCCACCGTCGTCGATGCCGTGCGGCCGCGCGTCACCGACGCAGCCGAGGGCGAGGACGAGACCGTGAAGTCCTGCGTCACAGCGGTCGTCGTCGCGCTCACCGCGGTGCTCGCGGCCGACACCTTCGCTGTCGCGTCGACCGCACGCACCGTGTACGAGTACGTGGTGCTCGCCGTCAGGCCCGTATCCGTGAACGTGAGTCCTGTCGGCGTGCCGACCTGCGTCGCGCCACGGAACACCTGGTAACCCGTGACGCCGGAGACGTCATCGGTCGAGGCGTTCCAGGCCAGCGCAACGCTGGTGCTGGTCGTTGCGGTGACGCGCAGATTGGCGGGCGTGGAGGGCGGTTGCGTGTCCGGCGTCGAGCCGCCAGGCTCATTGCCATAGACGCGCACACCGTTGTCATACAGCGGAATGCGTTGCACGAGCGCAGGTGTGCCACCCGGCGTCGTGTTTACGCCCGTGATCGACCAGTCGTTGCTCGGGTCCCAGGCGCCCGAACTGGCGATGCGGAATTGCACCTCTTTCTTGAAGTGCTGCTGACCGCCCGGATAGATCTTGGTGCCCGTGCAGTTCACGGTGACGTAGTACACGCTGCCCGCGTGCAGGGTCGGGCCGGTCGGCGCCGTACACTGGTTGTAGTTGGCGGTGATCGTGATCTGGCTGGGCGTCACGCCGGACTCGAGCGTGAAGTAGTAGCGGAACGAGAGCTTGTCGCCCATGCGCGCCGGCCAACCCGACTGGTTGTTCACCAGCGCCTTGATCTCGGTGAAGTTCGAGCCGGTGGCGTTGATGGCCGCCTCGACGAACATTTCGTTGCCCACAACGGATTCCGCCACGGGGAAGTTCGCGAGCGGGGCGCCCCCGTATTCCTGCGCCATGCGTGCAAGCGCGCCCGTGAACCCGGCGTTGTAGTCGGTGGCGACTTCGTTGTTGGTGTAGTTGCTGCGGTCGTCGGCGTAGGAAGCGCCGTCGTTGGCCGACGACGGGCCGCCCACCAGCGCGCCGTAGAGCACGTGCCGGCTATCTACCGGGAAGGAGAGCTGGTCGGTCCAGCTGCCATGCGCCGTCCGGTGATGCGGATTCTTCGGCGGATTGACGCCGAAGCCCACGACGTAGCTGCGGTTCTGGGGATTCTGGCCCAGCGCGTAGTTGATCTGGCGTACCGCAAAGTCGTGGTAACGCGTCTTGAGCGTGGCATCGGTGATCGAATCCGAATAGACGAATGCGATGAACGCGGTGTTCGCGGCGTAGCGCAGCGAGCCCCACTGGTCGAGCACGGCCTGACCACCCGGGCTGTAGTTGACGCGCGTGCCGTCGGCGCCGAGCGCCGTGCCGCCGACCGTCCACCAGTTGAGCCAGCGCTGCGTGTCGTTGTGATACTGCGTGGCGCCCGTGAGTTTGGCTAACAACGCATAACTGCCATAGGACTTGTCGTCCCAGGCGTGCGTCCACTTGTACGACTTGATCGAGGTCTGCTGCTGGTTCGACAGGTTGGCGTAGTAGCTCTGCGCCTTGTCGAGGTACGCGGTTTCGTTCGTCGCGCGGTACAGCCAGATGGCGCCCCATACGAGTTCGTCGTTGTAGCCGCTCCAGGAGTTGTAGTAACCGCCTGCATCGGTGATGCAGTCGGAGTACTTGCCGCGATAGGTGTCGGCGAACGTGTAGAGCTGGCGGGCATGCGACAGCAGCGTGTTCGCGTACGTTGCATTCGTCGGCCGGAACGCGATGGATGCCGCCGCCATCGCGGCCGCCGTCTCGCCGGCGAGGTCAGACCCCGGGCACGAGGTGGTGATCTTGTACGCCGGTCGCGACATCTGCATCACTTCGGCGGCGCCCCACCAGCCGTGGTCGAGGCCGCCGTTGCCGACCTGGCCGTACAGTTCGTTGGCACTCGGATGCGCCTTGATGAAGTAGTCCGTGGCCCACTTGAGCTGATCGAGCGCCGTGTCGAGCTGGCCCGTCGAGGTATACGCCGACCGGTAGTCGACGAGACCCCACGCGAGCATCGTGGCCGACGCCGCCATCGGCAGGCCGAACTTCACGTGGTCGCCGGCGTCGTACCAGCCGCCGGTCAGATCGATGGTCCCGCCATCCTGCATGCCCGAGTCGCCGCGCCAGTTGACGCGGTTGTTGGCAGGCAAATCGCCCGACCGCTGTGCTTCGTAGAAGAACAGCGACTTCTGGAGTGCTTCCCCATAGTTGAACTGCTGCGCGGAGAGTTGCGTCGCGAACAATGCCGCGAACAATGCAAGACAAGCCGCGACGAGGCGGCTGAATGCCGATCCATGAGCCATGATGTCCCCCTGTCTGAACTAACTAGTCGAAACTGGAGTGCAGGGAGCAGGGAAGGAAGAGTGCGAACACTCTGAAAGGCCATCCATGCCGCGCCCCCTGAAGACCGGTAGCGTGAGTCCTTGCCACCGCGGCACAGAGTTATGCCGCGACGGGTTCCTGTCAATCAGAGAATCACTGCGCGCGCACCAGCGGCCATCGAGTGAGACACGCAGGACAAGGTTGTCAGCGGCGATGTCCTTGGCAGGTCAATGCGCATCACGGGACTCGCCCGGTGGAGTTCATGACAGACAAAATTCGAATTCAGGTCGTCAAGTTGTTAGCTGGGCACGTCGAGGCGCGAGGGATGCGACGCTGGCGGTGCGGTGCGATGGCTTTCGTGAAGCCACGTGGCCAGGTCCGTCCCGGAGGCCCGGCGCGGCCGGTTCTTCGCGGCCGAATTTGACCGAAGAATGGCCGGCTGGACCGGACGCCGGCTTTGCAGTAGCGTGCGCGCCCAACCCGCACCCCCGGAGGGGTGGCAGAGCGGTTGAATGCACCAGTCTTGAAAACTGGCGTCCTCTCACGAGGACCGTGGGTTCGAATCCCACCCCCTCCGCCAACACATTCCCATAGGA
>Ga0315910_10003306_pt1 | contig 13782 bp, 14 predicted proteins | sample EdamamesoilMG_FD_204470 | JGI IMG/M metagenome (GOLD analysis project Ga0315910, IMG submission 204470) | Garden soil microbial communities collected in Santa Monica, California, United States - Edamame soil | ecosystem: Environmental > Terrestrial > Soil > Garden | place: USA: California...
CCGCGCCGCAGGTGCGGGTCCCAAGGCGGCGGAGACGATCGGCCGTATCCCGGTGACGCGTCGCCTGGCGCAGGCGCTCCTGGTGAGCGGCGGGATCGCCGGCATTGCGGGGGCGGTGGAGGTGAGCGGGGTGAGTTACGCCCTCTTCCAAAGCTTGAGCCCGGGGTACGGCTTCACCGCCATCGCGGTGGCGCTCCTCGCACGCCTCGATCCGCGCGCGGTGGTGGCGAGCGGGATCCTCTTCGGCGCCCTCGAGGCGGGGGCGGCGGGGATGCAGCGGGATGCCGGGGTGCCGAGCGTGGTGGTGTACGTGGTGGAGGCGGTGGTGATCATCGCGGTGCTGCTCGTGAGCCGGACGCGGGAGGAGCGATGAGCGAACTGGCGCTCCTCACCGGATTCCTCGCCGCGATGCTCCGGATCGCGACGCCGCTCCTCTTTGCCGCGACCGGGGAGCTCATCGCCGAGCGGGCCGGGGTGCTCAACCTCGGGATCGAAGGGGCGATGCTCTCCGGTGCGCTGGCGGGGGCGTTGGCGGGGACGGCGTACGGACCTGAGGTCGGGCTCATTGCGGCAGTGGTCGCCGGTGCGCTCTGTGGCGGGATCGTGTCGCTCGTCGCCGTGCGGTTCCGCGCCGACCAGGTGATCACCGGGACCGCGGTGACGCTGGGCGCTGTCGGGCTCACCGGCGCGGTGTACCGGGCGACGCTCGGTTCAGGTCACAGCGAACAGACGCTTGAGACGCTCAGCGCTCCGTGGATCCTCACCCTGATCGCCTGCGTCGCCGTGCCACTCTGCCACTACGCGCTCTTCCGCACACGATGGGGGCTCGCGCTCCGCGCCACCGGAGAGGACCGGCACGCCGCCCTGGCGAATGGGGTCGCGGTGACGCGGGTGCAGACGACCGCCCTCCTCCTCGCCGGCGCGTTCGCGGGGCTCGGGGGGGCGGTGCTGGTGCTGGGGCAGGTGGGGAGCTTCGCGGAGAAGATGACGGCGGGGCGGGGGTTCGTCGCGATCGCGATCGTGGTGCTGGGAAGGTGGACGCCGTTCGGCATGCTGGGGGCGGCCCTCGCCTTCGGCGCCCTGCAGGCGCTGCAGTTCCTCCTGCAGGGGATGGGGATCGACCTGCCGTACCAACTCTTCCTGGTGCTGCCGTACGCGGTGACGCTCCTCGCGCTCGCCGGCGTGATGGGTCGGGCCCGCGCGCCGGCGGGACTGGGGAAGTAGAGGGTCACCCCCCCATCGCCGGGGGGATCGGATTGTCGGGACGTTCGCTGTCCCAGAAGACGGTGACGATCCACCAGCGGGTCCCGTCGTGGAAGAGTTGGATCGAGTTGATCCCACGCGAGAACGGCTTCGGGTCGGCGGGGGTGAAGCGCGACTCGTACGCGCTCATCATGTGCACCACGTTGCCGTAGCGCTCCATCTTGCGGCCGATCTCCCGCTCGTAGAAGCCGTTCCGCATGAGCCCCGGCCCCGCCGCGGTGATGTACTCCTCCACGTTCCAGACCCGGTACCCGGCCACGCCCTCGCGGCGCCAGGTCGGGATCAGTCGCGCCCCCGGGAGGAAGAGGGGACGGAGCCGGGCCCAGTCGCGCGGCGCATCCTTCGGTCCCGAGATCGCGGCGTAGAGTGCCACGATGATCGAATCGATCGAAGCGACATCGGCAGGTCGGAGCTTCGTGGCCGCATCAATGGGGACCGGCGACTCTTGGGCCACGAGCGGCGACGAGGCGACGAGCAGCGAGGCGAGGAGGAGGAGAGGAATGCGCATCGGGGGATCGGCCTGAGTTGAGGTCCCCTCGATGGTATACCATCGTGGCGTAGAAGAGGAGGGTTCGCGACGGGCCTGACGAAACCCTGACTAGGCAAGCCTACTTGTGCCACGGAGGTTTGGGTCGGCGTGGCGCAGGTGGCGAAGGGGGTTGGACAACGAAGGCGCGGCATCATGGTTCGATGCCGCGCGGGTGCTCGTGGAGGGTTGTCGAGTGCTATGCGCTGTTCGCCAGGCGGACCAGATCTGGCTGATCCTGACCACAACTATTCTCCTCCCTGATCGGAGTGCCGTCAAACCGGGTACGGAGAACAAAAGAGCACGGTGTATACTGACAGTTGTATATAGTCGCCCTACAGATCCCGAAGTGCAGAGCGCCCTCGTACTCCAAGCAGCCGAATCCACTGCTAAAAGGGTCTACCCAGCCGAAACAGCTGAACGAGGTACATTCCCCGCCCGCTGCCTGAGTTGATGCCTGCTGAGCTTCGCCGCGGCTCGACGAGAGGGACAACACAGCAACCACAAAGAGCACTCGAATCCAGGTACGCATTGAGTTCTCCGCCGGTCTGGGACGACCTACGCCCCGTTGAGGGATCAGTTGAAAATTGGGTGAGCGCGGCCCTAAAGCGAAGCGAGTTCCTGTGAGGAGCTCTTACACAGTTGGACATACTGCTCAGTCGTCCGGAACGCTGATTCGAGCAACGCGAATGGGCACCCCGCCATCGGTGTGAAAATCATGCAAACTTCCGTTGATGCAGAGCACCCCCACCCTTCGCCCATGCCAGGTGAGTACCGGCAGGCCCAACCGGAGGCAAACGGGGTCGTCATATTCACACATCGTTCGTCACAGCGGCCACCTCCACCCCCACCCTCTGCGTTCGTTTGCATCTGTGCTTCGAGAGAACTGCCTCCCAGGCAAGACAGAACGACCAGAAGCCCCGCGACAACTGAGATTCGCATTGTTCCTCCTCGTATGAGAGCTACTGTTCAACAACCATCAGAACCGCACATCAAAGACGACGATTGTAACGTCGTCGTTTGCAGCCGAAACTCCATAGATGCCGCGAGCGCTCGATGGACCGTCAATTAGTCCCATCGGAGAGATGGAATCCGGCACTGCCCAGCTGGCCCGCGATTGACCATCGGGGCCGATCAAGTCGAGCACCTCTAATGGCCCGCGGTAGCTGCTATCGGGCCTGATCCGACGTTGCATCACCCAGAGCGAAGGGCTGATGGATTCGATCCCCATCGGCAAGACCACTTTGGTTCCCTGAATCCGTCGGATGGCGAACTGCGTTGCACTTTCCTCGATCGCGAACGTGTCGTCTGGGCCGCTGACCTCCACTGAAACCTGCAATGTCCGTCGGGCTGCACCGCTGGTACCGAACGTCTCCATCTCGTGCGGCGCACTCACTTGGTAAGTGATCGCTCCATCATCTCCGAGCCGGATGTTTCCAGTTCCCCAGTAGTTGAGCACCTCGGGTTTGAGAGTCCCCGGGAGTCTTCCAGCCGATCTGAGAAGCGTAATCGTTGAATCCCACCTGAAGATGTGCACGCCATGTCGACTTGCGGAACCAGCCCTGGAGGCATAGCCCGCTATTGCAAGAGTGGAGTCATCAGGGGCGACGAGATCACCGACCTGGCGCATTGCGAACGGGACAAGCCCTGACCGTATCAACCGTCCGGCATTGTCGTACTGCGTGACGGTCATCTTCGCAATGTCGAACGCGAAAACAGTTCCCGTTGGGCTGATTGCCAGCCGATACACCGCTCGGTACTCCCCGGGACCTTCACCCTTCCGTCCTGCTCGCCACTTGGTCTTGCCGTCGATCGTGTAGCAGCGTACCTCTCCCTTGCCACCGTCCACGAGGCAGAACTGGCCCTGCCTACCGACCTCGGCGTCCATCAACTGGTCAGGTGCCGTGTCCAACTGAACGGTGCGGATGTGGCGGATCTGCGGGGGTGCGGTCTGCAATCCGGCCACGCCCACAACACCAAGTACTCCGAGGACCGAAATCACTGAAATCAAATGTGGCATGCTGGCAGTCGTGGTAGGTAGGAGTTGGATTCGAATGTACCCGCCCCTTCCCGGACAGCAATACTTGCGAGAGCCCCGCACACTCGGGGGCCCGTCGGTACGTAGATTTCAGACGCAACCATCCCCCCACGCCTTCTATCTGAAGGCCTGTGGATCGCGAATCCCCCGGCACCGCCGACCGTGACCCAAGAAGCGCAACTCGTTGTCACACAAGACGATAGCGCAGACGTCCTCCTCGCCAAGGGGGGGGATGAGCGGGCGTTCGAGCGGCTCTACCGGAAGCACAGTCCGCGCATCTACAACCTGGCCCGCCGGATGCTCGGCGAGGACCACGCCGCCGACGGGACCCAGACCGTGTTCATCCGGTGCTGGACCAAGCTCGAGACCTTCCGCGGCGAGGCGCAGTTCTCCACCTGGCTCCATCGCCTGGCGGTGAACGTCTTCCTTGGCGAGCGGGGGAACCTGGGGATCCAGCGGGAGCGGTTCCTGGAGGACGACGCGGCGCTCGAGGTGCTCCCGGGGAAGAAGGGAACGAGCGTCGAGTTCTCGATGGACTTCGAGGAAGCGGTGCAGAAGCTGCCGAACGGGATGCGGACCGTCTTCCTGCTGTACGATGTCGAGGGGTACACGCACGAAGAGATCGGGAACCAGCTGGGGATCGCGACGGGATCATCGAAGGCGGCGCTGCACCGGGCCCGGATGGCATTGCGGAAACATCTGGATAGGTAGTCGCGGGTCACGAGTCGCGAAGAGCACCCGGCACTGCGGGCCGAGCACGCACCCAGCATGCAGCACCCAGCACGCTGTACGAACGAGGAGGTACCGTGAACACCAACACCTGGACCGACCGACTGTCGGAATACATCGACGGCACCCTCACCCCCGCGGAACAGGCGGCGTGTGAGGCGTGGCTCTCGCAGAGCGCGGAGGGGCGCCTTCTGCTCGACGAGCTCCGGATGGTGGTGGCCGAGGCGAAGCGGATGCCGGAGGTGCCGGTGCCGGAGTCGGTGTGGCAAGGGATCAGGGAGCAGACGCTCGGACGCTCAGAGGTGATCCCGATCGACTCCAAGTCCGCGGAGCGTCCGTTCGCCGTTGTCCGTTCCCGTCGGTGGCAGTTCACCCCGATGCAGCTCGCCGCCGCTGCCGCGCTGGTCCTGGCCACCGGTGTCGGTGGAGGGGTGTACGTCACCACCGTGGTGAAGACCGACGTCGCGGGTGGCGGGACCTACTTCCCGGCACCGGACAGTGCGGCGAATGCCCAATACCGCCTCGCGAGCCGTGCCGATATCTCGTACGACCGCGCGGTCGCCGACCTCCAGGTGATCCTCGACCACAACCGCGCCAACCTCGACACCGCCACGGTGCGGGTGCTCGAGTCGAGCCTGGCGCGGATCGACAAGGCGATCGCGGATGCGCAGGCGGCCCTCGCCGCCGATCCGCAGAGCGCCTACCTCAACGACCATCTGAGCCGCATCAAGCGGAAGAAGCTCGACCTGTTGCGTCAGGGCACTTCGCTGGCGCGCGCCAGCTGATATAGGCGAAAGAGAGACCTCATGCTCGGCACACTCACGCTGGCCCTGCTGCTGCAGGCCACCCCGACCCCACCGGTCGCCCCGACCCCGCCCGCCGCGCCGCGGCCACGGGTGAAGGTGACGACCCCGGAGCCCCCCCGCTGGCACCGCGACCGGGACCGCGACGGCGAGGCGGGGCTGGTCCGGGACACCACCTTCGCGGTGCGCGAAGGGCAGCGGCTCGAGGTGAACAACTTCAGCGGCTCCATCTCGGTCACCACCTGGACGGAGAACAAGGTACGGGTCCAGGCCTCGTCGATCGGCGACCCGGTCGAGGTCGACATCGGGTCGGTCACCGTGGACGTGACGAGCCAGGCCGGCCGCCACGGCGGGCCCGGGGACGCCGAGCTCACCATCACGGTGCCGGTGTGGATGGACCTGGAGCTCTCGGGGAACGAGGTGGACATCTCCACCAAGGGGACCCGCGGCGCGGTCGAGGCGAACACGGTGCAGGGGCAGATCTCCATCGACGGGGGCGAAGGCTCCATCGAGGCCACCACGGTCGAGGGGGACGTCGAGGTCCTGAACGTGAAGGGCCGGATCCAGATCAGCACCACCGAGGGCCAGGTGACGGTGCGGAACGCGAGCGGCCAGTCGCTCGAGGTGGAATCGGTCGACGGCGACATCGAGCTCTCGGGGATCACCGCCCTCAACGTCTCGGCCAACACCGTGGATGGCGCCGTCTCCTGGAGCGGGGCCTTGGTGCCGACCGGCACCTACAAACTCTCGAGCCACGACGGCGACATCGTCATCGCCATCAGCGGCGAACCGGACGCCACCATCTCGATCGACACCTACGACGGATCGCTCGAATCCGACTGGCCCCTCACCATCCGTGAGCGGCGCAGCAACCGGATGACCTTCACCCTCGGCAACGGCCGGGCCCGCGTCGAGCTCTCCAGCTTCGACGGGGACATCAGCCTCAAGCGCGCCACCGGGCGCTGAACCAGGAGTCACACGATGCAGAAGCGCATTCTCGCGGCGGTCCTGATGCTCGCGGCCGCCTTCCCCGCCCTGGCGACGGCGCAGTCCGGGGACTTCCGCTGGACCGGGACCCTCGCGGCGGGGAAGACCATCGAGGTCCGCGGCGTCAACGGCGACGTCGATGCCGAGCCGGCCACCGGGAACACGGTCGAGATCGTCGCGGTGAAGCGCGCCGAGGACGACGATCCGGACGAGGTGAAGATCGAGGTCGTCGAGTCGGCCGAGGGGGTGACGGTCTGCGCCGTGTACCCGACCCCGCGCCGGGCGCGCCGCGAGAACCGCTGCGCCGGCGGCGACGCCTACCAGATGAACGTGAATGACAACGACGTATCGGTGAACTTCAAGATCCGGGTGCCCCGCGGCGTTCGGCTCGATGCCCACACGGTCAACGGGAGTATCGACGCCACCGGCCTCACCGCCGACGCGGAGCTCAACACCGTGAACGGATCGATCAACGTCACCACCAGCGGGATCGTGGAGGCCCAGACGGTGAACGGACGGATCGACGCCCGCATCGGCCGCAGTGACTGGACCGGGACCCTTGAGTTCCACACCGTGAACGGCGGGATCACCATCACCGCCCCGGCCGATCTCTCCACCGACCTCGACGCCTCGGCGGTGAACGGTGGGATCGAGAGCGACTTCCCCGTCACCGTGAGCGGCCGGATGGACCGGCAGAACCTCCGCGGCCGGATCGGATCGGGGGGGCGCCAGCTCGAGCTCGAGACGGTGAACGGCGGGATCAAGATCCGCAAAGGGTGAGCAGTGAGCGGTAAGCGGTGAGCGGGGGCGTCGGATCCGATCCGGCGCCCCCGCTCTGTTCTGTCACGACATCTTCCCGCTCACTGCTCACCGCTCACTTGGGGATGGCGTGCTCCCCGGTATGCCGCGGCAAGTCGGTGTCGACCGCGGCGATCGCCTGGATCTCGAGGAGCGCCTCGTGCCGGAGGGGGAGGACGGGGATCACCGCGCGCGCCGGCCGGTGGTCGCCGAACACCTTGGCGTACACGGCGTTGACCTGGGGCCAGAGCGTCACGTCGGTGACGTAGATCGTCATCGAGACGATGCGGTCCAGGTCGGAGCCGGCCGCGACCAGCACCGCCTCGACATTCCGAAGGGTGCGCTCGGTCTGTGCCTCGATCCCGCCGGGGACCACCTTGCCGGAGGCGGGGTCGAGCGGGAGCTGGCCGGCGACATAGACGAGTCCGGCGTGGACGATCGCCTGGCTGTAGTGGCCGGCGGGCTTCGGGGCGTCGGGCGTGCTGATCGAACGCATGGGCTTCCTTCGGGTCAGGCCTGGGCGCGGAGGCGTTCGCGCGCCTGGGCGATCACGGTGCGGACGCGCTCCTTGAGCGCGGTGACATCATTCAGGGTGAGCCCCGTGGTCTCGATGGGGTCGAGCACCATCACGGTGGCCCGCGCGGGGTTCATCCGCCAGTCGTGCTTGGCGAGCGCGTCCCGCGTCCCGGTCAGCACCAAGGGGAGGATCGGCACCCCGGCCTCGATGGCGAGCCGGAAGGCGCCATCCTTGAACGGGAGCATCTGGTCCGAGGGGGACCGGGTCCCTTCCGGGAAGATCATCACCGAGACCCGGCGCTTGAGCGTCTCGAGCGCGACCCCCATCGCGTCGCGCGCGCTCTCCATCTTGCCGCGCCAGATCGGGATGTCACCGGCAAGGTGCATGCACCAGCCGAGGAAGGGGATCCGCATGATCTCCGCCTTGCTGAGCCACTTCATCTCCCACGGCAGGTGGCTGAGCAGGAGGATGTCGGCGAACGACTCGTGGTTGGAGACCACGACGTACGGGCGCCGCGGGTCGGCGGGCCGGGTCCCGGTCCAGCGGAAGCGCCAGAGCGGGTTGAGCGTCACCGTGAGGACCGCGATCTGGCGGAAGAGCCGGCCGGTGAGATACCGGCCGCGGTCGAACGGCCAGGTGATGACGAGGACGATCGCCAGGGTCGGGAGCCCGAAGAAGATCAGGGCGCCGAGGACGAACCAGGTCCAGAAGCTGGCGATGGTGCGGAACATCAGCGGAGCCGGGTCAGTGCTGGTGGCCGGCGGCCGGGGGCTGCCAGAGGGCGAGGCGGTTCCCGTCGGGATCGGCAATGATCGCCATGATCCCCCAGCTCTGCTCGGTGGGCTCCTGCACGAACGTGACCCCGGCATCCATCAATGCGGAGCAGTAGTCGAGCAGTCCCTCCGCGATATGGAGGGTCACCCCGGTCTCCCGGCCGACCATCCCCTTGGCGTTGGGGTGCTGGGCGGGATGGACCCCGAGCCGCGGCCCTTCGGGGAAGAACTCCGCGCCAAAGGACCCCCGGGCCCGGAGGGGGAGCCCGAGGGTCTTCTCATAGAAGGTCACCGCGCGGTCGATATCGGTGACGAAAATGGCGATGGAGTAGAGGTCGGGCGTCATCCCCGAAAGATAGTCGGGGGCAGGGAGTCGGGAGTTTGGAGGGGTGTCTCAGCAGCCACGGGTGCCGGAACACGGGTCGGTCGAACGGCTCGGTGGCATCCTCGGCACCCCTCCCAACTCCCAACTCCGAGCTCCCGACTCACGACCCTCTGGGCACCGACTCGAAGATCTTGCTCACGATCACCCACCGCCCCCGGACCTTCACCAGGTTCATGTGGTCGGTGATGACCCGGTCCGCGGTGACGGTCCGGACCTTGGCGTGGGCCACGGTGTGGTCGATGTCGATCGCCAACACTTCGTCCCGCTCCCGCGGGTCGCGGGGACCGGTGCGGGGGTTGGCGGCGATGCGCTGGAGCCAGGTGGGGATCGGGAGCTCGAGGAGCGCCGTGTCACGCCAGGCATACATCGTCGCCTGTGGGAGGAGGAAGGCGCTGCCGAGCAGGGCGGTGTCGCCCCGGGCGCGTCCGTCGAAGTAGGCCTGGACCACGGCACGGACCGCCCGTTCGTCGCTCGATTGGGCCGAGGTGATCTTCACCACCGAGCCCACGGTGAGGGTGAGGCCGGCGGTGGTGAGCCAGAAGGTCGGAGAGAGGCGGAACATCGTGTCCTCAGGGGAGAAGGGTCGCGCCCAATCTCTCCTTCAGGACGGCCGGCTTCACGGAGTTCGGGACGAAATGACCGCGGCGGGGACAGGACGGACCGCGAGCGTGACGGGGCTACCGTCCCCGGAGGGCGAAGCGCTCCTCGAACCGGGCGCGGTAGGTGCGGGAGAGGGTGAGCCGGCGTCCATCCTGCAACTTCAGGATCGCGTCGCCGTGGAAATACGGCTCCACTTCCCGCACCCGGTCGAGGTTCACGAGGAACGACCGGTGGATCCGGAGGAAGCGCGCCGGGTCGATGCGGCCCTCGAGCGACTGCAGCGTCTCCCGGAGCAGGAGCTTCTCCGGACCGACCCAGAGCCGGAGGTAGTTCCCCGCCGCCTCAACGTAGTCCACCTGTTCGGCCCGGAGGAGGACCGTGCGGTTCCCCGCCTTGGCGGCGATCCGGTCGGACCAGGTGGGCGGGGTGGTCTTCCGGATCATCGCCGCGAGGGCCTCGTCGGCCCCGCGACCGGCGCGGCGGCCGCGGATCAACTCCCGCGCCCGCTCCACCGCGCGGCCGAACCGCTCGCGGTCGAAGGGCTTCAGCAGGTAGTCCAGGGCGTGTGCCTCGAAGGCCTGGAGCGCGTACTGGTCGAATGCCGTGACGAAGAGGGTCACGGGCGCGCGTTCGACGCCGAGGACGCGGAGCACCCCGAAGCCGTCGAGTTCCGGCATCTGCACGTCGAGGAAGAGGAGGTCGGGCTCCTGCTCCTCGAGGAGGTCCACCGCCGCGGCACCATCGGCCGCCTCCCCCACGACGGTGATGTCGCTCTCGCCGGCGAGGAACTCCTTCACCCGTGCGCGGGCGAGGGGCTCGTCGTCGACGATCACGGCGCGGATGGTCGGGGTCGCGGTCATCAGGTGGTCCGGAACGGGACCAGGATCCGCACGCAGCACCCGCCCGCCGCCCCCGGCGCGATCGAGAAACTCGCCTCCGCGCCGTAGAGCTCCTGCAGCCGCGCGCGGGTGTTGCCGAGCCCGATCCCCTCGCGCGCCGGCCCCTCGCTCGGCACCCCACGGCCGTCGTCGCACACTTCCATCCGGAGCTTGGTGTCCTCGCGCCGGACGGTGACGACCACCGTCACCGCCCCGGCCTTCGGTTCCATCCCGTGCTTGATCGCGTTCTCGACCAGGGGCTGCAGGAGGAGCGACGGGACCTTCGCCTCGAGCACGTCGGGGGCGATCTCCATCCGGACGGTGAGCCGGTCCTGGAAGCGGGTGCGCTGGATCTCGACGAACGGCTCCAGGAAGGCGAGCTCGTCCTTGATCGTGGCGCAGGGGACCCCTTCGCGCTGCAGCGACATCCGGAGGAGGTCGCCCAGGCGCGCGATGACGCGGTCAGCACCGTCGGGATCGCGGCGGATGAGCGCCGAGACGGTGTTGAGGGTGTTGAAGAGGAAGTGCGGCTGCAGCTGGGTGGCGAGGACGTGGAGCCGCGACTCGGCGAGCTGCGCGGTGAGGCGCGAGGTCTGGAGCTCGCGCTCGCGGTAGAGGGCGTAATACCCGATCCCGTGCATCAACCCGACGAGGAGGGCGTAGACCAGGGTGTCGAACGCCGCCTTCTTCACCATGTAAAGGCCCCACATCGTGATGAAGGGGTCTTCCGGTCGCCACGCGATCCCGAGTGCGCGGTCGATGGCGAGGTAGGTCCCGGCGTGGGCGATGAGCGTGATCAGGAAGCCGGCGCCGTAGATGAACACGCTCCGGCCGATCTGCTCGCGGCCGATCGGGAAGGTGCGGGCGAGCCAGAGCGGGAAGGGGGCGACGAGGGCCCAGGCCGACCAGTCGGCGGCGACCCAGATGAACGCGCTCCACCACGTCATCGGGTCCCCCTTGAGCGACGCCATCGCGTAGCTCTGGGTCGCGAAGACGAGCACGAGGAGCACCCACGCCAGCAGGTAGATGGCGAGGAGCGCCCAGCGCGGCGTGGGGGAAGGTGCGTCCGTCATCCTCTCAAACTACGGGAGAAGCGCCGGGATGGGAGCGGAAGAGGGGCGGAACGGACCGGAAGGAGGGTGAAGCGGCGTTGGATCGGCGGCAGAATGAGCGGGGAACACGTCCGTCGGGGGATGGTGGTCCTGATCAGCATCAGCGATGCCGGATCGAGGGCCGGGCCTCCGGCCCGGCCCTACACACGGATCATCCTCGCCGAAGGGTCGCGCCGGAGGCGCGACCCTCGATCACGGATCGCGGCGACGGTCGGGGATCGAGGGCACCAATCGGCGCACCATCTCGCTGTTGCAACGTTGCCGGCCATGCTGCCCTTCCGGGTTTCGGGGTTCCCGCGCCACCGCGTCCGTGAAGTCAGGTCCCGCCGCCCCCGATCGACCCCCACGCCATCGCCCAGTTGCGGCGCATCCGCTCGAGCCCGGTCCGCTCCAGCGGGGTGTGCCCGAAGCGGCGTTCGAACTCCCGATCATCCATGGTGGCGAAGAAGTCGGGCCCCGCGTCCGCGGGGATCCAGTGGTGGTCCTTGAGCTCGGGATCGACCGGCCCCGCGGCGAAGCGCTCGTTCCACGGACAGACCTCGTTGCAGATATCGCACCCGAAGGCCCACCCCTCGGCGCGCGCCGCGATCTCGCCGGGGATCTCCTTCTTCCATTCGATGGTCTGGTAGGAGAGGCACTTCGTGGCGTCGAGCACGCGCTCGGAGACGAATGCATCGGTGGGGCAGGCATCGAGGCAGCGGGTGCAGCTGCCGCAGTGGTCGGTGCTGAACGGCGCGTCGGCGGGGAGCTCGAGGTCGGTGAGGATCACCCCGATGAAGAACCACGACCCCACCCCGGGACGGAGGAGCATCGTGTTCTTCCCGATCCACCCGAGCCCCGCGCTCCGGGCGAGCTCCCGCTCGGGGACCGGTCCGGTGTCGACGTAGCACCGCGTATGCGTCGCGCCCACCGACTTGAGGAAGGTGGCGAGCGCCTCGAGTCGGCCACCCACGATGTCGTGATAGTCGTTGCCGCGGGCGTAACGGGCGATCTGCGGGCGCGTGGGCGCCGAGGGCTGGCGGTCTCCGCCGGCCGGTGAGCGCGCGCGCTCCTCATCCCCGACGTATCGCTCGAGGACCACGACGGCCACCTTTGCCTGGCGGTCGGCGAGGCGGGTGTCCTTCCGCTTCTTCGCCTGGCGGTTGAGGTACGTCATCGTGCCGCCGAGCCCGGTCTTGAGCCAGCGGTCGAGGGCATCGGCGAAGGGGTTGGGTCCGAGCGGGGTGATGCCGCAGGCGAGGAAGCCGAGCCGCTCGGCCTCCTGCTTCACGCGCGCGGCGGTCTCGGTCACGTGCCGGGGATCCGCGGGATCGGATGCTCGGCCGAGAACTCGTTGGTGATGATCCGGGCGCCGCGGCCGAAGGTGATGTAGGACCAGGCCCACTCGATGAGGACGATCACCCGGTTCCGGAAGCCGATGAGGAAGAAGATGTGGACGAAGATCCAGGCGAACCAGGCCAGGAAGCCGTCGAAGTGGAGTTTCCCGATGTCCGCCACCGCGCGTCCGCGCCCGATCACCGCGAGCTGGCCCTTGTCCCAATAGTGGAAGGGGCGGCGCGGCCTTCCCGCGAGCTCGTCCTGGATGAGCGCACCGGTGTGCTTCCCCATCTGGATCGCCGCGGGACAGACTCCGGGGACCGGTCCTTCGCCGTGGTGATCGAATGCCGCGGCGTCACCGAGGACGAAGACCTCGGGATGGCCCGGGATGGAGCAGTCGTCCTGCACGATGGCCCGCCCCTGGCGGTCGAGCGGGGTGCCGAGGGTCTTGAGGAGGGGGCTCGCGATGTTCCCGGCGGCCCAGACCACGGTGTGCGCGGGGATGGTCCAACCGCCGGCGCTGACGGCGCCCGGACGGATATCGGTGACGAGGGTCTGTTCGTGGACCGTGACGTCGAGCCGCCGGAGCGCGAGCTTCGCCTTTTCGCTCAACTCGGCCGGGTAGCTCCCGAGGATCCGGGGTCCCCCCTCGACCAGCACCACCGAGGCCTCGCGCGGGTCGATGTGCCGGAAGTCGCGCCGGAGCGCGAAGTTCCTGATCTCCGCGAGCGCCCCCGCGACCTCGACCCCCGTTGGTCCACCTCCTACCACGACGAACGTGAGGAGGGCCTGGCGCTTCACCGGGTCCCGCTCCCGCTCGGCGCGCTCGAAGGCGATGAGGATCCGGCGTCGGATCTCCTCGGCATCCTCCACGCTCTTCAGTCCAGGAGCGTAGCGCTCCCACTCGTCCTTGCCGAAGTAGCTGTGGCGGGCCCCGGTGCACACGATCAGGTAGTCGTAGCGATAACTACTACCATCGGAGAGGTGGACCGAATGAGCAGGAATGTCCACCTTCTCGACGTTTCCCAGGACAACTTCGACGTTCTGCTGCGACCG
>Ga0315910_10003307_pt1 | contig 13781 bp, 8 predicted proteins | sample EdamamesoilMG_FD_204470 | JGI IMG/M metagenome (GOLD analysis project Ga0315910, IMG submission 204470) | Garden soil microbial communities collected in Santa Monica, California, United States - Edamame soil | ecosystem: Environmental > Terrestrial > Soil > Garden | place: USA: California...
GAGCTCGAGCGCCTCGTCGTGAACCGAGTCGCCGTCCGACACCAGGCGCTGCGCGGCCAAGGCGTGCGCCGTGGCCTCGGCCGGGCGCGCCTCGAGGCCGGCGCGGCCGACCAGGAGGTGGGCCTGAGCCAGGGGGCGCGCGACGAAGGGGAGCTCCGGGTCGCCCGCGCGCGCGCGCTCGAGCGCCTCCAGGGCGGCCGCTCCGCGCCCCTGGCGGCGCAGCTCGATCAGGCCCTGGGCCCGGAAGAGCTCCGGCTGCGGTCCGAGGCGCCGGATCGCCGCCGCCAGGGCTTCCTGGGCCGCGGGCAGGCGGTCGAGCAGCGCCAGGCACTCGACCTCGGTCGCCAGGCGCTCGGGATCGTTCGGGTCGAGGGCCTCGGCCCGTGCCAGGGCGGCCAGGGCGCCCACGGCGTCGCCCGTGAAGAGCAGGGCCCGGGCGCGCAGGAGCTCGGCCTCGAAGCCGTCGACGCGCTCGAGCAGCGCCAGGGCCGCCTCGCCGCGGTAGTGCTCGAGGGCCGCGCGCACGTCGGCCAGCTCCGGAGCCCGCGCGCGACGCACCGGGGCCGCGGCCGCCGGCGGTCCGGAGCCCTCCGAGCAGGCCGTCGCGGCGGCCAGCACGAAGAGGAGCGCGGCGGGACGAGGCATGCGCCGGCGAGTCTATCCGCCGCCCGCGCGGCGCGCGGCGCTATCCTGCGCGCCCGATGGATCCCGGATCCGCAGCGCCGAGCGACGACCCGCGCGCGGAGGTCGCGCACCTGGCGCGGGCCCTGGCCGAGCACCTCGAGCGCCTGGCCGCGACGGGGATCGAGCGCGTCGGCCTGCCGGCCGTGGCCACCGCGCCCGCCCGCCCGCCCGCCCCGCCCTTCCGCTCCGCCTCGTCGCCCACCGCATCCACGGCACCACCACAGCACGCAGCCGAGCCCGCGCCGCGCGCGGCCGCCGCCCACGAGCTGTTCGGCGTGGTCACCCCGCCCGCCATGCCGGCCGGCGCGCCCCCCGAGTCCCCGGAGGTGGCGAGGATCCGCCAGCGGACGCGGGCCTGTGCGGGCCTCGCGGAGCTGCGCGACCTGGTGGCCGGCTGCACGGCCTGCGACCTCGCGCGCACGCGCACGCAGACGGTCTTCTGCGACGGTCCGGCCCGCGCGCGCGTGATGTTCGTGGGCGAGGCCCCGGGGCAGCACGAGGACGAGCGCGGCGTGCCCTTCGTCGGCGCCGCCGGGCAGCTCCTGACCGACATCATCCAGAAGGGCATGGGCCTGCGCCGGGCCGAGGTCCACATCGCCAACGTCCTGAAGTGCCGCCCACCCGACAACCGCGAGCCGGCCCCCGAGGAGAAGGCCCTGTGCACCCCCTATCTCGACCGGCAGATCGAGCTGGTCGACCCGGAGGTCCTGATCGCGCTCGGGGTGCACGCCGCCCGCCACCTCCTGCGCTCGACCCTCTCGATGGGGCGCCTGCGCGGCAGGGTCCACCTCCTGGAGGGCCGCAGGGTGGTCGCGACCTACCACCCCGCCTACCTGCTGCGGAACCCGGCGGCCAAGAAGGACTGCTGGCAGGACATCCAGCTCGCGATGCGTACGCTCGGCCTGGAGCCGCCCCCGGCGCCCCACCGCCCCGCTCCGGCGTAACCCGGGGAGCGCGAGGCGGTAGTCCGCAGCGATTGACCCCCTTCTGGGGTGCGGATATCTTCCCCGCCCCCGGCCGGCGACTCGGGTGCACCCGTCTCCGGAGCGCGCTCCCGCGTGGAGCGCGCTCCCACGGGTTCCCCGCCCGCAGCCCGGCGTTCTTTCCTCCACCGCCCCGAGTCGACCTCGAGCGCGAGCGCGCGTCGCTCGCGAGCCGCAGCCCGGCGCGCCCGGGCTCACGAGCGTCGCCCCTTCGCGGGCCGGCGTCCTGTCCCACCCCTGCACCCATCGCCGCCGTCCGGCGCACGCCATGCGATCTCGCTCCCTGCTCGTCTCGAGCCTGCTCGTGACCGTCCTCAGCTGCCGCTCCGCGGAGAAGAGCACTCCGCGCGAGGAGCCGGCCAGCACGCCGAGCGGGACGGGAGCGCCCGCCGAGCCGAGCCGGGCCGAGCCCGCGCCGACGCAGTCCGAGCAGGTCGGGCAGGCGACCGAGCGCGTCGAGCGCCTGAAGCAGCAGTCGGACTTCCTGAGCCAGCAGTACCTGGCCCAGGGCGACGCGCTGCTCGAACAGAACGACTTCGAGGGCGCCCTGTCCCAGTACAGCCAGGCCCTGGAGGTCGATCCGGACAACCAGGACGCGCGCGAGCGCATCCGCCGCGTGCAGGGCCTGATGGGAGAGGGCTTCGCCAGCGCCGCGCAGGGCATCCAGGACGCGATCGAGCGCGAGACGGTGCGCCGCGCCCAGGCGCGCCTGGAGGCCGAGCAGCTCACGATCGACGGGGACAACGCGCTGCGCGCCGGCGAGTACGACCAGGCGATCGAGAACTACCGCCGCGCGCTGAACATCCTGCGCTTCCACCCGCTGATCGCCGACCGCACCCTCGACGAGCGCGTGCTGGACGGCAAGCTGCAGTCGGCCGTGCAGCTGGCGGAAGAGCGCGACAGCGCCTCGCGCCTGGCGGCCTCCGAGGCGGCCCGCGCCGAGCGCGTGGCCAAGGAGGCCGAGCAGCGCACCTACCGCGAGACCAAGCTGCGCCAGCTCTACGCCGAGGCCAACGCGGCCTTCCAGCGCGAGCAGTACGGCCAGGCCCAGACCCTGGCCGAGCAGATCCTGCTCTACGACCCGGGCAACGAGGCCGCCACGCAGATGCGCGACATCGCGCGTGACGCGCGCCACCTGGCGGTCAACGACCTGAACCGCCGCACCTTCCGCGAGAACTGGGTGCGCACCTTCGAGGAGCTGGGCTCGATGGGCGTGCCGCAGGCCGACATCGTGCAGTTCGACCTGTCGCGCTGGCGCGAGGTCTCGGCCCGCAAGCCCTACGAGTTCTCGGGCCAGGACGCGCTCGACAACAGCGACAAGGAGGCCGTGCTGCGCATCCTGGGCGAGCGCCGCGTGCCGGCCCGCTTCGGGGCCGACGGCGAGGGCGCGCCCCTCGAGGAGGTGGCCAGCTACCTCCAGAACGTGACCGGCATCAACTTCGTGCTCTCGGCCAAGGTGCGCGACGAGCTCGACGAGTCCGAGAAGTCGATCCAGCTCGACCTGCCGGAGCGCAGCGTCAAGCAGCTGCTCGACATCATCACCGAGGTGCGCGAGAACCTGCGCTACAAGATCGAGGACGGCGTGGTCAAGTTCGTGACCAAGGAGGAGCTCGTCGGCGGCCAGGTGCTGCGCATGTACGAGGTGCGCGACCTGATCCGTCCCGTGCGCGACTTCCCGGGCCGCGAGATCAACATCCAGCCCTCGGGCGGCGTGCCCGAGTCGGACGAGGAGATCGAGGAGCGCGAGTTCCTGCTGGTCAGCGACGACACGCTCGACACGCTGATCCGCGACAACGTCGCGCCCGAGTCCTGGGACGCCGACCCGGCCAACGCCCTGCGCATCTCGAACGGCACGATGGTCGTCAACCAGACGCCCGAGGTGCACGAGAAGATCCAGAAGCTGCTCGACGACCTGCGCGAGGCGACCGGGATCATGGTCGACATCCAGGCGCGCTTCCTGACGGTCGAGGACAACTTCCTGGAGGACATCGGCGTCGACTTCCGCGGCCTGGGCGCGCCCGGCAAGGGCACGAACGCCTTCTTCAACGACTTCGGCGACTCGACCGCGCAGCAGACGCTCGGCCAGGAGATCGGCACGGACACCGAGCTGGGCGCGTTCCTCGACGAGGGCGAGGACGGCGACGTCCGCGGCCGCACCGAGAACCTCTTCGACCGCTTCCTGGGCGACGAGGACGTGCTGACCGGCTCGGGCGGCCTGCAGCTCCAGTGGACGTACCTCAACGACCTGCAGCTCGAGATGATCCTGACGGCCGTCTCGAAGTCCGAGCGCGTGCAGCTCGTCACCGCGCCGCGCATCCTGGTCTTCAACACCGCGCGCTCGAACCTGGCGGTCATGAACCAGGTCGCCTACGTGCAGGACTTCGACGTCGAGATCGCCCAGGCGGCCTCGATCGCCGACCCGCTGATCGCGGTCGTCGAGGACGGCGTGATCCTCGACGTGCGCCCGGTGGTCTCGGCCGACCGCCGCTTCCTGACGCTCGAGGTGCGCCCGACGGTGGCCGAGCTCAAGCGCCCGATCGAGACCTTCACGACCTCGCTGGGTGCCTCGGGCAACTCGGTCACGATCCAGCTCCCCGAGGTCGACAAGTCGATGATCAAGACCTCGATCCCGATGCCGGACGGCGGCACGGTGCTGCTCGGCGGCATGAAGGTCCACCAGAACCAGGACCTGCGCTCGGGCGTCCCGATCCTCAACAAGATCCCGCTGATCTCGTTCCTCTTCGAGCGCCAGGGCACCTTCGTCTCGAACCGCAAGCTCCTGATCCTGCTCAAGGCCAAGATCGTCATCCCGCAGGAGAGCGAGCCCAGCCCGTCGCAGATGGGCCAGGACTCCAGCCTCGCGCTCGGTCGCTGAGGCGCTCCGTCCCACCCCACCACCCTCCGCCTCCAGGCGCCCGCGTGGCGCGCGGAGGCGGAGTGGCCTGTCCACCCGGCCGCTTCCGGGCGGCGGAAACCCGGTAGCTCGCCAGGCAGTCCTCGGATATCGCCTGGGGATGGACCGGGACGACGCCTTCCGCGAGCTCGCCCCCGACGGCGCGCCGTGGCGCGCGCGCAGCGCACGCCCCGGCCCCACCGCCCCCCAGCGTCCCCTGATGATCTCTCCCGCCTTCCTCGTCCTGTCCTGCGCCCTCCTCTCCCGCGCCCCGATCCACGCCCAGCGCTCGGAGCGATACCTGAGCGACGAGATGGCCTTCGCGCGCGAGCTGGCCGTGCGCTACCAGTACATGGACATGGCCGAGGCGGTGCTCGGCGAGCTCGCCAAGGAGCGCCTGGGCGACAAGCAGAAGGAGTCCCTGGCCCTGGTCCAGAGCCAGGTCTTCACCGAGGGCGCCAAGCGCGAGGGCGACCCGGCCAAGCGCCTGGAGACCTTCGAGAAGGCGGCCCAGTCCTTCCGCGACTTCTTCGCGGCCCACCCCTTCTCCGAGCTCCTGCCGGAGGCCGAGCGCTCCTACCTCGGGCTCGTGAACAACTACGGGCGCGCCCTGGAGCTGGCCCTGGAGGACGCGGTCGGCGAGGAGACCACGGCCCTGCGTGCGCGCATCAAGGTCGTGCTGGACGAGGGCCTGGAGCGCACCGCCTCGCTCAAGGACGCCTACGACCGCCCGGACCTCACGGCGGCCGAGAAGCTCGACAAGTGGCGCCTGATGCTCGACCGCGCGCAGATGCTGATCACGCACGGCAACGTCAGCGATGCGCCCGAGCTCGACTACAGCCTGGCCGAGAAGGAGCTGGAGAAGGTCGCGGTCGAGGCCGGCGAGACCACCGGTCCGGGCCTGAACGCCTTCCTGGCGCTGGCCAAGCTGAACCGCGCGCGCGGACGCATGGGCGAGGCGGCCGCCTTCTCCGAGTTCGTGGTCACGATCGCGGTCCCGGTGGATCACGAGAACCCGGAGTGGAAGGACCTGGCGCCGGAGGCCAAGGCCGAGCGCTTCAAGCTGGTCGAGCTGGCCATCCCGGACCTGGTCGAGAGCCTGAGCGCCGACGGCAAGACGGCGGCGGCCTGCAAGTGGGCGCTCTACTTCCACAACAGCTGGAAGCGCGAGGGCTTCACGCTCTCGCCCTTCGGCTACCTGGCGCTGCTGTCCTGCGCGCGCACGCTGCTCGACGCCGGCGGCTACGTGGGCGGCTCGATCACGCAGGGCGACCTGAAGTGGTTCGAGAGCGAGGAGGAGTTCCGCGCCGCGAGCTACTCGGCGCGCGACTCGCGCACGGGCCTCGAGCTGGCCCTCAAGACGGCCCAGGACGTCAACGCCGACAACCCGCGCACGAACCTGCAGGTGCGCGCCCAGAAGCTGATCTCCGACGTGATCAGCCGGCCCGGCGTGGTCGTGCCGCCGGACGTGCTCTACGAGGCCGCCCTGGGCGAGTACAACACGCAGAACTACGCCACGGCCGTCGACTCGCTCAAGGACGTGATCCGCGCCCTCGACAGCCGTGACGACGCCACGCGCAGCGAGTACATGCCCAAGGTGCTCTACCAGCTCGGCCTCGCCTTCGCGCGCATGGAGCGCCCGCTGGAGGCCGCCATGGCCTTCCGCGACGGGGCCACGACCTGGAAGGGCGACCCCGAGTACCAGCCCAAGCTGGCCCAGGGCTTCTACCGCGAGATCGGCAACGTGCGCCGCGGCGCGGCCGGCGACAAGCTGATCGAGGAGCTGTTCCTGTCGGGCGAGCAGCTGGTCAAGGAGTCCGACACCGGCACGGGCGCGGACGTGATCCGCTGGCGCGAGGCCGAGCGCGCCTACGGCCAGGGCAACTTCGAGGCCGCGCGCAAGAGCTACCTGACGGTCGGGGCCGTGGCCGACGAGCACGAGAAGGCCATCGTCAAGGCCGCCCTGTGCCTCTACAAGCTGAACGACCGCGAGGGCGCGAAGAAGGAGTTCCGCGCGTACGTCGAGGCCTTCGTGCCCGATCCGCGCAACGCGATCCAGGGCGCGCGCAAGCAGGCGGCGCGCGAGGAGTCCAGCGCCCAGGCCCTCTACTACCTGGGCAAGATGGCCTACGACGCGCAGGACTGGGACGGGACGCTGGCGGTCCTGAAGGGCTACGAGGACAAGTTCCCGACCCAGACCGACTACGCCCCCAACGCGCTGTACATGGTCACGCTGGCGCAGATCGCGAAGAAGGACCTGACCGGCGCGCGCGCCACCGCGGCCAAGATGCAGCAGGTCTTCGAGTCGAACGCCGCGACCGGCAAGGCCGCGCTGAACCTGTACCAGGCCCTCAAGACCGAGCAAGAGGCGGCCGCGAAGGCCGGCGACGCCGAGCGCTCGCGCGCCCTCCAGCGCGAGATGGCGCACTACATGAGCGTGTCCAACGACACCGCCGCGGAGGCGAACTTCTCGGGCCTGCGCATCGAGTCGGCGCTGTGGCTCGAGCTGCGCGAGTGGGTCGCGGCCGAGAAGGCCCTGCGCGCCACGCTGCAGGCCTTTCAGGCCGATCCGGCGCGGGCCGCGGACCTCGAGCGCTTCGTCCAGCCAGATCTGGGCGAGGCCCTGCTCGGACAGAAGCGCGTGCCCGAGGCCTTCGCCGTGCTCGACCCGCTGATCCCCAAGGACGCGGCCGACACGCGCAAGCCCTCCAGCGTCGTGGTGCGCAACTGGTGCCGCGCGGTGGCCGGCTGGATCGAGGGCGAGGCCGAGATCGTCGAGGTGCCCGGGGTGGGCGGGGACTTCAAGCTCGTCAACGAGTTCCTGGGCAAGCTGGTCCAGGCCGAGGCCACCTCCAACGAGGCCTGGAGCTGCCCCTGGTACCGCCTCAAGCTCGAGCAGGCCTACGCCCTTTGGCAGTGGTCCAAGGCCGATTCGGCCCAGCAGGGCAACGCCAAGCTGCTCCTGGACGACATCGCCAGCCAGCTCGGCGACCCGGACGTCAAGGACATCGCCGCCAAGTGCGGGAACGAGGAGCTCCGGAAGCGCTTCCTTTGGCTGCGGAACCAGGCGCGATGAGCCCGGCCCGGTTGACGGTTGCGGGCCGATCCGCCCTCACTAGAATGTCGCGCTTCTCGGCCGCCATGAGCCATCCTTCCGTGAGCCGCTCGCCGCGCCGCGCCGTCTGGGCGCTGGGGCTGCTCGTGGTCGTGGGCGCCGCGACGCCCGCCGCCGCGCAGACCCGCCCCGATCACGTGCTGTGGCGCAACGCGCGCGGACAGGTCAACACGGTGATCGGCAAGGTCAGCGAGAACTCGCTGACCCAGGTGGTGGTCGACACCGGCTCGTCGCAGCGCAAGCTCGACGCCATGGCCGTCCAGCGCATCGACTTCGGCGACGTGCCGGCGCCCTTCGCCGAGGGCCAGGCCTACGCCGAGCGCGGCGACCTCGAGAACGCGGCCGCCAAGTTCGCGCTGGCGGCGGCGGACGCCGGCGCGCGCCCGGTGGTGCGCGCGCGCGCGCGCCTGGCGGCGGCCGAGAGCTGGCTCAAGAAGAGCCGCGGCGACGAGGCCGCGCTGGCGGCCGCGCAGAAGGAGTGCGAGCTGTTCCTGTCCGAGTTCGCGGCCAACCGCGACGTGCCCGGCGCGCGGCTCCTGCTCGGACGCGTGCAGCGCCTCTCGGGCGACGGCCCCAAGGCGGCCGAGACCTACGCCGCGCTGTTTCGCGAGACGACCGCGGCCACGCCCGGCTATCCGCCGCTGGTCTCGTTCCAGGCCGGGATCGGCGCGGGCGAGGCCTACCTCTTGATCGGCGACGCGGCCCGCGCGCGCGAGATCTACCTGGCGCTCGAGAGCGCGATCGCGGGCGCCCTGGCGAGCCTGCCCGACGGCGACCCGCTGCGCGTCCAGTACACGGCCCTGCAGAGCGAGGCGCGCCTGGGCGAGGGCTACTGCCTGATGGCCGCGGGCAGCCTCGCGCAGGCCAGGACCTTCTTCCAGGGCCAGCTCTCGGGCGCCGAGAGCAACCCGGCGCGGCGCTTCGGCGCGCACCTGGGCCTGGGCGAGGTGCTGCTGGCCGAGGGCAACGCCCGCGCCGCGCAGCTCGAGTTCGCGCAGGTCTCGGCCATCGATCACACGAACCGCGACCGCACCGCGCGCGCCCTGGTCGGCCTGGCGGAGAGTGCCCTGAAGCTCAACGCCCGCAACGACGCCAAGCTGTGGCTCGAGGCGATCCGCACGCAGCACGGGGACACCCCGGCTGCCCTCAAAGCCCAAGAGCTGGAAAAGAACCTCTGAGCTCCACCCCCTGTCCCCTGCCCCGCCCCCTGTCCGGCGGGTCACTCCTCCAAGAGTCCCTCGCGCCCATGAATCCCCGTTCGCTGATGGTCCGCTTCGGCGGCGCCACCCTCGTCCTCGCTGCACTCGCCGCTCCGGCTCTGGCCCAGGATCCCGCCGCGAGCAACGTCAAGCCGCTCACGGTCGGCAACCTGATCGTCGACTCGGGCTTCGTCGGCTGGATCATCGTGGCCCTCTCGGTCGTGGCCCTGGCGCTCGTCATCGAGGCCTTCGTGTCGCTGAAGCGCGAGAAGCTCGCCCCGCCCGAGCTGATCGACGAGATCCAGGCGCTTTTCGACGAGAGCCAGTTCCAGGAGGCCATGGAGCTGTGCGAGAACGAGCCCACCTTCCTCACCAAGGTCTGTGGGGCCGGCATCGCCAAGATCGGGCACCCGTTCGAGGTCATCCAGGCCGCGCTGTCGGAGATGGGCGACGAGGAGGCGGTGCGCCTGCACCAGAAGCTCGGCTGGCTGGCCGTGGTTGGAGCCGTGGCGCCCATGCTCGGGCTGCTCGGGACCGTGCAGGGCATGATCATCGCCTTCCACCAGATCGCCTCCTCGGGTGGTCAGGCCAGCCCGGCCGACCTGGCCGGCTCGATCTCGATCGCCCTCCTGACCACCCTGTTCGGCCTGATGGTCGCGATCCCCGTGATCTCGGTCATGGCCTACCTCAGGAACCGCCTGATCCGCTCGATCATCGAGGTCGGCGCGATCGTCGAGGACCTCTTCGAGCGCTTCCGTCCGGCCGCGAATACCTAGGCGCGCGGTAGCCCGGCCCCGCGCGTCGGGTAGGACCGTGTGGAGCTCCCCATGAAGCTCAACAAGACCAACTCCGACCAGAACATCGAGATGGACATGACGCCGATGATCGACGTCGTGTTCCAGCTCATCATCTTCTTCATCCTGATCACGGACATGACGCAGTCCGACCTGGAGGAGCTGCGCCTGCCTGTGGCCAAGAACGCGGTCGAGGACAAGCCGGACCCGAAGGTCGTGCGCCCGGTGCTGAACATCCTGCCGGACGGCAAGATGATCACGAAGCGCCGCACGCTCTACGACCCGGAGAAGGACGAGATGGTCGAGGTCGAGCGCTACCTGGCCGACCAGGCGCGCATGATGCCCAAGGAGTTCGACAAGGACGTCAACGCCGAGCTCCCCAAGAATCCGCTGCTGATCCGGGCCGACAAGAACTCCGAGTTCAAGTACATCCAGAAGGTCATGGAGGTGTGCGGCAAGAAGGGCATCCAGATCTGGAAGCTCCAGCTGGCCGCCTCCGAGGACCCGGCCGTCGTGGCCGAGCGCAAGAAGGCCGAGGGAGACTAGGCCATGGGCATCCTCGAGGACATCGGCAAGGAAGAGGCCAAGATGGACATGACGCCGATGATCGACGTCGTGTTCCAGCTGATCATCTTCTTCATGTGCAACATCAAGTACAAGACGCTCGAGGGACGGCTCGACGCGTACTTGCCCAAGGACGTGGGCGTCAACCAGAGCGAGGCGAAGCCGATCGAGAAGGTCGAGATCACGCTCAAGGTGGTCGAGGTCGGCGAGCGTCGCGACCCGAAGAACGTCAACCAGCCCTGGATCGGCAAGGGCACCTTCGAGTACGTCGGGCGCAAGGTCAGCTACCAGATCGGCCCGCGCAAGACGGCCGACGTCGTCGAGGTGCGCAAGATCCTCGCCCAGCTCCACCGCGAGAACCCCGAGCGCAAGTCGACCATCGACTGCCGGCCGGGCACGATCTACGCCGACATGATCCCCGTGCTGGACGCCGCGGTCGACGCGGGCTTCACCGACATCACGTTCGTCGGCGAGTACAAGCAGACGAAGAAGTGAGCCCCCGGCCGGGCCCGCGCCCGGTCCCCGTGCGTCCTCGCCCGGCCCCGGCGGCCGGGCGCAGAGCGTTCCCGCACACCCCGGTCGACGTGCCCGGTTCCGGCCCGCTCCGATGCTCCGTGGGCGCTCCTGCGCGCGCGCCGCATGCCCCGAAACCCGCACGAATCCGGGGCTCCGGCGCGTTGCCGCACGGCGGCCGACCTGCTATCGTTCCGCCTCCCGACGGTCGCGGTCGCGCATCGCGCTCGTCTCCCCAACCCCTGCCGATCCGGTGCTCCGAATCCCGTAGCCGCGATGCGCGTCATCGCTAGGAAGGGACACGCGAGCCCGCCCTCGAGCTCCACGTTCATCGAACTCAACGTTCATCGAGAAGTGTCCCGATGAGGATCGCCGCCCCCCTGCTCGGCATTTCCGTCGCCGTCACCGCCGCCTGCTCGTCGGGCGGCAAGCGCTCCGAGCCGGTCGCGCCGACGCAAGAGCCCAGCGCCGCGCCCACCGTCCAGCAGGAAGAGCCGGTCAGCCCTGGCGACTACGCGCGCCAGCAGGCCGAGCTGCTCTCGCTGGCCGAGCAGAAGAAGCAGTTCCTGGTCGATCAGCACCTGCAGGGCGCAACCGAGATGAAGGAGCGGCTCGAGCTCGAGCAGGCCGAGCAGGAGCTGGCCAAGGCGCTGCAGCTCGACCCCGACAACCTCGAGGCCAAGACCATGCTGGCCGAGGTCGGGGCCCTGCTCGGCCGCGCGCCGGCCGAGACCCAGACCACGATCCAGGAGCTCGAGAACAAGGCGCGCCTGCGCAAGGACCAGCTCGAGATCGACGCGCGCCAGAAGGTCGACAAGGCCAAGCTGGCGATCTCGCGCGGCGACTTCGATGCGGCCCTGATCGAGCTGACCCTGGCCCAGGACCAGATCCGCTGGTCGCCCTACTCCGGCGACTGGGCCGCCCTGGAGCAGGAGATCGAGGCGCTCATCGAGAGCACGCGCCAAGAGAAGGTCCGCATCGAGCAGGCCAACCGCGCCGCGGCCCAGCGCGAGGCCCAGCAGGCCCTGCGCACGCGCGAGCAGGACGACCAGACCCGCCGGGCCCAGGTCATGGCCACGCTGATGGACCAGGCCATCACCGCCTTCCAGGAGCAGGAGTACGACGCGGCCATGGAGCTGGCCGACCGCGTCCTGCGCCTCGACCCGCGCAACGAGCGCGCGATGGACCTGCGCGACACGGCCTTCCGCAAGGGCCGCGACCTGGTGCAGGAGACCTTCCTGCGCGAGAAGCTGCAGCAGTACCAGCGCTGGAAGGAGGACATGGACGAGCTGCGCATCCCCTACCAGGGCGTGATCACGCTGCCGGACGAGGACTACTGGCGCGGGATCACGGCGCTGCGCGCCGACCGCACGCGCCTGGACGTCGGCGCGACCGACAGCCCGGTGGCGATCGAGCTGCGCGCCCAGCTCGCCTCCGCGCGCATCCCGGGCCTGACGGTGCGCGACGAGGAGAGCCTGGCGGCCGTGATCCAGTCGCTCAACGCGATCACCGGCATCCCCATGATCACCGACCCCGCCGCCGACCAGGCCGCGGTGGACGGCGGCGTGGTCTTCAACCTCGACCTGACCAACGCCATCGCGGTCGACAAGGTGCTCAACCTGATCACCCAGATGGCCGGCGAGACGGTCACCTGGACGATCCGGCACGACACGGTGCTGGTCACGACCAAGGAGAAGGCCCGCGGCGAGCTCGTGATCCACAACCACGACGTCCAGGACCTGATCTTCGGCCTGACGGACTTCCTCGGGCCGCGCATCGACCGCCTGCGCCTGCTCGACGAGCTCGAGGACGACGACGAGAACTCGGGCGGCGCCTTCGGCCGCATCGGCGAGAAGCCGCCGGTCAACGTGCCCGAGGACCTGGCCACGCTGGTCCAGGAGAACGTGGCCGTCGGCACCTGGGAGGAGGAGGGTGTCTCGATCGCGGTCGAGAGCGGCAACATGATCGTGGTGCACTCGGGCGACGTGCAGCGCCAGGTGCGCCAGTTCCTCGAGGAGCTGCGGCGCTTCAGCTCGTCGCTGGTCACGATCGAGTCGAAGTTCCTGGTGATCGGCGACCACTTCATCCAGGAGATCGGGGTCGACTTCCGCGGTCTCGACAACCCCGGCCAGCCCTTCACCGACCTCGAGGACATCGACCTCGACCGCCGGCCCACGCTCGGGCTCGACAACTCCGGTGACGGCGAGACGCTGACACCGCCCTCGGCCGGTGCCTTCTACGACGAGGGCGGGGACGGCGACTTCCGCGGCCGCACGGAGCACTTCTTCGACGGCGTGCTGGGCGACGCGCTCTCCACCATCGGCGGCATGACCGTCCAGTACACCTTCCTGAACGACATCCAGCTCTCGGCCATCCTGCGCCTGGTCGAGAAGAGCGAGGACATCGAGCTGATCAACGACCAGGTGCTGTCGGTGCACAACACCCAGCGCGCCTACGTGACGGTCGTGAACCAGCGCGCCTACGTGCAGGACTTCGACGTCGAGGTGGCCCAGTTCCAGGCCGTCGCCGACCCGCAGATCAACGTCCTGACCGAGGGCATCGTGCTCGACGTGCGCCCGACCATCCACCACAACCGCCGCTACCTGACGCTGGAGATCCAGCCGACCGTGGCCCAGGTCGTGGCCCTGACGGACTTCTCGACCACGCTGGCCGGCCAGACGGCCGCCGTCACCTTCCAGCTCCCCGAGCTCGAGGTGCAGAGCGTGTTCACGACGGCCGTCGTCCCGGACGGCGGCTCGATCCTGATCGGTGGGCTGTCGCGCATCCGCAACGTCGAGCGCCGCGCCGAGGTGCCCTGGATCGCGAACGTCCCGCTGCTCGGCTTCTTCTTCAAGGAAGAGGGCTACAGCGACGAGCGCCAGAGCCTGATGATCCTGATCCGCGCCTGGATCAGCGACGTCAAGGAAGAACTGGCCCGCATCGAGGCGCGCTGACCGAGCGCAGCTCGGTCACTTTCCGCCTCGGCCCTGCCGGGCGCGCTCGCGCGCGCCGGCAGGGCCGAGGCGCATCAGGGGT
>Ga0315910_10003308_pt1 | contig 13778 bp, 8 predicted proteins | sample EdamamesoilMG_FD_204470 | JGI IMG/M metagenome (GOLD analysis project Ga0315910, IMG submission 204470) | Garden soil microbial communities collected in Santa Monica, California, United States - Edamame soil | ecosystem: Environmental > Terrestrial > Soil > Garden | place: USA: California...
AGAGCTGGAAACCGCTGAACGGCCGCGTGTACAACACCTATCGCTCCCAGCCGCGCACGTATGGCGTGGCTCCGGATCTGGCGATCACCGCGATCCAGATCTCGTCGCCCGATGCGATGTGCGGTGAGCTTTCCGAGACCATCGAAATCACGGTGGTGGTCAAGAACCAGGGCGACCTCCGCGTCGGTCCCGGCGTCGAGGTGGCGTTCTACGGCACCTGGGGCGGCATGGAGGCCCCGCTCGACGACATGACCATGATGCCGATCGTCGTCGTGCTCGACCAGAGCCTGGAGCCCGGCGCCTCCACGCTCGTCACCGTCACGTACACGGTCGGCAACAACCCGGCGCCCAACGACGGCGCCCTGCCCGATTCCGTGCGCGTCACCATCGACGGCGGCAACGCTTCCGCCGTCGGCAAGGAACGCGAGTGCGTGGAGGACAACAACGAGCTCGTGAGCGACGTCGATCCCGGCGACGCCCTCGCCGATCTCGTGGTCACCATCGATTCGGCCGTTTGCGCCGGCGACGTCCAGGTCACCGTCACCAACAACGGCGCCGAGGAAGCGACGAACGTGGTCGTCCGCGTCTACGCCGGCGACCCGAGCTCCGGCGGCGAGGTGCTCGGCGAAGCCACGATCGACTCGATTCCCCCCGGGGCAAGCGTGATGGTCACCGTCGACATCGGTGCCCTCAACCGCACCGTCGTCATCTGGGTGATCGCCGACCCGGAGGATCTGATCGAAGAGTGCAACGACGCGAACAACCTCGTTCAGGGTCCCGAGCTCGCCTGTTCGATGGTGGTTCGCTAGAGCGCTAGCCCTTCGAGTTCCGGCCGCCGGCGGTCCCATGGTAAACGGGGGACTTGGCCGGTGGACGGACGCAGGGCTTGGACTGGCTCCGGGAGCAACGCCGGGCACCGCTCGGGATCTTCCCGACTCCGGTCGAGCAATTTTCGCTCGAGGGTGGGCCCGCCATCTGGGTCAAGCGGGATGATCTCTCCGGCTGGGGCCGGGGCGGCGCGAAGGCGCGCAAGATCGAGTTTCTGCTCGGATACATGCACGCCCGCGGCTACACCGACCTCGTGACCGTCGCGGGGAACGTCACCAATCTCGCGTTCGATCTCTTGCCGGCGCTCGAGCGCGAGCGGATCGGTGCCCACCTCCACATCATCGACGATCCGGTGGTGCCGCACGAGGCGCGTCACGCCATCTTCGCCGGGCTCGAGGGGCGCGTCACCCTGCTCGGGAAATCTCGGACGGAGGCGTTCATCGCCACCTGGACCGTGTGGGCGCGGCTTCGCGCTCAGGGGCGAAAGCCGTTCTGGGTGCTCCCGGGCGTGAGTCATCCCGCGGGGATCCTCGGCAACGCCTTCGGTTTCATCGAGATGGCCGAGGATCTCGTCGCTCGTGGACAGCCACTCCCCGAGACGGTGTTCGTGACCGCAGCGACGGGCACCACCGTCGCCGGCTTCCTGCTCGCCGAACGCGCGCTCCGCGACGCGGGTTTTCCGCCGATCCGAGTCGTCGGCGTTCAGGTGTATCCGGGTCGTACGTCGGCGAGCATCCGCGTCCTGTCGTACTGGGTTGCGCGGCACAGCGGCGGCAAGCTCGGTCACGATTTTCCGATCGAGGTCGACTCGAGCGCGCTCGCCGGAGGGTTCGGGCGCTACGGGGCCGACCTCGCCGATACCTGCGAGCGGGTACGGAGCGAGACGGGCCTCTTCATCGATCCGATCTTCGGCGGCAAGACGTGGGCGGCGATGGAAGACCACCTTCGCCTCGTGCGACCGCGTGATCTCGGCGTTCTCTACTGGCACTGCGGCTACACGCCGGAGTGGCGGGTGCTCGGCCAGCAGGTTTCGGCGGGAGACGCCGAATGACGGAACCGGCGACGGCGACGCTCGAGGGTGCGCCAGCCACACTCCGTTCACGCTCCGCCGTGGTCGTCGTGGCCGTCGTCTACGTGCTCGGCTTCGCGGTCGCGGTTCCGTCAGCCCTGCTCGCGCTCGGTGCGGATCTCGATCGCTGGTTCGGGCTATCGGCGATCGGCGAGCCGTATCGAGCGGTACTCGGCCTGCCGGCGGTGCTGCTCGGGGGGGCGATCGCTGCGTCGGCCGTTCGCGCGCTCTGGGTCGACGGGAAGGGGCTGCCGGTGTCGCACCTGCCGCCGAGCGAGTTCGTGACCACGGGGCCGTTCGGGCGCGTCCGCCACCCGCTCTACCTCGGGGCAACGCTGCTTTTCGCGGGAACGGGGCTGCTTCGCGGCTCACGCGGCACCGCGATCTTCGCTACCGCGCTGCTCGTCCTCGGCTGGCTTGCCTATGTGGCGGGCATCGAAGAGCCGACGCTCGAGCGCCGGTTCGGCGAACGTTACCGCGCCTACGCGAGCCGGACGGCACGCCTGCCGCTGCCCCTCGCGCGAGCCGTCAGCGGCACTGCGCTCAGAGCGTGGTTCGCCGCGCGGCCGTCGCTCGAGCGGTTCGGAGCGTGGACGGTGCTGTTCCATCACGGAACGACCTGGTGGGTGACCTACGGACTCTTCCTCGGTCTCGGCTCCGCGCTCGGCGCGGGTCTCGCGAGCGCGCTCCTCGCGAGTGCGCTCGCCCCACGAGAGGTCGCGGAGTATCTCTTGCTGCTCGCGGTCGCCATGCCGCTCGGCGGCCGCATCGTTTGGCTCGCGTACGAGTCGCGCCGCGCGCTCGACGCCCCGCTCTCGACTTTTCGCCGCGTGGGGTTCGTTTCCTTCGGGGCCTACTTCGCGATGCTTTCGGTGGTTCTGCTCTTCTCGCGCCTTCGCACTCCCCACCTCGATGCTTTCTGGCTCCTCGATGTCACCTTGCTCTCCGCGCTCCCTTGCTCGGCGCTCGGTCGCATCGGCTGCTTCACCTACGGCTGCTGCTACGGCAAGCCCCACGCGCATGGGCTCTCGGCGAGAAATCCGCTCTCCAAGGTCGTTCGCGAGCAGGGCGTGCGCGGGCACGACCCTCGCGTACCGACCCAGCTCATCTCGGCGTTCTGGGCGCTCTTCGTCGCGGCGCTCGGGTTCAGCCTGCTCGCCGCGGGCGCTCCGAACGGAGTCCCCGCAATCCTGACGACACTCGTCTACGCCACCGGTCGCTTCGGCCTCGAGGGTCTGCGTGATGAGCCGCGCCTCTTCGGCGGGCGTTTCACCCGCGGACAGCTGGTTTGCCTCGGCCTTTCGTGCGGCGCGCTCTTTCTGCTCCTCGCTCAGCCGTTCGGCTTTGCGACGGCGCGGGCGCCGACGGCATTCGACGGATCGGCGCTCGTTCCGGCCCTTCCGACGCTCGCGGCCACGTTCGTCGTCGTGTTCGCGATCTGCAGCTATCACCGCCGAGAGCTCGGGCGCTGGTGAGGTTTTCGTACTCCAAGATCTACGCCGATCTCGTGGCGCCGGACGGAACGGCGTGCATCGTCTACGTGGCTCGCCTTCGCGCCGCCGGCTTCGAGCAAGAGAACGCGGGCTACGAGCTCTACCGACCGGACGGAACGCGGCTGGTGGTTCACGCGAGCGGCCCCGCACGGCTCGAGCAAGCACCGGGCGCGCTCGACATCGGGTTCCAGACGGCGCGCGGACCTTTCGAGCTCACCTCCCGCGACGAGGTGACCAGCGACGGGGCGCTCCATGAGCCCACCCGCGGCCTCGGCTGGCGCGTCGTGGTCCATCGCGGGCACGCCGTCGCGCGGGAGCTCGGGGACGCGCCGTGGACGACGAGCGGAGCGAGCTACGCCGACGAGGTCGTCCTGAAAAAGCCGCCGCGATGGCTGGGATTGCGGCGGATCCGCTGGGGGAGAGCCCACGTCGGCACCTCGTCCTTCGTCTTCAATCAGCTGACCTTCGCCTCCGGGCCCGCCTGGCAGGCGGCCTGGCAAGGCACGCGCTGGTCGACTGCCCTCGAGCTCCAGGACACCGCGTCCGAGCTTTCGTCATTGAGTATCGGAGACGCTCAACTGACGCTCGGCGCGGGCCGCCCACTCCATGTCGGATCCGCCCTCGACGGCGAACGATTCCCCGGCGTTCTGGCGCGAGCCTTCGCTCGAGCACTCACTGGAAGGATCGAGGAGGTGCGCACCCTTTCCGAAGTGACGCTCGGCGAGCGTTCCGGCGCCCTACTCCACGAGGACGTGCGGATCGGATGAAGCGGGGGCGGCTGCTCGTCCTCACCGTGCTCGCCTACGGTTGCTGGGTCGGTGCGTACCAGCTCGTGGGCAGCTTCGCTTCCACTCGTCCGCCGAGCGACCTCACGACCGCGCTCGATCGCGCCCTCCCCTTCGTACCGGAGGCGATCTGGATCTACGAGACCTGCTACCTCCTGCCGTTCCTGGTGGTCGCCGTCGTCCCCGACGCGCGGACGCTGAGGGTCACGCTGTCCGCGACGATCCTCGCGAATTTCCTCGCTTTTGCCTGCTTCATCCTGTTTCCCGTCTCGTTCGAGCAGCCCCCGCTCGGGACCTCGCTCAGCGAACGGATGCTGGCCGTCGAGCGCGCCTTCGAGTTCACGCCGAACGCCAACAACATGCCGAGCCTCCACGTCGTCATCAGCGTGCTCGCCTGGCTCGGGGCGAAAGGCGGGCTCGAGAAGCTCTGGAGCTTCCTCCTCCTCGCCCTCGTGGTCGCCATTTCACTGTCGACGGTGCTCGTGAAGCAACACATCGTTCTCGACGTGGTCACCGGCGCCCTGCTCGCGGTCGCTTCGTACGCGACGGCCGAGCGTGCACTTGACATCACCAGTGCGGGGAGCTAGAACGGTTCGCGTGAGGCAAGGGCGCCTCTATTTTTTGGGTGGATGAGGATGGAACGATGAACGGCAGCTATTCGAACAACGTCCGTGGGCGTTGCCTGCCGTTCGCATTCAGTCGTCGGCGGGTCATTTCGCCGATCTGGATGCACGTACCAGTGCCTTAGGGGCTGCTTTCCCGCCGTCAGCCCCGAGTCCGATGAACTCGGTGGGTTGATGAAGCGAAGGAAAGAAGTCCCGTGACAACCAGAAAAGAACTTAGCCCCCGCGAGCTATTTGCCCGGTATTTGGGCCAGCCCGCGGAGCTTCCGGAACGCGAAAGAGCGTTGCTCGATGACGCTCTGCCCGGCGATCCGGTGGTGACGTATGCGCTCGCCGACCTCGGGGAAAATCTCGTGTTCTCCGAGCGTTGGCTCGTCGTCACGGAGCGGAGCGTCGCCGTGCTCGAGCACGGTCTCGTGCGGAGCTTTCCGCGCGGTCGCGTGCGCGCCGTGAGCGGCGAGTCCGGCCTGTCGTGCCGCGTGCTCCGGCTTCACGGCGAGCCGGGCGAGCCACCGCTCGCAGAGCTTCACTTCACGCAGCGGCAGCGACGCGCGATGGACGCAGCGGCGTCCTTGCTCGAGCAGGCGCTCGAGGGCCGCGCGGTGACGGCGCCCGATGCCGACGCCGCGTACCGCTCCCGCGTGCTCGACCCCGTGCGTGAGGCGCAGGCGCTCGTCGCCCCGAATCGGCTTGCCGTGGTGTGGAGGCTGCTCGCCTACCTGGCACCGTACCGCCGTCGCGTGGTGCTCGGCACGAGCGCCGCCGCCGCGATCACGGCGCTTTCGATGCTGCCGCCGCTGATCACCGGCCACCTGGTCGATCGCGTGATCGGGCCGGTGCAAAAGGGCGTCCTGTCCGTGGATCGCGCGGTGGGCGTCGCCTGGACCTCGCTCGCCGCCATCTTCGTCGTGTACGTCCTCAGGCAGTTCTGCGTGTGGGCGCGCTTGCGCCTGATGGCGGAGCTCGGGGAGTTCGTCGCCCGCGATCTGCGCGACGAGGTGTACGACCACATGCACAAGCTCAGCGTGAGCTTCTTCTCGCGCAAGAAAACCGGAAGCCTGATCACCCGAGTCAGCTCCGATACCGATCGTCTGTGGGAATTCCTGGCGTTCGGCGTGGTGGAAGTGTCCCTGTCGCTCGTGATGCTGATCGGGCTCGGGGGCATCCTGATCTACCTCGACACCCGGCTCGGCCTCCTGATGTCGCTGCCCGTGCCGCTGCTCTGCTACGCGATCTACCGCAACGGCGAGGGCATGGAGGAGCTGTTCCTCCGCGCCTGGCGCAAGTGGTCGCGGTTGACCGACGTTCTTTCCGACACGATCCCCGGCATGCGCGTGGTGCGCGCCTTCAACCAGGAGGCCCACGAACGCCGGCGTTTCGGGCGGAGAAACGCGGACGTGGTCGGCGAATTCAACCGCATCCACGCCGAGTGGACGAGCTTCTGGCCGCGCCTGATGTTCGGCATCCAGCTCACGATCGTCGGCGTCTGGGCGGGAGCGCTGCCGCGCCTGCTCGGGCAGCACACGCTGCTCGGACCACCGTTGAGCCTCGGTACGTTCGTCTCGTTCTTGCTCTACATGACCATGTTCGTTCAGCCGATCGAGATCGTCGGGCAGGTGGCGCGCATCCTGCACCGCGCGACGACCTCCGCGCACCGCGTGTTCGAGGTGCTCGACACCAAGCCGGAAGTCGTGGACCGGCCGGAACCGGTGCGCCTCACGCCCGTGCGCGGGGACCTCACGTTCCATGACGTGAGCTTCAGCTACGACGGCGTGCGTCAGGTGATCCGCGGCATGTCCTTCGAAGTCCGCGCCGGAGAGCTGATCGGGCTCGTGGGACCGTCAGGAGGCGGCAAGACGACGCTCGCCAACCTGATCACGCGTTTTTACGACGTGAGCCAGGGCGCGATCCTGGTGGACGGCGTGGATCTCCGTGACCTCGACAGCGGCCACTATCGCAGCCAGGTCGGGATCGTGCTCCAGGACCCTTACCTGTTCCACGGCAGCGTGCTCGAGAACATCCGCTACGGGCTGCCCTCGGCCAGCCTCGAAGACGTCGTGTCCGCGGCGCGGACGGCGAACGCCCACGAGTTCGTGTGCAAGCTGCCGCTCGGCTACGACACGCTCGTCGGCGAGCGGGGCCACACGCTTTCGGGCGGCGAACGCCAGCGCATCAGCATCGCGCGCGCGGTGCTGCGCGACCCTCGGATCCTGATCTTGGACGAAGCGACGAGTGCGGTCGACACGGAGACCGAGCGCAAGATCCAGGAAGCCATGGACCGTCTGGTCGCCGGCCGCACCGTGTTCGCGATCGCACACCGGCTGTCGACGCTCCACCAGGCCTCACGGCTCTTCGTGATCCAGGACGGCCGCCTGGCGGAACAGGGCACCCACGCGGCGCTCCTTTCGCGGCCCGACGGCATCTACCGACGCCTCTACACCTTACAACAGGAGCTTCATCATGCAGCCTGATACTTTAGTCGAGCTTCACGGCGCCAAAGCCGCCGAGCACCGGCGGGTGGAGCGGACCGGAAGCGCTCCGACGCCGCCGGTGTCGCCGCCTCATCACGCGTTTCGCATCGAGCGGCGCGCGGACGGACGGCTCTGGGTCATCGACGGAGCCGGCGAAGCTCCGGTCGAGCTCGCGCGCTGTTTTCCCTGGTCGGAGCCGGGGCGCCATCTGAGCCTCAGAGACGCGACCGGCGGCGAACGAGCGTTCGTGAGCGACCCTCGGGACCTCGACCACGACTCTCGCCGCGCGCTCGAGGGCGCGCTGACACGGGCAAGCTTCGTGCTCGATGTCGTGCGCGTGCTTTCGGTAGACGAGGAGTTCGAGCTTCGCTCGTTCAGCGTCGAAACCGAGCAGGGGCCGCGTCGATTCCAGACCCCACTCGACGGCTGGCCGCGCGAGCTCGATAGCGGCGCGCTCTTGATCGAGGACGTGTTCGGCGACCTCTACCGGGTGCAGGATCCTTCACGCCTGGACGAAAAGAGCCGGCGGTTGCTGTCGGCGTTCATCGGCTAGCCCTACCAAGGCGGGGCCCGTGAGCTAAGCTCGCGCCCGATGACTTTCGCTTGGTTCGGGTGGGTGTCGCGGCGCGGCCTCGTGCCGTATGCGCTCCTGGTGCTCGTGCCGTTCGTGCTCTGGGCGTGCAACGGCTCGTGGCTCTGGGACAGCAGCTACTATCACGACACCAACGTCTACGTCGGTTTCTTCCGGCACTACCTGGAGTTTACCTGGCCGTACGTCGAGAACTACAAGAGCTCGCGGCTGCCTTTCGTTCTACCCGGCGTGCTGGGCTACGCGCTCCTGCCCGCTGGCGCCGCGCACCATCTGCTTCACCTCGGCTTCCTGCTCGCTCAGGCGTGGCTGGTGTACTTCCTCACGCAGCCGCGCTTCGGCGCGCGTGCGGCCTTCGTCGCGGCAGCGGCGCTCTTGGCCTTCACCTACTCCCACAACCTGCCCTCGTATCACAATCAGGCCTCTTCGACGTATTTCGTCGCGGCGTTGGCGCTCCTCGAGCACCCGCGGAGATTTTCGCTGCCGCTCCGGGCGGCTCTCGCGAGCGGAACGCTCGCTTGGGCCGGCACGACCAACTCGGTCATCGTCACCATGGTGCCGCTGTTCCTGCTGCGGGCCGTCGCGGTGGCGGGACCGCTGAGCCTGCGTCTGGTGCTGCAAAGCACCGCGGCGGGCGTGATGGGCGCCGTTCTGGCCCTCGGTCTGCTCGGCGCGCTCAACGTCGCGCTCGGCGGCCCGTTTCTCTTCTTCATGGAGCAGGTCCGGTACTCGCTCGGCATGGCGAAGGCCGCATCGATGTCGAAGGTCTCCGCGCTCGGCATGCTCGCGCGCGTCGGCGAGCTTCCTCAGCTCATCTTTCCGCTCGTAACGTGTGCCGCGGCGTTCTGGCTGCTCGTCGAGCGCGTCGTCGGCCGGCGCCGAGACTGGGCGCTGCTCGAAGCGGTCAGCCTGCTCCTCGGGATGGCGCTCGCCGCCTATCAACAGGACGCCGGCGTGAAGATGGTGGAAGAGCCGTGCCTGTTCCATCCGTTCTTCGCGCCGATGTTCCTTTCACTGCCGGCGCTGATCAGCGCGGCCGGGCGCCCTGCGCCGACCGGGGAAGAGCTCCTCTCGGAACCCCCCATCACGCGCTTTGCCCTGCTCACGGTCGCGCTCTTGGTCTCGCCGCTGTCGCTGTTCGGGGCCCGGCTGTCTCGCCTCGTCCCCCACTGGCAGCTCGAGGCACCGGGCATCGCGTCGAGCGTGCCGCTGGCGCTTTCGCTCGGCGTGCTCACGCTCCTGGTGATGAGCTTGATCCGAGCCGTGGCGGTTCGGGCCGTGCTGTTCGCGGCGAGCTTCGGCCTGATGAACGCGCTCAGCCCGGCACACACCCAGCCGGCCTACGACTATCAGCTCGGTTCGTCGTGCAGCTTTCGGAAAGACGCCTTCGACGCGGTCTTCCAGGCGGACGCCCTTTTCGCCAAGTTCGACCCGAAGAGTGAAGCGCGCTGGAAATCCATCCCCGTTCGGCACGACCTCCCCAAGTTCGACGGCAAGAGCTGGTGCAGCCAATTGCCGATCGCGACGGTGGCACGCAATGCGCTGCTCCCGCGCTACTTCTACACGTCCGACGAGATCCTGTCCGGCGCCAAGGTGCTGCCGTTGAAGAAGATCGCGCTTTCGGCGAACACGGTCGCCGAGCTCGATGAGCTGCAGCGTCAAGCCTGGACCGGCATACCGCCGGGCTCGACCACGCGGCTCGCGTTCGAGCGCCTGCTCGTGTTTCCGACCTTCACGCTCGCCTTGCGCGGCTACGACGTGACCCTACCCCGCTGAGCCACGAACGCTGCGGAGAGGCCCGCGAAACTACGCGTCGCTATCTGAGACACGTCACGTGTAACAAGGGATCGAGGCTCGTGTGTTGCGGGCGGGGGTAACCCTAGGGTATGAAGGAGGATGGTCACCAAGCTTCGCTTGAGCAGTTTGAGCAGTTGTTTGTTGATGGTCGTGGCCGGGGCCCTCGGGTTGGCCGCGGGGTGCGGCGGCGGCGGGAGTAGCGGCGGCAGCGGTGGCAGCGGCACGGGCGCCAGCGGTGGCACGGGTGGCTCCGGACCGGGGCTGCCTTCACGACTACCCGACGACGCAGCGGACTGCGCGAGCGCCACGGGGTCCGACGGCTGCTTCTTCGACGCGTGCTGCGACGAGCTCGTCGCCTGCAGCGAGGACCCCGACTGCGCCACGACCTACGGCTGTTGGCTGAGCTGCCCGAGCGACGATCCGGACTGCTTTCCGAATTGTGCCGGCTCGTCCTTCGAGGCCGGCCTCGAGGGCTTCACGACGGCGCTCGCCTGCGCCGCGCCCGCGGGAGCCGAGTGCGGGGGCACCCAGCCGGGTAGCGGCGGGACTGGCGGGAGCGGCGGGACCGGCCAGGGCGGCGAGGGTGGCGGAGACGGCACGCCGACCGACGCCCCCCCGCTCGGTACGTCGGTCGACGACTTCGGGTGGGACCTCGTCGTGCCCGACGATCCGATCACCGCCGAGCTCACCGTCGACGACGAGCGTGCCGTCTCGGAAGAGGTGACGCTCGACGGCGGCACCGTGACGGCCACGGCCGAGGACGGAACCGTTTTCGAGCTCACGATCCCCGAAGGGGCGCTCTACCGGCCGACGGTGATCACGCTGACGCCCCTGCTTTCGTTCAGCGCGGCGCCGCTCGAGGGCGAAGCGTACGGCGTTCAGATCGAGCCCCACGGCCTGCCGCTGTTGGGCTCACCGACGCTCGAAATCACCCCGCCCGATGGCGTCGAGTGGACCGTCGACCAGGAGATCCCCCTCGTCGTCAACGGTACGGACGACACGGTGTCGCTCGCCTTGGTCGACCCGGCGAGCGAAGCGCTGCATCTGGTGCTCACGCACTTCAGCAGCTACGTCATGCTTTTCAGCGAGAAAGGCATGGACGCCACGCTGTCTCAAAACGAGGTCCGCCGCCGCTTCGCGGGGGACGTCGCAGAGCGCTTGGAGTCCGCCATTGCAGAGCGCCTGCAAAGGGAAAAACAGACGGGAATGCCCGGAATGATCGCCGACCTCGATCCGCTGTTCGCGGAGTACGAGAAGCACGTCGTCGAACCCCGGATCGCGATGGCAGGCGAGAGCTGCGCCGCGGGCCACCTAGCGATCCAGACCAGGGCCGGAGTGGACCGCCAGAAGCAACTCATGGGGCTCGGAAGCGGCACCACGGCCGAATTCCTCGAGCTTCTTGTGCCGGTCTCCGAAGTCTGCATGAAGGAGGAATACGAGATCTGCCGCGACGAGCACATCATCACGCGCGTGATCCCCACGTTCTACGGCTACCTTCGGCAAGTAGAGATGAACGGGCTGTCCGTCATGATGGATGGCGTCAGCATCCCGCCGTCCTGGATCCTCAAGGCCGAGGATTACGTGAGGCGGTGCCTGCAATTCGAGATCCAGTTCGACAGTACCGTGACGTACGACGCCGAGCCCATCACCATGAGCGAGACCGTGACGGCTCGCATCCCGGTCGGTCTCGTCGCGACGCGCGCCACGCTCCCGCCTGAAGCAGTGCCACCCGGAGCGTCCAACATCGGCGTGATGATCATGGGAATGGGGCCCGCGCCGCTCGAAGCCAGTGGCTACTCGGTCGACACGAGTCAGACCTGCCGAACCATCGACGAGCAACGCCCCTTGGACGGTGCCTTCTACGCCACCTACATGGGCTTCACCCCCGGCGACAATACGAAGGACACGCCCGAAGGCAGCACGCGAATCACGGACGTCGGCTTGAGCATCGCCATCGACCCGAACCTCTCCGAATACGACTTCACGGTTCAGGAGGAGGATATGACCGGCTGCGGCAGCATCGTCGGCGGTGGCACCGAGACCTTGAGCTGGAGCTCGACGCTCGGCGCCTACATGCTCGAGCTCATCGGCACATCCGAAAACGGGGCGTGGCTGAACGACTGGGCTCCCGTCAACGGCGACATCATCGCCACCAAAGATCTGACGCTGAACGACGCCGCCCCGAACTACTCGAGTGGTGGTCCGGTGCATCTCGTGCTGTTTCACACGCCCAAGTAGGCCTGGACCGGCTACCGCCGGGCTCGACCACGCGGCTCGCCTTCGAGCGCCTGCTCGTGTTTCCGACCTTCACGCTCGCTTTGCGCGGTAACCCAGGAGTATGAAGGAGGATGGCTACGAAAGTTCGCTTGGGCAGTTGCTTGTTGTGGGCCTTCGCCGGGGCCCTGGGGGCGGCTGCCGGGTGCGGGGGTGGCGGCGGTGGTGGTGGCCCCGGGGGTTCCGGGGGCTCCGGAGGCGCCGGGGGCAGCGGTGGCACGAGCGGCTCGGAGCCGGGGCTGCCTTCGCGGCTGCCCGAGGACGCAGCGGACTGCGCAAGCGCCAGGGGAGCCGACGGGTGCTTCTTCGATGCGTGCTGCGCTGAGCTCGTCGCCTGCAGCGAGAACGCCGACTGCGCCACGACCTACGCCTGCTACCTGAGCTGCCCGAGCGACGACTCGAATTGCTTCCTGAATTGCGCCGGCTCTGCCTTCGAGGGCGGCATCGAGGACTTCACGACGGCAATCACCTGCGCCGCGCCCGCCGGCATCGACTGCGGGGGCGTGCAGCCGGGGAGTGGCGGGAGTGGCGGGAGTGGCGGGAGCGGCCAGGGCGGCGAAGGTGGCGGCGACGGCGTGCCCCCGACTGACGCAGGTCCGCTCGGTACGGCCGTCGACGACTTCGGCTGGGACCTCGTCGTTTCCGACGATCCGCTGACCGCCGAGCTCACACTCGACGACGAGCGCGCCGTTTCGGAAGAGGTGACGGAAGACGGCGCAACCTTGACGGCCACCGCCGAGGACGGAACCGTCTTCGAGCTCACGATCCCCGAAGGCGCGCTCTACGGGCCGACGGTGATCACGATGACGCCCCTGCTTTCTTTCAGCGCAGCGCCGCTCGAGGGTGACGCGTACGGCGTTCAGATCGAGCCCGACGGCCTGCCGCTGATGAGGTCGCCGACGCTCGCGATCACGCCGCCCGACGGCGTCGAATGGCCCGTCGACCAGCAGATCCCGCTCGCCGTCAACGGCGCGGACGACACGGTGTCGCTCGCCTTGCTCGACCCGGACAGCGAGCCCCTTCATCTCGTGCTCACCCACTTCAGCAGCTACGCGGTGCTCGTCAGCCAGAAGGGTTTCGACGCGACGTTGTCTGAAGGCGAAATCCGTAGCCGCTTCGGCGGCGACGTCGAAGCGCGCATGCAGTCCGCCACGTCGGAGCGCCTGGGGAGGACACGACAGGCGGGGATCCTCGGAATCTCCGCAGGATCGCTGGATGAGATCGGGATGAAAGAGTTGATCGCCGAGGGCCACGCGAACGTTCTCAACCCCCGGATCCTGATGGCGGGCGAGAGCTGCGCTGCCGGCAAGCTGGCGATGACGACCCAGCTCAGCTACACCCGCCAGGAGGGACTCCTCGGCTTCGGAGACGGCACGTTGACCAAGGTCCTCGAGCTCCTGCCGACGGTCGCCAATGCCTGCCTGCGCGAGGAGTACGAGATCTGCCGGGACGAGCACATCATCACGCGCATCCTCCCCACGTTCAACGCCTACGTCCGTCAAGTGAGGGGAAGCACCGACCCGGACCTCTTCATTCCGCCGACCTGGCTCATCGACGTCGAGGACCACGTGAAGAGGTGCCTGCAATTCGAGCTCCAATTCGACAGCACCGTGACGTACGCGTCCGATACCCCAGCCACGACGATGAGCGAGACCGTGACGGGTCGTATTCCTCTCGGTCTCATGGCAACGCTCGCCACGCTCCCAGAGAAGTACCTGCCACTCCGCGCGGCTCCGATGGGCGGGCTCATCCTCGGAGAGCCGGCGCCGCTCGAAAGCAGTGGCTACTCGGTCGGCACGAGCGAGAGGTGCCGCACCATCGACCAGGAAAGCCCCGCGGACGGTCAGCT
>Ga0315910_10003309_pt1 | contig 13775 bp, 13 predicted proteins | sample EdamamesoilMG_FD_204470 | JGI IMG/M metagenome (GOLD analysis project Ga0315910, IMG submission 204470) | Garden soil microbial communities collected in Santa Monica, California, United States - Edamame soil | ecosystem: Environmental > Terrestrial > Soil > Garden | place: USA: California...
GGTACGGGCGCTGGCTCCGTGTCGCGTCGTTCGGACGCGCGCCGTGCGGACGGTTGCCGCGCAGCGCGTCGTTCGGTCGGTTGCCGCGCAGCGCGTCGTTCGGTCGGTTGCCGCGCAGCGTATCGTGAGCACGGCCGCCTCGCGGCTTGTCGTTCGGTCGTCCGCCGCGCGCCGCTTCGCGAGCACGTCCTGGGCGCTTTCCATGGGCACCGTGCTCGGGCGCAGGCTGTGGCGCGAAGCGGGTCAGGGCGCGCGGCGCGGTCGTCCCGCTGTGGCGGGTTTGTCCGAGCAAGTGCACGAGCGCTTGCTCCGCGTGTCCTCCGGCGACGAGCCGAGCAGCGAGGTTTCGCACGCGTGGGTCCGCGGTGCGTTCGCCGTCCGGGTTCGCGTCGTCGCCCTCTGGCCCGCGCGAGAGCTCGGCCATCAGTCGCTCGTCCTGCGCCCGCGCGATCTGCTCGGCGGAGGGGATCTCCTCGAAGCGATGTCGCACGCCGGCGCGCCTCAGGAGCGCCGACAGCCGGGCCATCCCCGCCGGTTGCACCATGATCGAGCTCTTGCCCTTGCGACCGGCGCGGCCCGTGCGTCCACTGCGATGCGTGTAAGTGTCGGCGTCGTTCGGCGGTTCCAGCTGCACGACGCGCGCGATGTCCTGGTGATCGATGCCGCGCGCCGCCACGTCGGTGGCCACCAGCACCTGCAGCTTGCCGCGCTTGAACGCGGAAAGGGCGCGGTGGCGCGCGTCCTGCTCCATCTCGCCGGACAACGAATCGACCGCAAAACCCGCCTCGTGGAGCTCGTCGCACACGCGGGCGACATCCGCCCGGGTGCGCGCGAAGGCGAGCACCTGCTCGTCCGGCGCCGAAAGGAGCAGGTTGATCAGCGCGTCGACGCGTTCGTTCGGCTTGACCAGGTGAATGACGTGGTCGATGTCGGCGTTGGCCGAACCGAGCGGCGTCCCCTGAACGTCGGCGGGGCTCTTCTGAACGCGCTTTGCCAGCGCCTCGACCTCGCGCGGGAACGTCGCCGAGACGAGGTGCGTGCGATGACCCTCGGGAGCGAGCGCGAGGATCGCTTCGAGATCGTCGCGAAACCCGAGGTCGAGCATGCGATCGGCTTCGTCGAGCACGATCGCGCCGGCTCGGCTCAGATCGACCGCCTGGCGCCGCAGATGATCGAGCAGCCGGCCCGGCGTGCCGACCAGAATGCCGGGGCCGCGCGCGAGGAGGCGGTACTCGTCCCTCATGCTCGAGCCGCCGGTCACCGACGCCACGAACACCCGGCTGGGCGCATAGAGCCAAGCGAGCTCCGTTTCGACCTGCTTGGCGAGCTCCCGCGTCGGGGTCACGACCAGCGCACAGGGGCGGGCGACGCCGTCCGTCGGCTTCGAGCCGGCGGTGACGACGCTGCGCACGCAAAACCCGATGGCGAGGGTCTTGCCCGACCCCGTCTGCGAGCTGATGCGCAGGTCCCGCTCGGCGAGCGCCGGATCGAGCACGGCCTCCTGCACCGGCGTGAGGCTCGTGTACCCCCGCTGAGCGAGAGCGCTCGACAGTTCGGGCCCGAGGAGCAGGGAGGGGTCGAAGGCTTGCATGGGTGGGGGCCCCCTATATCACCGGCCTAGGAAATCGCCCGTCGCCCCCTCGACTATGCCTTGACAGGCATATACAGGCATGGCTATATGCCTATCAGGGTATCCAAGCGGGTGGCCGCGAGGAGCCTCTCTTCCAGGGTGAACACATGAAAAAATCAGGCGCGAGTCAGGGCAGCGAGGCGGCATCGAAGCTGATCTCGAACAGAATCGCCGAGCTCGGGGATTGGCGCGGGAAAACCCTCGCCAGGATGCGGAAGCTCATCAAGGAGGCAGACCCCGACGTCGTCGAGGAGTGGAAGTGGATGGGCACGCCGATCTGGTCGCACGACGGCATCATCTGCACCGGGGAGTCCTACAAGAAGGTCGTCAAGCTCACCTTCGCCAGGGGCGCGTGGCTGGAGGATCCGGCTCGCCTCTTCAATTCGAGTCTCGAGGGCAACATGCGCCGAGCGATCGACATCGGCGAAGGAGAAGAGGTCGACGCCGCCGCGTTCAAGGCGCTCGTTCGCCGGGCGATCGCTCTCAACGGCTCCAAGCCCTCCCGGCCTTCGAAGCCCTCGAAGATGGCGAAGCCCTCGACGATGACCAAACCCTCCAAGAAGGCGAAGCCCTCGAACAAAGCGAAGCCCTCGAAGAAAAAGGCGAAATCCTAGGGGTTAGCGGCTCTCGACGAAAGGAGAAGACCGATGAATATTTTATTGTGGGTCCTGCAGGTCGTGCTGGCGCTCTTGTGCATCTCGGGCGGCGCGTTTCAGATTTTCAAGATCGACGAGCTCCAGACGACCGTCGCCGCGATGCGCGAGCTTCCGCGGGGCCTCTGGGCGTTCCTCGGCGGCTTCGGGTGTCTGACCGGCCTGTGCTTGATCGTGCCTGGCGCGATCAACGTGCTCCCCTTCCTGACGCCGATCGCGGCGATCGCGATCGCGGCGCAATCGATCCTGATCGCCGGATTCTACGTCCACTATGGCGACTCTCCACCGCTGCCCTATGTCATCGTCATGGCGTTGATGGCAGCGTTCATTGCCTACGGTAGGTTCGCATTGAGCCCTTTAGGGTGACCGTGCCGGAATCATCGTTTTCCATCGTCGCGGAGCCCAACCGGCGGGCGATCTTGAGCCTCTTGCTCGGGTCCGAGCGTTCGGTGGGCGAGATCGAGCGCAAGCTAAGGCTGTCGCAGCCGGCCGTTTCCAAGCACCTGCGCGTCCTGCGGGATGCCGGGTTCGTGGAATCACGAATTGCGGCGCAGCGGCGACTGTATCGGCTCAGGCCGGAGCCGCTCATGGAGCTCGACGCTTGGCTCGGCCCCTTCCGGCGCTTCTGGTCGAAGCACGTGGATGCGCTCGAGCAACATCTGGACAAGATGGACAAGGTGCCCCCGGCGAAAGGAAGGAAGAAGCATGACCAGCCGTGAGCTCTACACGCCCGGCGCCGCCTCCGGCGCCACGATCAAGAAGGATGGCGACGACTGGACGCTGGTGCTCGTCCGCGATCTCGCCCACCCGCCGACGAAGGTGTGGAGGGCGCTCACGGAGCCCGAGCACCTCCGCGAGTGGGCTCCGTTCGATGCGGATCGGAACCTCGACACCGTCGGCACGGCCAATCTTACAGTGGCGGGATCGCCGACACCGCGCGCTTCCGAGGCCACGGTGAAGCGCGCCGACGCGCCGACGCTGCTCGAATTCAACTGGGGCGCTCAAGACCTGCGCTGGGAGCTCGAGCCGCTCGGGGCCGGCGGAACCCGCCTCACGCTGTGGCACAACATCGACCGCCGGTTCATCTCGATGGGCGCTGCGGGCTGGCACGTCTGCTTCGACGTGATGGACCGCCTGCTCGCTGGTCAGCCGATCGGGCGTTTGGTCGGCGCCGAGGCGATGCAGTTCGACGGCTGGCAGCGCTTGAACGCCGAGTACAAGAAACAGTTCGGCACCGAGACACCAGGCTGAGGGTCCCTTGCGCGAGGAAGGGAAGGGGACCAAGCTCGTGGGACGGGATGGTGCGGTCACTTCGTGATGTTCGGGCTTTCGTGCTGGCCTCCACCGTCGCCGTGGTTGCCGGGAGCTGCGCCGGAAGGTCCGTGTCGTCCGAGGGTGACGCCGGCGGCGCGCCCGCCATGGACGGCGGCGCGAGCTTCGGGGGTGCGGGTGGGAACGTGTCGGACTCGGGTGGTGCGCAGACGGTCGGCGGCGCAGCCCCGGTGACGGGTGGCACGACCGGCAGCGGCGCAGGCCCCATGACGGGCGGCGCGACCGGCGGTGGTGCAGCCCCGATGACGGGCGGCTTGACCGGCGGCGGTGCCGTGCCGGGGATCGGCGGTGCCGTCGGCGGTGGGATTGGCGAAGCGGGAACGCCCGGAGCGACCAGCGGGACGGGTGGAACGACCCCGGTTGCCGGCAGCGGGAACACGAGCGACCCGTGCGCGCCGCCACCGAACAGCGGCGACTGCCTGGGCAACGCAACGCGGTACTTCTTCGAGGCCGATAGCGGCCAATGCTTCGAGCTCAATCCGGGTTGTGGCGAAAGCCCCAATGGTTTCTCGAACCGCGGGGAGTGCCTCGCTCGCTGTGCGGGCGGCGAGGACCGAACGCGGTGCAGTGAGCCTTCGGAATGCACCCTGCTTGCGGGTGAGTGTTGCTCCTGCTCGCAGGAGCTCGACAAGCTCGTCGCCGTCAGCAAATTCTACGACGAGGAGTTTCCGGGCATCTTGAGCTGCCCTGACATCCCGTGCCCGGACTGTGAGGCGGGGACACGCTCGCCGTACCTGTTCGTCACCTGCGAGAAAAGCCTCGAGGAGTCGCCGCACTGCGCCGGGTACGACGCGCGACAACACGCCATCACCGAGTGCACCCAGGATTCCGACTGCCGCCTTCGTCGCGGGCTCTCGTGTTGCGAGTGCAGCGGCGAGATCGTTGCCGTGAACGTCAGTGCCGACATCGAAGCGCTCACCTGCGACAGCGGAGGCTGCACGGCCGACTGCGACCCTCCCGGTTTCCCAGCGTTGGCGGTTCCGATCTGCGTCAGCGGGCGCTGCGCCGTGATGACCGAGTGATCGAGGTATCTTGCTCGAAGTGCGCGGCGTAATCCGCCATCGCCGCGCGGATGACCTTGAGCGCGTGCACGCGGCCATAAACGCGCTGGATGCGCGCGCGGGGAAGCTGCCCGGGGATCAGCTTGTAGGTGATGAAGTAGTGCTGGAGGCGTTCGATGAACACCGGAGGAACGTTCTTGATGTCGCGCGCCTGGCCCCACACGTTGTCGTTTTCGAGCACGCTGATGATCTTGTCGTCGGCTTCGCCGCCGTCGAGCATCTGCAAGCCGCCGATGACCCTGGCTCGCACGATGACTTCGTTCCGCGCAATGGCGCGCTCACTGAGCACGCAGATATCGAGCGGATCGCCGTCGCCGCGCTTGGCGGGGGGAGCGAGCTTCGCGACGCGCTCGGCACAGTACGTGCGCGGCACGAATCCGTACAACGTCGGATGCTGTGACGAGCTCCGCTGCGGTCGGTCCACGCGCAGGTAGCCCGATACCTTGTCGACCTCGTACTTCATCAGATCGAACGGCGTGATCTCGATGAACGCATTCAGGACCTCGGGCGGCTCCGGTCCGACCTCGAGCCCGTGCCACGGATGCGGGCGATAGCGGCTGACGGGAGCCGCCTGAGTGACCGGTTTGGGAGACCTCGGGCGACTCATCCATGACATGCTAAACGACATGGGCGTGGACGGCGATCACGGCGCGAGCTTCTCTAGGCGTGGCGCGCTGTTCGGGGTGTCGCTGCTGCTCGCGGCGTGCACGGGTGGGACGGGCGCTTCGGTTGGAGCAGGCGGGAGCGGCGGAGCCACGTCAGGGGTCGCCGGCTCGTCGGGCGCAGGTGCTCCGGGGATCGCGGGGACGACGGACGGCGGGGTGGCGGGAGCCGGGGGCAGCGTGGCCGGCGGCGGTAGTGGCGCGAGCGGCGGCAGCGGGAGTGCGGGCGCGGCTGGAATGTCGAGCTCGGGTGCCGGGGGGATGTCGGCATCGGGCGCGGCGGGAGCCGCGAATTCGGGCGCTGGTGTGGCGGGGAGCACCGGCGGCAGTGCGGGGGAGAACGCGAGTGGCGGCGCTGCGGGCATGACCGAGCGGCCGACGGTCACCGCGGCACCGGGAACCACGCTCGTGAAGGTGGACACCGCCGCTCGCCGCCAGACCTTCGAGGGCTGGGGCACGAGCCTCTGCTGGTGGGCTCATCACGTCGGTGGCTGGAGCCCCGCGGGCCGCGACGCCGTCGTCGAGGCGATCGTCGATCCGGTGAACGGCCTCGGGTACAACGTGTTTCGCTACAACATCGGCGGCGGCGAGAACCCAGCGCACGAGCACATGGGCGAGCACCGCGAGATGCCCGGGTTCCAGCCGTCGGCGGGTACCTGGGCGTGGGACGCCGACGCGAACCAGCAAGCGATCCTCGAGCGCCTGGTCGAGCGCGGCAGCGACGTGATCCTCGAAGCGTTCTCGAACTCGCCCCCGTACTGGATGACCAAGAGCGGGTGCGCATCCGGCAGCAGCGACGGCTCGAACAACCTGAAGGACGACTCGTACGAGGCCTTCGCCGACTACCTGACCGAGGTCGTCAAACACTATCGCGACGAGTACGGCATCGTCTTCCGCACGCTCGAGCCGCTGAACGAGCCGAACGCCAACTGGTGGACCGCGGACGGGAGCCAGGAGGGCTGCCACTTCTCGCCGAGCAACCAGGAAACCATCATCCGCGCGGTCGCCGCTCAGCTGGTGGAAAAGGGCCTCGACGGCACGAGCGTGAGCGCTTCCGACGAGAACAGCATGGATGACGCACTCGCGAACATCCGTGGCTTCGACCCGTCGACGCTGGCCGTGATGAGCCAGATCAACGTGCACAGCTACGCCGGCAGCCGGCGCGCCGAGCTCTCCACGCTGGCCGCGAATCAGGAGAAGATCTTGTGGCAGTCGGAGTCGGGGCCGCTCGGCCAGACGCTCGCCGACGAAACCGCGGCGGCCATTTTCATGGCTGGGCGCATCATCGACGATCTCCGGGACCTCCAGCCTCATGCGTGGGTCGACTGGCAGGTCGGCGACCCGAGCCGCAACTGGGCGACCTTCGTGCTCAACGACGGGCAAGAGAGCTTCACGAACACGAAGCGCTTCTACATGCACGCGGGTTTCAGCCGCTACATTCGGCCGGGGGCGACCTTCGTCGAGATCGACGGCGACGACATGGTCGCGGCCCTGAGCCCCGACAACACCATGCTGGCGCTGGTGGTGCTGAACGACGCGACGGACAGCCGGGGCTTCACCTTCGATCTGACGGCGCTCGTTGCCGTCGGCGAGGCCGCCGCCGTCCACCGCACCTCACGCAGCGAAAACCTCGTCGCGCTCGATGCGCTGCCGATCGAAAATTGGAGCTTCGTCGCGACGGTCCCGCCCGGTTCGATCACGACGTTCGTCGTGCCGATGCCGCCACCGCTGCCCTGAGAGCTCTCGCTAGGGACAGACCCCGGCGTCGTCGTTGCCGGAAATGGCCGCGAAACCGCCGATGCTGACGCCGGCGATCAAGCGATCCGTCTCGCACGTCGGGAGCGACGGGTTGTCCATGATGACGACGTTGCCGCCGACGCGCGTGAGCCCCTCGAGGCCGCGAAGGCTCGCGAGGGCCTGGTTGCTCGAGAGGGTGATGTCGCTCGCGATCAGCGACACCTGCTCGAGGCCGCTGAGGTCGACCAGCGACGAATTGTGGTCGATCTCGAGCCAGATGATCTCGCGCAGGGAACCGAGTCCGCGGAAGGTCGTGAGCAGCGGAAGGTCGCTGATCGTCACCTTGCCGCCGACTTCTGCAAGGGCTCCGAGCCCGTCCACGCTCGTCACCGCCGCGGCGTCGAGCTCGAGATCTCCCTCGACGCGTGTCAGGCAGCCGAGCGGAGAGAGATCGGTGGTCCTACCCGTGAGCCACAGCGCGCCGCTGATCTCCGTGACACCGCGCAGGGGTTCGAGATCCTCGTCGCTGTGCGCGGTGACGGCACCGAGGTGAACGTTGGAGCGATCGCAGTCGACCGGTGTGGGCTCGACGGCGTTGCTCCGTCCGCCGCACGCGACGAGAAGTCCGAGTGGAGCGCTCACCACGAGGAGCCGAACCGTCGACGCCATCCAGCAGCACTATGCCCGGGTGCGGCCCCGGCGGGCGGCTCGGGCTATTCGGTGGAGAATTCGCTCGACGACAGCGTCTGGTTGCCGCTCTCTTCGATCGCGAGCACCTCCCAGAGGTAGGGCGTGCCGGGCTCGAGGAACTGGTTCGGTATCGAGACGCTCGTCACCGAAGGGTCGAGGTAGAGGCTCATCGAGCGCTTGCCGATCCAGTGACCGGCGGGCTCCTCGTCCTTCTCGACGATCAGCTGGTAAGCAACGATCGTCACGCTGCTTCCGTCGATCGCCTCGGTGACCGGGCTCCAGCTCACGACCAGATCTTCGGGCGGCACGCTCGCGCCTTCCTCCGGCTCGAGCAGCTCGGGGCCCGCGGGGATCTTGTGGGACAGCGTCGCCGTGCCGGCAGTTCGTCCGCCGTCCACCGTCGGGCCTTCGAACGTGTACTCGCCTTCGGGCAGCTTCGCGAGCATGTCCTCGAGTGGCACGTCCGCGTTCTCCGGTTCGACGGTCTCGAAGAAAAGCTCGGTGAGGCCGAGCTCCGCGAGCTCTCCCTTCCCTTCGAACGTGAGCACGGTGCCCCGAGGGCCGCTCATGTCGAGGCGTGTCCACCCCTCGCCGTCGAGGAAGCCCTGAAAGCCGGTATCCGCGTCGGTCGCATTGTGCTCGATGATGAGCTTTGCCTCTTTGAGTGGAACGATGGGTTCGCCGTCTCCACCACCGCCCCCCGTGCCGCCGGTACCGCCGCTGCCCCCGGTTGCGTTGCTGGACCCGGCGCTGCCAGCGCACGAGGTAGCGGTGCCGCCGACCGCGCCGGCTCCTTCGTTATCGTCGTCATCGTCCTCTTCGCCATCTCCGCAGCCCACGGCGCCGAGGGCGGCGATCGACAGTGTGACGGCGAGGATGCGGACCATCGGGCCGCGGGGAGCTCGGAAAGTCATGGGGTGCCTCCGTTTTCTTGAGGGGTGAGTGAAAAGGCCGTCCCATGACGGCTCACCTTTTCTCGAAAGGTGAGCCGTGGAGACCGTCCAGCTTCACTGACTCTCACCCGAGCACCGTCTAAGCTCGTGTCGCAGTGGTCCCTATGCGAATGCCGCGCGCGATCCCTTGGACGAAACCAAGGCCATGGCGCAGTGATCGGCGCTCGGTCCGTCGCGTGGGATGGCTAGGGCTCTGGGCGGCGCTGCTCTTCGGAGTGCCGGCCCTCGGGCTCGAGCCACCGCGCGCCGTGGTGATCTCCTCCGGCCATCCCGAGCTCGGTCGCAAGCTCCACGCCGAGGCGCTGCAGGCCGGACTCGCGGTCGAAACGACGGTGGAGCCGTCCACGACGAGCGACGCGGAGGTCGCGCGCCTTCACCGCGCCATCGTCGTCTTCCGCGTGGTGTCGCCCGAGCGGGTTCGGGTGCACATCGGCGAAAGCTCGGAGCGCGAAGTGTACGAGACCCAGCTGGAACGAACAGCGGCGGACGGGGAGTTTTTTGCGACTCGGGTCGTCGAGCTCGTTCGCGGCCGCCTGGTCGAGCTTCGCCTGCTACCGGCAAGCGAGCCGACCCCCGCCAGCGGGAGCGGCGCGGCACCGGACCACGTGGCGTCACCACCGGCCACCGCGGGCGCGGGGATCACGGCGGCCCCCGCCGGCGAGCGGGCTCCCTCGGATCGCGGCGTCGGCGGCCCCGCAGCGGATCACTCCTTGGCCCCCATGATCTGGTTGTCGGCGGGCGCTGCGGGAACCATCGCCTCGGGTGGCCTCGGCCCAACGCTGCAGGCCGGGCTCGGCTTGCGCGTCGAGCCGTCAGAGCGCTGGTCCATCGCTGCGCTCGCGCTGTTGCCGCTCTCGGTGAACGAGGTCGCCGAGCCGGAAGGTGAAGCCGAGGTGCGCGTTGACCTCTTGGTGGGCGAAGTGGGCTACTCGTTGCTCGTCGACCGCAGGTTTCGTCTCGAGATTGGCCCGGGCGCCGGCATCGTCATGCTGCCGATGGCCGGCGAAGCTGCCGCACCGCTCGAGGGCCACGACGAGCAAATCGTGAGCGGCGTCTTTTTCGCGCGCGGGGGCGGGTCGTTCGTGGTCGCGCCCTGGTTCGCGCTCAGGGTGTCCCTCCGCGCGGGCCTGAGCGCGCCGCGCCCCGTCGTCCGCTTCGACTCACGCGAGGTTGCCGCGTGGGGTCACGGCTTCGGCCTGGCCATGCTCGAGGGGTCGTTCGGTTGGCCGCTGGCCAGCTCGGATGGCGCGCGGTGACCCGCTACGCGTTCACGCCCCGAGTTGCCGTTCGCGCAGGCGTCCCCCGAGCCACGCGCACGGCATCGAGATGCCGATCACGGCGAGCGAGTACCAGGCGGGCCCGCAGTCCCACATCGCGATCGCACCCAGCGTGCTGAGCAAGAGCCCGATACCGCCGAGCAAGAGGGCGTGCCGCATCGGCCGTCGTGCTGCGAGCCGCGCGGCGACGTAACAACCGAGCACGCCGTAGAGGATCCGGTAGGCGGTGGCGAGGCCGAAGTCGGCGTCGGACATGCGTTCGGCCACCGGCGGGAACACCCCGGTCGTGTGGAGCACCACGTCGGTCGCCGTCGTGACGGCGAAGATCACGACCAGGCCGGCGAGCACCGAAAGGGCGCCGCGAGCGCGGCCGAGCGCCGGTTTTTCGGGGCTAGAAAACCCAGGACTATTCAGTACATCCGTAGCTGACATGCTCGTTCTCTCCTCGACGCCCCGACGTGGGGCTTCGGGGAGACGTCGGAGCCGAAGCGCCGCGCTCGACACGCCGCCGGAGAAATTGTCGAACCGCGAGGCCGCTAACCTTCCGGCGCGCACTCCGGGTAGTCGAGCGAGTAGTCGAGCGCGAGCAGGAGGCACTCGTCCCTGAGCTCTTCGGCGGTGATACCGCTGATGCAGACATCGTTCATCGCGTATCCGACGGCGACGGTCTCGACGCAGGAGTCGCAGGCGAGGCCGATGCAGGCGTAGCCGATGACGCACTTGTAGAGGTTGGCGCAGATGGGCTCGCCGAAGCTCCGCAGGTAGCCCGCCGGACAACCCGGGTCCTCCCACACGAGGCCACTCGTATCGCACGGAACGGATCCCCCGCCGGATCCCCCTGAGCCGCCCGTTCCGGCGCCACCGGTGCCTCCCGATCCCCCGGTCGCGCCGCCCGTTCCGCCCGAGGCGCCACCGACTCCGCCATTGCCTCCGGTTCCTCCGCTCGCACCACCGCTGCCCCCTTGACCCGATGAGCCCCCATCATCGTCGTCGTCCGACGCTTCCTGCGCGTCGGAGCAAGCAGGAAGGAGCAGCGCCAAGCCGCAGGCCAACGCCAAACCCACCAAATGGCTTCGCATGGTGGCACCCAGTATACGCGGCTCCGCGAGAGCCGTCGACGCGCCGTCAGGGGCTCGGACTTTTCGCGAAGACGGCGAAGTTCCGGCGCGGCGCGTACGGCGCGGAGCACGCGTGATCGCTCACGTCGGTGCGATTGAAGAAGGCGCCGTGATAGACGGTGTACGTCACGCCGCCGGTATCGACGTTCTTGTAGTAGAGGGGCTCGACGCTCTCGTCCACGCCGGCGGCCGAAACCGCCAGACCGAGCGCGGAGAAGCTCCAGCCGCAGGTCCCCGGCAGGGTGCGGCAGAGCTCTTCGCCCTGGGTGAAGGTGAACGGAGCGAGCTCCCAGGGCGCGTCGACCGCGGTGGCTCCCGGCAAGGTTTGAACGACCATCACCACGAGCAAGTCCGTCGCCGCGTCCCTCACCTGAAGGACCAAGCTGCCGGAAGGGTGCGCGACGATCCGCACCTCCACGTTGGTGGGCGCCGCGAGGGTGTCGACCGACGGCCAGTGCAGGGTGACGTTCACGCGAAACGTCTGCGCTCCCGCTTGCAGGACGAGCTGCTTCGGCTGCGGGCAAGTGGCGACCGTCGGATAGAAAACGCCGTCGATACTGCCGCAGAACTCGCTCTCGGTGGCCACGGTTTGCCAGCCACCCCAGACGGCGGCGGTCCAGTCGGAAAACACGGCAACGGTCTGGCTCTGCGCGTCGTAGAGCTCCGGGTACCCTTCGACGGTGAAGGTGTACTCGGGGTAGGTGGCGTCGTACCCAAGCTCGTTGGTCTCGACGGGGAAGCGCGTCGGAATGCACTCCGGAACGCGGGCCAAGCAGAGCGCCCAGGTGCTTTCACACTGCTCGAGGGTGACATCCTCGATGGCGTCGCAAGCCGTGCCGGAGCAACCGCAAATGACCTCCTTGCAGGCTGCGCCGTTGAACGCATAGCCGACGGTGGTTCCGCACATGGTTCCGTTGCTGCGGGCGTCCTGCCCTTGGCATGCATCGGGCAGGCAGGCCGCGTGAGCGATTTCACAGCCCTTGTAGTCCGCGTAGAGCCGGTCGCAGTCGCCGGAGGCGCAGCCGCAGTGCGAGACCCTCGTGCACTGGGTGCCGTTCCATACGTAGCTTTCCACGAGGCAATCGTTCCCGGTGTCCTCGAACACGGTGGGTTCGCACGAAGGGTCCGGTAACGGATCCGGACCGATGCACTCGGCATTGCCGGCCAGGCACTCGAGCGCTGTCTGGTAGACCCGGTCGCACTCACCCGAGTCGCACAAGCAGTGAGTGGTCTCGGCGCAGCCGTTGCCATCCCAGGCCCACACGAATCCGGGACAGACGAAGCCGCTTCCCTCGAAAACCACGGGAGCGCACGCCTCGTTGCACGCGTCACCGCTGCAGCTACCTGCCGAGCCGCCATTGCCCGCGGTGGGCTGGCCACCCGACGACTGCCCCGCCGAGGGTTCTCCCGCCGATGAGCCGCCGAATGATTGTCCCGCCGATGAGCCCCCGGATGACTGCCCAGCCGATGACCCTCCAACGGATGATTGCCCCGCGGACGAGCCGCCGGATGACTGCCCGGCGGACGAGCCGCCGGTCGATTGGCCGCCGGACGACCGCCCCGCGGATGATTGGCCGCCAGCGCCGCCCGATTGGGGAGCCGTTCCCCCGGCCCCCGCTCCGCCCGCTCCCGTGGACTCGGCGCCACACGCCGCCAACGTGGCGGCTGCAGCAAGCAGCACTACGGCACGAACATCCACCACATCATGGAATAGCACCGCGCTCGGGCGCCGCCCCCGTGAGAAAAATCTCGATCCCGTCAGAAACGCTAGAATCGGCACCATGCTCCGGTTCACGCCTTGAGAATGTCGAAGCCGCCGGGGTCGTGGATGGTCGGGGGCTCGGTCCCACCGCCGATGAAGTCTTCGGTCTTGTCGTACATGCCGAAGTGCGTGACCTCGGCGGAGCCGCCGTGCGCCGGGAAGCCGTTCTCGCCGGCCTTCACGCCGAGCGCGTTCATCAGGTTGCAGTAGTACTTGTTGATCGGACGGCTCGCGATGTTCGGCGGCGTTCCGGTGGATTGAGTGAGCGCGTCCACGGTCTCGTCGGCGCACGCGGACTCGCTGTTGCCGGGGGTGAGATCGTCGGAGCCGTCATCGACGTTCACGGCCCCCCCGGTCTTGAAGTAGCCCCCGGCGCTGCCCGCCTGAACGATCGGCAGGTTGTTGAGGTTCCGGGCACAACCGTCCGACACTTCCTGGAACCAAACGGCGGCGGTGTTGTCGAGGACCGTCCCATCGCCTTCGTCGATCGAGTCGAGCTGTCCGACGAGGTGCGCGAACTTCCGCGCGTAATAACGGTCGATCGTGTGCTGCATGTCGAGCACGCCGGGCACGCAGATGCCGTTGAGCGTCCCGGTTCCGGTGCGGTGACCGATGCCGTCGCTGTCCCTCGTCAGGCCGAGCCCGCTGAAGACGTGGATCCCGGGGTACTTCATGAAGATCACCGGGTTCGCGTTGCAGACGGCGGCGAGCACCGCCAGGTTCGAGTAGATGTCGGCGGCGTCCAGGGTGTCGGTGACCATCGTCGCGACGCGGTCGGTGGTCGCGGCCGACGCCGCTTCCGCGTTCGCTTGCGTCGCACCGAGCGTCGCGGCCGTCTCCTGGTTGCACTGCGCCGAAGCCATCACGGTGCCCATCCGGTCGAGCAAATCCTTCCACGCT
>Ga0315910_10003310_pt1 | contig 13774 bp, 14 predicted proteins | sample EdamamesoilMG_FD_204470 | JGI IMG/M metagenome (GOLD analysis project Ga0315910, IMG submission 204470) | Garden soil microbial communities collected in Santa Monica, California, United States - Edamame soil | ecosystem: Environmental > Terrestrial > Soil > Garden | place: USA: California...
GAGCTGCACGGCGACCGCGCCTCCGGCGAAGACGCCTCGATCGTCGGCGGCCTGGCCCGCTTCGACGGCGCGCCCTGCATGGTGATCGGCCACCAGAAGGGCCGCGACACCAAGGAAAAGATCCTGCGCAATTTCGGCATGCCGCGCCCCGAGGGCTACCGCAAGGCGCTGCGGCTGATGCAGCTGGCCGAGAAATTCGCACTGCCGGTGTTCACCTTTGTGGACACGCCCGGCGCCTACCCGGGCGTGGACGCCGAGGAGCGCAACCAGTCCGAGGCCATTGGCCGCAACCTGTATGCGATGGCCGGATTGAAGACGCCGATCATCGTCACCGTCATCGGCGAGGGCGGCTCGGGCGGTGCGCTGGCGATCGCGGTGGGCGATGTGACGCTGATGATGCAATACGCGACCTACTCGGTAATTTCGCCGGAAGGCTGCGCCTCGATCCTGTGGAAGAGCGCCGACAAGGCGCCCGAGGCGGCTGAGACGCTCGGCATTACCGCGAACCGTCTGAAGACGCTCGGCCTCATCGACAAGATCATCACCGAACCGCTCGGCGGCGCGCACCGCGATCCCCAGGCCGCTGCGGCGACGCTGAAGAAAGCGCTCGCCGAGGCGCTCGGGCAGCTGCAGGCGAAAAAGCCCAAGGAGCTGGTCGAGGAACGCCTGGAACGCCTGATGGCCTATGGCCGCTTCAAGGAAACTGCCGAGCGATAGCGCGGGGGTCCTCGCGTCCATGCGGGGAAAGCGCGTGGCGGTGGGACTGTCGGGCGGCCTCGATTCCGTAGTACTGCTGCACGTCATGCACGGCCTCGCGCCGCAGCTCGGGTACAGACTTTCTGCGATCCACGTCAACCACGGGCTGAGCCCGAACGCGGGGCACTGGCAGCGCTTCTGTTCCGCCTTTTGCCTTGAGCTTGGCGTTCCCTTCACGGCTGCGCGCGTCAGGGTGAAAAAAGGGATTCTGGGACTCGAGGCGGCGGCGCGCGTAGCGCGCCGCGCAGCATTCGACAAGGTTCGCGTCGACGCCATCGCGCTCGCCCATCATCTCGACGATCAGGCCGAAACGGTCCTGTTCAACCTGCTGCGCGGCGCTGGTCTCGCCGGGGCGAGCGGGATGCCCGCACAGGGCGGGCTCGGCGGCAAACGGCTGCTGCGGCCGCTGCTCGACGTGCCGCGCAGCGCGATCCGCGCCTACGCTGCGGAGCATCGCCTCGGCTGGATCGAGGACGAGTCCAATGCCGATGAGGCGTTGACGCGGAATTTCATCCGCCGGCGCGTCGGACCGCTGCTGGAGGAGAAATTCCCTCGCTGGCGCGAAAACCTCGCGCGCGCGGCGCGGCACTTCGCCGGCGCGGAACTGGATGCGCAGACAATGCTGCGTGCCTACCTCAAGGGCAAGGGCCTGCGCGCGCCGAGCGAAGCAAAGCTGCTGGAGATGCTGAAGCAGCTGAGTTCAGGAAGCGCCAGGGTGGCGCACGACGGAAAACTCCTGCGGGTCTACAGGGGCAAGGTTTTTCTGAAGAGAAACGAAAGGCAAGCGATCGAATTCAAGCCGCAGGCCTGGAACGGAGAGCCCCGTCTTTCGCTGCCCGCCCTCGGCGGCGAACTGAGATTCAGACGCGTACGGGGGCTGGGAATTAAAAGTGCTTTATTGAAAGAAAACTCTTTTCAGATCCGCTTGCGATCGGGCGGGGAGCGTCTTCGTACCGACGCACTGCGTCCGAGCCGGACGCTGAAGAATCTGTTCCAGGAGGCCGGCGTGGCGCCCTGGGAGCGCGAACGCATGCCGCTGCTGTTCTGCGGTGAAGACCTGGTCTGGGCGCCGGGTCTCGGCGTCGACGCCAAGTTCCTCAGCGCCGGCGGCGAGACCGCGATCCTGCCGGACTGGCGTCCTTCCTCCGCCTAGCCGCGAACGCCGCGCGCGCGGCCTTCGCTTCGCTGCTCGCGGCGGCGAGCTGCACCTGGTCGTGCGCCATGTGGCTGGCGGCATGGGCGCCGATGCTGGCGTAGGCGTTCACCGATTCTTTGGTCATGCGGACCGAATTGCGCGGCAGCGCCAGCAACTGCTTGGCGATCGCGCGTGCGCTGGCCAACGCCTTTCCGGGCGGCGCGCTGTAGTCGACGAGGCCCATGGCGAGCGCTTCGGCGGCCGGGATCCGCTCACAAAGGATCGCCAGGCGCTTGGCGCGCGCGGGGCCTACCAGGTTCACCAGCCGGGGCAGCGTGCCCCAGGTCAGCGGAATGCCGAGCGCGATCTCCGGCAGCGACACGAACGCGTCGCTGGCGATCACGCGCCAGTCGAGCGCGGCCGCGAGCGCGAGTCCGCCGCCGATCGCATAGCCTTCGATCGCGGCAATCGTGATCTGCGGCACTTCCTCCCAGGCACGCGCCATGCGGTAGCCGAGCGCGGCAATTTCGCGCTGCTCGTCCAGCGGCTGCGCGGCATTGCCCCAGCGGCTCGCGTCATTCAGGTCCGCGCCCGCCGAGAACCACTTGCCGCTGCCGCGCACGATCGCGACGTCGGCCGCGTGCAGCGCCGCGACGCGCCCGGCGCAGGCGATCATCTCGCGCATCAGCTTGGCGGACATCGCATTGCGCGCGTCCGGCCGGTTCAACGTGACGAGCGCGACACGCCCCTTGAGCTCGAGCTTGAGGGTGGTATACATGGTCTTAAGCCCTTGTTTTTATGTGGAAGTGCGGGATTTCATGCTATACTTTTCGATTATCCAGCAAATACGCGCAAGGAACCTTGGCATGGCCGTAGAACGTACCTTTTCGATCATCAAGCCAGACGCGGTAGCGAAGAACGCGATCGGGCAGATTCTCGCCCGCTTCGAGGCCGCCGGCCTGAAGATCATCGCCGCGCGCATGATGCACCTGTCGCGCGCGCAGGCCGAGGGTTTTTATGCGGTGCACCGCGAGCGCCCGTTCTTCAAGGACCTGGTGGATTTCATGATTTCCGGCCCGGTGCTCGTGCAAGTCCTGCAGGGCGAGAACGCGATCCTCAAGAATCGCGAGCTGATGGGCGCCACCGACCCGCAAAAAGCGGCCAAGGGCACCATCCGGGCGGATTTCGCCGCGTCGATCGACGCCAACGCGGTGCACGGCTCGGATGCGCCGGACACTGCGCGCACGGAAATCGCTTTTTTCTTCCCCGGATATGAAATTTTCGCGCGCTAAGGGAATGTCCGAGAATCATTGATGAACCTATTGGGCCTCGACGCGCTGGGCATGGAAGGGTTCTTCGCGGGGATCGGCGAGAAGCCGTTTCGCGCGCGCCAGGTCCTGAAGTGGATCCACCGGCGCGGCGCGGCGGATTTTGCCGCGATGACCGACATCGCGAAGGCGCTGCGCGCGAAGCTGGGCGACGCGGCGGCGATCGAGCCGCCGCTGGTGGTTGGCGACGGCACCGCGCCGGATGGCACGCGCAAGTGGCTGATCAAGGTGGATGGCGCCAACGCCATCGAAGCGGTGTTCATTCCCGAGGACGGCCGCGGCACGCTGTGCGTATCCAGCCAGGCCGGCTGCACGCTCGACTGCGAATTCTGCTCGACGGGCAAGCAGGGTTTCAACCGCAACCTGACCGCTGCCGAGATCATCGGCCAGCTGTGGATCGCCAATCAGGCGCTCGGCGTGCACGGGCAACCCGGCGGCGTTGGCGCGGGCAATCGCGCGGTCAGCAACGTGGTGTTCATGGGCATGGGCGAGCCGATGCTGAACCTGGACGCCGTGATTCCGGCCGCGCGCCTGATGATCGACGAGAACGGCTATGGTCTTTCGCGACGCCGCGTCACGGTCTCTACCTCGGGCGTGGTTCCAGGCATGGACCGCCTGGCGGCGGAATGCCCGGTGGCGCTTGCCGTGTCGCTGCACGCGCCGGACGACGCATTGCGCGACCGGCTGGTGCCGATCAACCGCAAGCATCCGATCCGCGAGCTGATGAAGGCCTGCAACCGCTACCTGGCGCGCGCGCCGCGCGATTTCATCACCATGGAATACGTGATGCTCGACGGCGTCAACGATTCCGACGCGCACGCCAAGGCGCTGCTCGGAATCGCTGCTCAGGTGCGCTGCAAATTCAACCTGATTCCGTTCAACCCGTTCCCGGATTCCGGTTTCAAGCGTTCCGGGACGGATCGCATCCGGCGCTTCGCCGAGATTCTGCAGCGCGCGGAACTGACGGTGACCACGCGCAAGACGCGCGGCGAAGGGATCGACGCTGCCTGCGGCCAGCTGGCGGGCGAGGTTGCCGACCGTACGCGCCGCACGCGCACCGTGCCGATCGCGGAGGCCCGTCCATGAGCCGGGTTTACCGCCGGGTGTTCCGTGACGTGCTCGTTGCGCTGATTGCCGCAGCCGCGCTTGCCGGCTGCCAGACCGCGTCGACGACGGCCAGCGAACCGATCCCGGATAGCGGCAGCACGAGAGGCGAGGCGACCGAACCGCGCAATCGCGCCAAGATCCACGCCGAGCTCGGCGCGGCCTATTACGAGCGCGGCAACATGGCGGCGGCCCTGGAACACCTGCGCACGGCGACCACGGCGGATCCGAACTATGCGCTCGCCTACAGCATGCTCGGGCTGGTGTACGCCGATCTGAAGGAAAACAGGCTGGCGCAGAGCAACTTCGAGCGCGCGATCAGCCTTGCGCCCAACGATCCCGACGTCAACCATAATTTCGGCGGCTTCCTGTGCCGCACCGGCCGCGAGGAAGAGTCCATCAAGTATTTCATGCAGGCGGTGAGCAATCCGCTCTATACGCAGCCCTGGCGCTCGTATTCGGCGGCCGGGCTGTGCATGATGAACAAGGGCAAGGTGAAGGAGGCCGAGGATTTTTTCCAGCGTGCGCTGAAGCTGGATCCCGACGATCCGACGGCGCTGCTCAGCATGGCGCAGATCCGCTACCGGCAGGGCAAGCTCGAAGAGGCGCGCAAGCTGGTGCTGCGATTCAACAAGCTCGTCAACCCGAACGCGGAGTCGCTGTGGCTTGCGCTGCGCGTCGAGCGCAAGTTGGGAGAGCGTACGGCGGAGGCGGGATATGCGAACCAGTTGCGGCGCCGCTTCGTGAACTCGCGCGAGTACCAGCTGCTGCAGCGCGGCGAGTATGACTGAGCAGGTCGACGCCGGCCCCGATGCCGGCGTCGGTGCAGACGGCGTCGGCGCTGTGCTGGCACGGGCGCGCGCGGCACGCGGACTGACGATCGGCGATGTGGCGCTGCAGCTCAAGTTCGCGCCGCGGCAGATCGAAGCGCTGGAGCAGGAGCGCTTCGAACAGTTGCCCCCCGGTACGTTCTCGCGCGGCATGGTGCGCGCCTATGCGCGGCTGCTGAAACTCGATGCCGAGCCCCTTGTGGAGCAGGTTGCCGCACGCGTCGTGGCGCCCGACAATGCGCAGGCGGTTGTCGCCGCGCGCCGTCCGATTCCGATCACCGACAGCGCCGGGCGCAGCAACCGGGTGTATGCCGGACTTTCGCTGGCCGTGCTCGGCGTGATCGGGATCGTGCTGTTCGAGTGGCAGAGCGAACGCACGGACGCGGCGCGCATGAACTTCGTGGCCGCGGCACAGGTGCCGCCCCAGCCCGTGCAAGTGCCGCTGCAGCCTTCGCAGTTGCCGGATTCGGCACCCGCGGCCGCGCCGGAGGCTGCGCGCGCGCAGGCCGGGCAGCCGCTTGCTTCGCTGACGCCGGTTGTGCCCCCCAGCACGACGGCCCCCGCCGAGGCTGTGCCGGCCCAGCCTGCCGCGTCCGGACCTCCGCACGCGGCGGATGGCAAACGGCGCATCCGCATGAAGTTCGAGCGCGAATCCTGGGTTGAGATCAAGGACGGCGGTGGCAAGACGCTGATCTCGCAGCTCAACCCGGCCGGCAGCGAGCAGGCGGTCGAGGGCAGGCCGCCGTTCGAGGTCATCGTGGGCAATGCGCAGCACGTGCGGCTTTCGTACGACGATCGGCCGGTCGACCTGGCGCCGCACGTCAAGGTCGAGGTGGCGCGCTTTACGCTCGAGTGACGCCGATGGCGCGGCGCGTCTCCATCGGGGTGAGAGTCGGCAAGATGGCGATCGGCGGCGGCGCGCCGGTGGTCGTGCAATCCATGACCAATACGGACACCGAGGACGCGTCTGCGACCGCGCAGCAGGTCTACGACTTGTGGCGCGCCGGTTCCGAACTCGTGCGCATCACGGTGAATACCCCGGAGGCGGCGGCACAGGTGCCGCACATCCGCGAGCGGCTCGACACGATGGGTTGCGACGTGCCGCTGATCGGCGATTTCCATTTCAACGGCCACAAGCTGCTGAGCCAGCATCCGGATTGCGCCCGCGCGCTCGCCAAGTACCGCATCAACCCGGGCAACGTCGGCAAGGGCGCCAAGCGCGACGACCAGTTCGCGACCATGATCGAGGCGGCCATCCGATACGGCAAGCCGGTGCGCATCGGCGTGAACTGGGGCAGCCTGGACCCGGAGCTGCTCGCACGGATGATGGATGAAAACGGCCGGCGGGGAGCGCAGGACGGCGCGGGCGCCGTGCCGCTATCCGCCGATGAAGTGATGCGCGAGGCGATGATCGTTTCGGGGCTGGAATCGGCCGCGCAGGCGCAGAAGCTCGGCCTGCCCGCCGAGCGCATCGTGATTTCCTGCAAGCTGAGCGGGGTGCAGGACCTCATCCGCGTCTACCGCGAGCTTGCGCGCCGCTGCGAATACGCGCTGCACCTGGGCCTGACCGAGGCCGGCATGGGCTCCAAGGGCATCGTGGCCTCGTCGGCGGCGATGGCGGTGCTGCTGCAGGAGGGCATCGGCGATACCATCCGGGTCTCGCTGACGCCGGAGCCGAACGGCGACCGCACAAGGGAAGTCGTCGTCGCACAAGAATTGCTGCAGACCATGGGCCTGCGCAGTTTCACGCCGCTGGTCGCCGCCTGCCCGGGCTGTGGCCGGACCACCAGCACTTATTTCCAGGAACTCGCGCAACGCATCCAGTCGTATTTGCGCGAGCAGATGCCGGCCTGGAAGCAACGCTACCCGGGCGTCGAGGACATGAAGGTCGCGGTGATGGGCTGCGTGGTGAACGGGCCGGGCGAGTCCAAGCACGCCGATGTCGGCATCAGCCTGCCGGGCACCAACGAGAGCCCGGTGGCGCCGGTGTACGTGGACGGCGAGAAAACGGTGACGCTGAAGGGCGGGCGCATCGCCGAGGAGTTCCAGGCGATCGTCGAGACCTACGTGAAGGACAATTATTCCCCCGGCGCGCAGCGCCGTCGGCCTCCACGGCCGCAGGACGTCCTGTCCGGGCCGCAGACCGTCGCCATCAAGGCCTTGAAATGAGTTCGCCGCTGCAAGCGATCCGCGGCATGAACGACGTGCTGCCGGAGGAGATGGCGCTTTGGCGCAGCTTCAGCGGCATCGTCGAGGCCTGCCTGGAGCGTTGGGGTTACCGCGCGATCCGCATGCCGTTGGTCGAGCAGACGGCGCTGTTTCGCCGCGCCATCGGCGAAGCCACCGACATCGTCGAGAAGGAGATGTATTCCTGGCGCGACGAACTGAACAGCGAAGAGCTCACGCTGCGCCCGGAAGGCACCGCTTCCTGCGTGCGCGCGGCGATCGAGCACAGCCTGGTCTACGACGGCCCGAAGCGCCTCTGGTATGGCGGGCCGATGTATCGCCACGAGCGCCCGCAGAAGGGCCGCTACCGCGAGTTCTACCAGTACGGTGCGGAGGCCTTCGGCTATCCGGGGCCGGACGTGGACGCTGAACTGATCGTGATGTGCGCCCGGCTGTGGCCCGAGCTGGGCCTGTCCGGCCTGCGCCTGGAGCTGAACACGATCGGCTCGGCCGAAGAGCGCGCGCGGCACCGCGCCGACCTGGTCGCGCACCTGCTGGCGCATGAGGGCAAGCTGGACGCCGACGCGAAGCGCCGCCTGCAGACCAATCCATTGCGCGTGCTGGATTCGAAGAATCCGTTGGTGCAGGAAGTCGCCGCGAAAGCGCCGCCTCTGATGAACTATCTCGGCGAGGCCTCGCTCGCGCACTTCGACGGACTGAAAAAACTCCTCGCGGGCGCCGGGATCGAATACGCGGTCAACCCGCGCCTGGTGCGCGGCCTGGATTACTACAACCTCACCGTGTTCGAGTGGATGACCGACGCGCTGGGCGCGCAAGGCACGGTGTGCGGCGGCGGGCGCTACGACGGCTTGTTCGCGCAGCTGGGCGGCAAGCCCACACCGGGTGTCGGTTTCGCGATGGGATGCGAGCGGCTGGTGGCGCTCATGAAGGCGAACCCCGATCGGAATCCGGCCGCGCGGCCGGACGCGTACGTGCTGCATCAGGGCGAGGGTGCGGCGGCGTATGCCTTCGCGCTCGCCGATGCGCTTCGCAGCGCCGGTCACGCGGTGGTGCTGCATGCCGGCGGGGGCAGCTTCAAGTCGCAGATGAAAAAGGCCGACGCCAGCGGCGCGTGGCTGGCGCTGGTCGTCGGCGAGGACGAGCTGAGCGCTGGCGAGGTGTCGGTGAAGATGCTGCGCAAGAGCGCCGGGCAGCAGCGGGTGGCGCGCGCACGCGCGGTCGAGCAGTTCAATGCGTTTCTACTGAAAGCCAAGGAATAGGCATGGCCTACGATCTCGAAGAGCAGGAACAGCTGGCGCAACTCAAGGGCTGGTGGAAGGACAATGGCACGAGCGTGCTGGTGGTGCTGGTGGCTGCCGTGATTGCGTTCTCGGGCTGGTTCGGCTGGCGCAACTGGCAGGCTGGCCAGGCGCAGCAGGCGGCCGCGCTCTACGATTCCCTGCAGAAGGGATTGCAGGCGAACGACGCGAAATCGGTGCGCGACGCGGGCGGTTCGCTGGTCGAGGGATTTCCGCGCACGCTTTACGCGAGCATGGGCGCGCTCGCGTCGGCGCGATTCCACCTCGAGCGTGGCGACGCGAAAAGCGCGCGCGCGCAGCTGCAGTGGGTCGTGGATCGGTCGTCTTCGGACGAACTGCGCGACATCGCCCGCCTTCGGCTCGCCGGCGTGCTGCTGGACGAAAAAGCCTACGACGAGGCGCTCGCGCTGCTGGCGGCGAAGCATGCGCCGGCGATGGCCGCGCAGTATGCCGTGCTCAAGGGCGACATCCTGGTCGCCCAGGGCAAGGCCGTGGAGGCCAAGGCGGCGTACCGGCTTGCATTGGAGAATTCCGATGAGCGCAGCGGCGCGTTCCGCGCCGGCGTGCAGTTGCGCCTGGACGCCCTGGGGGGCTGAGCGTGCCCGGTTCCCGATTTCGCGCCGGGGCGGTGCTCGCCGCCGCCACCCCCGCGCTTGTCGTAGCGTTGCTCCTGCAGGGCTGCGGCGGCTCGGGCATGAATCCGGTGGACTGGTTCCGCGGCGCCCCGACGGGGCCAAAGCCCTCGGAGCTGCCGGTGCTCAGCAACCCGCAACCCGTGAAAACGCTCTGGACCGCGAGCATCGGCGCCGGTGAGGCCTTCTTGTTTACTCCCGCGCAGGTCGGCGACAGCCTTTATGTCGCATCGCGCTCCGGCAGCGTTGCCCGGCTGGATGCAGCCACTGGCCAGCAGAAATGGCGCATCTCGGTAGGCACCCGGCTGTCGGTCGGTGTCGGCAGCGACGGTGCGCTCGTCGTGGTCGCCACCGACGAAGGCGAAGTGTTTGCGCTCGACGCGGTGGACGGCGCGGTGCGCTGGCGCGCGCGCGTGTCGAGCGAGGTGCTCGCCGTGCCCAGGCTGGGCGAAGGGCTGGTGCTGGTGCGCAGCGCCGACAGCCGCGTCTTCGCCTTCGGGGCCGACGACGGCAAGCGTCGCTGGGTTTACCAGCGCGCGGCCGCCTCGCTCGTCGTGCGTTCGCCCGCCGGCCTGACCTTGTCCCAGGGATCCGCCTATGCGGGATTTTCGGGCGGCAAGCTGGTTGCGATCGCGCTGCGCAACGGTATCCTGCGCTGGGAGGCCACGGTGGCGCTGCCCAAGGGCGCGACCGAACTCGAGCGCATCACGGACATCGTCGGCGATCCGGTCGCGCTGGGCAGGGAGATCTGCGCGGCGGCTTACCAGGGACGCGTTGCCTGCTACGAAGCGCAGAATGGCAACCTGATCTGGGCGCGCGAGATGTCGACGCTGACCGGCGTTTCCTTCGACACGCGGTATGCGTTCGTCAGCGACGACAAGGGTGCGGTGCACGCGCTGGACCGCAGCAGCGGGCGCAGCATCTGGAAGCAGGACCGCCTCGCGCACCGGCAACTGTCGCTGCCGCTGCCGCTGGGGACCGACGTGGCGGTGGGCGATTATCAGGGCTTTGTTCACTTCCTTGCGCGTGAATCCGGCGCATTCGTCGCCCGCACGGCCACCGACGGCAGCGCGGTGCGCGCCGCACCGCAACGGCTGGCCGAGGGCCTGCTGGTGCAAACCCAGAACGGCGGCCTGTACGCGCTCAATCCGCAGTGAGAGTAGTGCGGTGAAACCAGAATCAGGACGGGCATGAAGCCCGTGATCGCCCTGGTCGGGCGGCCCAATGTCGGCAAGAGCACGCTGTTCAACCGCCTGACGCGGCGGCGCGACGCCATCGTCGTCGACGTGCCCGGGGTGACGCGCGATCGCCACTACGGCGAGGGCCTGCTTGGCGGGCGCTCCTGCATCGTCATCGACACCGGCGGGCTGGAGCCCGATTCGGGGGACCCGATCTACGCCGAGATGGCGCGCCAGACCGAGCAGGCGATCGTCGAGGCGGATGCGGTGATCCTGGTCACCGACGTGCGCGCAGGTCTTGCGCCCGGCGACCAGGTGATTGCCGAAAAGCTGCGCCGCCTCAAGGACCGCGTCTGGGTCGCGGTCAACAAGTCCGAAGGGATGGACGCCGACACGGCCGCCGCGGAGTTCCACGAACTCGGCCTCGGCGAGCCCGCCGCGATTTCCGCGGCGCACGGCAGCGGCGTCGGCGCCTTGATTGAAGCGGTCCTGAGACCTTTTCCGGAAGGCACGGCTGCTGCCGAAAGGGACGAAAAGCACCCACGCGTGGCTTTCGTCGGCCGGCCGAACGTCGGCAAGTCAACGCTGGTCAATGCGCTGGTCGGCGAGGAGCGCGTGCTGACCTTCGGCGAGCCGGGCACCACGCGCGACGCGATCGAGGTGCCGTTCGAGCGCGGCGGACGGCGCTACACGCTGGTGGACACGGCCGGGCTGCGCAAGCGCGGCAAGTCCCATGGCGCGGAAGTCGAGAAGTTCTCGATCGTGAAAACCCTGCAGGCGGTCGAGGCGGCAAACGTGGCGGTCCTGGTGCTCGATGCGGTGGACGGCATCTCGGAGCAGGATGCGCATGTTGCCGGCTACATCCTGGAGCGCGGCCGCGCGGTGGTGGTGGCGGTGAACAAGTGGGACGCCGCGGACAAGGACGCGCGCGAGCGCGTCAAGCGCGAGTTGCAATGGAAGGCAGGCTTTCTTTCCTTCGCCGAGTCGCTGTTCATCTCGGCGAAGTCCGGCAAGGGTGTGAACGACGTGCTGCGCGCGGTGGACGCAGCCTACGCCGCCGCGATGGCCAAGCTTGCCACGCCAAAGCTGACGCGCTCGCTGATCGCCGCCGTCGAGCGCCAGAAGCCGCCGCACCGCAAGGGCTACTCGCGGCCGAAGATGCGTTACGCGCACCAGGGCGGATCCAATCCGCCGCGCATCATCATCCACGGCAACTCGCTGCAGCACGTGACCGATGCCTACAAGCGGTTCCTGGAACACTGGTTTCGCGACGAATTCAAGCTGGCCGGCACGCCGCTGGCCATCGAGTTGCGCACCGGCCGCAACCCGTACGACGAGCGCAAGAACATCCCGGTGCGCAAGCGGTCGCTGGGGCACAGCAAGTCGGTGCGCAGCGTCAAATCGGGCGGCAAGTCAAAGAAATAGCTGGGCGAGGAAGCGCCCGGGCATGAGCGCGCCGATGCCGGCGCCGGCCAGGCCGAGTAGGGTGCCGACCATGTAGCGCCGGTGCGCGCGCACGTTGCCGCGGCGAATGTGCCAGATGGCGAGGGCCATCGCGACCAGCACCCAGACCGAAAGCAGGTGGATGACCGACCAGCCCGCGCCCCTGCGGATTTCCATCACCCAGAACGACGACAGTGCAGCGACCAGCATCGCGAGCACCCAGATCCAGCCAAGTAGCTTGTGCGGACGGGTGCCTTTGGGGGCCGCGATCTGGGTGACACCGATCACCACGGCCGGCACGACGGCGGCAAGGTGGATGGCGCTGGCGAGGCTCAGTTCCTGGGCCATGGGATCTCCCGGATCTAGGCCTGGATGACGTGCAACAGGTTGGTCCAGAGCATGATCAGCGCGACGTTGCTCGCAGCAAACACCGCCAACCGGTCGCGTACGCTGTTGTAGGTGACGTGGATGGCGCTGTGCGCGATGCGCAATGCCACGTAGGTCCAGGCGAGCGTCAGAGCTGTCGAGTCGACACGGTCGGCGACGTAGCAGGCGAGGCAGGCGACGTAGAACAGCACCGGCAGTTCGAGCAGGTTCATCATGTTGCGGTTCGGAATCGCAACCTCGGGCGGCACGCGCGCGGACTCGCCGTAGCGGAAGTCGTCGAAGGCCACCAGGCCGGCGGCGCCGGCGCGAAAGCGCCGCACCGGGATCAGCAGCAGCACGGCAAAGGTCAGCGACGCCATCGCGACCACCGGAAACAGGATGCCCGTACGATCCAGCATGGCTGTCCTTTAATGTTGACACGAGATACATTAATCTAGTAGCCTAAGTAGACAATGTCAACATTAGTGCGCCGAAAGCGCGGCTACCACCACGGCGACCTGCCGGCCGCGCTGCTGCGCGCCGCTGGGAAAATACTTGAAAAAGAAGGACTTGAAGCACTCACGCTGCGGCGCCTGACGCGCCATACGGGAGTTTCGCGTAGCGCGCCCTACCGGCATTTCCGCCGCCGGGAGGCGCTGCTGGCAGCGCTCTCGGCCGAAGGCTATGAGCGGTTAGGCCGGGCGCAGCGCGCGGCCGCCGCCGCAGGCGGGCTGCGGGCCATGGGCGAGGCCTATGTGCGTTTCGCGCTCGATCATCCGCAGCTTTTTCGCCTCATGTTCGGCGGTGCGGTGCAGATCGCCAGGCACCAGGGCCTGCGCGACATCGCGACGCAGACCTATGCGGGCCTGGCCGGCGCGCTCGCCGAGCGCGTCGGCGCGTCGGCGGGCGCCCGCGACGCATCGATCGCGGCATGGGCGCTGGTGCATGGCCTTGCGCAGTTGCTACTGGACAGCCGGGTCACCGTGGCGGCTCGCCAGGGACGCACCGAGGCGCAGTTCATCCACGACGTGCTCGGCACGACGCGGTTTGCAGCCGGCACTGCGTCCCCGGGCGCAGTCGGCACGCCGACTGCGGACGCGCCTCAGTCCGCGTAGACCGCGAAGGCCGCGGCGCAGGCCGCGTCCGCAGTCGCCGGCGCGCGCTCGGCATGGCAGCGAAGCAGCCGAAGCAGCGGCTTGCCGGGATTGCGCAACTCGCCTACCTGCTTGTTCCACAGGGCCTTCGCTTCCAGCGGCCGGCCAGCGGCGATCGCGCCCGCCATGCCGGCAAGCACCAGGTATTCGCGCGCGTCGCGATGCAGGTCGCCCTGCGTCGCGAGCAGTTCGCTCGCGAGCGCGGCGCTCTTGCCGGCATCGCGCGCGCCGACCGCCGCGAACAGCGCGATCCAGCGGCGTTGGAATTCATGCAGCGCGCCATGGCAGGGCGCCGACTGGATGCGCGCCCAGACGGCGGCCGCCTCGTCGGGCGCCAGGTAGGGATTCAGGGTACGCGCCACG
>Ga0315910_10003311_pt1 | contig 13774 bp, 9 predicted proteins | sample EdamamesoilMG_FD_204470 | JGI IMG/M metagenome (GOLD analysis project Ga0315910, IMG submission 204470) | Garden soil microbial communities collected in Santa Monica, California, United States - Edamame soil | ecosystem: Environmental > Terrestrial > Soil > Garden | place: USA: California...
CGATGCCTATATGATCGATATGGCAGAAGACGCGAAACCCACTCCCAACCCCAACGAATACGGCGCGGAATCGATCAAGGTCCTCAAGGGCCTCGATGCGGTGCGCAAACGGCCCGGCATGTATATCGGCGACACCGACGACGGATCGGGCCTGCACCACATGGTGTTCGAGGTTTCCGACAACGCCATCGACGAGGCGCTGGCGGGTCATTGCGACCTGGTGCTGATCGAGCTGAACCCCGACGGCTCGGTCTCGGTCGAGGACAACGGGCGCGGCATCCCGACCGACATCCACAAGGAGGAAGGGGTTTCCGCCGCCGAGGTGATCATGACTCAGCTCCACGCGGGCGGGAAGTTCGAGAACACTTCCGACGACAACGCCTACAAGGTCTCGGGCGGGCTCCACGGGGTCGGCGTGAGCGTGGTCAACGCGCTTTCCGAATGGCTCGAGCTGACCGTCTGGCGCGAGGGCAAGGAACACTGGATGCGGTTCGAGAACGGCGATGCCGTGGCGCCGCTCAAGGTCACCGGCGACGCGCCCGCAGGCCATAACGGCCTGCCCAAGAAGGGCACCCGCGTGACTTTCTTCGCCTCGTCCGAGACCTTCAAGAACGTCACCGATTTCGATTTCGAGAAGCTCGAGCACCGCTATCGCGAGCTCGCCTTCCTCAATTCGGGGGTGCGCATCCTGCTGCGCGACCGGCGCCACGCGCCGGCGATCGAACACGACCTGTTCTACGAGGGCGGGATCGCCGCCTTCGTCAAATGGCTCGACCGTTCGAAACAGCCGCTGCTCCCCGATCCGATCGCGATCAGCTCCGAACGCGACGGGATCGGCATCGATGTCGCGCTCGAATGGAACGATTCCTATTACGAGAACGTCCTCACCTTCACCAACAACATCCCCCAGCGCGACGGCGGCACCCACCTCGCCGCATTCCGCGCCGCGCTGACCCGCACGATCAACAATTACGCCGAGAAATCGGGGCTGATCAAAAAGGAGAAGGTCCAGCTCACCGGCGAGGACATGCGCGAGGGGCTGACCGCGATCGTCTCGGTCAAACTGCCCGATCCCAAGTTCTCTTCGCAGACCAAGGACAAACTGGTTTCCTCCGAAGTGCGCCAGCCGCTCGAAAGCCTGATGGCCGACAAGATGAACGAATGGCTCGAGGAAAACCCCGCCAACGCGCGCGAGATCATCCAGAAGATCGTCGATGCCGCCGCCGCGCGCGAAGCCGCCCGCAAGGCCCGCGAGATGAGCCGCAAGGGAGCGATGAGCATCTCCTCGCTGCCGGGCAAGCTCTCAGACTGCCGCGAGCGCGACCCGGCCAAGTGCGAATTGTTCCTGGTCGAGGGCGACAGCGCCGGGGGATCGGCCAAGAGCGGGCGCGACAGCCACTACCAGGCGATCCTGCCCTTGAGGGGCAAGATCCTCAACGTCGAACGCGCGCGGTTCGACCGGATCATCTCGTCGAAGGAAGTCGGCACGCTGATCCAGGCGATGGGCACCGGCATCCGCGACGAGTTCGACCTCGAAAAACTGCGCTACCACAAGATCATCATCATGACCGACGCCGATGTCGACGGCGCGCATATCCGGACCCTGCTGCTGACCTTCTTCCACCGCCAGATGCCCGAGATCATCCGCGCCGGGAACCTCTACATCGCCCAGCCGCCTCTGTTCAAAGTGAGCAAGGGGCGCAGCGAAGTCTATGTGAAGGACCAGTCCGGGCTAGATCGCTACCTCGTCGAGGCGGGGTTGCAGGGCCGGGTGCTCGAAGCGCCGGGCGGCGCGCGCGGCGGGGCCGACCTTGCCAGCCTCGTCGAACACGCAATGCGGATGAAGGCGCTGATGGGCTTCGTCCCGCGCAAGTACAATTCCGCCGTGATCGAGGCGATGGCACTCAAGGGCGCGCTCGATCCCGGGATCGGCGGAGCGGCGCTGGCAAAGGCGCTGGGCGAGGCCGCCAAGCATCTCGGCATCGGCGATCCCGAGGCTGCATGGAGCACCGCGCAGCGCGACGATGGCTCGGTAGTGTTCTCGCGCGCATGGCGCGGCGTGACCGACGCCTACGAGATCGAGGCCGGGTTCCTTGGCGGGACCGAAGCGCGCAAGCTCCACCGCCTCGCGGGCCAATCCGCCGACGCCTATGGTGCGCCGGCGAGGCTGGCGAAGAGCGGCGGCGCGACGGAACCCGAGCCCGAACCCGCCGATGAGGGCGAGGAAGCGATCGAAGCGGCTCCCGCGATCGTCGCCGATGGCGCCATCACCCTGCCCTCGCAGCTGCTCGAAGCGGTGCTCGCGGCGGGGCGCAAGGGGCTGGCGATTTCGCGCTACAAGGGCCTCGGCGAAATGAACGCCGAGCAATTGTGGGAAACCACGCTCGATCCCGGCAATCGGGTGCTGCTCCAGGTCAAGGTCGAAGATGGCGACGTGACCGACGATATCTTCACCCGGCTGATGGGCGACGAGGTCGAACCGCGCCGTGAATTCATCCAGCAGAACGCGCTCAACGTCGCCAACCTGGACGTTTGAAATCCACCCCGACTTGCTCGGGGCGGGGGACCATGCGAAGCATGGTGGAGGGGGAATCCACGCCATGAAACGCGCCTGCGCCACGGCATCTATCATCCTCGCGCTCGGGGCCTGCACTCCGACCTATACCGACGGCATCCTCACCTTCCGCCCCGGTCCGGAGCAGGAGACCGGGCCGGTCGATCCGGTGACAGTGGGGATCATTGCGCTCAACGATTTCCACGGCACGCTTGAGCCGCCCAGGCGCACGCTCACCCTGCCGGTGCCGGGCGGCGAGCCGGCGCTCGTTCCCGCGGGCGGAGCGGCGTGGCTGGCGAGCGCGATCGACGGCGCGCGGGCGAAATACGAATACAGCCTGGTGGTCTCGGCCGGCGACCTTACAGGGGCCTCGCAGCTCTCGTCCGCCCTGTTCCTCGACGAGCCAACGATCGGGGTGATGAACCGCATCGGGCTCGATTTCAACGCGGTCGGCAACCACGAGTTCGACCGCGGCTGGGAGGAACTGGTGCGGCTGCAGGTGGGCGGCTGCGAGCAATACACGGTGCGCACGCCCTGCGCGGTCGAGCCCGAATTCCCGGGCGCGCAGTTCCGCTACCTCGCCGCCAATGTCGAACTGGATGACGGAACCACCTTGTTCCCCGCCAGCGCCATGCGTCATTTCGGCAGCGGGCGCTCGCGAGTGGCGATCGGGCTGATCGGGCTGACGCTGGAGGACACGCCGACGATCGTTTCGGCGGGCGGGGTCGAGGGCCTCGCCTTCACCGACGAGGCCGAAGCGATAAACGCCGCCGCCGTCACGCTGCGTCAGGCCGGGGCCGATGCGGTGGTGGTCCTGATCCACCAGGGGTTGGCCACCGGCGGCGCGCGCGATCCCAATGGCTGCGAGGAAGCCGCCGGGGCGCTGCTGCCGATCCTCGACAAGGTCACCGGCGATATCGACCTCGTCGTCTCGGGCCACACCCACCAGGCCTATGTCTGCACCCTGCCGGGCGCGGGCGGGGCGAAGAATTACCTCGTCACCAGCGCCGGCAGTTACGGCATGCTCTATACCGACATCCGCCTGACGATCGATCCGGTGGCGGGCAAGGTCACCCAATTGCAGGCGCGCAACGCCCCGGTGCAGTCGGTGGTCTATGGCAATGTGACGCCGAGCGACGCCGCCCCGGCATTCGAGCCGCGCGCCGATGTCGCCGATTATGTCGTGAGCTATGTCGCCGCGGCGGCGCAATTCTCGGAGCGGCCGGCGGGCAAGCTTGCGCCCGTGGGAGCGGACGGGCAAGGCATCGCGCCGGTAGGCCAACTGGTCGCCGACGCCCAGCTCGAGGCGACGCGCGCGGCGGGGGCAGTGCTCGCGCTGACCAATCCCGGCGGGGTGCGCGGCTCGCTGGTCCCCAAGGCCGACGGTACGCTGACCTTCGGCGATTTGTTCCAGGCCCAGCCGTTCGGCAACACGCTGGTGACCATGACGCTGACGGGCGCCGAGCTGGTCGCGCTGCTCGAAAGCCAGTTCGAGCGCGATTTCCAGCCCGTCGTGCTGCTGCCCTCGGCCGGCCTCGCCTACAGCTACGACCGCTCGCGGCCCTCGGGCGCGCGGGTGATCGGCGCGACCCTCGACGGCGCGCCGCTCGATCCGGCGAAGGATTACCGCGTCACCGTGAACAGCTTCCTCGCCGATGGCGGCGACGGCTTCACGGGGTTTCGCGAAGGCCGCGAACGGGTGATCGGGATCGGTGACCTCGATGCGCTCGAAGCCTACCTCAAGGCCGATCCGGCGCGAACGATGCCAGTGGAAGCGCGGGCGAAGGATGTGACGCCGGTCCAGTAGTCCGGCCACTTGCCCGCCATCCCCGGTCTGGTTAGGTTCTGCTCCGGAATTCATCCGGGGGGATCTCGTTCCGTGGCAACTTCATCACCACCTATGAGCGGCTCGGCGCATAGCAAGACAGCCGAACGCTGGTTCTTCTCCACCTACGTCATCGCGATCGCGCTGGTGATCGTCGCGGGCTTCTCGCCGACCTTCTACTTGCGTGGAGTGATCGAAGCGTCGCGCCCGCTCGGGCCGTTGCGGACCGACATCATCGTTCACGGCCTGATCGCGACCGCCTTCATCGCGGTGATGCCGCTCCAGACCTGGCTGATCGCCTGGGGCAAGCGCAGCTGGCACATCGCGCTCGGCAAATGGGGCTTCGTGTTGGGCGTGCTGTTCGTCGCCTCGCTGTACATGGTCACGGCCTTTTCGCACCACAACACGCCACCGAACCTTGGCGTCCCGCCCGAAGTGCTCTCCGCACCGTCGGTAATTGCGGTCGGCTGCGCGGCGCTGCTGCTGTGGCTGGCCTGGCGCAAGCGTTTCGACGCGCAGGCGCACAAGCGGCTGATCATCGGCCTTGCCTGCATCGCTGCCGGTCCCGGGATCGCCCGGCTTCCGGGTATCCCCCCGCCGCCGGCAGCCTTCGTGGTCGTCGGTCTTATAATAGTCGTGTTGACGCTGCCACTGCTCGCATGGGACTTCGCGACCAGGAGGAAGCCGCACTGGGCAACCCTTGCGGCGGTGGGCGCCTGCGTCATCCTGTTCGTGGCCCCGGTCGGCGTGGGAATGTTCCCGCCGCTGGCGAGTTTCGTAACAATCCTTCCCGGCTTCGGCTGGCCCTAGGCAATCCCCGTCTCGCGGTAGAGCACCGCGAGCTTGGGATGATCGGGCATCGCGCGGTGATAGAATTCCGCGATCGTCCGCATGTCCCGCGCGAAATCGCCGGTCGGCTCGATCGGGTCGCCGATATGGCCCACCCCACGGGCATGATCCAGCCACGCCGGGACGATCGGCACGCCCGCCGCGACCGCGATGTGGTAAAAGCCCGAGCGCCATTTGGTGATCGCCCCACGGGTGCCCTCGGGCGCGATCACCAGCGCCAGCTCGTCGCGGCGGGCGAATTCCTCGACCACCTGCTCGACATAGTTGCGGCCCTGCGCCTTCCGGTCGACGGGAATTCCGCCCATGTCGCGCATGAAGCGGGCGAGCGGCCAGCGGAACAAGGAATGCTTGCCGAGAAAGCTGGCACGGATCCCGTGATCGTTCATCGCGCCGAGGAAGACTATGAAATCCCAGTTCGACGTATGCGGCGCGCCGATGACGACGCATTTGGCCGGCAATTGTGCCTCAAGGCCGATCGTCCAGCCCTTCCAGCGATAAAGCGCGAGCAGCAGCCGCAGGACGAGGCGTGAGGAGAGCGAGGGGGCAGGCGCCGGCCGATCCATTCCGCTCCTTCGCTTACTGGCCCTTGTCCAGATGCCGAGCCATGAACGGCAGCACGACCTCGTCGAAGCGGCGGCCGATGCGGTTGACGTGGTCGCCGTCATAGACCGCCCAGTCATGCGCGATGCCGAAGCGGGTGAGTTCCTCATGGATCGCGGTGTCGTCGGCGAGCAGGAAGTCCTTGTCGCCGACATCGGCCCCGATCGCGGCGTAGCCCTTCAGTGCCGTGACATGCGAGGCGACCATCGCCAGTGGTGAATTGTTGGCCCATTTCGCCAGCACGGTCTCGTCGAGCGCGCCGTCCTTGATCGGGAAGTCCGCGAAATACGGAGCATTTTGCGGATTGGGCGACCACGCAACCATCGAGGCGAGCGCGGCACGGGTGCCGAAATCGGCCTTGATGCCATCGGCCAGCGGGATCGCCGCCAGCGTCGTGGCGCTTTCGACCGTCTCGCGCCGCGGCGAAACGCAGCACGCGCTCTGGGCCCAGATCGCGGCGAACACTCCGGGGTGGCGCATGGCGATGCTCCAGGTCCCGTAGCCGCCCATCGAGTGACCCGCGAGCCCGCGCCCTTCGCGCATCGCAATCGTGCGGTAGTGGCTGTCTATATAGGCAACCAGGTCACTGGCGATAAAGGCCTGGAAATCGCCGGTGGTGACCGACGAGGAATACATCGAGCCGCCCAGCCGGGTCAGGCTGTCGGGGACCACGACGATGAACTCGGCGCCGCGCCCGGCATTGTTGTTGACCGCCTCGGGGATGCGCATGAAATTGTAGAAATTGCGCCCGTCGATGGCGAAGCCGTGGAGGTAATAGACCACCGGATAGCGCCGCTCGGGCTCCTTGCCGTAGCTCGGTGGGAGCACCACAATCGCCTCGCGCGCAGTGGCGTTGCCTTCGAGATTGCCGGCGAGCGAAGCCCCGGGGACCATCACGCTCTCAACCGTGATCCCCGCGGGGATTTCGGGCGCGGGGGCGATGATGTTCTGCTGCGCCATGGCCGGCGATGCGGTGAGGGCGAGCGCGGCCAATGCCGCAAGGGCGATGCGCATGGATTACTCCCTGTCGAGATGGATGGCGAAGAACGGCAGCACGTGGCTGCGGATGCGGTCCTTGATGCGGTTGCCGTGATCGCCCTCGTAGACTTCCCAGCCATAAGCGATCCCGAAGCGGTCGAGCTCGGCCTTGAAGGCGAGGTTGCCCTGCATCAGGAAATCCTTGTCGCCGATATCGATCTGGATCGCCTCGAGCGACTTGAGCGCCGGGACGTACTGGCCCAGCATCGCGGCGGGCGCATTGGCGGCGAAACGGGCCTCGACCAGCGGATCGACCGTGCCGTCTTCCTTGAGCCCGGTGTACCAGTAATTGGGCGGGTTAGTCGGATCGGGCGACCACACCGAAAGCGTCGCGATCGGCGCGAGCTGGGCGAACCCGGCATTGGCCAACTCGTCAGCCGACATCGCTTCGACCTGCTTCATCGCTTCGGCCGAAGGCGGTTGCGGGGTGAGGCAGCACGAACTCATCGCGTAGATGCTGGAGAAGGTGCCCGGATATTTCATCGCGATCCGCCAGGTACCGTAGCCGCCCATCGAATGGCCGGCGAGGCCGCGCGAGGCAGGCTTGGCGATGGTGCGGTAATTGGCGTCGATCCATGCCACCAGATCCTCACCGACGAAGCCTTCGTAATTGCCGGTGGTGACCGAGTTCGAATAGAATCCGCCGCGATATTTCGAAAACCCGTCGGGCATGACGAGGATCACGTCGTTGCCCGCCGCGGCGGCCCCGTCGACCGCTTCCTCGAACTTCATCATGTCCTGGTACATCTGCGGGGTGGCGAAGAAGCCGTGCAGGAAATAGACCACCGGGTAGCGCTTGTCGGGGTTCTCGTCATAGCCCGGCGGAGTGACGACATAGGCCCCGCGATCGGCCGGATTGCCCTCAAGGTTGCCTTCCATCGCCTTTGAGTGGAACGTCACCCAGTTGAGCCGGGCTTTCTCCTGCGCCTGCGCGGGCGCGGCGAACGCCAACAGCGAGACACACACCGCGCCCAATGCGGCCAGCGACCTTGTCATTTTCAAGCAACCTCTCCTTGTCGTTTGGCGTGGTCATAACCAGCCCGCCCGCTGCTTGTCACGGACTAAGTCAACGCCGTACGGGTGCGGTCTCGCGCATCAGCAGGAACACCGGCAGAACCGCCAGCGCGACCGCGGCGATCATGATCCCCGGCACGATCGGTGCGCCGGTCCGTTCGACCAGCACCTGCGCGACATAAGGCGTGAGCCCGCCGAAGATCACCGTCGCCATCGTGTAGCCGAGCCCCAGCCCGCTCGCGCGGCTGGTCTCGGAGAACTGCTCGCCGGTGGCGATCGCGCCGACCGCGCTAACCCCGCCGGCGACCAGCGCCAGCATCACCGCGGCGAGCAGCGCGTGGCCAGTCGAGGCCCCGGCCATAGTCGAGAACAAGGTGACGGGCAGCGCGGCGCCGAAGACCGCCAGCACGACCAGCGCCGGTTTGCGCCCGTAGCGATCGGACAGCAGGCCGACCACCGGCGTCACTGCGATCACCGCCACCGCGGCGATCGTCGAGAGCCACAAGGCTGCCTCCTCGTCCATCGCGCCGGCAGTGGTGAGGAAGGCCGGAACGTAGCTGATCCCGACATAATAGGTGATCGATCCGAAGGCCGAGATCGCGAAGGCGCGCGCCAGCCCGCCGCGCTGGGTCTTGAGCGCATGGCCGAGAGGGCGCGGGTGCAGCCCGCCTTCCGCCCGCAACCGTTCGAATTCGGGCGATTCCTCCATCGTCGCGCGCGCCAGCCACACCACGCCGGCAAGCGCTGCACCGACGAAGAAGGGAATACGCCAGCCCCACTCGGCGAGGTCGGCCTCGCTGGTCAGGCTCACCGTCAGCGCCGCCACCCCGACCGCCAGCAGCGCGCCGACCTCGCTCGCCGCGGCGGCAAGCGAAGCGACCAGCCCGCGCCGTTCGGGCCGCGATCCTTCGAGGAGATAAGCGATCACGCCGGTATATTCGCCGCCGACCGAGAACCCCATCACGCAGCGCAAAGCCAGCAGCAGCCAGCCCGCCGCCGGGCCGATCGCGGCGTAGGTCGGCAACAGAGCCGTCAACAGCATCGCGCCCGACATCACCGCCATCGACAGCATCAGCATCTTCTGGCGCCCATGGCGGTCGGCGATATGCCCGAACACCACCGCGCCGACCGGACGCATCAAATAGGCCACCGCGAAGCCGAGCAAGGTCGTCGCCAGCGAGGCTTCGCCGCCACCGAAGAACACCCGGCTGAGCACGGTCGCGAAATAGAGATAGAGCGTGAAATCGTACCATTCGACCACCGTCGACAGCACCGCCACCCACAGCGACCGGGGCGAGACGCGGTGGCCGCCGAGCATCAGAACCCGACCCCGTCGGGCCACTTCGGATGCGCCAGTCCCATCACCTTGAACAGCTGCCCCATCTGCTCGTCGCCGATCAGCCGGTCTTTCGCCGAGCGGATTTCTTCGGTGTGTTGCGGAGCGAAGGCGGAGAGCGATTCCGCCCGCATCTCGATCCCCAGCGCACGCAGCCACGCGCCCTGCGGCACTGTGCCGAGCCATTTCGCCCCACGCGCCTGTACAATTGGTTCAAGTGAGGCGAAATCGACATGGGCGGTGAGGTCGGCTTCGCCCGGGTCGAAAAATGGATCGACCTTGCGATGGCTCCTGACCGCCTGGAGCGTCGATCCCGACTGCGGCTTGTCGTAGCCGTAATCGATCAAGAGCGCCGCGCCTCCTTGGGCAGCGAGCCGCCCGGCGATCTCATCGACTACCGCTGCGACCGCCGGGCAGGTCTCGATGATCGTACCGTCCGGCGCCTCTCGGCGATCTTCCGGCACCGCCGCATCCATCGGCCTGTCGCCCGCGACGCAGATGAATTTTTCGCCCTCGGGCGCGACCATCCGCTCGCGCCAGCCGAGCGGCGTCTTCACCAGCTGGCGCACCGGCAGGACATCGAGGACTTCGTTGGCGACCAGCAGGATCGGCCCTTCCAGCGGGACACTCGAGAGATCGTGGTGCCAATGCGCGTCCGCAATCGTTTCGCGCTGGTTCTCCCTGAGTGCGGCCGATGTCTCGACCAAATGGACGTTCGGTTCGAGCCCGTAGCGCCGCATCGCCCGCAACGCATCGCGCGCCAGCGTGCCCCTTCCCGGCCCAAGCTCGACATAGAGCGGCGGCCCGCTGCGCCCGGCCCCGATCCACATGTCGGCCAGCCACAGTCCGATCAGTTCGCCGAACATCTGGCTGATTTCGGGCGCGGTGACGAAATCGCCCCCGGCCCCCAGCGGATCGCGCGAGTTGTAATAGCGGGCATTGGCCTCGGCCATGTAGTGCGCGATGCTGATCGGACCGGTGGCGGCGATGAGGCGGCGAAAGATGTCCGCCAGGGCGCCGGCGCCCGCTGCGCTCATGCAGGCTTGCCGGAGGCCAGCGGCGGCTTGAGCAGCGCGCGGATTACGAAGAACAGACCGACCAGGATCATCGGGATCGTCAGCCACTGGCCCATCGATAGCCCGGTCTCACGCGCGAAATCCGCCAGCTGCGCGTCGGGCTCACGGAAGTTCTCGACCACGAAGCGGCCCAGCCCGATCCCGGCGGTGAAGATCCCGACAAGCAGGCCGGGACGGAAACGCGCGCGGGTTTTCCAGAACACCAGCAGCAGCACGATCATCAGCAGCAGGCCTTCGAGCACCGCCTCGTAAAGCTGCGAGGGGTGGCGCGGCAGGCCAAGCGGATCGCCGGGGAAGATCATCGCCCAGGAGACATCGGTCTGGCGACCCCACAATTCGCCGTTCACGAAATTGGCCAGCCGCCCGAAGAACATGCCGAACGGCACGTTGACCGCGATGTAATCGCATACCCGCAGGAAACCAAGCTGGCCGCGGTACGAAACCCACACGATCGCCGCGAGCACGCCCAGCACCCCGCCGTGGAAGCTCATCCCGCCGTCCCACAGCCGCAGCAACCGGTAGCTGACAATGGAATCGTTCGCGAAAGTCGTGAACAGCTCGGGCTGGTAGAACACCGCATAGCCCAGCCGGCCGCCGAGGATCACGCCGAGCGTGCAGTAGAAGAACAAATCCTCGACATGGCGCGGGGCCATCGGCGCGCCCGGCGCCTTGACCATCTTCAGGGCATGCCAGAAGGCGAGCAGCAGCCCGGCGATATAGGCGAGCGAATAGAAGCGCAGGGTGAACACCCCGAACAGGTCGATGCCCGGCCGCAATCCCAAGTCCTCGAAGCGGATCGCCTGCGATGCCTCGGCCAATAGTGACAGCACTTGGGGAACTCCCTATCAATCGGCGCAGGCGCTCAGGAACGCGGGCGCTTTTGGCACAGCGGGAAGCGCTGCGAAAGGCCGCTCTGGCCGGAAGCCAACCGGACCCGACGAAGGTCGGTCGAGAATGCGAGTGGGAGAAGGCAGGCAAATGCCGAGTGCAATGGACCTCAGCCTCCAACGGCATCTCGAGGCCCAGCTTGCGCCCGGCGGCCTGCTTGAGCTGACCACGATCGAGCGCTTCGGCATCGAACTGCCGATGTTCAAAAACGCCCCACCCTCGCTGGTCCATTATTTCGCGCATTTCTGCGCGCAGCACGGCGATGCCACCTACCTTGTCGATGGCGAATTGCGGCTGAGCTTCGCCGAAACCTTCGCCGCCGCACGCAAACTCGCCGGGGCGCTGGTCGCAGGCCACGGCGTGAAACGGGGTGACCGCGTCGGCATCGCCGCGCGCAATTCGGCCAACTGGATCGTCGCCTACATGGCGGTGCAGCTGGCGGGCGGCTGCGCGACCCTGCTCAACGGCTGGTGGACCGCCGGGGAAATGAACGATGCGATCGTGCTGGCGGGTTGCCGTCTAGTGCTTGCCGATCCACAGCGCGCCGCGCGGCTAGAAGGCGACCCGCACGGGGCAACTGTAGCAAGCTTTTCCCACGGCGTGGCCCCTGCCGAGGGCTTCGCGGAAATCCTTGCCGCGGGCGGCGGGGCGGATACCGAACTCCCCGCAATCGGGCCCGACGACTTCGCCGCGCTACTTTTCACCTCGGGCTCGACCGGCCGCGCCAAGGGCGTTGCCACCGATCATCGCGCGCTGGTGCAGGCGATCTTCAACCTGGCGGCGACGACCCTGTCGCTGTTCGGGCACATGGGCGAGCGCGGCGAATTGCCGACCGATCCGCCCTGTGCGCTCGTCTGTGTGCCGTTGTTCCACATCACCGGCGAAGTGGTGCTGTTGCTGCTCAGCATCGCGCTCGGGCGCCGGCTGGTGCTGATGCCACGCTGGGACCCGCTTGAAGCGATGCGGCTGATCGAGCAGGAGAAAGTCACCTATTTCATCGGCGTGCCGCTGATGAGCCACGAGGTGGTGACCCATCCCAGGCGCGACGAATTCGACCTCACGAGCTGCCGCACCTTCGGTTCGGGCGGCGCGGCGCGCCCGGTCGAACACGTCCGCGAAGTGGTAGAAAACCTGCCCCGCGGATTTCCCGTCGGCGGCTATGGCCTGACCGAGACCAATGCGGTCGGCTGCGCCAACCTCAACGAAAACTACCTCGCCAAACCCGGCAGCACCGGCCCGGCGAGCCCGCCGCTGGTCGACCTTGCGATCTTCGGGGCGGACGGTGAGGAGCTGGCGCAAGGCGAGACCGGCGAGATCGCGATCCGTTCGATCTGCAATTTCCAGGGCTACTGGGACAATCCCGAGGCGACTCGCGAAGCGCTGCGCGAGGACGGCTGGTTCCTCACCGGCGATCTCGGATACCTCGATGAAGAGGGCTATCTGTTTATCGTCGACCGCAAGAAGGAGATCATCATCCGCGGCGGCGAGAACATTGCCTGCACCGAGGTCGAGCAGGCGATCTATGCCCATCCCGACATTGCCGAGTGCTCGGTGTTCGGCCTGCCCGACAAGCGCTTCGGCGAGATCGTGGCGGCAGTGTGGATGCCCCGGCCGGGCCACGAGCTGCCCGAGGCCGACTTGCGCGAATTCCTTGCCGAGCGGCTCGCCCCGTTCAAGATCCCGGCGCTTATGTGGCGGGTCGATGAGCCGTTGCCGCGGCTCGGCACCGAGAAAGTCGACAAGCGCGCATTGCGCGAAACCTATTTGGCGCTATCCGGAGCCGGGAACGACGCCCGGTGAGCAGCATCAAGATCCCTGACCAGCGCGCGGTGATCGACCGCAGGCAGCTTGCCGCCGACATCGCCGCGGCGGTGGAAGCCGCGGGAGCGGCGGGATCGCGCCCACGCGTTGTAGAACTTCTGCGGGGTGCGCTTGCCCACGGCCGCGAGGAGCTGACCCAGCGGCTCGACGCGCATCCTTCCGCAGGGCACGAGATCACGCTCGGCTACGCGTTCCTGATCGACCAGCTGATCCGGGTGATGCACGACCATGTCGTGACCGACCTCTATCCCGTTGGCAATCGCAGTTCGGGCGAGCGCCTCGCGATCATGGCAGTGGGCGGTTACGGCCGCGCCGAGATGGCGCCGCATTCGGATGTCGATATCGCCTTCATCACCCCGGGCAAACAGACCGCCTGGTGCGAGCAGGTGATCGAGGCGATGCTCTATTTGCTGTGGGATCTGGGGCTCAAGGTCGGACATTCGAGCCGCTCGGTCGACGAGACCATGCGCATGGCCAAGAGCGACCTCACCATCCGCACCGCCCTGCTCGAGGGACGCTATCTGTGGGGCGACCAGGCGCTGTACGATGACGCCTCGCGCCGCTTCTTCGCCGATGTGGTCGGCGGGACCGAGCGCCAGTTCGTCACCGAGAAGCTCGCCGAGCGCAACGAGCGTCACAAGCGGCTGGGCGACAGCCGTTATGTCGTCGAACCCAATGTCAAGGAAGGCAAGGGCGGCTTGAGGGACCTCCAGACGCTCTACTGGATCGGCAAATACATCCACAAGGTGAAGAGCGCCGCCGAGCTGGTCGAG
>Ga0315910_10003312_pt1 | contig 13772 bp, 8 predicted proteins | sample EdamamesoilMG_FD_204470 | JGI IMG/M metagenome (GOLD analysis project Ga0315910, IMG submission 204470) | Garden soil microbial communities collected in Santa Monica, California, United States - Edamame soil | ecosystem: Environmental > Terrestrial > Soil > Garden | place: USA: California...
GCAGCGCCCGAGCACAGCAATCGACAACACGGTCGCACCGGCGATCCATGGCCCGCTGCCCGGGATCGCGATCACCAGTCCGCCAAACATGGTGCCCATCAGGATGGCGAGGAACGTCGCCATCTGTACCAGTCCGTTGCCACCGGTCAGTTCCGCGGTGGAAAGATGTTGCGGCAGGATGCCGTACTTCAGCGGGCCGAAGAACGCCGAATGCGTCCCCATCAGGAACAGGGTGAACAGCAGGAAGTACACGTGTCCGGTCAGAAATCCCGCCGCGCCGAGCAGCATGATCAATATCTCGGCGCTCTTGATAAACCGGATGACGCGCGATTTCTCCAGCATGTCGGCGATCTGTCCGGCGCTGGCGGAGAACAGGAAAAACGGCAGGATGAATATGCCTCCGGCCAGGATCACCAGGATGCTGCTCCGGGCGCCGGTACTCTCCCGGGCCACGGTAAAGGCGATGAAGATGACCAGCGCGTTCTTGAACACATTGTCGTTGAATGCGCCCAGGAACTGGGTCAGGAACAGGGGCAAAAACCGGCGGCTGCGCAGCAGATCAGCCTGGCTCATGGACTTGTCCGGGTGATGGTGTCATATTTATTTACGCCGCGTTTCGCCGGTGCAAGGACTTCACTGACATGTCCATTGTGACACAGTTCGATCTGCTGAAAATGCGGCGCACCAAGATCGTGGCCACGATTGGACCGGCGTCTTCCGAGCCCGCCGTGCTCGGGCAATTGATGGATGCGGGCGTCAATGTATTCCGCCTGAATATGTCCCACGGCGATTACGATACCCACACCAAGGTGTACCACCACATCCGCACGCTGGCGGAAAGCAAGGGGCTTGCCATCGCCATTCTCGCCGACCTGTGCGGACCGAAAATCCGCGTCGGCAAGTTCCCGGACGGCCAGATCACCCTGGCGAATGACGCGCCGGTCACGGTGACCACGCGCGATGTCATCGGCCATGGCGGGCTGATCCCGTCGCAATATGCCGCGCTGGCCAATGACGTGAAACGCGGCGATCGCATCCTGCTCAACGATGGCGCGCTGGAACTGAGCGTCAAGGCCGTGCAGGGCACGGAGATCCAGTGCAAGGTCGTGCACGGGGGCGTCCTCAAGGACAAGAAGGGCATCAACCTGCCGGGCGTCAATGTCTCAGCCCCCTCGCTCACTGAAAAAGATCGTGACGATGCCGTCTTCGCGCTGGAACTGGGCGTGGATTTCCTGGCGCTGTCCTTTGTCAGGCGGGCGGCGGACATCATGGAATTGCGGGAAATGATCTGGGAGCATGAAGGCACCGCGGCCATCATCGCCAAGATCGAGAAACCGGAGGCGTTGACGGACATCACCCGCATCCTGGACGTGGCCGACGGGATCATGGTTGCGCGCGGCGACCTGGGTGTCGAATTGCCGCCGGAACAGGTCCCGGTCGCGCAGAGCCAGTTGATCGAGATGGCGCGCGCCAAGTTCAAGCCGGTGATCGTCGCGACGCAGATGCTGGAGTCCATGATTGACAATGCGCGGCCGACGCGCGCCGAGGTAACCGATATTGCCCATGCGGTGACACTGGGAACGGATGCCGTCATGCTGTCCGCCGAGACCGCGTCCGGCGACCACCCGGTGCTCGCCGTGCAAATGATGGACCGCATCGCGCGCCAGACCGAATCCTATCTCTGGAGCAGCGGTCATTACGGCTCGCTCAACACCCGCAACCTGACGCCGCCGGTGCCCATCTGGGGCGTAATGGCCAATGCCACTGCACACATGTCCAGGGACCTGATGGCGCGCGCGGTGCTGGTCATATCGCAAAGCGGCATGTCCGCCTCCACAGTTTGCTCGGCACGCCCGGCCGCGCCGGTGGTCGGCATTACACGCAGTCCCGAGGCCTGCCGGCGCATGGCGGTGATGTGGAGCGTTATTCCCGTGCTGGTGCCGGAAGCGGGCATCAAGAACCCGAATGCGCTTGCGCGCCGCGTGGCAAAGGAACTCGGACTCGCCGAGCAGGGCCAGTATGTGTTGCTGGTGCGCGGCTTCAGCAGTAACCCGGAATTGAACACGCCGTCGATAACGGCGCTTACGGTCTGATACCCAAACCGGTTTCCACCGGGCGAAACAAAGGGGTTGGGGTTTAAGCTCCGGCCCCTGGCATCATGGCAATCGCGCCAGCAACTCCGCCGCCGTGGCCTGCGCTCCACTTGCAATTTTCACTGCAAAGCGCTCCCGTCCATCCGGCTCGCGCAATACCTTGCAGTCACGCCCTGGATAGAGTTTCCCCAGCAACGACTTCAGCGCCGGCAGGATCGCGGTTTCGGTAGCGGCCGTGTTCGGTGCCTCGAGCCGGTCGTTGGCGAACAGTTCCAGTTCCCCGGCATTGAAGCGCAGCTTGCCCGCAAACCGGGTCTCGCGCTCCAGCAGTTCGCAGGACTGCAGCGCCAGGCGGCACACCGTGGTCAACCGCGCGGTCAAATCGCCGGGGAGCGTGTGCTTGCTGTAATAACTCAGTCCGCGCCAACCGCCAATCTCGTCCACTGAATAATTGCCCGCGTGGGCGACCAGCAGGATGCCCGGGCCGTGGTGCACGTGGCTGTAATCCGCGACGTCAATGAGCACACCGGGCAACGTGTGCGCCTGGATCCACTGGTGGAAGACCTGGATGAAGTCCAGGGCCGGCAGGGTCAAGCCGTCCTGTATCGGCACCTTGATGCCAATGCGGTGCAGATCCATGGCGAAGCCTATGCTTCCGCGGGCTCGGCCGTGGCCGGCTTCTCACCGGGCAGCGGCGGACGCGTCTGGATCAGGCGCAGGTTGCAGGCATGGGCCGCCTCGATGAACAACTGCGTTTCCTCCAGCAACAGCCGCGTCCGATCCGGACCCGGTCGCCGGTCCTGATCGGCGTGCCGCTGGAACAGGTACTCGGAGAACTTGCCGCCGGCAAAGCGATCCTGGAATTGGCCGGATTCCACCATGCGGGTCCTGAACTCGCGCACGATCTGGTCCGCGTTGTCGCTGATGTCATTGAACTGCGTGCGCACCAGACCCTTGGCTGCCGTGAGCATCGCGCGATAGGCGGACTGGTCCGCCTTTTCGTACTCGCCGGCATCGAAATGCAGATGCGCCTCGAAATAGAAGCGCTCCGCGCCCTGCAGGTCGAAATCCACCAGCGACACCACCTCGCCGGCGCACTCGCCGGTGCCGATGTCATTGAGTGTGAATTCACGCGGGTCGCGCCAATCGGAGTACAGGGTGCGATCCATCTCGTAGGGCGGGATCACTGCCAGCCGGTCAATCAGCGTCTTCAGTTCCTTTTTGCCAACGCGCTGCACGAAATCACGAAAACCTTCGCCGGATTGCCGATCAGCAAGGTACTTCTTCGTCAACTGGTCCACGAGATCGGGAATGCGCTTGGACGGCACGACGCCGATGGCGAGCCCGTAGGCGCCGGCATTCTCCGCCCACTGGCCGCCCAGCACGACGCGGAAATGGGGCACCGTGCGGCTGCCGGACTTGCGGCTCACGCCATAGAAGCCGAGGTCGGCGAGATGATGCTGGCCGCAGGAATTGAAACAGCCGCTGACCTTGACGCGCAGGTCCTTCACGGACTGATCAAGGTTGGCAAATTGCGCTGCGAGACGTTGCCTGAGTTCCCCGGCCAGGCCGCGGGAGGAGGAGATGCCCAGCTTGCAGGTGTCCGTGCCCGGGCAGGAAGTCACATCCACGATGGTGCCGGCGCCCGGTTGCGCCAGGCCGGCGGCCTTCAGATCCCGGAACAGCGCCGCCACGTCGGCGGCAGGCACCCAGCGCAACACGATGTTCTGTTCCACCGTGGTGCGCACGGCGTCACCTACATAACGCCGGGCGATGTCCGCCAGTTGCCGCATCTGCCACGATGTCAGGTCCCCGAGGGGCAACGCGATGGTGGCCACCACGTAGCCCGGCTGACGCTGCGGATAAATGTTCGTCGCGCGCCAGGCCTCGAAATCCGCGTCGCCGATCCCGGCCGGCGTCATTGATGCCGGGCGCACCGGCACCTCTTTATATCCGGGCAACTTCTCCAGCCAGTCGGTCCATGCCGGATCGGGGGTGAGCACCGCCCGTTCTTCGCGCACCAGGCGCCGGAATTCATCGATGCCCAGCTTGTCCACCAGGAACTTGATGCGCGCCCGGTTGCGATTGCGTTTCTCACCCAACCGCGCATACACGCGCGCCACGGCCTGGGACAGCGGCATGATCTCTTCCTGCGGCACAAACTCTTCCAGCACCTTGGCTTCGTAGGGCACGGCGCCGAGGCCACCGCCCACGAACACCTCGAAGCCGCGCACGCTCCTGCCATCCACCTGGCGCACCGCGGCGATGAACCCCAGGTCATGAATAGTCACCAGCGCGCAGGCATTGTCGCGGCAACCGGAAAAAGCGATCTTGAACTTGCGCCCGAAGTCCTGCACATCGGGATGCCCGAGCAGGAAGCGGAAACTCGCATCCGCGTAGGGCGTAACGTCAAAGGCTTCTTCGCGGCACACGCCGGCAATGGGGCAACCCGTGACATTGCGCACCGAGTTGCCACAAGCCTCGCGGGTGGTGATATCCACCGCGGCCAGCCTGCGCATCAGGTCCGGCGTGTCCTCGATATGCACATAGTGCAATTGGATATCCTGGCGCGTGGTGATATGGCAGATGGCGTCGGAATACTCCTCTGCCAGGTCGGCGAGAACTTCCATCTGCGCGGGGTTCATGCCGCCGTAGGGGATCTTGATGCGCACCATGCCGGGCGCATCCCAGACCGTGTCCGGCCCCTTGAACAGGCCGGGCGGATATTCCAGCGCCCGTTGTTCAACGCCGTCATGGCGCTGGCCATTGTCATAACGCTGGCCATACACGCCGCGGCGCAGGCGCGTCTCGGCGAATAGTTTGTCGTCCACCTTGCCCTGCTTCTTCAGGCGGATCTGGGACTCGAACACGTCCGCCTCTTCCGCCCACGCGGCCGGCATCCGATCACCCAGGACCTGCTTCCAACTGTTCATCTGGCGACTCCCAAAGCCCACTGGGGGTTTTATGGGGTCAAGACCAAAGCTGACCCCTGATCTCCGGGTTAATAAGGGGTCGGAGCTTTGGCTCTGACCCCTGATTCCGGGAGGGGGCACACCATAGCAGGGTCGGCTTATTCTTAGAAGGTGGTAAAACTAATATTCATATACCCGGAATGTACTGTAAGGCGGATTAGGCACGGAGCACCGCGACAAGCCGCAATCCACCAACGCATTGATCGGTGGATTACGGCGCGTCGCGCCTAATCCACCCTACGTTTCCTCCACTGGCGGCCGGTATTCATCCATCAGGGCCTTCTGGGTGCGCGCCGGCACGTATTCATAGTGACTGAAGCTCATGGAGAATGACCCTGCGCCCCCGGTCAGTGCCTTGAGCTTGGACTGGTAACCGTCGATCTCGCTCAACGGCACCTGGCAACTGATATTGGTCATGGCCCCGGGCAGGGCCTCGGTATTGCTGATACGGCCACGCTTGCCGGACAGGTCGGACGTCACGTCCCCAACGGACCCGTTCGGTGTCACCACGTGCACCACGACAATGGGTTCCAGCACCACGGGCCTGGCCTTCAGGAAGGCATCCAGGAAGGCCTTCTTGCCGGCGCTGACAAAGGCCACTTCCTTGGAATCCACCGGATGATGCTTGCCGTCATGGACGGTGACGCGGATGTCCTGCATGCGATAACCGGCGATGGCCCCGTGTTCGTAGGCCTGGCGCACTCCCTTCTCCACCGCCGGGATGTATTGCCGCGGGATTACTCCGCCGACCACGGCATCCACGAATTCAAACCCCGTGCCGCGCGGCAACGGCTCGATGCGCAGATAAACCTCCCCGAACTGCCCGGCGCCGCCGGTCTGCTTCTTGTGCCGGAAGTGGCCTTCCGCCGCGCCGGTGATGGTCTCGCGATAGGGGATGCGCGGTGGCCGCGTGAGGATCTCGGCATGATAACGTTCACGCAGCCGCTCCAGTATGACGCGCAGGTGCAACTCACCCTGCCCCCGGATCACGGTTTCATTCAGGGCCGCATTGTGTTCCACGCGCACACTGGGATCCTCCGCCTGCAACTTGTGCAGGGCATCGGAAATCTTCTGCTCATCGCCGCGGCTTTTCGCCTCGATGGCAAGTCCAAGCATCGGCTCCGGCAATGACATGGAGCGCAGGTGGATATTGTCCTCGTCGTGGGAGTCGTGCAGAACGGCGTCGAAATGGATCTCGTCCACCTTCGCCACCGCGCAGATGTCGCCGGGTATGCCGCGCGGAATCTCCTGGTGTTCCTTGCCCTGCAACTTGAGCAGGTGGCTGACCTTGAACGGCTTGCGCCCGTCGCCGATGTACAACTGGATGTCCTTGCGGATGGTGCCCTGGTGGACACGAAAAATCCCCAGCCGCCCGATGAAGGGATCGATGCTGACCTTGAACACATGGGCCAGCGCGTGCTGTTTCGGCCCCGGGATGATGTCTATCGGCTCCGCAGCTGCGCCCTCGCCCTTGAGGAATTGCGGCGGATTACCCTCGAGCGGATTCGGCATCAGGCGCGCAAAGATTTCCAGCAGTTCATTCACGCCGGCGCCCGTTTGCGCCGAGACGAAACACACCGGCACGAGGTGATCCTCGCGCAGCGCGCGCTCAAAAGGGTCGTGCAGTTGCTCCGGGCTCACTTCCTGTCCCTGCTCGAGATACTGTTCCATCAGTTTCTCGTCCAGTTCCACGACCTGGTCAATGATGTGGGTGTGCGCTTCCGGCACGGAACTGAAATCCGTGGCCTTGCCGTCGGCCTGAAAGAAACAATCCACGACCTCGGCTCCATTGGCCGCCGGCAGGTTGATGGGCAGGCATTCCGGCCCGAAGGTTTGTTGAATCTTCTCCAGCAGCGCCTGCAGGTGTCCCGGGTCGGTGTCGATCTTGTTGACGATGATGAGCCGGTCCAGCTTGCGCTCCTTTGCCACTTCCATCATGCGCATCGTGATGCGATCAATGCCGCTGTCGGCGCTGATGACCACGGCGCAGGTCTCCACTGCCGGCAGCACCGCAAGCGAACGGCCAAGGAAATCGGGATATCCTGGCGTGTCCACAAGATTGATATGTCCGCCGTTGTGATCAAGGCTGACCACGGCGCATTCGAGGGAGTGCTGAAAGGACTTTTCCTGGGCATCGAAATCGCAGACCGTGGTGCCCTTCGCCACGGAACCCATTTGCTTCAGGACTCCGGCCCGATGCAACAGCGCTTCCACCAGCGTGGTTTTCCCCGCCCCTGCCTGGCCTACCAGCGCAATATTGCGGATGTCTTCCGTGCTATAGGTGGCCATCTGCCCCCCTCATTTTCATATGGGATTTGGATTGGAGCATACGCTCTAATCCGGGGGATCGTGAAGGGGTCAGCGCAACGCAAACCGGGTCAATGCCGAGGCATTGACCCTGGATGAATCCTCAAAACTCAGGCGTTATCGTACCGGGCGAGCAGCGTGCGACCACGACGGGTCAGGTAGCCTTCAGCATCAACGAATCCGCTGCGCACGGCCATGTCCAGCAATGTGGATGGCAAGTGGCGCGAAAGGTAAACCAGGCCATCGCCAAAACGGGATTGCAGCAGGGCTGCGATTTGACTCTCATCAATGTCGGGAGACCGACCGGAGATATCCGGCGCGGGGCCGGGTGTGGCACTTTCCATAACTTCTTTCACTTCAACCCCTTTCTGGGGGGCGCTCCACATTTACTGTTTATTCAACAAGTTATGCTACCAAACTAAGAGTGTATGTCAATCCTTTACTGCAGTGCATGATCCGCACCCTCATTCAGACCATGGAACCGGAAAAGGGTTCTTGCCACTCAATCTGCTATCCAGGTCGATGCGGCCGCGCGAGATACGTCTTCGACTGCATCTCCACCAACCGGCTGGCGGTGCGGCGAAACGCCAACCCGTGGCGATCCCCGGTGTAGAGTTTGTCCGGCGCCACTGCCGCGCTGGCCAGCAGGCGCACATTGCGATCATAGAGTTCGTCCACCAGATTGATCAGCCGCAACGCGGCATCATTTTCCATGGCGCCCAGTTGCGGGATGTTGCTGACCAGCACGGTCTGGAATTGTCGCGCGATCTCGATGTAATCCGCTGCCGCGCGCGGCCCCTCGCACAGGTCGGGGAACCGGAACCACACCACGCTATCGGCGCGACGCACCACGGGTATGCGCCGGCCCTCGATCTCCACGGTGACATTGCGGCTGCCGGATTCCGGCGCGAGGTGATCGAAATGATCATGCAGCGCCGCATCCGTCTCCGCCGTGGCCGGGCAGTAATACACCTGCGCCTGGTCCAGGTAGCGCATGCGGTAATCCACGCCGCCATCCACGCTCAACACCTGCGTGTGTCGATGCAGCAATTCAATGGCGGGCAGAAAACGTTCGCGCTGCAGTCCGTCCTGGTAAAGGGCATCCGGGTGCGTGTTGGACGTGGCGACCAGCGTGATGCCGCGCGCAAGCAGCGCGTCCAGCAGCCTGCCCAGCAACATCGCGTCGGTGATGTCGGAGACATGAAACTCATCAAAGCAGATGACTGCCGTGCGGGCGGCAAATCGATCGGCTACCAGCTGCAGCGGATCACGCCGATCCTTCAACTCCGCCAGTTCCTGGTGCAGGTGGCGCATGAAGCGGTGAAAGTGCATGCGCAGCTTCTGTTCGAAAGGCAGGCTTTCGTAGAACGTGTCCATGAGCCAGGTCTTGCCCCGGCCCACGCCACCCCAGAGATAAAGTCCGCGCAATCCCTGCGCGTTCCGGCCGGTCATGGCCCGCATCAGCCGTGCTGCCATTGACTGCCGGCGTGCACGGGACGCGACCAGCTGCCCGTGTAGATTGTTCAGCAATTCCACCGCTGCCGCCTGGGAGGGATCCGCCGAATAATGGCGCTTCTGGAGCGCCTCCCGGTAACGTTCGAGGGGGGTCATGGCGCGGCATGATAACGAATCACGGGGGTCAGGGCTAAAGCCCTGACCACTGCCTGCGCCTGGTATAGAGTAGTGACCATGGACCGGTTCGATCGCATTTTTGCCCTGCACAGGATCCTTATTGGCCGGCGCACGCCGATCTCGCTCGTCGAATTGCAGGACCGCCTGGAGTGCTCCCGGGCAACTGTCGGACGTCTCATCGAGGAGATCCGCGACCAACTTGGCGCGCCGATCGTCTACGACCGGGAACGGAACGGCTACCTGTACGACCGCAACAACCCGGCGGTATATGAATTGCCGGGCCTGTGGCTGAACGCCTCGGAGCTCCACGCATTGCTGGTGAGCGCAAAGCTGCTGGCGGACGTGCAACCCGGGATACTGGTGTCAGTGCTGGAACCCCTACGGCAGCGTATTGCAGAACTGCTGCGCCATCGCCGTATCGGGCACCCGGAACTGGAACACCGTGTGCGCATCCTGCAGACCGCCGCCCGCACCACGAGCCTCGATCACTTCCAGAAAATCGCCACCGCGTTGCTGGATCGCAAGCGCATGCGGATCCTTTACCACGGCCGCGCCCGGGACAAGACCACGGAGCGGGATATCTCCCCGCAGCGCCTGGTCTACTACCGCGACAACTGGTACCTGGACGCCTGGTGCCACCTGCGCAAGGATCTGCGCAGCTTTGCGCTGGATCGGATCCACCCGGTGTATGTTGATGACACGCCGGCCAGGGAGGTTGCCGAGGAATTGCTGGTGGCGCACTACACGGAGGCGTATGGCATTTTCGCCGGCCGGGCGGACAAACTCGCAATCCTGCGCTTTTCGGGCCAGGCAGCAAAATGGGTCGCTGACGAACACTGGCACCCGAGGCAGACCGGCCGCATGTTGTCCTCGGGCGAATACGAACTGCGCATTCCCTATGGCAATCCCACGGAACTCGTGATGGACATCCTGAAATACGGCGAGCAGGTGGAAGTCATGGCGCCGGCGGCCCTGCGACGTGAAGTGGCGCGGCGATTGCGGGGAGCCGTGGCGCGTTACCAAACTGTGGGGACTGGGGTCGGAGTTTAAGCTCTGGCCCCTTGGAATTAGGAAGTTGCCAAAAAAAAGGGCGCTTGCGCGCCCCTTGATTTCTGCATTCCGACCTGACGCCGGAACCTGTGTCGGTCAGATTATCGTGAAGTCGCCAAAAGCCAGCGTGTCGGGACTGTCTGACAACGTTGCGAATTGCACCGCTGATCCCGCCCCATTGCCATCTGCATCGTAAAAAAGGGCGCCTGACGTCTGATCATAGAGGATGAAGTCATTGGCATCCCCGGCGGTCGGCGCGCTCGCTGCGCTTACGAAATTGTTTGCCGTGAACCCTCCGGTCAGGGTGGTAAAGATGGCATCGTCAAGGCTTATCACGTCACCACCTCCCGCCCCTGCCCCTTCGAAGACCGCAATGGAGTCCACATTGGTGGGTCCCAACACGGAGTCGAACACAAAGTTGTCATCGCCGCTTGTGCCGGTAAGCAAGTCATTGCCGAGACCGCCGTTCAGGGTATCGTTGCCAGCCGCGCCATCCATGGTGTCTTCGCCGGCGCCACCCTTGAGGACGTTATCGGTGGCATTGCCGATGATGGCGTCGTTGAAATTCGAGCCGGTGATATTCTCCACCTCGCTGACGCTGTCGTTGCCGTTGCCAGTGCTCGTGACTTCGACTGAACCCGTCGGTCCCAGGGTAATGGTCAGAAGCTCAACCGCGTCAGAGTAATCGACGGTGTCGCTGCCGGCACCACCGGCCATGGTGTCGTCGCCCGCGCCACCGCGCAGGAGATCATTGCCGGTGCCACCGGTCAGGATGTCATTGCCATCGTCACCAATGAGCGTGTTATTGCCGTCGCCAGAGCTAATCGTGTCGTTCCCGCCGAGGCCCATGAGGACGTTGTCGAGGGCATCGCCGGTGATGGTGTCATTGAAGCCATCGGCCCCGATGACGTTCTCAATGCTGGTGAACGTGTCGGAACCATCGCCGCCGGCCGTGCCCGCATTCAGGCTTAGAATCACGGCCCCGGGCGCGAATTCGTAATCGAGGGTGTCGATACCGAGGCCGCCGTTCATGGTGTCACCATCCGCCCCGCCAGTGAGGGTGTCGTCGCCATCATCGCCGTTGAGGATGTCGTTGCCGGCGTCACCACTGAGGGTGTCATTCCCAATGCCACCGTTCAAGGTATCAATTTGGGACCCGCCCGAGAGGGTGTCGTCGCCACCATTACCGTTGATCGTGTCGTTGCCGGCGAGACTGTCCACGGTGTCATTTCCATTGCCAAGGATTATGAAGTCGTCGCCAGCCGATGGCCCGTCATCGACCCCGTTAATCGTCACGGTCACGGTAGCCGTGTCCGTGGAACCGTGGCCGTCATCAATGGTGTAGGTGAACGTGTCCGTCGTGGACTCGCCCGCACCGAGTGCATCCAGCACCGCGCCATCCGCCGTGTAGGTCAGTGTTTCGTCACCGGCTGAAGCCGTGCCGGCATTGAAGGTCACCGTGCCCTTGGCCGCAGTGCCCGCCGCAATCACACGCAGCACTTCATCGGTATCCGGGTCCAGGTCTCCGTCCAGCACCGTAGCAATCAGGTTGCCGCTGGACCCATCCTCGTCCACCGAAACTGCATCATTGTCCGCAGTAACCGGATCATTGCCCACGGTATTGATCATTACCTGATCGATCCCTGCCTGGATCTGGAGCTTCACCCCGCCAATGGAGTACGTGTCGTAGGTGATTTCGTCTATCACCACATCCGAACCAACTGTCCATTCCAAGCCCAGCGCGTTCACTGCGTCCGTCGAGCCGCCGGTGATTCGCACCGTATTCGACTCGTCTGAAAGAGCTTTCACGGAGGCCTTGTCCAGGATCAGCGTGTTGCTGTCATTGGAAAGATCAATAGCCTCAATTCCGGCAAACATGTCGCCGCCCGTGCCGGTGATATCCAGTTCCTGTCCGCTGCCTGCCACACGCAACGTGTCGTCTCCACCCTCGCCATCAACCGACACATCGTCGGTGTCGGCAATCAGGAAATCACTTCCGCCGCCGGCACGAAGATCATCTTCTCCGTCGCCGCCATCCAGCCAATCGCTGCCGCCGCCGCCCTTGAGCAGATCATTGCCCGCACCGCCGAACAGAGTATCGTCACCACCGCCACCCTTGACAGTATCCTCATCCTCGCCGCCATACAGCGTGTCGTCGCCGCCATTACCTACCAGCGTGTCGTCGCCGGCATTGCCGTACAGGATATCGTCGCCGCCGATTCCGCGGATGTTGTCTTCACCATCGGAGCCGGTGATGTTGTCGTCATGTCCACTGCCGGAAATCAGGCTGATGTTCAGCAACTCCATGGTGGAGAAATCCCATTCCGCGCCTTGCAGGCCGCTGCCGAATATCGCCGTGCCACCGTCTTCGTCGCCCCGGATGACTTCCATCCCGGATGAGCCGTCAAAATCGTCGCCGAGCCGTAAATGAGTTACCTGCGTCGCATCCAGTTCATCGGTGCCACTGACACCGGTATCGGCATAAGTGTCCGACGCAACGGAATCCGCGGTCACGAACCGGTAGGTGTCATTGCCATTGCCGCCATCCTGGATGTCGGCGCCCTTGCCGCCCACGAGCGTATCGTCGCCGTCGCCACCGACCAGCGTGTCGTCACCGCTACCGCCCTTGAGCCGGTCGTTGCCGTCGCCGCCCTCCAGCAGGTCGTCCTTCTTGCCGCCTTCCAGAATGTCATTTCCGCCGGCGCCGACAAGCGTATCGTCACCACCCAGGCCCTGGATAAAATCATTGCCACCGAGGCCGGTTAATTCGTTGCTACCACTGTCACCAATAAAGTCACTCATAACTATTGCTCCTGGGATATTCAGTACTGCGTACCGGCTCATGGTCCGGAGAATTCGTGGGTTGGAGCCAGGTGCGGAATTGCCGGACCTGACCCCATCGTCAAGACAATACTCGGCTACTCCACCGGCCAAGTCCGTGCGTTGGGCCACATTCAAAAAAAAAGGGCGCTTGCGCGCCCCTTGATTTGTGCGTTCCGGCCAGACGCCGGAACCTTGTATCGGTCAGATTATCGTGAAGTCGCCAAAAGCCAGGGCGTCGGGACTGTCTGACAACGTTGCGAATTGCTCCGCTGATCCCGCCCCATTGCCATCCGCATCGTAAAAAAGGGCACCCGACGTCTGATCATAGAGGATGAAGTCATTGGCATCCGCAGCATCCGGACTGCTCGCCGCGCTTACGAAATTGCCCGCCGTGAACCCCCCGGTCAGGGTGGTAAAGATGGCATCGTCAAGGCGTATCACGTCACCGCCCCCTGCTCCCGCCCCTTCAAAGACTGCAATGGAGTCCACATTGGTCGGCCCCAACGCGGAGTTGAAGACAAAGGTGTCATCGCCGCTGGTGCCGGTAAGGTCGTCATTGCCGAGCCCGCCATTCAGGGTATCGTCGCCGGCCGCGCCATCCATGGTATCGTCCCCGCCGCCGCCCTTGAGGACGTTATCGGAGGCATTGCCGATGATAGCGTCGTTGAAATCCGAGCCGGTGATGTTTTCCACATCGCTGACGATGTCGGTGCCATTGCCAGTGCTCGTGGGCGATGCTGAACCCGTCGGGCCCCGGGTAATCGTCAGCAATTCAGCCGCGTCCGAGTAATCGACGGTGTCGCGGCCGGCACCACCGGACATGGTGTCGTCGCCGGCGCCACCGCGCAGGAGGTCCTTGCCGCTGCCACCGGTCAGGATGTCATTGCCGTCGTTA
>Ga0315910_10003313_pt1 | contig 13771 bp, 12 predicted proteins | sample EdamamesoilMG_FD_204470 | JGI IMG/M metagenome (GOLD analysis project Ga0315910, IMG submission 204470) | Garden soil microbial communities collected in Santa Monica, California, United States - Edamame soil | ecosystem: Environmental > Terrestrial > Soil > Garden | place: USA: California...
TGGTCGGATTCGTGACCAACTTCTTCGACACGCTGGGCGTCGGTTCATTCGCACCCACCACATCCATCTTCAAACTATTGAAGCTGGTGCCCGACGAACGGATTCCCGGCACTTTGAACGCCGGTCACGCGTTGCCCACGGTCGCCCAGGCACTGATCTTCATCGCCGCTGTCGTCGTCGATCCGCTGACGCTCGTGACAATGATTGCTGCCGCAGTCGTGGGTGCCTGGCTGGGCGCCGGCATCGTGGCCCGGTTGCCGGCCCGCGCCATTCAGATCGGCATGGGCGTGGCGCTGCTCGTCGCGGCAGCCTTGTTTGTCATGGGCAACCTGAAGTGGATCCCCGCGGGCGGCGAAGCGTCCGGCTTGCAGGGTTCTCTGTTGGCAGTGGGCGTCGGCGTGAATCTCGTTCTGGGCGCGCTGATGACGCTGGGCGTGGGTCTGTATGCCCCGTGTCTCATCCTCGTGAGCCTGCTCGGCATGAATCCGATCGCGGCGTTCCCCATCATGATGGGCTCTTGCGCGTTCCTCATGCCGGTCGCCGGGTTGCGATTCATTGCGTCAGGACGCTACGACAAGAAGGCTGCCCTGGGTCTCGCGCTCGGCGGGATACCGGGCGTGCTCATCGCGGCATTCGTCGTCAAGCAATTGCCGCTGCTGTGGTTGCGCTGGCTGGTCGTGGTCGTCGTGCTTTACGCCGCGATCGCCATGCTGCGCGCGGCCATGAAGAACGCTTCAGCCGAATCGTCGTAGGTCGAACGCGCCGATGGGCACGGCGGGGGCCCTTCCTGCGACGAGATCGGCCATCGCCCGCGCGGTCACGGCGCAGAGGGTGAGGCCGATGTGCTGGTGCCCGAATGCATAGAGCAGGTGGGGTGCGGACGCCACACGGCCCATGGCGGGTAGATAGTCCGGCAGCACGGGGCGCGGTCCCACCCAGCTGGCCGTACGATCGTCACAGGGATAACCGAGGCGGCGGACCGTGTCGCGCAGCCACGCGGTCTTGGCGGGGTCCGGCGGAGCGTCCGCACCTGCGAACTCCATGAAGCTCGTCGCGCGAACGCGGCCGGTCATGGGAGTGACGAGCACGTTCGCATCCGCGTAGAGGAGCGGGGCGTCCACCAGCGGAGTCGCTCCGGGCATCTGTACGTGATAACCCCTCGCGGCTTCGAGTGGCGACTTCAGTCCGAAAGGCGCGAGCAACGGCGCGGACCATACGCCGGCGCAGACAATGGCCGAGCCCACCTGGAGTGGTTCGGTGTCGGTAACGACGCGAATGCCGGCGCCGACGGGCTGCAACGCGCGCACTTCGCGATTGACGAAAGCAGCGCCTCGCGCGACAGCGGCCGTGACGAATGCACGCACAACCTCCAGCGGATCGACGACGTGAGCGCATTGAGGAAAGTGGAGGCCTGCACCGGTTTCGGCTTGCGCGGCGCTGCGTACAGCCTCGATGAGTTCGGTGGGCGCGGGTCGCGTGGGAATTTCGAGCGCGCTCATGGTTTGCGCCTGTGCTCGCGCGCGACTCGCGGCATCACCCCCCAGCCACATTTCGTAGTGCCCGTGCTGCCGGATGAGATCCGCCCGTCCGATACTCGTGAGCATTCCCACCAGGGCAGGAACCGCGGGCCGCACGAATGGCGCGAGGTGCCGCGTGTTCTCCGGACGCTGGTAGGCCGCGCGCGCGAAACGCAGGGCCCACGGAAGGAATTGCGGAAGGCGCCGCATCGGTATGTCGAGTACGCCGCCGAATGCCACCAGCTGGCGCCAGAACCCGAACAGCAATCCGGGCGAGGGCAGGGGTTCGACGAGTTCCGTCGCGATGTGCCCTGCGTTTCCATAACTGGCGCCGGCTTCACCTGCTGGCGCGCGGTCGATGAGCACGACGCGCCTTCCTTCCTGCGCCAGCGCGCACGCGATCGCGCTGCCGATGACACCAGCGCCGATGACCGAGATCGATTCTTGCTCCGCCATGGACCCAACGTATACGATCCACGTCCCCGGAAACAGGCCTGCCATGCAACGGATTGGCGTCATCGATTCGCACACCGCTGGCGAACCCACGCGACTGATCATCGAAGGCGGACCCGATCTCGGCAGTGGTCCTCTTGAAGAACGGCTCAAGCGATTCCGGGACGAGTTCGATATGTACCGGTCGGCTTCAGTCAACGAGCCGCGGGGTTCTGACGTGATCGTCGGTGCACTGCTGTGCGCGCCTCACCGTGCCGACTGCAGCGTCGGAGTCATCTTCTTCAACAACGTCGGGTTCCTCGGCATGTGCGGCCACGGGACGATCGGTCTCGTGGCTTCGCTGGCCCACGTGGGTCGCCTCGCGCCCGGCGTCCTCAGGATCGACACGCCCGTGGGGCCGGTTGCCGCGCAGTTGCATGCCGACGGGCTCATCGACGTGGGCAACGTGCCTAGCTACCGAAAGGCGAAGGACGTTGAAGTGGACGTTCCGGGTTTTGGCGTGGTCCGCGGCGACGTCGCGTGGGGTGGAAACTGGTTCTTCCTCGTCGAGGCTCCCGACCGGTCGCTCGATCTCGCGAACGTCGAGTCGCTGACCGATTTCACCTGGCGCATCCGCCAGGCCCTGAACGCGCAGGGTTATCCCGAAGTGGATCACGTGGAGTTGTTTGGTGAGTCCCCCACGGGCGCGGATTGCCGCAACTTCGTGTTGTGCCCCGGCAAGGCCTACGACCGTTCGCCCTGTGGCACGGGTACCAGCGCGAAGCTCGCCTGTCTTGCGGCCGACGGCGCGCTCGCCGAAGGCGAATGCTGGGTTCAGGAAAGCGTGATCGGCAGCAGCTTCAGTGCAAGCTTTCGCTGGCTGGACCGGTCTACGGGGTCCATTGCGCCGGTCGTCAGCGGCCGGGCGCATGTCACCGCGGAGAGCACATTGCTGCTGGACGCGGCCGATCCATTCCGCTGGGGAATCCGATGACCAAACCGTTGATGAGAACGGGCGCTCAGCCGTTCACTTCAAAGCGCTGGCCAGGAGCCCACCGAGCTTGCTGCCGCCGGCCTTGCTCACGAATTTGGTCACCTGGGGAATCAGTTTCGCGGCAGTGGCCGAATCGATTCCGAGCTTGCCGAGCGCGCCATTGAGGCCTGCGCCATTCAAAAGAGGCCCGGTCACCGCGCCCAGCGACTTCGCCTTGTCGAGGTAACCGCTCGCCCCGGGAATCAGGGCTGCGATCTTGTCGAAATCACCTTGGGCGAGTTTTTCCTGCGCGAGCGTCAGTATCGATCCCACGCCTCCTTCGGCCTGGTCCTGGGTAAGGCCAAGCGACCCCGTGAGCTTGCCTATCAGCGGATTTGCCAGGGATTGCAGAGAGCCCGGCAAGGATTGCGCCGCGGCATTTGCCGACATTGCGAGTGAAAAGAGGGCCAGTCCAATCAAGAGGGTGCGCCGTGTCATGACGTGACTCCGGAAGCCTGATGGTGGGACCGGCGAAGTTACGTAGAGCGGATGCGAATCAACATGGGCCCTTCGTCCCATTGAGCGGGTGGCTCAACGGGACGGTAGATAGAGGATGGCCCGGTCTCAGGATATTGTCGGCGATTCCTGCGTGGCGCGGAATATCGCGCCCAGCAGCTCGATCGGCATGAACGGCTTGCACAGGAACTCGACGCCGCCGATGGCGACGGCGCGGGCTCGCGCGGTGTCGGAGGACGTGCCGCTGATGAAGATGACGGGGATCTTCGCCGCGACCATGTCCGGATGGCAGGCCAGATCGAGGCCGGACATGCCGCCGAGATCGAGGTCCACCACCGCGCATCCGGCGGTGCAGTCGCCCAGCACGGCGAGGAATTCTTCGGCGCTGGCGTACAACTGCACGCGGAAACCCGCGGTACCGAGCATCCTCTTCAAGGATTGGCGAATGCCGTTGTCATCGTCGATGATCGCGATCGTCTTGCGGTCTTTTTCCATGCCAATCTGGCCGGATTTTCCTGCGGGCTTGCCGGTGGTCAGTTCCATGCGCACACGCTCCGGTTCCTGGTTGAACGGGTGCGCTTTATACGTCCCGCGGGCGGGGAGGGAGTTGTTGTCCCACGCCAGAAGATTGTCGGTATGCGCCATCGGGGCCTCGCCGTGAATCGCGGCACCCAGCTTCCTCGCGCACTCGGAATCATGACCCGGCTCGCGTATGCGCACGCGAAGAATGCCGGGGTACCGACCGCGCCCATTCTCGAAGCCTGCAACCTGACGCGCCGCCAGATAGATGACCCGCGAGTTCGCCTCCGGGTCCGCGATCAGGTCGAGTTCCTCAACCTTGTCGCCGCCGCGATGAATGACGACTTGCTCGGCTTTCACCTGGCACAGCAGTCAGAGCCGCGAGCCGTCGGACTCTATTACTATGTGCTCGCGAACAGCGAAACGATCGGCGAGGTTTTCCGGCGAGCTGCGCGCTACACCAGCCTCGTGAACGAGGGCGTGGTCCAGAACCTCGTCACGGGGCGCGTGATCGGCATCCGCACTTCCTATACGGGTGTAAGCCGGGTGCGCGATCGGCACCAGGTCGAATTCTGGACCGCGAGCATCATGCGACTCATCAGGGACTTCACCGGCGTTCGGGTGAAACCCCAGCGCGTCTCTTTCGCCCACCCCGCCAAGGAATCGGGGCGAGAGTTGAACGACTACTTCGGCTGTGACGTCGAATATGGCGCGCCAGCCGATGAGGTGATTTTCCCCGCGGCCGTGAGTGACATGCCGGTGGTGAAAGCAGATCCGTATCTCAACCGGGTCCTGCTTTCGATTTGCGAGGAAGCCTATGAAAGCCGCGCGAAGAATCGCGGCCCCATTCGCGCTCGAGTCGAGAACGAGATTGCGTCGCTGCTGCCGCATGGCACGGCGCGCGCGGGTTACATCGCGACCCAGCTGGGCATGAGTCCTCGAACACTCGCGCGACAACTGGCCGACGAGGACACGAGCTTCACGGAGCTGCTGACCGAAATCCGGCGAGACCTGGCGAAGCGCTACCTGAAGGACGAAAGCCTCACGATCAGCCAGATCGCCTGGTTACTGGGCTTCCAGGATCTCGGGTCGTTCTCGCACGCCTACAAGCGATGGTTCGGGACGGCGCCGAGGGAATCCCGCGGCTGACGCGTTGACCTGTAGAATCCGCGCGGGCACAGGTCACGCCTGCCGACGGCAGTCGCCGAAAGCGCGTAATTCATTGAATTGATTGGTGCCCGGGAGAGGACTCGAACCTCCACGATGTTACTCGCTAGTACCTGAAACTAGTGCGTCTACCAATTCCGCCACCCGGGCAGGGTGCGAGGAGCGCGAAAGGTACGCACCGCTTCACAGGCTGTCAATTCGGAACCACTTATTTTGAAACGTAGAAACGGAAAATCTCGCGGCGGTCACGAAAGTTCCCGCCATGCTCACAAGCCCGCGGCACGTCGGCCGCACGGTGGCGGTACCTCGCCATCGGCCCACGCCGGAGTTGCCGAAGGAGTGGTGAGCGCCAATCGCGCGGGGTTTGGATTCGTGAAAGTACCGGGCGTCGAGGAAGCGATTTTCCTCCCACCGGGACAGATGAACGGCGTGATGCACGGCGATCGCGTGCGCGTCTCGGTCGAGCGCGGCCGCGACGGACGATACTCCGGCCGCCTCGAGAGGATTCTCGAACACGCCACCAAGGCGTTCGTCGGCACCATGGAGGTTCACGGGCGTGCGGCATTCGTGACGGCCGCCGACCGGCGCGTGGGCATGCGTTGCCTGGTTCCGCCAGGCGATCTCAACGGTGTGCGTCATGGTGACTGGGTCATCGCCGCCATCACGAGGTATGCGGGCGAGGGCAGCAGTCCGCAGGCGCGAGTCGTTCGTCGACTCGACCCCGAGAAACCTGTCGAACTGGCCTGCGAAGCGGCCATCGCCCGCTTCGATCTGCCGCGCGAGTTCTCCAGGGAGGCGGTGCGCGAGGCGGAGGCCTATGGCGATGAAGTCGATGCCGCCGAGGCATCGCGCCGAATCGACCTGCGTGGCCTGCCACTGGTGACCATCGACGGCGAGACCGCCAAGGATTTCGACGACGCCGTGTATGCGGAACCGCATGCCAAGGGCTTTCGCGTCATCGTCGCCATTGCCGATGTGAGCTGGTACGTGCGACGTGGCACGGCGCTCGATGCCTCCGCGCGCGAGCGCGGCACCAGCGTCTATTTCCCGACCACCGTGATCCCCATGTTGCCGTTCGCGCTGTCGGACGGACTGTGTTCGCTGCGTCCCGACGTCGATCGCCTGTGCTTCGCCGCGGACATGATCGTGTCGAAGACCGGGTTGCTGCTGGAGACGAAGGTCTACCCGGCGGTGATGCGCTCGGCGAAGCGACTCACGTACACGCTGGCCTTCGCCGCATTGTTCGAAGGCCGCCCTGATGCGCGCGCCGAACTCGGCGCGCTCACGGACAAACTACTGCCGCTGCTCGACGTGTACCGCGCGCTGCTCAAGGCGCGCCACAAGCGGGGCGCGCTGGAGTTCGACGCAGCCGAGGCCGAGTTCGACATCGACGAGGCGGGGCGGATCCAGCGCCTGTACCTGTACGAGCGCAACGAGGCGCACAAGCTCATCGAGGAGTGCATGATCCTCGCCAACGTCGCCGTGGCGCAGGAGCTCGAGAAGCGGCGTGTGGGCACGTTGTATCGCGTGCACGGCAGGCCCGAGGAAAAGAAGATCAACGTGCTGCTCGAGACGTTGAATGCGCTTGGCGTGGCGGCCGAACTGCCCGAAGACGTGAAGCCGCGGGACTTCCGCGCGATCACCGATCGCCTCGGGCATGGCGAAGACCGGCCTTTCATCGAGTCGTTGATCGTCCGCTCCATGCAGCAGGCCGTCTACCAACCCGAGAACATCGGGCACTTCGGGCTTGCGCTCGGGCACTACGCGCATTTCACGTCACCTATCCGCCGCTATCCCGATCTCGTGGTGCACAGAACGCTGCGGGCGCTGCTGTCGGACGCGGATCCATTCGGCCAGCGATACGACGGCGGCCAGCTGGCCATTGCGGGCACCGAGCTCACGCAACTGGAGAAACGAGCCGACGAGTCCGACCGATACGTGTCGGCGTGGCTCAAGTGTGTCTATCTACGCGATCGCATCGGCCAGACGTTCGAAGGACTGATCACCACCGTCGTCGAGTTCGGCGCGTTCGTGCAGCTCACGGCGGTGGGCACCGATGGGCTGCTGCACATCGACAACCTGCGCGACGACGAATACATCATGGAGCCGGGTGGACGTGCGTGGGTGGGGCGCGCCAACAAACGCAGGCTCGGCATGGGCGCGCGCGTGCACGTCATCGTGACCAGCGTGAATCCCATCGAAGGCCTCGTGGATCTCGCGCTCGTCGAGATAGAGAAGGAGGCGGCCCGCAAGCCCCAGCGTTCGCCCAACCGGAAGAAGAACGCCCGCAGGTAGCGTCCGACGAATTGCCCCGTTTTGGTTTCATTGCGCGATTGCGCCGATAACCCGTCGATAGACTGGCCCTGCTTTCTCAGCAGGGAACCAGGACATGAATGAAAAAGAACACATTCGCCGCCGGGCGATCCGGGCCGCGGTCGCCGCGGCCATGCTGGCCAGCGGGGCAGCACTCGCTGCGTCGTCTGCAACGCAGGACGTCGACATCACGGTGCAGAACGTCAACGAAATAAGCGTGGGTACTGCCGTGACGTTGACGATCAACACCGCCGTCGCGGGCGGCAATCCGGGCGGCACGGCCACCTCCAGCTATTCGATCACCACGAATTCGGCGACGAGCAAGAAAATCACCGCCCAGCTCGGAGGCGCATTGGCTGCCGGCCTGACGCTCAGCGTGAACTTGCAGGCGCCCAGCACCGGGAATTCATCGGGTGTCACCGCGCTCAGCACATCGGCGAGTGACGTCGTGACCAGCATCGAAGCCGTGGCTGCCAGTGCACTCAGCATCAGCTATGCGGCAACCGCCACTGTCGCGGTGGCGCCTAACACGTATTCCGCGGACGTCACTTACACCATCGTCGACGATTCCTGAGACGCGTCATGTCCGCGGCCTCGAACTGGCGTCCAGCCCCGCGTGGCGCCGGCGGGTGGATCGTGAGCTGGAGCGTGATGTCCCTGCTGGCGACCGGGGTCGGGCGAGCCGCGGACGTATCCGTGCTCGGTGCCGGGTGGTCTCAATCGGCAGGCGTCGCGCAACTGCAAGCGGGGGCGGGCACCGAATTCAATTCGCCGATCGCCAGCGAAGTCCACATCGCATTTCTCTCAATCACGAACACCGGAGGTGCGAGCTGGGTGCTGCGGATCGCGCGGGAAGACCTCGCGTCGACCTGGCCGGATGGCGTGAACATTTTTCTCAGGCGAGGCGGAGGAAGCGCGGAAGCGGGCATCAGCAGTGGTCTTGGATACGTGGCGCTGACGGACGATCTGCAGGCTTTCTTCAGCGGCACGGGTGACTACGAGACGGTGGAGATTCTTGCCAGGCTCGATGGCATCAGCACGAGTACGGCGCCCGGGGTGTATTCCCTGAAGATTCGCTATGCAGTCGAAGTGCCATGAAGCTGCGTTCGTGGGTGTCAGCGTTTCTCTTCGTTCTTGCGGTTGCATCGGATTGCCGCGCGGGTGTCGCGCCCGATGGAGAGTCGACGCAGGTCCGGAATGCAAGGGCCGGCGACACGTATCGAGGAACCATCGTCATTCGAAATCCGGGTGCGGAAGTCGTGGAGGCGAAGCTCTACCAGACCGACTACGTGTTTTCGGCCGACGGCAGGAACAGTTTCGATGCTCCGGCGTCTCGCCGACGTTCGAACGCGGGCTGGCTCCGGCTCAACCGGGAACAGGTTGCGATCGGGCCTGAAGCCAGCGTGAGCGTCGACTATGAAGTGCGCGTGCCCGACGACCAGGCATTGTCTGGCACGTACTGGAGCATCGTGATGATCCAGGAACTGCCTGCACTGGAAGCCACGGGTCTGCCGCGCTCCGGCATGAAGCTCGCCCAAACCTTGCGGCACGCCATCCAGATCGTCACCGAAATTGGCGATACCGGCCACGGTGAAGTGGCATTCCGAAATGCGCGACTGCAGCGCGAAGGAGCGAAGATCGAGTTCGAAGTCGACCTGGAAAACATCGGCGAACGCTGGATGCGAACCCTGGTCTGGCTCGAACTGCACGACGTGAGTGGACACTTCGTCGGCCGCTTCCATGCCCCGCTGCGCCGAACGTTTCCCGGAACGTCTGTTCGCAATCACTTCGAACTCACGGGTGCGCCGGCGGGGAAATACGTGGGTCTTCTGGTGGCGGATGGGGGGCGGAATGATCTGTTCGGCATGCAGATCGATCTGGACCTGCGTTAGCCTCCTGCTCATAGCCGGCGTGACGCAACGCGCGTTCGCGCAGGAGGCGCCCCTGATCGTGCGCCCCGCCGACCGCGAGCAGATTTCGATCGAGCCGCGCCAGGTGGTCGCGACATCATTCATGGTTCGCAATACGACGCCCGCGAGTATCGAAGTCGAATTGCAGATCGTGTTGCCGGCAAACTGGCGGACGTTGACGCCCGCGCATTCGCTCTTCGATCTCCCTGCACGCGGGTCGAACGTGAGATTCGCCAGTTTCATGATCCCGGAGGATGCGAAGGCGGGCGACTATCACGTGACCTGCGTGGTACGCGATCGACGGCGACCCGGCATCATCGATTCGTACGCCCTGCAGATTCGCGTCCTGCCGGCGGTTCGCGTGACGACGATGATTGTGGACGCACCCGATCTCGCGGTGTCCGGCGATACGATCGGCGGCGCCATCGTGTTTCGCAACGTCGGCAACGCGGCGGCCTCCGTGAAGTTCACGGTCGCCTCGCGCCACCTTTCGCAAGTCACGCCGAAGGATGGCGAACTCGTTCTCGAGGCGGGCGAAACCCGTCGCATCGAGCTCTCGATGACGGCCGGTCACGTCCGCGAACGTGCCACGGGGCGAGTCACGGTCCGGGCGACCGTGGCGCAAACCGGGATCGCCGACGCCAGCAGTTCCATGCGCATCGTTCCGCAACCCGGCGTATTCGAATCCATGCGCACAGTGGATTCGCGCTTCGAGACACGCTACGTGGCGCGGGATTCACCGGGTGGCCGTACGTCGGGCTGGCAGGCGGCGGTCTCGGGAGGCGGAGTGCTCGATGAAAACCGGAAGGACCTCCTGCATTTCGTGTTGCGCGGCCCCGATGGGCGCGAGAACGGAGCCTTCGGCGCGTCCGAGGAATACTGGGTGCGATACGAGTCGCAACACCTGATGGTCGGTGCGGGCGATCTCGACTACGGACTGTCTCCGCTGACGGAACCTGGCCGACTGGGGCGCGGTGCGCAGATCGGTTTTCACGACGCGCGCTGGGGCGCGACTGCTTATGGAATGAAAGATGCCTTTGGCGAAGGCGACTCCGATCAGCTGGGCGTGGGCACCTACCTGCGCATCGCGCCGGAAACCCTGGTCGCGCTCAGTTATCTGGATCGCAACACGCCGGAGAGGGGCGGGGACATCCTGACGTTTCGCACGGTGGCCAGCCTGGACACGAATTTTGGCCTCGACGTGGAGTGGGGGCGAAGTGTCGGCGAGGGGTCGCACGGGGGCGCGTACCGCTTCGCGTTGCGCGACGATCGTCATGCCGTGCGCTACTACGCGCTCGGCTGGTCCGCGGACCCGGATTTCATAGGGCCCCTGCGTGACAAATTCTATCTATCTACCGGCTTCGACTACCCCAATCCCTCCGGATTCGGATTTCGCGGCTACTACCGCCTGCAGGACTGGAATCTCGCGGCGATCGAGACGATCGATCCCGATGCCAGGTATCGCGAGTCCGAATCCGACCGGATGCAGTCGACGCCGAAGGAGCAGCAGGCGAGCGTGGGCACGAGTCATCCGCTGGGTGCAGGGACGAATCTGTCGCTCGACCTGTGGATTCGCGATCGCGATGGGAGCGTCACTTCGGCGCGAAGCACGGATCTCGAAAGTGCGTCCTGGCGCGCCGGGATCAACCGGGCCTGGCAAAACGTTTCGCTGTTCTATTCGATAGAGCAGGGCGAGTCACGTTACAAGGCGGCCAACCAGCGCGTGGCAATCGCGACGCAGATGTTTTCGGCGGCGCTGCAGGTCGGAAGATTTCAGAGCTACAGTCTCTATTGGAAGCGGGACGACAACGGCGACCAGATCGAGCGCGATCCCAGGCGTGAGTCCGCGGGGCTGACCGCGAGTTATGCCTTCGGCGGATTTGCGCTGAATCTGGATGCGCAACTCAACGAGTCGCGCTTCGGTCGCGGCGCGCTCTACGACCTGTCGATGATTTACCAGCGGGAAAGCGGGGCACGATTCGGATTGTCCACTCGTCGGCTGGAAGGCAGATTTGCGCGAACGGACTTCCTGTTGAGTTGTTCCATGCCATTCGCCATGCCGGTCATGCGGCGCGCCGATGTAGCGACGGTGCGGGGACGAGTGTTCGATGCGGCGACGATGGCCGGTGTGAAGGGCGCGGTATTGCGCCTGGACGGAATCACCGTGGCCACCGATGCACGGGGAGAGTTTCGATTTCCTGCCGCCCGCCGGGGCGCGCACGCGTTTGCAATCGAGCGAGGAGCCGCGGACATCGAACAGGTTCCGGCAACCGCAATGCCTGCCGAAGTCGTCATCGCAGGACGAAATCCACCGCCGCTCCTCATCCCGATGGTGCGATCGGCGACGATCGAGGTGAGGGTCACCCTCAAGCAGGATCTCGAAGTCGAGAGAGCCGCCGCCGGCGTGCTCGTTCAATTTCGAAATGGCGATACGCTGATCCGCCGCCTGACGGATGCGGAGGGGCGCGCGCACATCGGTGGAATTCCTCCTGGAAAGTGGCGGGTGGGCGTCGCGAACGACTCGTGGCCCGTGGGATATCGGCCGGATATCGAAGCGCGGGAGTTCGACGTAGGCGCCGGCGAAACAGTGTCCTCCGACATCGTGTTCTCTCCGGAGCATCGCGAGATCCGAATGCAAACCCCGCTGGCCGTCCGGTGACGATCAGCGCTTGTTGCCCAGGATGACTGTCAGGTCCTGTCGTACCAGGCGCGGCACCTGCACGTAAACATGTTCAGTCGGGTCATCCGAGCGAAGGCCGACCTCGGCCAGGTAGAAGTAGAAGCGCCTGATGCACGAGATGGATGGCATCTCGCGCACCTTCCGGCATCCCGAGCGGTACCGGCCCTCGAGAAACTCCCGCACGTCCTTGTCGTTGGCGGCGACCAGCGTCTTGTTACGGAAGACGGTGAGCCAGCGAGAGAGGTCGAGCAGGTCCGCGCGATAGGCTTCGACGGTCTCCCGTGAAATCGGGTGCCGGATCCAGTAGTAGTCCAGGAACCACTGCACCACGTCTGCGTCCGTGCGCTCCCGGTTGGTGATATCGCCGGTAGTTATGCCCATCGCCTCTCCTGAACAGATTCCATGTCGGAGTAGTCAGGCTACCTCGTGGCGGCGCGTTGACGCGGCAGACGCCGCCGCTTTGGGGCAATCGCGAGCTCGCGCCTTCAGGCGTGATTAAGTTGCCTCCAAATCGGATCTATCTTCTGCAGGAATGTGCGCGTTTGCCACGCGCCGGGAGTTGGCGCCGGGCTATCTTCCGTCGGGCCGGGCCGCGATGCGCGATGAGGGGTCAGCGTCGTTTCGAAGGTCCGGGAACCGCCTGGTAGTCGGGGCGTGCTTCCGTGAGAAACGCTTCGGCGCAGGTCAGGTAATCCTCGAGCAGGGACTGGGCCTTCGGAGTGAGCGCAAGGAAGTCACGTCGTCGATCTTGCAAATCCGGTTCGCGTCCGATGTATCCGCCCGCCGTCAGCTCGCTGATGCGCCGCAGGGACGTCGTCGGCGGCGTATCCGTGAAGGAGATGGCCAGCGCGGAAACGGACAGTCGGACGTGCTTTTGCTCGGCTCGAAGCAATTCGAGGAGCAGATCCCACGCCAGCTCGTCCAGCTTGTGGTCGGCATACCGGAGTCGGAGTTTGTGTAGCCCCTCGATCGTGTCCAGCACCGAGACGTGCCCCTGCGCATGCACGCCGGGGCGTTGTTTGCCGGCCTGCAGGATCAGCTTCTCTACGTTCGGAGCGCTGCCCGGGGGATTCGCGCGGCGGAGCTGCGCACGCTCGAGCCCGCGCTTCACGACTTCCAGGAGCTCGTTCGGGCGCACGGGTTTGCGCAGGAAGTCGCACGCGCCGAGCCGCAGTGCGTCCACCGCACGTTCGAGAGTGGGGTGCGCGGTGAGGAACAGCACCGGCGGCACGCGCCACTGCAGCGGAAGCGAATTCAGTCGATCAGCGAACTGGATGCCGTTCATGGTCGGCATGCAGATGTCGCTGATGATCAGTGTGATTTCGGGTCGGGCCTGCACGGCCGCGAGCGCCTGCTGCGGTTCGCTCGCGGTGAGACACGAGATGCCGGCGCCATTCAGAACGCCTTCGAGAAAGCCGAGGGCGGCGGCATCGTCATCGAGCAGCAGGACTAAGTCGGCCATCGGAGAATGTTTTCCAGTGACAGGTGAAGCGTGATGTCGCGATTCGCCGGGCGGAAACGACCAGGGCGGTCGATGCCCGATCGTGTACGCGCGCTCGTCGTGGGCGTCGCCGCTGGTGTCGCGGCCATCACACTCGCGAACGTTACAGGTCTTTCGGCGGCGTGGTGGTTGCCCGCCGTATTCATGATTGCGGAATTTACAGGTGGGTGGCTCGCGGTGGCAACGGCCGCGGGGTTGTTAGGTGTCGCTTCGCTACTTATCGCGTCGCCTCTGCTGCCGCTT
>Ga0315910_10003314_pt1 | contig 13767 bp, 6 predicted proteins | sample EdamamesoilMG_FD_204470 | JGI IMG/M metagenome (GOLD analysis project Ga0315910, IMG submission 204470) | Garden soil microbial communities collected in Santa Monica, California, United States - Edamame soil | ecosystem: Environmental > Terrestrial > Soil > Garden | place: USA: California...
CCATCCCTCGCAGCTCTATGCCGTCGAGCTGCTCGAGCCGCGCCGCGTCGCGCAGGCGCGCGCGGCCGTCGCGCGGCACTACGGTGCCCAGCGCGCGCGCTACGGGGAGGCGTTCCGGCGCATGGGGCTCGGCGTCCACACCGGCGACGGCGGCTTCTACCACTGGCTCGAGCTCCCCGACGGGCTCGAGGCCGACGAGCTGAACCGGCGCCTGTTCCAGCACGGTGCCGCGATCCTGAAGGGCTTCGACTGTGACATGGCGCGGCCGCACGACAAGGACCCCGGCTACCGCTCGCCCTACGCCTCGTTCTTCCGCTTCTCCTTCGGCCCGCTGTTGCCGGAGTCGTTCGAGTCCGACATCGCGATCCTGGGCAACGTGCTCGAGCAGTACCGGTCGGACGCCGCGAAGCTCGTGCGCGGGTGAGCCAGCGCGGGTTGGCACCCGCAACCCAAGGGAGGCGCGTCCGATGCCATGAAGGGGTTGCAGGGCCGACGGTTTCCAGAAGGTTGCTGGTGGCGTCCGGCTTCTCCGGACGCGGTGAGCTACTACCTCCCGAAGAATCGTTGCGGCCCGCGAGACTCGTGGAGGTAGTAGCCCAGGGCGCTGGACGACGCTCGCGCCATGCCCCGACTCCTGGCGTCGGGCTCCCGCTCCGCGGAGCTCCTCTCCCCATCCGTCGCGCGTGCGCCGACTCCGCCGCGGGGTTCGTCGTCGGAGCGCGCTCGCGAGCGAGAATCCGCGCACCGGATCACCGGGCGGGCGGAGCCCGCCCGGAGAACCGGTACGGTCACGCTGACGGCGAGTAGCCCATCTGCGATGGGCTAGCGCGACAGGCGCTCCACGAACTCGCGCGCCGCGCGGATGTCGGCCACGCGCTGCATGCCGGCCTCGCGCTCGATGCACCAGGCCCCGGTGAAGCGTGCCGCGCCGAGCGCCTCGAAGAAGGCCTTCCAGTCGACCTGCCCGGTGCCGAGGACCACCTCCTCGCCCCACTGGCCGGGCACCTTCGTGCGCACCGCGTCCTTCAGGTGGCACTGCTTCAGCCAGGGCTCCAGCGTCCGCACGGCAGCGATCGGATCGCCCTTGTCGTACAGGAGGATGTTTGCGGGGTCGAGGTTCACGCCCACGTTCGGGCGCTCGAGCTCCTGCAGGAACGCGGCGAGCGTGTCCGCGGTCTCCTGCCCCGTCTCCAGGCCCAGCACGAGCCCGCGCGAATGGAAGACGTCCGCGATCTTGCGGATGCGGTCCTGCAGCTTGCCGAACGTGGGGTCCTTCTTCTCGGCAGGCACGAAGCCCGCGTGGAAGGTCACGAGCTTCAGCCCCAGCTCGGCGGCGATGTCCGCGTCGGCCTGGATGTTCTTCCAGTTCTCGGGCCAGGTGGTGTCCAGGACGACACCTCCGGTGCGCTGGATGCTCGCGAGCGTCGCGTAGTCCTCGCCCTTCATCCAGATCGCGCCCGAGACGGGCGTGACGTCCCTGGCCTTCGCCCTGGCGCCGAAGTCCGTCCACGCGCCGCCCTCGTTCACGCGGAGAGGTTCGAGGCCGATCTGGGTCCGGCCGATCCCCGTCTCGGCCAGCTTCTCGAGCAGATCGTCGGCCGAGGTCGGCTGGAGGGACCAGCTGCACACGGCGAGCCGGCCCTCCTGGTCCGGGATCGCCGCGTGGGCCTCTCGACCGTGGAGGCTCACGCCGACGGCACCGGCGACCGAGGCTTCCAGGAACTGTCGGCGGGTCGGGGGGCTCTTCATCGCTCCTCCTTGGTGCGGCAGGTCTGGCGACCGGATTCCCATCCTACGCCTGTGCGCCGCTGCCCGTCACGTCGCTCGCGGCCCTGCCCCGGGCTCCCGTTCCGCAGCGGTTGCCGGGCGGGACGCGCCGGTCCTCGAGGACCACGGCGGCGGCCAGCTCGTCGAGCGAGCGCGGGGTGGACCGCGCCCCGAACGAGCGACGCCGGCGGCCGCGAGGAGCGACCGCCGGCTCCAACACCTTCGTGCTGCGCCGCTGAGCCGGATGGCCCGAACAACCTCACCGACAGCGGCAGAGGGTTCCGCGGAGCCTTCGTGCCCTGGTGCATGCGGCGCGGAATCCGCCTCCGCCGGGATCAGGAACGGGAACGATCAGCGGGTCGCGTCGAAGACGCGGCCGTCGTCGACGCACGGTTTCCCCTTGTCGTGGGGTACGCAGATACGGACCACGCCCGTGGCTTCGAGGCCATCGGAGCCTATTGCCTGGAACTCGATCCGGTAGGTGCGTCCGATCCCGCGAGGATCGCGTTCGGCTCGGAGCTGGACGACGCCGCCCTGTATGAACGCGTCCGGGCCGACGTCGCCGAGGCGCGGGTCCTTCGCGGCAGTCGGCTCGTTCGATGTCACGCGCGTGATCTGGATCTCCGGCGGTGGCGCCCCGGGGGTCGCATCGACCACGCCATCGATGCCGACCTCGAGCAGCCGGTGGTTCGGCGGCCAGAGGAAGGGCAGCGTGGGGACGGCCTCGGTACAGTCCGGGCCCACCTCAGGTCGAGCCCGGTGGGCGACGAGCGCGAACGTCCCCAGCTCTTGCGTCTCTACGCTGACGATCTCGACGTCCCGCAGGTACGTCCCGCCGAGCGAGCTCCAGGTGCCCCGGTCGGCGCCCAGGTGCCAGATCTCGCACGTCTCCGGCTCGATGGCCGAGCTTGCGACCGCGGAGGGCAGCTGGAACCGCACCCTGCCGGCACGAGTCAGGGGCGCAGAGTCCGTGAGAACGATCGAGCAGGGTCCATCCACGACGTCGAAGCCTGCCTGGAGTTCCGGCCAGAAGGCATCGCTCGGGCCAATCGAGATCCTGGACCCTGGCGGGAACCCGCCTCCTGGTAGCGTCACGTGGACCCTCCCTTCTCCGGAGAACGCGTCGCCGTCCTGATCAGGGTTGGTGCGAGTCAGAGTGGCACGTACGAGGTTCGTGGTCGTCTCGCCGCCGAGATTCGTGGCGCGAACTCTGATGAGGGCGTTCCAGTCGATGGGGACCGCGTCCAGTGACCCAGACCAGGTCCTCGAACGGGGCTCAAAGACCATCGGAACGAGCGCGGGAGGATGCGACGGCGAGCTGAAGACGAGTACCTCGGGAGCTCCTGCCAGCGGCTCCGGCCGATAGGACCGTGCCGGTCGGACGCGAATCTCGACGCCGTCATGCCCGACGGGCGCGACGGTACAGAGAAGTTGGAACGCCGAAGCCGAGAGCTGCACGCTTATGGGCTCATTGCCCGCCGTCACGGGCGTACAGTCGTCGCTCGTGATGATGAACGCTCCCGACCGTCCGAAGTACGCCCTCTCCAGGAAGAGCACCTCATCCCCGACGTGTAGACCAGTGACGCCGTCGATGGCTCTGTTCTGCGTCGCGCCGTGCCACAGCAGCGAGCCCCAAGGCGTCGAGCTGTACACCTCGGATTCTGCCGTGATCCCAGCATCGCTCGCGTGGAATCCTCGTGGAGCGCAGAGGTTCGGATAGAAGGTGTCGTCAGGTACCGGTGTCACGGGCGACCACCCGGAGCCCTGGATTTCACCAGGAATGCTGCTTCGGCTCGAAGGTGATTTCAGAATCCAGCGCGAGTCACTGCCGTAGTACGACATCACCTCGTCCCAGCAGGGCATCGCTCCCTGGCGCGTGCTGGTCAGGTGTGGATTCAACGGGTGAGACGAGCACAGTTTCCGTGTGAACACATCCGTCTGTCCAACTTCGCCACGCCCGATATTCCACATGATGCAGCTGGCAGTCGAACCGCCCAGCCCAAATGGAAACCCGGGCACGGCAGACATATTTGTCGCAGCCGTGCACCGCACACGCGCATTGAAGACATTGGACTCGTCGTACTCGTCTGCCATTCCCGTCACGTAATGGCCGAACTCGTGCGCATAAACCAGCGCGTTGTCGTCACGGGCCGTGTTCACCCAGCTCCCATTGTACCAGAAGCTGTCCGTGAGAAACCCCGGGTGCTCGGCGGCGTCGACATATGCACGGAGGCTATCTCGGTGCGCCGCGTTCACCCGACAATCCGCGCCTTCCCAGTCGATTCCCGCGTCCGCGACCTCGATGCGCTCGATGAAGAACTGACCGTCGGTCGCATCGTAGAACAGATCAGACGACTGAACGATGCGAGTCTGGAGCGCTTGCAGCTCGGCCGCCGAGGCATCCCAGTTGAGCGAAGCGACGATGTGCAGCCCTATGAGCGCATTGTCGGGGCGGACTTGCAGCTCCAGGACCGCGCACGGATCGCTCACGGAGAACGGAGTCGTGCTCCCGTCGTCGTTGATCACGAGACTCGTGTGGTACACGCGGTAGTTCCACGGCTGATTGCTGTCCTCCGTGTGGTTTCCGCGGTGGGTCCGGCTCTCGAGCACGCGCTTGCGCGCGACGAGCTGCGCGCCCCCGAACAGTGGCGGCTGGACCTCGAGGTACCCTTCGCCGTCGGTCACGCCAAGCGGCGCGCCGAACGAGAACAGCTCGGCGCCCGAGACGCTGTTTCCAACGGCATCGGTCACATGGATGCGCGAGTGGCCGATCACGAGTTCCAGCCCAAGGGACGCGCTGGCCGAGGGGTAGCCCTGGCTCGTGCCGAGCACCGTTATCGAGTCAGGCGACGGCAGCATGTTCGCTGTCCTTCGGAGCGTGAGCACGCTCGATTCGAGCGCCTGCCCCTCGCCGAAGTCCACGACGGGCGGGTCGAAGCTGGCCTGAACCCCGGGGGGCAGATCTGGTACGGAGAGAGTCACGGGCGCGAGGAAGCGCAGGTTTCGAAGGACGGTCACGGTTGTGCTCGCCGTCGAGCAGGAGGCCAGTGTGAGAACCTGCGCATCGACTCCGACCTCGAAGTTCGTGCCCACCGACAGGAACGTCGTCGCGCTCCGTGGGGCGGGTCCAGCGCTGGCGATGGTGGGCGTGCCCGTGATCGTGATCGTCGTCCCGGAGTTGCGCGTCGCATCGGGAGCGGCAGTCAAGGTGAGGGTGGTGCTGCCGTCCGCCGGATCCGGCGCGAACGTGCCCGAGACACCCGCCGGCAGGCCGGCAACGCTGAAGTCGATCGCGCCTGCCGATCCGTTGAAGCGGTTGATCGCCACGGCGAGCGCCACGGATCCCCCCTGGAGGACCTCGGCACTCTGCGGTGATGTGAGGCCAAAGTCGGGAATCGCGGACGACGGGTACGTGAACGAGAGGTCGTCGATGCCGATCGCGTCGTCCGGGTCCTCGGGGCCCGTATCGACCACGAAGTAGGCGATCTGAGGCGAGGACACCGAGACCTCCAGCAGGGTCTGGAATCCCGCGCCCTCGGTCACGGTGACCTCCGCCTGAGCGAGTAGGTCGTGCGCCGGACCGTTTGCGCGCAACCGGACCCGCGCCGTGTCGCCGGGGCGGCCGGGATTGGCGAAGTAGCCGACGTACATGGAGACCCGGCTCACAGTCGTCGGGAACCCTCCGCCCGCCCAGGACGTCGAGGACTCCGCGAATGGACGATAAATGTCGAGCACTTGGCTCCCCGAGTGAGCCTGTCCCGCGCCGGCCGACGCGATGATCGGGATCAGCCCGCCTTCCGGAAAGCTCGTCGGCGATGCCAGGAACTCAACGCCCGGCAGGTATTGCGTCGTGACGGGGGCGCCTGGCGTCTGGTCCTCGAAGTCGATGGTGGTGGTGACGTCGCCGCCGGCCCCCACGGGGATGCGGGTGCGAGCACCCTGCGCGGCGGTTTCGCGAGCTGTCGAGACGACACAGGCCAACAACCAGAGCACCCGGGCACACGACACGAGGACACGGGAACCTCCGAGCCAGACCATCTCTCCCCCTCCGCTGAATACGCCGCCTGGACGCCTCGAACGCGGGCGGATTTTAGCCGTGACCGAGCGGGACTGCAACCAACGGTGTGCGTCGAGCCGAGCGGCTCGGCGCGTGAGCCAGCCAGTCGCGCGCCGCGCCCCGAACGAGCGACGCCGGCGGCCGCGAGGAGCGACCGCCGGCGGCGCGAAGCGCGAGCGCGCGTCACGTCCTATCTGGCCGTGTCGCGACGCGCGAGGGCTTCCTCGAGGCGCGCGAGACGCGTCTCGAGCCCCTCCACCCGCTCCGCGAGCGCGACGTTCTCCGCGGCCAGCACGTCGCGCTCCGTCTCGAGCTCGCGCAGGGCCTCGACGGCGAGCGCCTCGAAGCCGCGGATCGTCAGGCGCTTGAAGCCGTTGTCGCCCTCCTCGACCCAGTCGGGGAGCACCTGCTCCACCTCCTGGGCGAGGAAGCCGAGGCGCCGCCCGGGGAGCTCATGGATCGCCTCGGGGTCCTTGTACTCGTAGCTGACGCCGCGCAGCGCGAGCAGGGTGGCGAGCGCGCCCTCGAGCGGGCGCACGTCCTTCTTGAGACGCGCATCCGACGAGACCGACCACGCGCCACCCCCGGGCTTGCCGGCGGAGCCGTTCACCTCGAGCGTGAACTGCGGGGCGCTCGTGTTGATGCCGACGTTGCCGAAGCGGTTGACGTTGACGCGCGGCGCGCCGCCGGCGAAGAGGCGCACGCCGCAGTAGCCGGAGAGCCACGCGGTCGCGCCGTCGCCGTCCCAGGGGTCGTTGAACCAGCCCAGCGTGTAGTGCCCCATCGTCCGCCCGTTGAAGCCGAACGTGTCGCCGCTCGGGTACCAGCCGATGCGCTCGTTCAGGTCCACGGCGAGGCTCCCGCGCACCTGCAGGGCGTCGCTCGGCGAGGCGACGCCGATCCCGACGCGGCCCGTCCTGTCGACGACCATCGTGGGCGTCGGAGAATCGGTCTTGAAGAAGCGCGCGCTCCCACCGGCGGCGATCTCGAAGGCGAGCTGTTGCTCGCCGTAGGTGCCCGTCGTGAGGAAGCGCGAGGCGCCATTCGCCGTGATCTCGAACGACGGCGTCGGGAGGTTCGCGTAGAAGCGGCTGCCACCGCGCGCCTGGACGCTGAACGAGTCGGGCGCGAAGGAGCTCTTCACGCCGAAATCGCGGGTGTCGGACCACACGAACGCGCCCGCGTGCGACGCCTGCGCCTTGTAGCCGGCGGCGAAGCTGTGGTGCCCGAGCGCCCGGTTCCCTTCGCCGCCGGGGATCGTGGCGAACTCGCTGGCGACGTTGTCGCGACCGCCGCCCACGACCGAGTACGAGGCATGGGCCTCGTTCTCCGCCCCGCCGCCCACGGTCGTGAAGGCGAGGTAGGCGACGTTGGACTGCCCGCCGGCGACCGTGGAGTAGGGCTCGAAGGCGTAGTTCGCGCTACCACCCCCGACCGTGGCCCCCTCGGAGTACGCGGTGTTCCCCTCGCCGCCCGCGACGGTGCACTTCGGGCCCGCGAGATTCTGCACCCCGCCCCCCACGCTCGCGTGCGTGGACGCCGTGTTGTACTGGCCACCGGAGATCGTCGCGTGCTCGCCCCCCGCCGTGTTGCGCTCGCCGCCGCCCACGCTCGCACCCGAGCCGCTCGCCGCGTTCCCGAAGCCGCCGGCGATGGTCGCATGGCTGCTGGTCGCCTCGTTGCGGAAGCCTCCGCTGGCCGTGGCGTGGTCGCTCGAGGCGATGTTCTCGCGGCCGCCGGCGACCGTCGCGGAGTCCCCGAGCGCCTCGTTTCGCCAGCCGCCGCCGATCGTGGCGTAGTTCGCGGTCGCGACGTTCGCGCGCCCGCCACTGATCGTCGGCATGTCGCCGGAAGTGCGGTTGTTCCGGCCGCCGCCGAGGAATGCGTCGAGGCCGTCCGCGACGTTGTCGACGCCACCGTCGTGCGGCGGAGGGAAGAGCATCCCCGGCATCGGCACGGAGGACGCCTGGAGGCACGAACCGGGGTGCAGCGCGTCCTCGATCCAGGCCGCGCACCCGAGGTGGAGCTCGCGGCCGCCGCCCGCCGTCCCCGCGCGTTCGGGCCTTCCCGGCGTGGGCAATCCGAGCGTCGACGTGGACGTGCTCGTCTGGCCCGTCGGGCTCGAGGCGCTGCTCGTGCCGTCGGACGCCGAGGCGTCGCCGGAGCGATCCTCGGGCTCCGACGGGGGTAGCGCGTCTCCCACGGGTCCGCTGCCGGTGGCGGCGGGTGCGAGCACCTGCGCCTCGAACGTGCCGTCCGCGAGCGCACGGTGGAGCCGCGCGCCGCCCCGGCCCTCGACGAAGAGGTCGAGCCGTCCGTCGCCGTCCGCGTCGAGCCAGCTCGCCGAGCGGTCGCCGTCCGCGCGCTCGAGCCCGAGCTCCGCGGCGACGTCCTCGAACGTCCCGTCGCCGAGGTTCCGGAAGAGCCGCCGCGGACCGCGCTGCGCTCCCACGAGCAGGTCGCTCCGCCGGTCGCCGTCGAAGTCCTGCCACAGGACGAAGCTCGCGCCGTCGACGCCGGCGAGCCCGGCGAGCGCGGTCTCGTCCTCGAAGCGGCCGTCGCCGACGTTCCGGAAGAGCTTCAGGACGCCGTCGGGCGAGAGCACCGCCAGGTCGCGGCGCCCGTCGCCGTCGCAATCGGCCACATCGAGGCGTGCGGCTGCGAGGCCGGGGGCCGCGGGCCGTGCCTCCCCGGCGGCGCTCGGCGTGCGCTGCCGGGCGTGGACGGACGACTGGAGCACGAGGGACAGGGCGAGGAAGGCGAACGTGGTCTTCATGGCGTCTCCTTGGGGTCGCGGGCGTGCGAGCCCGACGAGCGGCGATCCGCTCCCCCTCCCGGACTTCACGCGCTCTCCCGAGAAAACCCGGGCGCAGCCGGGTGCCCCCCCCGCGAGAGGCGGTCAGCGGGCGCCGGCGTCGGGCGGAACCCCTGCGCTCGACTCGAAGTGGTGCGCGAGACGCTCCCTCAGGCGCCGGTGGGCGCGCTGGTGCAGCTCCTGGGCCGCGTGGACGCTCGGCCGTCCGAGCCGGTCGCGGATCTCCTCCCAGGAGGCCTCGAGGTAGTCGCGCAGGAGGATCACCTCGCGGTAGTCCGGCGGCTCGAGCGACTCGACGGCGGCGTCGACGAGCGCCTCGTACTCGGCGCGCGAGGCGATCGAGCTCGGCGACGCTCCCCGCGCAGCGAGACCAAGATCCGGGGCGGCCGAGCTCGTGCCAGCCTGGAGCGGCACCTCTCGGCGCGCGTCGCGCCGCTCGGCCGCGTGCTCCGCCCGCCGCTTGAGCACGACGTTCTCCGCGATGCCCACGAGCCAGCCGAGGATCCCTGCGTGCGTCCTGAGCTCGAAGGCGGGAAAACGCTGCACCGCGATCAGGAGCGCCTCCTGCACCACGTCGTCGTCGTCGAAGCGTGCGCCGAGCTCGCGGCCCAGCCGCATGCGCACGATCCGCGCGAGGCGCGGCCGGTAGCGGGCGAGCAGCTCCTCCGTCGCCTGCGCGTCGCCCGCCTGGATGCGGCGCACGAGCGCGACGGTCGGCACGGGCCCGGGGCGTGAGGCGGCCTCCGGGGCGTCGCGAGCGTCGGCGTCCACGAGCCGCGAGCATAGCGACCAGCCGGAGACGCGGCGATCCCACCGGAGTGCTACGATCCGCAGCGAGGAGCGATGACTTCAACCGAGGGTGGGCGCGAGCTCGCGGCCGGAGCTGGAGGGGACGAGGACCCGGTCCAGCGCATCCTGCGGCTCGGGTTGCCGCGTCCGATGAACGAGAGCTCTCCCTCGGTCCTGGCCGCGGCGGAGCCGACCGTCGCGGGGCCCGCGCTCGAGCCCGGGAGAGTGATCGGCGACTACCGCCTCGTCGCGCTCCTCGGACAGGGCGGGATGGCGCAGGTGTGGGAGGCCGAGCAGCTCTCGCTCGGCGGGCGGCGCGTCGCCCTGAAGTTCGTCCGGCCCGAGCGCGTGAGCGCGCGCGCGCTCGAGCTCTTCGCGCGCGAGGCGCGCGCGGGCGGACGCCTCTCCCACCCCGGCATCGTCACGGTGCACGGCCACGGCACGGCCGACGGACTCGCGTGGCTCGCGCTCGAGCTCGTGGAGGGCGGACGCACGCTGAACCACCTGCTCGAGGAGGCCCGCCAGGCCCCGGAGCTGCCCCCCGGGCACGACCGTCTCGTCGCGCGCCTCGTGGCCGACGTCGCGGAGGCGATGCACGTCGCGCACCAGGCCGGCGTGATCCACCGCGACCTGAAGCCGCACAACGTGCTGCTCGCGCCCGGCGAGCGCCCCAAGGTGACCGATTTCGGCCTCGCGCGCATCACGGACGAGGCGCAGCTCTCGGTGAGCGGCGACGTCGCCGGGACGTTCGCCTACATGAGCCCCGAGCAGGTCGCCGCGCAGCGCCGCCGCATCGACCACCGCACGGACGTCTTCTCGCTCGGCGTCGTGCTCTACGAGCTCCTGGTCCTGCGCCGCCCGTTCGAGGGCGACACGGTGCACCAGATCGCGGCCCAGATCGTGACGCGGGAGCCCGCCGACCCGCGCACGATCCGCTCGCGCGCGCCGCGCGACCTCGCCGTGATCGCCATGCGCGCGCTCGAGAAGCAGCCCGAGAAGCGCTTCCCGAGCTGCGCCGAGCTCGCCGCCGACCTGCGCCGGTTCCTGGCGAACGAGCCGATCTGCGCGCGCCCGCCGACGCGCCTCGACCGGCTGGTCAAGTGGACGAGGCGGAACCCGGTGAAGGCCGTGGCCGGCGCCATCGCGGGGTGCGCGTTCGTCGTGATCTCCGCGCTGCTCGCGGCGAACGTCCGCGCCAACCGGGCGCTCGCCGCGAAGACGGCGGAGGCCGAGGAGCGCCGGAAGGAGGCCGAGGCGCAGCGGACGGCGGCCCTCGTCGCCGCCGAGGCGGAGCGCGAGCGCGCCGACGAAGTCCTGCGGCTCTCGGCCCTGCAGGACCTCGAGGATCGCGTCGCCGAGGCCGACCTCCTGTGGCCCGCGCACCCGGAGAACGTCGATCCGTACCGACGTTGGCTGGAGAAGTCGGCGCGACTCCTCGAATCGCTCCCCGTGCACGAGGCGAAGCTGGCGGAGCTCCGCGCGCGCGTCCCGCCAGGGCACGCGAAGACCCAGGGGCCCGATGGGCTGGTCCTCGACGAGGGCTTCGGCGAGCTCGCGGAGACGCTGGCGACCCAGCGGGACCGGGACCTGAGTGATCCCCGCGACAGCCAGGTGCGCTGGTGGTGCAACCAGCTCGAGAAGCTCGTGGCAGACCTGAAGGCGTTCGAGGACGAGGAGACGGGGCTCTGCTCGGCGGGGATCTCACCGGAGCACGGCTGGGGCGTGGTGCGCCGGCTCGAGTTCGCCCGCACGATCGACGAGCGCAGCCGCTCGGGCGCGCAGGCGGCGGCCACGTGGTCCGCGGCGATCGCATCGATCGCGACCCTCGAGGAGTGCCCCTCGTACGCCGGGCTGCGCATCGTCCCGCAGATCGGATTGCTGCCGATCGGACGCGATCCGGAGTCGGGCCTGTGGGAGTTCGCGCATCTCCAGACGGGCGAGCCGGCGGTGCGGGGCCCGGACGGGAAGCTCGCCCTCGCGGAATCGACCGGTCTCGTGTTCGTGCTGATCCCGGGCGGTACGTTCCAGATGGGCGCGCAAGCGAGCGATCCGGACGCCCCGAACCACGACCCTCGGGCGGCGAGCGAGGAGCGTCCCGTGCACGAGATGACGCTGGCCCCCTTCTTCCTGTCGAAGTACGAGCTGACGCAAGGCCAGTGGTCGCGCTGTGCGGGTGCGAATCCCAGCAACTACGGCCCTGGCGTCGGGTTCGGCGGGAAGCAAGCGACGCTCCTGCACCCGGTCGAGCAGGTGAGCTGGACGGCGTGTACCGAGACGCTCGGGAGGCTCGGCCTGGAGCTCCCCACCGAGGCGCAGTGGGAGTACGCAGCGCGCGCGGGGACGACGAGCGTCTGGTGGACAGGCGACGAGAAGGAGTCCCTCGAGGGCGCTGCGAACCTCGCGGACGCGTTCTGCAGGCGGAACGGGGGGCCGTCGGGGTCGTTCTACGAGCCCTGGGACGACGGCTACACCGTCCACGCGCCCGTGGGGAGCTACCAGGCGAACGACTTCGGCCTGCACGACGTCGTCGGCAACGTCGCGGAGTGGTGCCGAGATGCGTACCACGGCTACGGGACCCCTCCACGCACGGGCGACGGTCTGCGCGAGCCAGCGGGCGTTGCCACCCGCGTCGCCCGGGGCGGCTGCTTCTTCAACGCCGCGACCCAGGCACGCTCGGCATACCGCACCGCCGGCTCCCCCTCGGCCGCCGACACCGTGCTCGGCGTCCGCCCCGCCAGGCTCGTCGCGCCGTAGTCGCTCCCCGGCACCCGGGTGCCGCGCGAGCCCTCGCAGTGATGCGAGCGATCCAGCACGATCCCCTCATGCGCCGAGCGGAGGCGGTCCAAGCTGCGCGGGACCTCGAGGGTCCCGGGGAGGGCGTCCTGGAGGCGGCGGTGGAGTTCCGAGCTACGACCTCCGAGACGCCCGTGGGGGATCCCGGCGCGACCACCGCCCGCGGCCCCCACCCAAGCACCTCCGATCCCAGCCCTCGCGGCCACGGAGAGAGGTTGGCACGGCGGACGATGGGCTGGGTGCGAACTGCTCTCGGTTCGACTCCCGTCGCGGGGGCCAGAGAGCGGTCGGTGCGAGCCGTCAGCCCATTCTGCGCAGCCGGCGCACGGGTCGAGCCGGGCGGCTCGCCGTCAGGTCGTGTTGCGCCTGGAGGTTGAAGGCCGCGCCGTCGAGCGTGGCGCCGTCGCCGTACATGGGCACGGCGACCTGTGACCCGACCTTCCCACTGCCTAGTCTCCGCAGCTCGCCGTCCTTCCAGAGGCACGATCCATGGCCCCCCGAGGCGCCGTGCGGAGCCCGACGCGAGCGCTGACGCGGGGTCCCGCCGAGCTACAGCCTGGGATACGATGGAGGCGCCCCCGCCTGCCGCATGCGAAGCGCTCTATGTCCACACGACGGTTCGCTCTCCTCGCGCTGCTGTCGCTCGCCCCGGCTTGTCGGAGCATCGCGCGGGCGCCGGGGCCGGAGGCGCCCGAGCTCGCGGCCGGCGCTTCCGGCACGCTGATCGTCTGGCCGCCCGGCGACGGCACCGTCCACCGTCGCGTCGTGCTCGTCGACCTGCCGTCGCGGCGCGAGGTCGTCGTGCGTCTCGAAGAGGACCCGGTGGCCATCGGCGGACTCGACGAGCGCGGTCGGCTCGTGTACGCCTTCGACGCCGAGCGCGGCCTTGGCTTGGACGCCTACGCCCGCTACCCGTTCGGTATCGAGAAGTCGCCGGTCGAACCGCGGGATCGCTGGCGTTTGTGCGCCGTGGACGTCGCGACCGGGGCCGAGCAGGAGCTCTTCGGCCTGGACGGCTTCCCCAAGTTGCTCGAGCTGGCGCCCAGGGGCGACGTGCTCGTCGCCGCCCACGCGTCCACGGATTCGCCCGCGGACGCCCCCTGGATCGTGCAGGTCATCGACCTCTCGACGGGCGAACGCCGCGTCGTGAGCCATGGAACGGGCGCGGTGGGACGCTGCGACTGGATTCCGGACGGGCGGGCCTTCGCGCTGACGGGCTCGGCGGGAGGCGAGCTAGTCGACGCGCGGACGCTCGGGACCGTGGCGCGCGCACCAGAAGGCTACGGCCCCTTCGCTCCGGACGGCCGCACCCACGTCTCCTCGCGAGGCGGCCGCCACGCGCTCGTTTCGAGCGAGGACGGGACCGTGATCGTCTCCGAGGGACGCCTGCCGTGGCCCGCCCAGGACGGCTCGCACGCACGCGAGACGGCGCCCGCCGAGGTCCTCGCCCTGTGCGGGCCGCGCCTCGCGCTCTATCTGGGCCTCCCCACCCGCGGGCAGCCCGTCGAGGCGGACTACGGGCGAGCGAGTCTCTTCCGCGTGGAGC